>Ga0209698_10000542_pt1 | contig 43043 bp, 46 predicted proteins | sample LitLauG_LLR_2012_FD_187203 | JGI IMG/M metagenome (GOLD analysis project Ga0209698, IMG submission 187203) | Freshwater sediment microbial communities from Pennsylvania, USA - Little Laurel Run_MetaG_LLR_2012 (SPAdes) (version 2) | ecosystem: Environmental > Aquatic > Freshwater > Creek >... | reverse complement strand
CCCTGACGATGATGATGTCGATCGTCCATCGCATCACCGGCGGAGCGCTTTACGTGGGCGTTCTGCTCATGGCGTGGTTTCTGATTGCGGCCTCGATGGACGCCAGCGCGTTTTCTGTTTTCTCCGGTTTCATTAGGTCGTTTGTCGGACGTCTCATCCTGTTTGGCTTCAGTTGGTCGCTCTTTCACCACATGCTCGGCGGAATCAGGCATTTCATCTGGGACGCGGGCTATGGACTTGACGATCCCGAGCGCGAGTGGCTGGCGATGGCGACATTGGTCGGCGGCTTCGCCCTGACAATTGTCGTATGGGCGCTCGGCTATGCGGTGCGGTAGGGAGAATTGATCATGGCCTCTTCGACGCCTGAAGACCAAAGCTCGTTGCGCACGCCGCTCTCTCGCGTTCGCCACCTCGGCGCCGCGCGATCGGGCACGCGGGATGCGATGCTGATGCGGCTTACATCTGCCGCGTTGGTTGTGCTGACAATCGCCTTCGTCTGGCTCATCCTGTCGCTGCTGTCCAAGGACTACAATGGCGTGCGCGCCGCGCTCGGGCATCCGATACCCGCCATTGTCATGATGCTGTTCGTGATCGTGGGCATCTATCACATGCAGATCGGCATGCGCTCGATCATTCTCGACTATGTCCACGGCCACGCTAAAGAGTGGGCGCTCATGGCGAACGCCGGTTTTGCGCTGACCCTAGCGCTGACCTGCGTTTATTCGGTGATGCGTATAGGCTTCGCTTGACGCCGATAACGATTTGGCCGGCCACTAAGGCCGGCGGGGATTAAATTTGATATGGCGACCAACGGACACAATGGAGCGGCGGCGCCGAGCGTCGGTAACCGGGCCTACCCGATCACCGACCATAGTTTCGACGTGATCGTCGTCGGCGCGGGCGGCGCCGGCCTGCGAGCCGCGGTTGGCTGCGCGCAGGGCGGCTTGCGCACCGCTTGCATCACCAAAGTGTTTCCGACCCGCTCGCATACCGTGGCGGCGCAAGGCGGCATTTCGGCGTCGCTGGGCAATATGGGCCCCGACGACTGGCGCTGGCATATGTACGACACCGTCAAGGGCTCCGACTGGCTCGGCGATCAGGACGCCATCGAGTATCTCTGCCGTCACGCGCCTGCCGCCGTTTATGAGCTCGACCATTGGGGCGTGCCGTTCTCGCGCACCGAGGATGGCAAGATCTACCAGCGCCCGTTCGGCGGCATGACCACCGACTATGGCAAGGGCATCGCCCAGCGCACCTGCGCCGCCGCCGACCGCACCGGCCACGCGATCCTGCACACGCTATATGGTCAGGCGCTGAAGGCGAAGACGGAATTTTTCATCGAATATTTCGCCATCGACCTCATCCGCGACTCCGAGGGCCGCGTTCGCGGCGTCGTCTGCCTCAAGATGGATGACGGCTCCATCCACCGGTTCCGTGCGCATCTCACCATTCTGGCCACCGGCGGCTATGGCCGCGCCTATTTTACCGCGACCTCCGCGCATACCTGCACAGGCGATGGCAATGCGATGGCGCTGCGTGCCGGCCTGCCGTTGCAGGATATGGAATTCGTCCAGTTCCACCCCACGGGCATCTATGGAGCGGGCTGCCTCATCACCGAGGGATCGCGCGGCGAGGGCGGCTATCTCACCAATTCCGAGGGCGAGCGATTCATGGAGCGCTATGCGCCCTCAGCCAAGGATCTTGCCTCTCGCGACGTGGTCAGCCGCTCGATGACCCTGGAAATCCGCGAGGGGCGCGGCGTCGGCAAGCTGAAGGATCACATCTACCTGCATCTCGATCATCTCGATCCGAAGATTTTGCACGAGCGTCTGCCCGGCATTTCGGAAAGCGCGCGTATTTTCGCCGGCGTCGACGTGACTAAGGAGCCGATCCCGGTATTGCCGACGGTCCACTACAATATGGGCGGCATCCCGACGAACTATCACGGCGAGGCGCTGACCAAGGTCGGGGGCGATCCGGATTCGATTGTTCCCGGACTGATGGCGTTGGGCGAGGCCGCCTGCGTTTCAGTGCACGGCGCCAACCGGCTCGGCTCGAATTCGCTGATCGATCTTGTCGTGTTCGGGCGCGCCGCAGGCTTGCGCGCCGCCGAAATCGTCAAGCCCGGAGAAAGCCACGCCGAGCTTGCCGCCGATTCCGCCGACTTCGCGCTGTCGCGGCTCGACCGGTTCCGCAACGCGGCTGGGGGCACATCGACGTTCCAGTTGCGCGATCGCATGCAGCGCGCGATGCAGAGCAATTGCTCGGTATTCCGCACCGGCGAGGTTCTCGCGGAGGGCAAGGAAAAAATCCACAACGTCTGGCGCGCCGGCGCGGATATCCATGTGACCGATCGCTCATTGATCTGGAACTCGGACCTGATCGAGACGCTCGAATACGATAATCTGATCGTCCAGGCGGTGGTGACGATGGAGAGCGCCGCCAACCGTCTCGAAAGCCGCGGCGCGCACGCGCGGGAAGACTATCCCAATCGCGACGACAAGGAATGGATGAAGCACACGCTGGCCTGGATCGACATGGACAAGCAAAGCGTGACAATCGATTACCGGCCGGTGCACGCCTATACGATGACGAACGACATTGCGTACATTCAGCCGAAAGCGCGGGTGTATTGATGGGCGTCGGTCGCGGCGTCAATGTCACGGCCGGTGGGGGGAACGATCGACCCGCAGTGCTCTTGCCGGGTTTGCGCCCATCGTTGCCTCGGGTGACGCCGCCGCGTACCTTTACCGTGTGCGCCGATATCGACTATATCAGCGCCACGGCGCGGGTGTCTTGAAGACTTGGCGCCGCCGCGGGGGATCATTGGACAAGGCGACCAATCTTTTCTGGAACCTGTTGATCCCGGTCTTTGGCGCCGGATTGTTCAACGTTGTCGGCGATATGGCGCATCTTGGCGCGACAGCCGCCATCCCGGCCTCGGATTATGATATTTCTTTTGGCTGCGGGTTTTCGATCGTCGGCGTCGCCGCATCGCAAAGGGATGTTCATCTCTGGCGCAAGACTTATGGCCTCTTTATCGTTGCGCTCTTGTTGAGTATGCTTTTCGACATTATCTTGCGTTATCATATTGCAGGTGTTGAATATCAGATGATCGCGGCGAGCGACGCGATCACGTTCCTCGCGGCCGGTTACGCAATGTGGAGTTCTTGAAATGGCGGTTTACGGCGGAGCGACAAACGCCTCGAGCGAGAGCCGGCAATTTCTGATCGCGGTGGCTCTGGTTGCGGTCGTGTTTGGGGCGATCTCATCGATCGTGCATTTTGTCTTCAACGATACCGCGATGGCAGCGGCGATTGGCTTTGGCGCCCCCCTTGTCGTTGCGCTGGGCGTCAAAATGCTGCCCCGAAAATAGACGCCGCGCGTGGTCCAGCTCAACCTTCCCAAGAACTCGCGGCCCGTCGTCGGCAAGACCTGGCCCAAGCCCACGAGCGCGGGCGCGACGCACGAATTCCGCGTCTATCGCTGGAATCCCGACAACACCGCGAATCCGCGCATTGATACCTACTATATCGACCGCGCGGATTGCGGACCCATGGTGCTCGACGCGCTGATCTGGATCAAGTCCAAGGTCGACCCGACGCTGACGTTTCGCCGCTCCTGCCGAGAGGGCGTTTGCGGCTCCTGCGCGATGAATATCGACGGGATCAATACGCTCGCCTGCACGCGCGGCATGGACGAAATCAGCGGTCCGGTGAAAGTCTATCCGCTGCCGCATCTGCAGGTGGTCAAGGACCTCGTCCCCGACCTGTCGACGTTTTATGCGCAGCACGCCTCGATCGAACCGTGGCTGAAGACCGACACGCCAGCGCCTGAACAGGAATGGAAACAGACGCCGGAGGATCGCGTCAAACTTGACGGCCTCTATGAGTGCATCCTGTGCGCCTGCTGTTCGACCTCCTGCCCGAGCTATTGGTGGAACGGCGAGCGCTATTTGGGTCCCGCTGTGCTGTTGCAGGCCTATCGCTGGCTGATCGACTCGCGCGACGAGCGCACCGGCGAGCGACTCGACAATCTCGAAGATCCGTACCGCCTCTACCGCTGCCACACGATCATGAATTGCGCAAAGACCTGCCCGAAAGGGCTCAACCCGGCCAAGGCGATTGCGCACATCAAGACCATGATGGCGGAACGGCAGGCGTAGGACGGCGGCGCTCCGTCAGTCCCTTTCGCCGCTTTTGCCGGCCATCGTGCGCGTATGCGCGTCGAACATCGCGCTCGCATAGTCCGCGACATCTCGCGAGGCTTCGCGCCAGAGCGAAAACGCGGTGGGCCGCCGCGCCGCAAGACGCCCGGTTGACTGAATTGCTTCGAATGTGAATTTCGTCGCGAATTTCGCGGCCAGCCTCAACATTCCGATATTGTCGGAACTGCAAACGATCTCGATCGTTTCAACGCCATGGTTGCCTGCCGCGCGTTCGATGCGCGCGAACAATTGTTCGCCAATGCCTCGCCGCCGCCAGTCCTGCTCAACGCTGAACGCGGCTTCCGCCGCGATATGCCGGGCGAACGGCGCCTGTTCGGCCCAGATCGCATCGGCGGATCGCAACTCGCCAGCGCCGCCCAGTTGGTTATCGACGAAGGCGCCGTAAACAAGATCGCCCCGGCCAAAACACTGTTCCGCGTAACCCACAATGAATTCGTCCGACACGGCGGCGCCGAAGCGGTCGTGGCGGCTTTGCGCGTCAAGCCGCAGCAGATGACTACGGAAGGCCGGCATGTCGGCGCGCCAAAGCCGCCGGATCTCGTTTTTGGAAGAGGGAAGGGTCGCCATTGGGTCTCCGGGAACCATAGGCGAATCCTCGCTTCTCCTATATCACGCCCCGATCCGCAGCAAAACCTTTCCCTGTGCTTGCCGCTGTTCGAGCATGGCGAACGCGGCGCGGAAATCTTCCAGCGGGAGCGCAGCGTGGATGTGGCCGGAGATGGCGCCGCGAGCCGCCAGCGCGACGATCGCCTCCATATTGGCGCGGCTGGCCTGCGGTTCGCGCTTGACGAAATCGCCCCAGAACACCCCGCGAATGTCGCAGCCCTTGAGCAATGCTAGGTTGAGCGGCGGTTTGGGGATTTCGCCCGAGGCGAAGCCGATGACCAGCAGACGCCCCCGCCAGCCGAGACATCGCAACGCAACTTCGGTCAGCGCTCCGCCGACTGGATCGTAGACGACATCGACGCCGCGCGGGCCCGTCAGCCGTTTCAATTCGCCCCGCAGGTCGGCGGTCGCGTAGTCGACGGTCTCGTGCGCGCCCATCGAGCGGGCGAACGCCAGCTTCTCTTCCGACGAAGCGCATGCGATCACGCGCGCGCCCATCTGCGCGCCAAGCTCCACCGCAGCGAGTCCGACGCCTCCGGAAGCGCCGAGCACCACGAGCGTCTCGCCAGCCTTCAGATCGCCGCGCTGCCTGAACGCATGCATTGTCGTTCCGTAGGTGATTGAAAGGCCAGCCGCCTTATCGAGCCCCAGAGATTCAGGAACAGCGACCAGATCGGCGACGGCAAGTGTCAGTTTTTCCCGCGCGCAGCCGTACCCGGCATAGCCGCAGACGCGCTGGCCAATGGCGAAGCCGCTGGCCCCGGGGCCAAGCGCGGCGATACGCCCGGAAAACTCGCCGGCTGGCGAAAACGGGATCGGCGGCTTGACCTGGTATTTGCCGGCGATCATCAGCAGGTCGAAGAAGTTGAGCGCGGCATAAGCGACTTCGACCAGCGCCTCGCCTTCACTGGGCACCGGCTCCGGGGCCTCGCCAATGCGGAGGGACCCGGGTGGACCTAACGTATCGCAAAACAGAGCTTTCATCGCTACCTCGAACCGCTCGGCACAATTCGTTAAGAGTGAATTGGTTTATTAGCTACAAATTGCGATATTGGCGCCCCCGCCAGAATTTCGCCGGGTTCAACACTCAAGAAAAACGTGTCTTTGCCAAGACTTGATGCGTTTTGCGGTCGCCGGAGTAAAGTCGGATCATGATTCGTCCCCCGCGTATGAACACTGGCGTCGCCGGCGTTATTGGCTTTGTCTTGCTCGCCATCCTCGCGCCGCCGTCGCATGTGCTTGCCGCCGCAGCCAAGAAGCCGCCGGAGAAACCTGCGGCCGACAAGCCGCTGCTCGTCGCCACCTTCGGCGACTGGGGGGTCTATCAGACCAAATCGGGTAAGGGCCGTATTTGCTATACGCTGGCGCAGCCCAAGGAGCGCCTGCCCGCCAACCTGCAGCGCGATGCGGCTTACGCGTTTATCTCGGATCGTCCCGGCGAGGGGGTGCGCAACGAGATATCGTTCATCATGGGCTTTGACGTCGCCGGCGCGGCGGACGCTGCGCCCGATCCCAAGAAAAAGACCACCGCAAAGGATGCTGTCGCCGTGGTTGGCGATCAGTCGTTCGATCTTCTCCCCAAAGGGGCCAACCTCTGGGTTAAGAACGCCGCCAAGGAAGGACAGTTGATCGACGAGATGCGCAAGGGCGTCAAACTGGTCGTCAAGGCCGCCTCCAAGCGCGGCAACGCGACCAGCGACAGTTACTCGCTGTCAGGCTTTTCTCAGGCGCTCGACCGCGTCCAGAAGGAATGCCCGGCGATCTAACGCCGCGCGGCAAGCATGTAATTGACGCTCATATCGCGTGACAGGCGCCAATCCCCGCGCAAAGGGTCATAGATCATCCCCGAGCGGCGGGCCGTTTTGAAGCCCGCCGCCCGCAACGCCCAGCCAAATTCCTCCGGCGTAATGAATTGCTCCCAGCGGTGAGTGCCTCGCGGCAACCAGCCCAGCACATATTCGGCGCCGACGATCGCCAGCGCAAAACTCTTGAGTGTGCGGTTCAACGTCGATGCCGCGAAGAGGCCGCCTGGCGCGACAAGCGAGCAGGCTGTCGCGACGAAGCTCGGCATATCATTGACATGCTCGACGACCTCCATCGCCAGGACGACATCGAACCTTCTGGGCTCCAGCGCCAGCGCTTCGAGCGTCGCTTCGCGATAGGTCAGCCGCGCGCCCGTCGCTTCCGCATGGCGGCGCGCCACGTCGATATTGCCAGCGGAGGGATCGAGACCGGTCACCTCCGCGCCGAGCCGTGAAAGCGGTTCCGACAGCAGGCCTGCGCCGCAGCCAATGTCGAGAACGGTGATCCCCGCTAGCGGCAGAGGCCGGTCAGTCGGCAGGCTGAAATGCCGCGTCATCAGGTCGCGCAGCCAGCCGATGCGCAGCGGGTTGATGCGATGCAGGGCGCGCATCGGTCCATGCGGATCCCACCAGTCCTCGCCAATCGCCTCGAACCGGGCGACGTCGGCGGCATCGATGCTGGCGGCGGATTGGGTGGCGTTCATGGCGATTCCATCGGGCGGGCGGAATTGACCGGCCAGGGCGCGCCATTTATACGCGCGCTTCACGCGCGGCGCGAGCCGTGTCCCGCCTTCGAATGCCTTCGGAACCTTTATGTCGCGCTTGGTGATGAAATTTGGCGGCACATCTGTCGCCAATGTCGAGCGGATTCGCAATGCGGCGCGTCACGTAAAACGCGAGGTCGAGGCGGGGCGCGAGGTCGCGGTCGTCGTCTCCGCCATGTCCGGCGTGACCAACGAGCTTGTCGCGTTCTGCCAGGAGGCAGCGCCGATCTACGATCATTCGGAGTATGATGCGATCGTCGCCTCGGGCGAACTGGTCACAGCCGGCTTGCTGGCGATCGTGCTGAAGGAGATGGGCTTCAACGCCCGCTCGTGGCAGGGCTGGCAAATCCCGCTGCTGACCGACGATGCGCATGGGGCGGCGCGGATCGCGGGCATTGACGGCGCAAAGATTATCAGCGGATTCGCCGACAAGCAGATCGCGGTCATCGCCGGCTTCCAGGGCCTGCACGCCGCGACGGGGCGCGTGACGACGCTGGGGCGCGGCGGATCGGATACTTCCGCTGTGGCGATCGCGGCGGCGATCGGCGCCGACCGCTGCGACATCTACACCGACGTCGACGGCGTCTATACGAGCGACCCGCGCATCGTGCATAAAGCGAGGCGGCTCGAACGCGTGACGTTCGAGGAAATGCTGGAGATGGCCTCGCTGGGCGCCAAGGTGCTGCAGGTGCGTTCGGTCGAAGTCGCCATGGTGCACAAGGTCAAGCTCTTTGTGCGCTCGTCGTTCGACGATCCCGCCAAGCCCAATTCGGGTACGCTTATCTGCGACGAGGAGGATATTGTGGAACAGCAGGTCGTCACCGGCATCGCCTTCTCGCGCGACGAAGCCCAGCTCACCTTGCGCCGCGTCGCCGACAAGCCGGGCGTCGCCGCCGCGATTTTCATGCCGCTGGCCGAGGCCAACATCAACGTCGACATGATCATCCAGGTCGTCTCGGACGACACGACGACGACCGACATCACGTTCACCGTGCCGACCGCGGAGTTCGCGCGCGCCAAGGCGATCCTCGAAGACCGGCGCGGCGCCATCGGCTACGCGACGCTGCAGGGCGCGCAAGACGTCGTGAAAGTCTCGGCCATCGGCATCGGCATGCGCAGCCATTCCGGCGTCGCCGCCAAGGCGTTCAAGGCGCTCGCCGACAAGGGCGTCAACATCCGCGCCATCACCACCTCGGAGATAAAATTCTCGGTGCTGATCGACGAGGCCTATACGGAACTGGCGGTGCGCACGCTGCACTCGCTGTATGGGCTGGATGCGGCGCCGGTTGGGTGATGCGCGGGTAGGCGGCGCTCTTGGCGCTGGCGGAATGAGCCGCCTTGACGATCCCGCACTTTTGCGAGGCATCGAGGAATATCAAAGCTTTGGGCGTCTTTTCACACGCGTCTTTCGCGGCGACCTGCCGACTGTTTTGGGGCTCAGAGGTGCGGGTCCGCCTTTATTATACAGATCGTAAAGGTTATTAAGAAAGGGATCAAAACGGTTACTCTAAGGCGTCACGGTTAGCGGCGTCACCATCCCGGCGGCATAGTGGCCGGAAACATTGCAAATCAGCAGATAGGAACCTGGGGTGAGGGTGACGTCGAGCGTGTACGATGCGCCCGGCTGAAGCTCGCCAGTGTCGCCCAACACCTTCACCTGATCTTCCGCCACTTTGGCTCGCGCGAAGTCATAGGGAAGCGGCGCTTCCGGATTGTCGACAGCGACGACAAGCATCTCGTGCAGCATGCCCCGTGACCAGTTGGTCACATCGAAACGCAGGGCGCCCGCCTTGACGCTGGGTTGGTCAATGCGGACGGCCATCATCCCCGCCATCATGCCCTGTCCCATCATATCGCCGCCCATACCCCAAGTCCCGTCCTGGCCCTGGCCGGGGGTCGACCAGCCGTATCCCATCATGCCCTGCCCCGGACGCGTCATGCCGCGGCCCATCATTCCATGGCCCGCGGGTCCCATTCCCATGGCGGAGGATATATCGGTCAACGCGACCCTCACTCGGGCTTGACTCTCCGCTGAAGCCGGGAAGGCGAGGACGAAAGGAATGGCGACTGCGAGGTATGTTGCACGGAGATTCATACTCATCCCCCAAATATGGGCCGCTGCTCAATCACAAGGACATTCTTCGCGCAGAATAAGCATTTGGCCTTGACCCTAATCAAACCACCCGCCGTGGCCCTATCACCCTGCGGCGGGTCGGCGACGAGAGTTGACGCCGCCCGCCTTTGAATGGCTCAATCGAGCTTCCCGCGCGAATCAGCTGCGTTGAGCGCGGTGAAACGCCGTCAAGGCAGGAGCCCCGCATGTTGCAGGCCTGGCGCTGGTATGGCCCTTCCGATCCGGTGAGCCTCGATGACGTCCGCCAGGCGGGCGCCGATACGATCGTCAATGCGCTGCACGAATTGCCGCCGGGCGCGGAATGGACGCGCGAGGCGGTCAAGGCGCGCAAAAAGCTGATCGAGGAGGCGCCGGCGGGGCGCAGCGCGCTGCATTGGCGCGTCGTCGAGAGCATCCCGGTGGCCGATGAGATCAAGCGCCGCGGCAAGGCGGCGCGCTCGATGATCGATGTCTGGATCGCCAGCATGGAGGCGGTCGCGGAGAACGGCATCAAGACGATCTGCTACAATTTCATGCCAGTGCTCGACTGGACGCGCACCGACCTTGACTGGCCGCTGCCCAACGGCGCCAAGGCGCTGCGTTTCGACATGGCGCGGCTCGCCGCGTTCGATCTGCATATTCTGCGGCGCAAGGGCGCCGAGGCGGATTATTCCGACGCGTTGCGAGCGCGGGCGCGCCGGCTCGTCGAATCGATGAGCCAAACGCAGGCGACGACGCTGACGCGCAACATCGCGGCGGGATTGCCTGGGACGACATCGGATTCGCTCGATCTGCATGGACTACACGACAAGCTGGCCTCCTATGCGGGGATCGGCGCGGAGACTTTGCGCGCCAACCTCATCGCTTTCCTGCATGCGGTGCTGCCCGCCGCGGAAGCGCTCGGGGTGAAGCTGACGCTGCATCCCGACGATCCGCCGCGCCCGCTGTTCGGCCTGCCGCGCATCGCCTCGAACGAAGCGGATTTTCAGGCGCTGTTCGACGCGGCGCCCTCGCCCGCCAACGGCATCTGTTTCTGCACCGGCTCGCTCGGCGTCGATCCCGCCAACGATCTCGTCGGCATCGCCCGGCGCTTTGCTCCGCGCATCCATTTCGCCCATCTGCGCTCGACCCGCCGCGAAGCGGACGGCTCGTTCTACGAGGCCGACCATCTCGACGGCGATTTCGACATGATCGCGGTGCTGCGCGAACTGTTGGCGGAAGATGCCAGGCGTGGCGACGCGGAAAAAATTCCGTTCCGCCCCGACCACGGGCATCTGATGCTCGACGATCTGAAGAAGACCGCGAACCCCGGCTATTCCGCCATCGGGCGGCTCAAGGGGCTGGCGGAATTGCGCGGCGCAATCAGGGCGCTCACGGCGATGCCTTCAGTCAAGTGAAGACTTTTCGCTCGACCGCTTCGAGGCGCGCTTCGAGATCAGCGAAACTGGCGCGACCGTCTTGTTGGCTTTGTAGACCTCAGCGATCACCTGATTGCCAATGCCGCGAACAGCGGTGCGAACGGTTCGGACTTCAGTTTCGAGGGTGGCAAAGCGGTCGTCAATGGCGTCAAAGCGTTTGGTGTTCTCGGCGCGCATAAGGCGCAGCTGCTCAAGAATAAGATTGGTGGGTTCTGTCTGCGACTTTGGCATACTCGGCTCCTGCGGATAACGTACCACAACCCGCAGGGATTGTGGAGCACAGCGCCTGCCGGGCGGCGCCCTTGACTCGACGCTTCGGCGGAGTCCCAATCGCCCTCAGTCATTTCAATCGCATCGGGGAGATCGCGATGGCGAAGAAGGCTGTGGTGCTGGTCGGCACGAAGAAGGGCGCCTTTATCCTCGAGAGCAATTCGCGAAGACAGAAGTGGAAGCTGAGCGGGCCGTTCTGCGAGCACTGGCCGATGAACCATGTCGCGGCGGACGCGGCTGCCGGCGCGATCTACGGGGCCGGCGGCAACGAATGGTTTGGGCCGGCGGTGTGGAAATCGACCGACCTCGGCAAGACCTGGAGCCATTCGAGCAAGGGCCTCGCCTATCCCGAGGGCGAGACGCCGGTGAAGACGGTGTGGAGCGTCGCGGCGGGACACGGGCGCATCTATGCGGGCGTCGAGCCCGCGGGACTGTTCGCCAGCGACGACGCGGGCGAGACGTGGCGCCAGATCGAGGGTTTGCAAAAGCATCCGTCGCGGCCGCAGTGGCAGCCGGGAGGCGCCGGGCTGATCCTGCATTCGATCGTGCTGCACCCCGACGACCCAAAGCAGTTCTGGATCGGCATTTCGGCGGTGGGCGTCTTTCACAGCGCGGACGGCGGCAAGACTTGGCAGACGCGCAACAAGGGCACGCGCGCCGACTTTCTGCCCGAGGGCCAGCGCTATCCAGAATTCGGCCAATGCGTGCATTGCCTGGTGATGGCGCCGGGCAAGCCGAACCGGCTTTATCAGCAGAACCATTGCGGCATGTATCGCAGCGACGATGGCGGCGAAAACTGGCTGAGCATCGAGAAGGGTCTGCCCTCGTCGTTCGGCTTCCCCGCCGCGACGCATCCGCGCGATCCCGACAAATTGTTCTTGCTGCCGCTCAACGGCGCCGATCAGGGTCGCTATCCCCCCGGCGCGAAAGTCGCGGTGTGGCGCACCGACGATTGCGGCGCGCACTGGCAAGACATGCGCGATGGACTGCCGGCGGAACATGCCTTCTTTGGCGTCATGCGTCAGGCGATGGCGACCGACTCGCTGAAGCCCGCGGGCGTTTACTTCGGCGCAAGCACGGGCGCGGTTTACGCCAGCCCCGACGAAGGCGCGGAATGGACCTGCATCGCCGAGAACCTGCCTGCCATTTCCTCAATCGAGACGATGGTGGTCGAGGCGTAGGGTGACAAATCCGGTGAAAGTTCGACTGCCGGCCCTGCTTGTCGCGCTGTTTCCTACCGCCGAGCGCTTGCTCGAACTCGAAGTCGGCGACGTCGACGAACTGATGAACGCGCTTGACGCGCGCTGGCCGGGGATGCGCGACCGGCTGTGCGATTCGACGCCAGCCGTGCGTCGCCACATCAACGTGTTCGTCGATGGCAAGCGCGCGGCGCTGACGACGCCTCTGCGCCCCGGCGCCGATGTGTTCGTGCTGACGGCGGTCAGCGGCGGGTGAGTTCGAAGCCTCCTGGACGCCTCTCACGCCGCCAGCGCGGTCTCGGCCAGTTGCACCCAGTAGCTCATTCCATGCGGCAAGGCGCTGTCGTTAAAGTCGTAGCCTGGGTGATGCAGGCCGGCGCTGTCGCCATTGCCGACAAAGATGAAGGCGCCGGGGCGCGCTTCGAGCATGTAGGAGAAATCCTCGGCGCCCATGATCGGCGGCGCATCCGCGATCACAGCGGCGTCGCCGGCCACCTCGCGCGCGATCGAGGCGGCAAAATCGGTTTGCTTGGGATGATTGCGGGTGACGGGATAGCCGCGGACATATTGAATGTCGACGCTCGCGCCCATCGCGACGCCGACGCCGCTAACGATTTCCTCGACGCGCCGCTGGGCGAAATCGCGCGTCGCTTCGTTGAGCGTGCGCACGGTGCCCAGCAGTTGCGCGGATTGCGGGATGACGTTGAAAGTCGTGCCGGCGTCAAAGCGCGTGACCGAGACAACGCAGGAATCGAGGGGATCCGCGCCGCGCGCGACGATCGACTGCAGCGCGACGATGATTTGCGCGCCCGCGACGATCGGGTCGATGCCAAGGTGCGGTTGCGCGGCATGGCCGCCACGGCCTTCGAGGGTGATGGTGAAGCGATCGGCCGCCGCCAGGAACGCGCCTTTGCGGATGGCGAAGGCGCCGATCGGCAGCGCCGGCGCGTTGTGCATTCCATAGACTTCTTCGATCGGCCACCGCGTCATCAGGCCGTCGTCGATCATCGCTTTCGCGCCGGCTCCGCCTTCCTCAGCCGGCTGGAAGATCACCGCGAGGGTTCCGGCGAAGTCGCGGGTCTTTGCGAGATAACGCGCTGCGCCAAGCAGCATCGCGGTGTGTCCGTCATGCCCGCAAGCGTGCATCTTGCCGGGGACGCTGGATTGATAGGGCAGGTTGGTCGTCTCGTGGATCGGTAGCGCGTCCATGTCGGCGCGAAGGCCGATGGTGCGCCCCGCGCCTTCACGGCGGCCCTTGATGATGCCGACGACGCCGCTGCGGCCGACAAACATGTTGACCTCGTCGCAGCCAAAAGCATGCAGACGGTCGGCGACGAATTTGGCGGTGCGGCCGACGTCGTATTCGAGTTCGGGATGACGATGCAGTTCGCGCCGCCAGTATTGCGCATCGGCGGCAAGGTCCTGGATAGCGGGGATGATTGGCATGAACGTCTCCGACGCTGTCAGCTGGGAACAAGAGGCCGCGCGAGGGATCAAGTCAATTGGTTTGTCGCGTCGCCGTTCAGCGCTTTCTGCGCAAGCGGAACACGGCCTGTTCGCCGAAGAGGTTCCACGCCCACCACGGCATGGTGAAGCGCAGCGCATCGCCCCTTGAGTTGAGCGCGATGCTCAGTTCAACCGTTGCGCCGATCTCTCGTGTCAACGCGACGAAATCGCGGATCGTGCAGAAATGGATGTTGGGCGTTTCGTACCAGGCGAAGCTGAGATTGTCGGTCACGGGCATGCGGCCGAGCAAAGCGACTTGCGCGCGGATTCGCCAGTGGCCGAAGTTGGGGAAGGACACAATTGCGTGCTTGCCGATCCGCAACATGTGTTCGAGCACGACGCGAGGCCGGCGCGTCGCCTGGAGCGTCTGCGACAGAATGACATAGTCGAAGGCGTCGTCGGGATAGTCGGCAAGATCGGTGTCCGCGTCGCCCTGAATGACGGACAAGCCCTTGGCGACGCAATCGTTGACGCCGCGTTGCGAAAGTTCAATGCCGCGCCCGTCAACGTCCCGCCGCTCGCCGAGCAGGCGGAGCAGTTCGCCATCGCCGCAACCGACATCAAGCACCCGCGCGCCGCGCTCGACCATATCGGCGACGCGCACCAGATCGATGCGGGTCGAGGGCGCGCCTCCGTTCACTTGAGGCCTCGCGCGCGCGCCGCCGCGTCGATGAAGCCGCGCGTCGTGGCGATGAGATCGGGCACATCGAGCAGGAAGGCGTCGTGGCCGCGATCCGTCTCGATCTCGACGAACGACACCGACGCGCCATTGGCGTTGAGCGCATGCACGACGGCGCGCGAATCGCTGGTCGGGAACAGCCAGTCCGAGGTGAACGAAACGACGCAGAACCGCGCCTTGCATTGCTTGAACGCGCGCGCCAGCGAGCCGCCGAAGTCAGCCGACAGATCGAAGTAATCCATCGCGCGCGTCATGTAGAGATAGGAGTTCGGATCGAAGCGCTCGACGAAGATTGCGCCCTGGTAACGCAAATAGGATTCGATCTGGAAGTCTGCGTCGAACGAAAAAGTCCGCCGCTCGCGATCCTGCAGGTTGCGCCCGAATTTGCGCTGCAGCGCGCTGTCGGAGAGATAGGTGATATGCGCCGCCATGCGCGCGACGGCGAGGCCCTTCGCGGGCCGCACGCCCTCGGCGAGGTAACGGCCGCCGCGCCAATCCGGATCGGCCATAATTGCCTGCCGCCCGACTTCGTGAAACGCGATATTCTGTGACGAGTGCTTGGCGGACGTCGCGATCGGCAGGGCGCTGAAAATACGCTCGGGAAAAAGCGAGGCCCATTGCAGAACCTGCATGCCGCCCATGGAGCCGCCGGCGATGCTGAACAACTGATCAATGCCGAGATCGTCGAGCAGCAAAGCCTGGGCGCGCACCATATCGGCAATGGTGACGATCGGCAGATCGAGCCCGTAGGCGGCGCCGGTGGCGGGATTGGTCGAGGCTGGGCCGGTGGTGCCCATGCAGCCGCCGACGACGTTCGAGCAAATGACGAAGAATCGGTTGGTGTCGATCGGTTTACCCGGGCCAACCATGGTTTCCCACCAGCCTTCGCGCCCGGTTACGGGGTTTCTGTTGGCGACATGCTGGTCGCCGGTGAGCGCATGGCAGATGAGAACGGCGTTGGATTTGGCGGCGTTGAGCGCGCCATAGGTCTGGTAGGCGATCGAGAGAGGCGCCAGCGACGCGCCCGCATCCATCTGCAGCGGCCGGTCGGCGCCGAGACGCAGCAGGAGGCTGTGCGGCGCGTCGGCCTCGCTGGCGCTACTCGCTAATGTCGCTACCTGCGGCGCCAATGGTGTTTCCCTGTCGTTCGTTATGGCGAACGATTCGTTTGATATATCGGATACCACGTCGAATCAAGCCTTTCGCCGCGTCGCTCGGCTGCTGCCGCGGCCGATGGTTGATCGCGAATTTCGCTCGCGCCGCTGCGGTAACAAGCTGTTGACGGTCTTGCAATGTTTCGGCGGGTGGTAACGACTTTGTTGCTCCGACCATGCAAACTTGAGGGATCAAAGCCCCAAGAAAAGGGGCGGGGAAGCGTGATGCAACAGGTTTGGACTGCCGGCGGGCAGGAGCCGCGCGACTTCCGCGCGGACGACCGCCTGCCAGACTATGAATTTGCGCCGGCCCCTCGCGGGGGCCATTGGCTCGGCGTGGCAGCCTGGCGCGTTGGCGGCGCGGCGATGCTCGCACTGATGCTGGGGATCGCCTATCATCGCCCCGCCGCCCCGCCGCAGACGGCGCTGGCGCCTGAAGTTCCCTACTCTGTCGACAGCTCGCTGCCGCCGCTCGTCTCGATCGCGTTGCCCGGACAGGCCCATTATGTCGCCCGCTCGCGCGGCGCCCAAGGCGGGCGCAAGGACACGCTGACCTTTGGCGAATGGGACGCCAATGCACTGTTCTTGCAGGTCAGCGTGCGGCAGACCGCCAGCGCTCCGAGGTCGCTGTTCGTCGACCTCGCGATGCAGTCGGCCGAGTTGGGGGCAGCGGTGCTCCGGATGAACCGGCCGGAAACTTTTGTCGGAGCGCGCGGCCCGGTCGAATGGGCCGAGGCAAATCTGTCCGGTGCCAAGGGCGAGCGAAGCTGCATCGGGTTTCGCTTGTCGCCGGCCGACGGTAGCCGCGTCTCCGGGCTTGCTTGCGGCGCGGGCGATGTCAGGTTGGATCGGGCGAAGCTCGAGTGCCTCGTCGACGCATTGTCGTTGACCCCGGCCGGCCAGGACGCCCGACTCGGAGCTGTTCTGCCGGGAGTCGCGCCCCGACGCGCCGGTTGTGCACGCGGTCTCGTCTAGCGCCTAGCTGCTGGCTCGTTCCAGCCATACCAAGCGAGCCGATCAGCGCTCCGAGTCCATCGGCGGCCGGACGTGCTTGCTCCGCGTCAGATCAGAAGCGCCACATTGCTCAAAGTTATACCGTGCTCGCGTGAGTGACAACGTACGGTTGGGTCCGCCCCGAACCTCGTCGGCATCGTGATTGTCCTGCCCGTCATCCTCCCAAAAGCACACCGGGCAAATCTCGTAGCCGCCGCGCTCGTGTAGCGTCCGATAGTGGCAGCACGGACACCGATACACAGCCACCTCAGAGAATGGCTCGACTATGTTGCGGAACGTCATTCCCGCAAGCTGCTGGCGGCGAGCCACTATGTCAACACGTCTTAGGCAGCCGCGCGCTGCAACTCGGCCAGAATCGCATCGCCCATTTCGCCGGTCGAGACCAGCGTGCAGCCGTCGCTCTTGATGTCGGCGGTGCGCAGGCCAGCGGCCAGCACATTGGCGATGGCGCCATCGAGCCGGTCGGCCAAGGCGTTGAGCGCGAAGGAATAGCGCAGCGCCATGGCAAACGAGCCGATCATCGCGATCGGATTGGCGAGGCTCTTGCCGGCGATATCAGGCGCCGAGCCATGCACCGGCTCGTACAACGCCTTGCGGCTGCCGGTCTTCGGATTGGCGTCGCCCAGTGACGCCGACGGCAGCATGCCCAGCGACCCGGTCAGCATAGAGGCGACATCCGACAGCATATCGCCGAACAGATTGTCGGTGACGATCACATCGAATTGCTTCGGCCAGCGGACGAGCTGCATGCCGAGGGCGTCGGCGAGCTGGTGTTCGAGTTTGACGTCGGGATATTCGCGTTGGTGCAGGGCGCTGATGACCTCGTGCCAAAGCATGCCGGATTTCATCACGTTCCGCTTGTCCGACGAAGTCACTTTGTTGTGGCGCTTGCGTGCAAGGTCAAACGCGACGCGGCCAATGCGTTCGATCTCAAACGTATCGTAGACCTGCGTGTCGATGCCGCGCTTCTGGCCGTTTCCAAGATCAATGATCTGCTTGGGCTCGCCAAAATAGACGCCGCCGGTCAATTCGCGCACGATCATAATATCGAGACCCTCGACGATCTCGCGCTTGAGCGAGGATGCGTCGGCGAGGGCGGGATAGCAGATTGCCGGTCGCAGATTGGCGTAGAGCCCAAGGTCCTTCCGCAATCTCAGCAGGCCGGCCTCGGGGCGCGCCTCATAGGGAACTTTGTCCCATTTTGGGCCACCCACCGCGCCCAGCAAGACGGCGTCCGCCGCCGAAGCGCGGGCCATGTCGGCGTCGCTTATGGCTTGCCCGTGCACGTCGTAGGCGCAGCCGCCAACCAACCCTTTTTCGATTTCAAATCGCGCTTCGCCTGTGCGAGTAAAGAGCCCGGTGAACTTTTCAATCTCGGCCATGACCTCCGGGCCGATTCCGTCGCCGGGCAAGAGAAAGAGTCTATGGAGCGCCATTGAAACTCACATTCACGTTGGAGGGGAGGACTGGCCGGTTGCTAGCTGATTTCGAGATCGCGGGGAAGGTCCATAGCGCTGCGGCGGCAGCCTCATGACCATTGTCGCGAACGCTGGCGCCGATGCCTTTATCAGGCGCCTGCCGCCGGACATAGGGGCGTTTCTCGTCCATGGATACGACGAGGGGCTCATTCATGAGAGAGCCCGCGCAATCGTTGCCGCCTTGTTGGGAAGCGACAAGGATCCAATGCGCCTCACGCGATTGGACGGCGACGCGGTGGCGCGGGATCCGGCCGCCCTTGTCGATGAAGCGCTGGCCATTTCGATGTTTGGCGGGGACAAGGTGATCTGGATCGAGACCCAGAGCCGGGACATCTGCGCCGCCGTCGAGCCGCTGATCAAACGTCCGCCGGTCAATTGCGCGCTTGTCGTCGCCGCCGGGGCCCTAAAAAAAGGAACGACGTTGCGGGCGCTATTCGAGAAGTCGGATCGCGCGGCCTCGATCGAATGCTATTCCGACGATCGGCGCTCGCTGGGTCCGCTGATCGAGGCGCAGGTGCGCGACGCCGGACAATCCATCGCCCCCGACGCGCGCGATGCGCTCGTCGCATTATTGGGCGCCGACCGAATGACCACGCGCGCCGAAATCGCCAAGTTGCTGCTTTATGTGCATGGCGAGCGGACGATCGACGTCGCCGATATCGAAGCCATCATTGCCGAGGCCGCGCCGGACGCCAGCGATGATGTCGTCGATGGCGCCTTTTCCGGCGACATCGCTGCCATCGAGACGGCGGCGGGCCGGTTCTTCGGTGACGGCGGCGACGCCGGCGCCCTGATGGGGTTGCTGGTGCGGCGAGCGATGTTACTGCATCGCATTCGGCTTGGGATGGAGGCCGGAGGACGATTCGAGGCGGTCATGCAGGCGCTGTATGTTCGCCTGCCGCCTGTGCGCAAAGCCAGTCTTGAGCGTCAGGCCCAACGCTGGTCCGCCGGCAGGGTGGCGCGATTGCTGCCATTCCTGCAGAAAGCGGCGGCGCGCGCCCGGCTCGACACGCGACTGGCGGAAATTACCGCAATGCGTACGCTATGGGCGCTTGCTTCAAGCGCCAGGCCCGGCGCCGCGTAATCCCGCGGAGGACTGCGAGAGGCGACGGCAAAACTCGTCGAGTTGCTCGAAATTCTTGAATTTCACGCGCATTTCGCCGGCCTCGCCGCTATGGCGTATCGTGACCCGCGCCCCGATTGCGACGCCCAGCTTTTCCTCCAGCGCGTGCGTGTCAGCGTCAACCTTGGCCGGCGGTTTTTCTCGCGATTGCAATGGCTTATCGGCTTCTTTCTGGGCCAGCCGCTCGACGTCGCGCACCGTCAGACCCTGCTCCACGATCCGGTCGGCGACTGCATCGGGATGAGCAACCGCCAGCAGCGCACGGGCGTGGCCCGCCGAAAGTTTGCCCGCCGCCAAAAGCGAGCGGGCATGCTCGGGCAGTCCGGTCAGCCGCAACGTGTTGGCGATATGGCTGCGACTCTTGCCGATCATGCGTGCAATGTCGGCATGCGAATAACTGTAGTCCGCCGCGAGCTGAGCGTAGCCCGCCGCTTCCTCCAGCGCATTGAGATCGGCGCGCTGGACGTTTTCGACGATGGCGATTTCAAGCGCCTCGCGATCGCCAGCCTCCAGTACGACGATAGGAATTTCGTGCAGCCCAGCGCGTTGCGCCGCACGCCAGCGTCGTTCGCCCGCGATAATCTCGTAGGCATCGGCGACGCGGGGGATCGCACGCACCAACACCGGCTGAATGACGCCGCGTTCCCTGATCGAGGCGGCGAGCTCGTCGAGCTCGGATTCGTCGAAAGCCTTGCGAGGATTTCGCGGGTTGGGCCTCAGAAACTCGATCGGCGTCTTGCGCGGGTTGCCTTTGCGGTCCTGCGACGCGGAATCGTCGCTGGCGTCGCCGAGGAGCGCGGCAAGTCCGCGTCCGAGCCGCGGTCGAACCTCGTGAGCGCGCGCACCGTCTTCAGCCATTATGAGTCCTCCGTTCGATATAAGCGATCCGCTCTACGCCGCCCGCCACCGACCTTCACGCTGGATGACCTCAGAGGCCAATTTCAGATAGGCTTGGCTTCCCGAGCACTTCAGATCGTACAAAAGGACGGGCTTGCCGTGCGAGGGGGCTTCCGACACACGGACATTGCGCGGGATGATCGTGTCATAAACTTTTTCGCCCATGAAGGCGCGTACATCGGCGACGACCTGAGTCGCCAGATTGTTTCGCGGGTCGAACATCGTCAGCACCACGCCGTGGATGCTGAGTTTCGGATTGAGCGAACGCCGCACCTGATCGACGGTCGTCAGCAATTGCGAAAGCCCCTCCAGCGCGAAAAACTCGCACTGTAGCGGCACCACGACCGCATCGGCGGCCGCCAGACCGTTGAGCGTCAACAGATTGAGCGAGGGCGGGCAGTCAATCAGCACGTAGGAGATCGGGGTCTCGCTATCGTCCTCGTCGAATAGTTTTCGCAGTGCATTTTTCAGCTTGAAGGACCGATCGGAGTGCCCCGAAATTTCCAGTTCGACGCCCAACAAGTCCATTGTCGAGGGCGCGATGAACAGACGCGGCACGGCGGTCGGCGTGATGATCTCGGCCAGCGTGCGTTCGCCGACAAGTGCGTCGTAGCTTGAGGATGTCCGAGATTTTCGGTCGATTCCGAGGCCGGTTGAAGCGTTGCCCTGCGGGTCGAGGTCGATCAGCAAGACTTGCTCGCCGATCGCCGCCAATGCGGTGCCAAGGTTGATGGCGGTCGTGGTTTTGCCAACGCCGCCCTTCTGGTTGGCCAGCACAAGCACCCGGGGCCGAGAACCATGTTCCACGCGGACCTCCAAAGCGCTTGCGCGGCCTACCGGGGCAGCGAGGGCGATTCGCCATTTTCATGCGTTACAACGAGAATCGCCGCGGCAGGGTCGACCTTGCTGATATGCCTCTCGATATGGAACGGCAATCCCTTAGGCAGTTCGGCGATTTGACTTTCGACCGAGCGGCCCCGCGGAAAGATGCCGATAGCGCCCTTCTCGAGGAAAACCTTGGCGGAGTTCAACAATTCCGGCAAGGGGGCAAACGCGCGGGCCGTGACAGCATCCACAGGAGTGATGTTCTGTACTTCCTCCGTTTCGACCCGGACGGGAAGAACCACCGCGGGCGCGCCTGTCTGGCGCGCCACTTCGCGCAAGAAGGCGCATTTTCGCGTATCGCTCTCGACCAGGTGGACGAGTGCACCCGGCGTGTCGGCGAGCTGAATGGCGATCACCATTCCAGGAAAGCCGGCTCCAGATCCCAGATCAATCCATCGGTGCGCTTTGGGGGCCAAGGCGACCAGTTGCGCGCAATCCGCGATGTGTCTCATCCACACATGATCGAAACTTGACCCCGAAATAAGATTTGTGATGCTGCGCCAGCGATCAAGCAAGTCGACGAAGACGGCAAACCTTTGCTCCGTTTCACGTGAAACAGGAACAGCGCGCAGCGCATCGCGGCGGTCAAGCGTTGCGATCATGAGCCGCTACTTTTTCCCTCATTGCTCCGCTCCGCGCGTCCCGTCGCGCGTGAGCCGCGACCAGCGCCAGAGCGGCGGGAGTCATGCCTTCAATACGCCCAGCCTGGCCGATATTGTTCGGCCGAATTGCCTGAAACTTCTGCTTGAGTTCGCTCGACAGGCCGGAGATGTTGGAATAGTCGAAGCTTGCCGGGATGGTCAGCGTTTCGCTTCGCCGAAAGCGCGCGACATCCTCCTCCTGGCGGTCCAGATAGACGGCATATTTGGCGTCCGCCTCCAGCCTTGGCGCCAGCGCTGGCGCGATCGTCGCCAATGCGGGCCAAATCTTGCTCAGGAGCGCAATGGTAACGTCAGGCTGCGCCATGAGTTCGAAGGCGCTTCGCCGCGCGCCGTCCTGATTGACTGGGAATCCGGCGCCGCGCAACTCTGACGGCGTTGCCGTGCTGGCCTTCAGCAAGTCGCGCGCAGCGTTGAGCCGTTGCATCCTCGCATTGTGAAGATCAGCGCGCGCTGAACCGACGCAATCAAGCGCGCCGCCCTTGTGGGTAAGCCGCTCGTCGGCGTTATCTGCGCGAAGGGAAAGCCGGTATTCCGCGCGGGAGGTGAAGATACGGTAGGGCTCTGTCACCCCCTTCGTTGTGAGATCGTCGATCATTACCCCGAGGTACGACTCGGCGCGGTCAAACACGCACCCTGCCTGGCCGGACGCAGCACGGGCGGCATTGAGTCCCGCGACCAATCCCTGGGCGCCCGCCTCCTCGTAGCCGGTGGTGCCATTGATCTGGCCGGCTAGATAGAGACCGCGCACCCGCCGCGTTTCCAGCGTCAGGTCGAGTTCCCTGGGATCGACGTAGTCATACTCGATGGCATAGCCCGGTCGGACCATTCGCACCCGTTCAAGCCCCGGAATTGTTTCGAGAAACCCCTGCTGCACCGACTGCGGTAACGAGGTCGATATGCCGTTGGGGTACACGGTGGAATCGTCGAGGCCCTCGGGTTCGAGAAATATCTGGTGGCTGGCGCGATCTGGGAAGCGCAGCACCTTGTCTTCAATAGAAGGGCAATAGCGCGGGCCGCGTCCGGAAATCGCGCCGGAATAGACAGCGGTCAGATGCGTGTTTGCCCGAACGATTGCATGGCCGGCTTCGCTCGTCCGGGTGATGTGGCAGGGAATTTGCGGCGTGGTGATCCGCCCGGTCGCGGCCGAGAACGGTTCCGGGGGATCGTCGCCCGGCTGGACCTCAAGCCGAGACCAATCGATCGTCTGGCCATCGAGGCGGGGCGGCGTGCCGGTCTTCAGGCGGCCCAATTGAAATCCGATCGCATCCATGCACTGCGCGAGGCGCACCGAAGGCCTGTCTCCGACGCGTCCCGCGGGCGTTCGCTGATCTCCAAGATGGATCATGCCGCGCAAGAAAGTGCCCGTCGCGATGACCAGTGCGCCGCAATCCAGGGCGCGTCCGTCCGCAAGATCCAGTCCGACAATCCTTTGGCCGCTGACCCGGAAGCACTCCGCTTCGGCCTCAATCACCTGCAGATTTGGCGTCTCACGGATCAGCTTTTGCATCGCGATCGCATAGAGCTTCCGATCGATCTGCGCCCTGGGACCCTGAACCGCCGGGCCCTTACGCCGGTTGAGGACGCGAAACTGTATTCCCCCGGCGTCGGCGGCCCGGGCCATGAGACCATCGAGCGCGTCAATTTCGCGGACGAGATGACCCTTCCCCAAACCGCCGATGGCCGGATTGCATGACATGGCGCCGATCGTTTCGAAGCGCTGCGTCACGAGCGCCGTTACAGCGCCAACCCGCGCCGCCGCTGCGGCAGCCTCACATCCGGCGTGGCCTGCACCAATGACAATAACATCGTACCGGGTCATTTTTCTTTCCGGCCTGTTTCACGTGAAACAGGCAAAATCCGCCTTGGGCCAGATGTATGAGGAAGAGCATTGAGTCTAACTCAAATTCGATTCGGTGGCTATTATTTCCCAACGCAGAGACGCGAAAAAATTTCGCCGAGGACCTCCTCGACGTCAATTCGCCCGGAGATCCGCTCCAGAGAACGCGCCGTGCGTCGAAGATCCTCGGCGAAAATCTCGGGAAGGGCATTATTGCGAGTCAGACCCGCCTCAAGTCGCTGTAATGCCTCCTCGTAGGCCAGCCGATGTCTTTGAAGCGTGATGAGCGCCGGTCCCTGTCCAGAGAGCTGTCGGTCGGCATAGGCTGTAATCGCGTCCAGCAATTCCGAAATCCCGGCGCCGGTCTTCGCCGAGATGGAAAGCTCCGCCTCCCGCTCCCCATTGCGCAAATGGCTGGAGTCACGCTCCAAATCGATCTTTGTGCGCACCACCAGCCGCGGCCCCTTTCCCGGGGGATCGCTGTGTGCGCGGTCCGTGAGCCAAAGCGTCAAATCGGCCGCTTCGGCGCGGCTGCGCGCCCTTGATATCCCCTCCTGCTCTATGGGGTCGCCGGTGTCGCGCAGTCCTGCGGTATCGACCAGCGTGACAGGATAGCCCCGCAGATCGAGGTGAACCTCGATGACGTCGCGCGTTGTGCCGGGCGTGGCTGAAACAATCGAGACGTCCCGCCGCGCCAAGGCGTTCATCAGTGTGGACTTCCCGACATTAGGGGGACCGGCAATGACGACGACGAACCCCTCGCGCAAAACCTCCCCGCAGTGCGCATTGGCCAAAGTGCTGCGGATCAGCCCGGCCGCTTCAGCGGCCAGATCCCGCGCATCGGCCATCCCCAAGGCATCGACATCCTCCTGATCGGAAAAATCAATTTGCGCTTCGACTAGCGCCATCGCCCGCATCAGCAGAGCTCGAATCGTCTCGGTCTGCCGCGACAACGCGCCACCGGCGATGCGCAAGGCTTGTTTTCTTTGTGCCTCGGTCTGGGCGTCGACAAGATCGGCAAGCCCTTCAACTTGTGACAGGTCGAGTTTGCCATTCTCGAAGGCGCGCCACGCGAACTCACCCGCCTCGGCCGGCCGAAGTCCCGGAATTTCCGCCAATGCCGCGATAATCGCGTTTAATACCGCTCTACCTCCGGTAATATGCAATTCGACCATCGATTCCCCGGTAAAACTGCGGGGCGCCTCGAAGCGAATCACCAAGGCGCGATCGAGGGGATCGCCGCTGGCGGGATCGTGGAGTGTCCTAAGCGTTGCCACGCGGTTTGGCGGCAGATCCCCCGACTTCAGAGCCAGCAAAGCGGCGTCCGCCGCGGGTCCAGACAGCCGAATCACCGAAATTGCGGCTCGCCCGACGCCACTCGCCGGAGCATAGATTGTCGCTGTTTCCTGGGAAAAAGATGGGGCGTGCAATTAGGGCCTGCATCTCAAGACGCACATTTCGACACGTTTCTGGTAGAAATATCGAGTCTTCACCTTCTGCCTATAACTTCGGCAGCGAGCGAAATCTTCGGCGGGGTGCGGAGCGTTTGGTAAACAACACAATAACGCTCCGTCAGTCGGAGCAGGGTCGCGCGTTGCTCATCAGTCATATCGCCATCGATCTCAAAACCCAGGCGGATATCGCGAAATCCCACTGGCGCATCCTTGGCCACGCCCAGCGTGCCGCGAAAATCGAGATCGCCTTCCGCCCTGACGCGCCCATCGCGTATCGCGATGCCCAGCGCCGTCGCGACAGCATTCAAGGTTACGCCGGCGCAGGCGACAAGAGCCTGCAGCAGCATATCGCCCGAGCAGGCGCTCATGCCATTGCCGCCTGTCGCGGCGTGGAGTCCCGCTTCGACCAGCGCTTTGCCCGTCTCGACGCTGCAGGTGACTCCCTCACCCAGGCGACCCTCGGCTTTGAGAGTCACAAGCGCGGAATCTGGCTTTGCCCGGTACTGTTCCTTGAACGGCGCCTGCATTGCCTTCAGCGTTTCCGTATCCATGCCCTTACCCCGATCGTGCCGCCCAACGCATGTTTCTTAGTCATTCCTGCGCGCGGATTGAAGGGGATTTCTATTCGCGGGCACTTGCTTGCGTAGCCACACGCCCGCGTCTATAAGGCCCGAGTTGTCGGAGTGTAGCGCAGTCTGGTAGCGCACCTCGTTCGGGACGAGGGGGTCGGAGGTTCGAATCCTCTCACTCCGACCAATCCGCCCGTGCCCGGCCTGTATCAGCGAGTTGCGCCATGCGATCCGCCGGTAGTCCCTGTGCTGGTTTCAATTTCCACAATCCGGAATCTTCACGCAGGCATCCGAGCCGGGGCAATGAAGCTGGCCTGGCCATTAAAGGTGCAAGCCTTCGCCAGTTCCATCTCGCGACATCGCCTTGCCGCCAACGGCGCGCAACATGGCTCGGCCATCACTTTTCAGCCAGCGCGCAAACCTCCGACTCGGCAGTAAGACTCAGGTCGCGAAAGGGCTGCGCGACAAGTTGATATTCGTCCTCGTAGATGACAAATCCGGGTCGATCGGTAGCTATCTCTTTCACGACATGTCCATAACCAGCGACGATGGATGCAAGTTTTCGGGCGTTGCTTACATGTTGTGTCGCGCTAGGCTTGAACCAACTCAGTCCAACGTTCGAACGACGGTAATAGCCCTTGCTCTTGCTCCGATTGAACCGCGCCGGTGTGGCAAGGTTCGTCTCGAACCACTTCAGCGCTTCCTCGAGACACTGACGGTCGCGCGGCGAAATCGCTAACCCATCCCTCAGAGAGTAGGCGACCTTGAATAACCCATTCGCGGGGTAGACGTTAGGATGCCAAGGGGCAATGACAATTCGAGTGAACATCTGGGTTTGACTAGGGGCCAAAGTTTTCGAATTTATTAGGAGACGGGCCGTGATCGCCTTGTCATCGCCCCTAAACGCCATCCAGGTTCGAACAAGATCGAGGAGGTCGCCATGTCAGCTCGGGCAGAACTCAAGACATATCGCCTTTACATCGATGGCCAGTGGAGCGCCGCCGCTTCGGGCAAGACCTTCGAAAGCTTCAATCCCTATACCGGCAAACCCTGGGCGCTCATCCCGCGCGGGGATGCGCGCGATGCCGATCGCGCGGTCGAGGCCGCACATCGGGCGTTCACGCGCGGCGCCTGGCCAGCACTGACGGCAACGCAACGCGGCGCGTTGCTTAGGCGGTTAGGCGACCTCTTCGCTCGCGACGCCGAGAGGCTTGCGGCGATCGAAGTGCGCGACAACGGCAAGCTGATCGCCGAGATCGGCGCGCAGCTACGCTACATCCCGCAATGGTTCTATTTCTTCGGCGGACTGGCTGACAAGATCGACGGCGCCGTGCTTCCAATCGACAAACCCGACATGTTTACGTTCACGCGGCGTGAACCCGTCGGCATTGTCGCGGCGATTACGCCGTGGAATTCGCCGCTCCTGTTGACCGCCTGGAAGATGGCGCCGGCGCTCGCGGCGGGCTGCACCATCGTCATCAAGCCTTCCGAGCACACTTCGGCTTCCATGCTCGAACTGGCTCCGTTGTTCGAGGAAGCCGGTTTTCCCGCCGGCGTTGTCAACGTGGTGACAGGCTTCGGCCCGGAAGTCGGCGAGCCGCTGACTCTGCACCCCAAAGTCGACAAGATCGCTTTTACCGGCGGCGAAGCGGGTGGGCGCCATGTCGCTCATAAAGCCATCGATGGCGGATTCAAGCGGCTGACGCTGGAGCTTGGCGGCAAGTCGCCGCAGATCGTGTTCCCCGACGCGAACATCGACGACGCCGTGAAGGGCGTCATCTCAGGGATTTTCGCCGCGACCGGACAGACCTGCATTGCGGGATCGCGGTTGCTCGTCCACGATAGCCTCCACGATGACGTCGTCGAAAAAGTCTTGGCGCTCGCACGGACAGCGCGGATGGGCGATCCGATGCAGATGACGACGCAGGTCGGCCCGATTACGACCCGCCCGCAATATGATCGCGTTCTCTCTTATTTCGACGTGGCTTCGAAAGACGGCGCCAAACTGGTGCTCGGCGGCGCGCCCGCGACGCGACCCGAATGTGGCGACGGCTGGTTCATCGAGCCGACAATCTTCACGGGCGTAAACAACAGCATGCGGATCGCACAGGAAGAGGTCTTCGGGCCGCTCTTGTCAGTCATTCGCTTCAGCGACGATGAGGAGGCCTATGCGATTGCCAACGACAGTCTCTACGGGCTTGCGTCTGGTGTTTGGACGTCGAGTATGAAGCGCGCCTTCACCGCGTCGGCGCGCCTGCGCACCGGCTCGGTCTGGATCAACACCTATCGCGCTGTCAGCTTCATGGCGCCATTCGGCGGCTTCAAGCGCTCCGGCATCGGACGCGAAAACGGCCAGCGCGCGATCGACGAATATTTGGAAACCAAGACGGTCTGGATGTCCTTTTCGGAGGACACGCCGAACCCCTTCGTGATGCGCTGAGGGTAGCCCTCGGGCCAGTTTTTGGTTCGCGCTCGGCTTGGGTAGGAGCGGGCGACAAGCAACCTGCCTGCGAGGCGCGCGCTCTGTGTCCCGCGGACGCCTCAGTGCGTCGCTGCTTTCGTTCCGGGGCCTGTTATGGTTCCGGCGCTGGTTTCGATTTCCACGTAACCGGATATTTTCACGCAGGCGTCGGAGCCGGGGACAATGAAGCCGGCCTCGCCATTGATGCTGCAGGCCTTGGCGTGAGGCGCAGGGTTGGCGGCCTTGTTCTTTGTGGGAAGTTCGGCTGCGCGAGCGCCGCCGAGGGCAGCAAGAACCGCCGCAGAGCAGAGCAAAGTGGTCCTGATGTACTTCATGGCTGGCCTCCTGGCGATTAGACCGTCGGCAAGTCACATAACATATTGCGCTCGGGTTCGCGCAGCGCGCAACCTGTATGGCATCACGCCGGGCGGGCGACGATCCGCACTCAAGTCTGGAGGGCTGGCCCCCGACATTGCCTGGCGATAAGCTGCCGCCATCAACAATAAAGCGGGGTTTCTCAATGACCATCAAGGGCGGCTGCCTCTGCAGAGCGTTGCGTTATGAAATCGCCGCAGACACGCCGATGGCGGTGCGCGCGTGCTGGTGCCGCGTCTGCCAGTATCTGGGCGCGGGCAGCGGCACGGTTAACGCGGTGTTCGCAAAAAGCGCCGTCACGATATCAGGCGAGACGCGCGATTACGTCAGCGTCGCCGATAGCGGCTCGGTGATGCATCGCAGGCACTGTCCGATATGCGGTACGCCGGTGTTCAGCGAGGCGGAGCCGCGCCCCAACGTCATTATCGTGCGCGCGGGCACGCTTGATGATCCCGAAATCGCGCGTCCCGCGATGACCATCTGGACGGGCTCGGCGCCAAGTTGGGCCTGCTTGGATCCCGCCATCGACCGTGTTGAGGGGCAGGCGCCGCCGGCAAGGTGATCGGCGCGCAAGTCGGCGCGAACATGTCTTCTGAAGCGCCACGCCCATTGAACTGACAGGCCATTGGGTGCAAGTTGCGCCGGACAGAAATTCCCTGAACCGATAGGACTCCCCCTTGACGATCTCTCTTTATCAATCTTCCGTGCCCGTCTTCGAGCGCGGCCTGAACGCCTTTCTGGCGATTATCGAAAAGGCCTTGGCTCACGCGGCAGCGCAGAAGGTCGATCCCTCCGTCTATCTCCAGACTCGTCTGCGGCCGGACATGCTGCCCTTCGTCAGGCAGACGCAAATATTCTGCGACGCCGCCAAGAACGGTTCGGCGCGAATCGCCGGCGTGGAGCCTCCGAAGTTCGATGACACCGAGACCTCCTTCGACGAGGTCAAGGCGCGCATTCACAAGACGCTGGACTACATCAAGACGCTCAAGGCCGCGGACATCGACGCCGGCGCTGACCGGGAGGTGGTTTTCCCTGTGGGGCCAAATAAGATGAAGATGAAGGGCGGCGCCTATCTCTTGCACAACGTGCTGCCGAATTTCTATTTTCACCTGACGACGGCCTATGCCATCCTGCGCTACAGTGGCGTCGATATCGGCAAGCGCGACTATCTCGGCGCCATTCCAGGCATTGCTCCGGCGTAACCCGAAGCGCCACGCATCAATCGAGGATTGGTCGATGAACATTCATCGGATCGGCGTTGGCCCGCGGATGTCCCAGGCCGTTGTCCACGGCGATACGATTTATCTGGCGGGGACCGTCGCCGACAAGATGGCGGGCAAGAGCGTCGCGGAGCAGACGAGGGAAATCCTCTCGCTGATCGACGACGTCCTTGCCAGAGCCGGCTCCGACAAGACGAAGATTCTGTCGGCGACGATCTGGCTCACTGACATCAAGACCTTCGCCGAGATGAACTCGGTGTGGGATGCGTGGGTGCCCCAAGGCCATACGCCGGCGCGCGCGACGGTCGAAGCCAAGCTGGCGGCGGCGCCTTACAATGTCGAGATTGCCTGCATCGCCGCGAAATTGGTTTGATGCGGCTCTTGGGGAGCCATCTCGTCGGCTTGAGGAAGAGTAAGTCGTGCTGAACAAACTCTCGCCGTCGCGGTTCGAACAGGTCGCAACGCCAAAAGCCGCGATCGACCGGCTCGCGAAGCTGTATGACGAGGCGGCATCAGCCCTGCGCGGGGCGGTCGAACGATTTCTCGAGCACGGGGGCGCCCCGACGGCGGAGGTGCGGACAAAATTCCGCTATCCGAAACTGCGCATCACCTACGAGCCCAACGGCGTGCCGCCGTCCAACTATCGCGCTTTCGCCAAGTTTACCGAGGCCGGGGTGTACGAGACGACGATTACCCATCCCGAAGCCTTTCGCGCCTATCTGCTCGAACAACTCGTGCCGCTCGTCGACGAATTTGGCGCGGTTCTCGAGGTTGGCGTCGGCGAGCAGGAAATTCCCTATCCTTATGTGTTCGAGAGCGGCGACGAACTCGGGCGCGGGGGCGCCTCGGCGTCAGAACTGGCGCGGTTCTTTCCGGTGCCGCTGTTGGCGCAGGTCGGCGACGAAATCCCCGACGGCGCCTTCGACACGGCCCCGGATTCTGTGCGCCCGCTCGCGCTATTTGACGCGGTGCGCGTCGATTATTCGCTGCGCCGCCTCGTTCATTACACCGGCTCGGATTGGCGCGCGATGCAGCTGTGGGTGCTGCTGACCAATTATCATCGTTACGTCGATCAGTTCGTGCGCTGGGGCCTCGAACAATTGCGCCTCGACTCCGGCGTCGAGAAACTGGTGCTGCCCGGCAATGTTACGATTGATCGGAGCCTTTCGCCCGGAGAGGCGGATGCGCGCGTCGCCGCGATCGTCTGGCATCGCTTTCAGATGCCGGCCTATCATGTCGTGCGCACTGACGGGCGCGGGTTTACCCTGGTCAACATTGGCGTTGGCCCCGCCAACGCCAAGACCATCACCGATCATATCGCGGTGCTGCGCCCGCATTGCTGGCTGATGGTCGGCCATTGCGCCGGTCTGCGCCAGTCGCAGCTCATCGGCGACTATGTGCTCGCCCACGCCTATCTGCGCCAGGACCATATTCTCGACGATGCGGTGCCGCTCGACATGCCGATTCCGGCTTTGGCCGAAGTGCAGGTCGCGCTACAGGAAGCGGTTGCGCGGGTGACTGGCGATCATGGCGAAGCGCTCAAGCGACGCCTGCGAACGGGCACGGTCGTCACCAACGACGACCGCAACTGGGAACTGCGCTGGACGCCGGAGCGGCGCAGGATAAACCTCTCCCGCGCGATCGCTGTCGATATGGAATCGGGCACGATCGCCACGCAGGGGTTCCGCATGCGCGTGCCCTATGGCACGCTGCTCTGCGTCTCCGACAAGCCGCTGCATGGCGAGATCAAACTGCCGGGCGCCGCCAACGCATTTTACGAGCGCGCGATTGGCGAACATCTGCAGATCGGCATCGCCGCGCTCCAGCATTTGCAGAACCAGATCGGCTCGCTGCATTCGCGAAAACTCCGCAGTTTTGATGAGCCGCCGTTCCGGTGAGGGGCGGTGGCGCTGTCAGCCGTCATGGCCCGGACAAGCCCGGCCATCGTGACGAAAGGGCCGTTCCGCCAGCCTTCATTGAGCGCGAACGATTTGGCGCTTATAGAGGCCGGGCAGTTGCTCGCTCCGCCCACCCAGGACCCCCTATGACCCGCGGCCTCGTCATCGCGCCGTCGATTCTCTCCGCCGACTTTTCAAGACTCGGCGAGGAAGTGTGCGCGATCGACAACGCCGGCGCGGACTGGATTCATCTCGATGTGATGGATGGACATTTCGTTCCCAACATCACCTTCGGCCCGCCGCTGGTGGCGGCTTTGCGCCCCCACACGGACAGACCGTTCGACTGTCATTTGATGATCGAGCCGTGCGATCCCTATCTCGAAGCCTTCGCCAAGGCGGGATGCGATGGAATCACCGTGCATGCGGAGGCGACGAGGCATCTTGATCGATGCTTGCAGGCCATCCGCGGGCTGGGCAAACGCGCGGGAGTCGCGCTGAATCCGGCGACGCCCGAAGACGCGATCGCCTATGTGCTCGACCGGCTCGACCTCGTGCTGCTGATGACGGTCAATCCGGGCTTTGGCGGACAAGCATTCCTGCCCGCCGTCATCGACAAGATCGCTCGCGTCCGGGCGATGGTCGGAGATCGGCCGATCGATATCGAGATCGACGGCGGCATGACGCCGGATAGTGCGCCGTTAGCGATCAGGGCGGGGGCCAATGCGATCGTCGCGGGGTCGGCGGTTTTCGCGGGCGGCGCCGTCAGCTATGCCCGCAATATAGCCGCGCTCCGAACAGCCGCCCGCAACGGTCGCCCCGGCGCTTGACTCGCGATCGGGTCGATTGAAAAATTGAGTCGCCTTATCGCGCATTGCCGCGATAGGATGGCGACTGCCGCAAGTCGCAAAAGAACTCGGCGCAATGAGGGAGTGAAGCGATGCTGATGAGAGGCGCGGCTTTGTCCGCATTTGTAGCTTGTGCGCTAACTGCCGGCGCTGCGTTGGCGGAACCCAAGACAAACATGCTGCATCAATGGTCCGACGGCGCGGATGCCGCGGCCATCGCCAAGCTGGGCGAGCTGTTCACCAAGGCGGGCGGGACCTGGCAGCAGACCTCGATCGCCGGCCACACCGCCAACACGCTGGCAAAGCTGCGTGTCGACGTGATCGCCGGCAACGCGCCGCCCGCGGTGCAGCTCAAAGGGCCGGAGATCGCCGAATGGAACGAGACCGGCAAGACCGCCAATCTCGATGCGCAAGCCGCCGAGGAAAGCTGGGAGAAAGTCGTCGCGCCGGAACTCCTCCCGGTGATGAAGCCAAAAGGCTCCTGGGTCGCCGCGCCGATGAACATTCATCGCATCAACTGGCTGTGGGGCTCGACCAAGGCGATGGCCAAGGCCGGCGTCACCGCGCTGCCAAAGACCTGGGCGGAATTCAACGCCGATTGCGACAAGGCGGTCGCCGCTGGCGTCATCTGCATCGCGCATCTCAGCGCCGACTGGACCGACGCGACGACCTTCGAAAACGTCGTCTATGGCCAGGATATCGATCTCTTCAAGAAAGCGTTCGTGCAGGGGGATGTCGACGCGTTGCGCAGCCCCGGCATGATCAAGGCGTTCGATCAGATGCGCCTGATGGTCACCAAATATATGGACAAAGGCATCGCCGGACGCGATTTCAGCGCCGCTTCGAACATGCTGAGCAGCGGCCAAGCGATGTTCTTCATCATGGGCGACTGGGAGATCGGCACGCTGAACGGCGGCGGCTTCAAGCAGGGCGCCGACTATGTCTGCGCCCAGGCGCCGACTGACTGGGGCAAGCCGGGCTTCATTCTCAATTCGGACTCGGTGGTGTTCTTCACCCAGAAGGACAAGGACTATGTTGACGGGCAGAAATTGCTGGCCCATCTCATCATGTCGCCAGAATTCCAGACGATCTTCAATCAGGCCAAGGGCTCGATCCCGGCGCGGCTCGATGTCGATCTGTCGAAGGGCTTCAATGCTTGCCAACAGTTGTCGCTGAAGGATCTGCAGGCTTCGATTGCGGCGGGCACGCTGGTGCGCTCCATGGCGCATAACATGACGGTGCTGCAGAAATTTCGCGGCGCGATGATGGATACGATCACCGAGTTCGTAAACACGCCGGGCATGTCGTCGAAGGACGCTGCCAACGCGATGGCGGATGCGGTGAAGGCGCAGATGTAGGGTCCTTCTCTTCTCGCCGTCCGCGGGGAGAAGAGGGAGCGCAGCGCGGAAGATGACGGCCGCGCTCACCTGGATTTTGCCGCCGATGCAGACAATCGCACCGTCCATGTCGACTTCAAGCGCCGAGGCGCGCCCCTTATCGGAGCGCCTCGGCGGATTCTTGCCGCAAATCCTGCTCGCCCCGTCGATTATCGTCAGCTTCATCTACGTCTTCGGCTTTTCCATCTGGACCTTCTATATCTCGGTGTCGAACTCCAGCCTGCTGCCGACCTATGACTATGTCGGCTTCTCTCATTATGCGGCGCTGTGGAAGAACGCGCGCTGGAACATCGCCTACACCAACCTCTTCATATTCGGCGTGCTGTTTGTCGCGGGCGCTCTCGTCATTGGCCTGATGCTGGCGATTCTGATTGACCAGCGCGTTCGCTTCGAAGCGGTGTGGCGCATGATCTATCTCTATCCGCTTGCGGTCTCATTCGTCGTCACCGGCACGGTCTGGAGCTGGCTCTACAGCCCGACCTCCGGCTTTGAATTTTTCGTGCGAAGTCTCGGCTGGAGCAATTTTTCCTTCGCTTGGGCCACCGACCGCAATATGGCGATCTATGTCGTCGTGATCACCGGCATCTGGCAATCCTCCGGCTTTGCTATGGCGCTGTTTCTGGCGGGCCTGCGTTCCGTCGACCACGATCTGGTCAAGGCGGCGCAGATCGATGGCGCGGGCGTCGCGCGAATCTATCGGCGCATCGTGCTTCCCGCCATCCGCCCGATCTTCATTGCCGTCGTCGTCGTGCTGCTGCAGTTCGCCATCAAGACCTTCGATCTCGTCGTGGCGTTGACGCATGGCGGTCCCGGCGTCTCGACGACGTTTCCGGCGATCTATGTTTACGATCTGATGTACCAGCGGGGCCAGATCGCCGAGGGCGCGACGGCCGCCATGATGATTCTCGCCGCGCTGGCGCTGGTGCTGGTTCCCTATTCGCTATGGCAAATCTGGCGTCGGCGGCAGGAGGCGGCGAATGGCTGAAGCCGTCGGCTACGATCCGCTCGCGTCGGCCGGGCGCTGGCGGCGGCTTCGCGCCAAGACCGGCGTCTATGCCGTGCTGACCCTGTTTGCGATCTACTATCTGCTGCCGCTCGTCATCGTCATCCTCAACTCGTTCCGCGATCTGCCGGAGATCGCCGCCAACGGCCTCATCGCGCTGCCGCGCAGCTTTAACTTCAGCGGCTGGCGCGAGGCGTGGAGCACCTATTGCGTAGGCGGCACCTGTGCGGGCGTGCAGGGCAATTTCTACAATTCGCTCCGCATGGCGATCCCCGCCACCCTCATCTCGACAGCCATTGGCGCGCTGAACGGCTACATCCTCTCCAAATGGCGTTTCAAAGGATCCAACCTCATCTTCGATGCGATGACGCTCGGCGTGTTCATGCCCGGCCAGATTGCGCTGATGCCCTGGGCCTATATCCTGAGCTTCTTCGGCCTCGCCAACTCGACCTATGGCCTGATCCTCGTGCATACAGTGCAGGGCCTGTCGTTCACGACGCTGTTCTGCCGCAACTATTACGTCAACATCCCCGACGATCTGATCAAGGCCGCGCGCATCGACGGCGCGGGCTTTTGGCGCATCTGGCGCAAGATCATCCTGCCGCTGTCGCCGCCGATCCTCATCGTCACCGTCATCTGGCAATTCACCGGCATCTGGAACGAGTACCTGTTCGGCGTCGTTTTCACCTCCGGGCGCGAGCAGCCGATCACCGCCGCGCTGGTGGCGCTGTCGACGAACCAGACCAATGTGCGCAACTATGGCGTCATGAGCGCCGCCGTGCTGATCGGCGCGCTGCCGCCGCTGCTCGTCTATTTCTTCGGCGGCCGATATTTCGTGCGCGGCCTGACGCAGGGCGCGATCAAATAGGGTTTCGATGACATCGCTGACCATTCGCAACTTGCATAAGAATTTCGGCCCGGTGCAGGTGCTGCGCGGCATCGATCTGGAAGCGCGCACTGGCGAGTTCATCGCCCTCGTGGGGCCATCGGGCTGCGGGAAGTCGACCTTGCTGGCGATGGTCGCAGGGCTCGAAAGCATCACTTCGGGCGAGATCTTCATTGGCGACAGGCTCGTCAATCAGGTGCCGCCGAAGGATCGCGACATCGCGATGGTGTTCCAGTCCTACGCGCTCTACCCCACGATGACGGTGCAGGAGAACATCACTTTTGGCATGGAGAGCCGCAAGACGCCGCGGGACGTTCAGGCCAAGGCGCTCGCCCGCGTCGCGCAACTCCTGCAGATCGAACCGCTGCTGAAGCGCCGGCCGGCGCAATTGTCGGGCGGACAGCGCCAGCGCGTGGCGATGGGGCGCGCTCTGGTGCGCGATCCCGCGCTGTTCCTGTTCGACGAGCCGCTGTCGAATCTCGATGCGAAGCTCCGCGTCGAAATGCGCTCCGAAATCAAGAAGCTGCATCAGCGCGTCGGCAAGACCACCGTCTACGTCACCCACGATCAGGTCGAGGCGATGACGCTGGCCTCGCGCATCGCCGTCATGCACAAGGGCGAATTGCAACAGTTCGACGTACCGCGCACGGTTTACGACCGGCCCGCGAACATTTTTGTCGCGGGTTTCATGGGCTCTCCCTCAATGAATTTTCTCGATGCCGAAGTTGATGCGGCGGGAACGCAGCTGACGTTGAAGGGGAATGAAGACGCTCCGCTGACTCTCGCATTGGCGAGGCCGATGGCGGCGAATGCGGCGCGGCGGGTGTTCCTCGGCTTGCGGCCGGAGCATATTTCGCTTTACCGGCCGGAGCGGGCTGGCGAGGGGCGGGGTGGGGCGGTCGTCAAGGCGCCGGTCGTCGTTGTCGAGCCGACCGGCGCGGAAACCATGGTCAATCTGCTGCTGGGCGGGCGCGAAATCATTGCCCGGTTCGAGGCGCACGAGTCGCCCGAAGTCGGCCAGACCATCTCGCTGTCCCTGGACATGTCGCGCGCCTGTCTTTTCGACGCCGCCACCCAGACGCTTTTGTAACCAGATGGACTCATGATGACGTTCGCAACCTATCCAAGTCTCGATGGCCGCGTCGTCCTCGTCACCGGCGGCGCGAGCGGGATCGGGGCTGACATCGTCAGGGCATTCGCGCGCAACAAGGCGAAGATCGCCTTCATCGATTTGCAAAAAGATGCGGGCGCGGCGCTGGCGGAAGAGCTAGCGGGTGGGGGCGCGAAGCCCTTGTTCCTCGCATGCGATCTCGTCGACATCGCGGCGCTGCGCGAGGCGATCGGCGAAGTGAAAGCCAAGCTCGGGCCCATCGCGACGCTCGTCAACAACGCCGCCAATGACAAGCGCCACGCGGTTGCGGACGTGAGCGTCGCGTTCTGGGACGAAACGCAGAACGTCAATCTACGGCATCAGTTCTTCGCGGCTCAGGCCGTGCACCCGCACATGAAGCAACTGGGTTTTGGCTCGATCATCAACCTCTCCTCCATTGCCTGGCGTTTTGGGGCGGGCGACATGGCCGCCTATGCAACCGCCAAGGCTGGCATCGTTGGGTTGACGCGGGCGCTGGCTCGCGCCTTCGGTCCCGACAACATCCGCGTCAACGCCATCGAGCCCGGCGCTGTCATGACGCAGCGCCAGCGCGAACTCTGGTACAAGACGGAAGCGTCGGTTGACGCGATGGTCGAGCGGCAGGCGCTCAGAAAAGTGCTGCTTGGCGAGGAGATCGCTCGCACGGCGCTGTTCCTCGCCGCCGACGACAGCCGGATGATCACCAAGCAGTCGATTCTTGTCGACGCGGGCTTAAGATGAGCGCGGGCATCGACGGTCTGCGGCTGCGTGTCGGTCTCAACCCCTACGGCCTGACCTGGCATCTCGGCTTGCAGGGCGCCGGCACGAAGCGCGCCAATCCCCGCGCCCGCGGACTCGAGGGCTTTATCGCCATCGCCCGCGAACTGGGCGCGCGCACGCTCGAAATCTACGATCCCTGGCTGCGCGCGATGAGCGATGCGGAGCTCGTCCAACTTCGCGAACGCCTCGCCGAACTCGGCATGACGCCGGTCATTAGCTCCGGCTTGATGATGGGACCGTTCGACAGCGCGCTGCGCTCGGCGCGCGCATTGGGCGCATCGACCATCCGCTTTGGCCTGACGACGGTGCTGTGCGGCGATCGGCACATGCTGGGCGACAAATGGGCGGAGCTTGTGGCAAGCGTCCGCGCCTCTCTTGCCGACTACGGCCCGCGCGCCGCAGCGGAAGGTTTTGTGCTGGCGATCGAGAACCATCAGGATTTTACCAGCGCCGAGCTCGTCGCGTTCTGTGAAATGACGCGCGGCGTCGGCATTTGCTTCGATACCGGCAATGCGTTTCCGGTCGCCGAGGCGCCGCTCGACTTCGCGGCCCGCATCGCGCCGCATGTGCGCCATGTGCATCTGAAGGACTATCGCGTGCGCCTCACCGACGAGGGTTTCCAGCTCGTCCGATGCGCCATCGGCGACGGCGCTGTTCCCTTCCCCGCGCTGTTCGCGATACTGGCGCAGCACCATCGCGAACTCACTGCGGTGCTGGAGCCGGGCGCGCTGGAGGCGCGGCATGTGCGGCTGCTGAAACCGGAATGGTGGAGCTTTTATCCGCCCAAATCGGCTCGCGAACTCGCGGCCTGTCTCGCCGCCGCGCGCGTCAATCGGCTGGCCGACGATACAGACTGGCGCACGCCGTGGGAAAAGGGCGAGGACGGCGAAATCGAGGCTTACGAACTTGCCATGATCCGGCGCAGCGCCGCGAATATGAAGGCAATCGGATTTTTCAAACCGGGGGATGCGGCGTGAGCAGGGAACTCGAGGGAAAAACAGCATTTGTTACCGGATCGGGCCGGGGGCTGGGCCGCGTGATGGCGGAGCGGCTGGCGGAGCTTGGCGCGAATGTCGCCATCCACGACATCGACTGGACCGCGCCGGCCAAATACGGCGAGGCCGCCGATCTTGGCGTCGTGGCGAAGGAGATCGCGCGCTTCGGCGGACGCGTCATTGGGGTCACCGGCAACATCGGCGACAAGGCGGCGGTCGCGCGCATGAAGGCGGAGATCGATTCGCAACTTGGCGAAGTCCACATCCTCGTCAATTGCGCCGGCGGCGATATCGGCGCCTCAGGCGGCAAGCCCAATCCCAACAACGCGCTCGACGTCGCCTTCGAGGACATCAAGGTGCTCACCGAGAACAATCTCATCGGCACGATGCTGGTCTGTCAGGCTTTTGTGCCGACAATGGTGAAAGCGGGCGCCGGCTCGGTCATCAACATCGCCTCGGCCGCCGCGCATATGGGCTGCTCGCCGGAAGTCGTTTATTCCACGCTGAAGGCCGCCGTGGTCCATTACACCCGCTGTCTCGCCAAGGAGCTGTTGCAGGATGGCGTGCGCATCAATGCGGTGAGTCCGGGCCCAACCAAGAGCGCCCGCTTCCAGGCCACGCGGACGGTCCAGCCAGAGATGATGGATTCCTCCGCCAGATCGCTCGTGCGCTATGCCGAGCCGGCCGAGATCGCCGACGCCGTGGCCTTTCTCGCGGGACCGCGCAGCCGGTTCATCAACGGGCAGGTGCTGCGCGTCGACGGCGGGCTGACGCTGTTTCCAGGGTAGCCGGCGGGACGGCGCCGCGTTCGAGCCGGCGTCTCTGATACAAGTCCGACGTGTGCAAATTCATATTATTTGCACACGCATCCGACCGGCGCGATCGACAGCGCTAAATTTGCCCCAATTTGTATCTACCAGTGACGACGGTCGCCTCGGGCGATCGGAGCGGCCAGGCGGTCGCGACAAGGGACACGATTGGCGTCCCGAATTGCTGCATCACAATAGCCAAAAGCATAGAGACGCGAATTTCCGCCGTTGGTCGAACCCAAGCTAGGAGGAACGCGATGCAACGCTCAGCTTTGAGAACTCACCCTATTCGCGCGGTGCCGTCCGCCCCCGCCCATGCCGCGCCGCCGGCGCCGGCATGGCCAAGCTATACGGGCGTATCACAGTTCGTCGGCAGCACACAGAGCGGACGCCTGAACGTGTTTGTCGATCCGTCGCTGGGCCAACCGGCGCGGCAAAATGCGCAAGACCTCATCGCCGACGGCGATCGCATCATTACCGCCAATGACGCCCTGTTCGGCACAGTGGGCGGATCGGTCAGCGTGATCATCTTCGCGCTCAATGGCGCGACAGACGGGACCGGCGGCGCGGACCACAACGGCTGCGATTACGTCAACGGAGGGGCTATCGAGGTCTGCGCCTCGTTTGGCGATTCCGCCCGCGTCTCCGCCCTATTCGAGGCCGAGCTCAGCGAGTGCTCGATGGGCGGCAACCTTTGCGGCGTCAGCACCGGCGAGGCGCTGTCGCGCTGGTGCGCAAGCTCTACCAGCAACAACGCGCTCGCCGACTTTGCCACCGCGCCGGGTTGGGTGCAGGACGGTATGGTGAATTGGGTTGACCAGACCCGGCCGACCGATCAGGACCTCGACAGCACCGGCTGCGGCATGGCGTTCATTTCCTGGCTGATGAGCCTGGGCCATCCGCTGAGCGACATCGCCCCGGAATTGGTCGCGCTGGGTGAGAACGGCACGCTGGCGCAAGTTTATGCCGCACTGACCGGAGACGCGGCGGGCAATGCCTGGAGGAACTTCATCGCCGCGGTGCGCGCCCTGCCCAACGGGGTCACTTCGGATGATCCGTTTGGCGCCCAGGCGCCAGCGGTGAGCGGCATGGAGCCGATGGCCATGGCCCAGGCCGCCAGGGCGCTGAGCGCGCTGCTCGCCGATATTGCGGCGGGCAAGTCCGAGCACGAAATACTCGCGAGCATCCGGGCGATGACGGGATCAGCGGGAGCAAGGGCGCGCGGCAGGTCCAAGCGCCTGTTGCCGCCGCGAGCAAGAGCGGCGTGACGCGTAGGTGAGTTAAGTGAGAGGGGCGCTGCGTCATCGGCAATAGCGATGATGCAGCGCTGCACTAATGCCCTCAATCCCACCGTCGCGCGGCGCGGGATCCCTTAATAGCGGGTGGATGCCTACCTTCGGACCAAACGAAGGCGTCAACTTCCGCGCGTGTTCTGCTAGGGTGTAGCGGCCAAATTTGCGCCGGGTGTGCCGCCCCGGTCGCCAATCCGACCGCCACGGAGCCTCGCGATGGACATGAACGGACAACCCGCAATTGTCACAGGCGGCGGGTCGGGGCTCGGCGCGGCAACCGCGGAGCGGCTCGCGGCCGATGGCGCCAGGGTTGCCGTCATCGACATGAACGACGGCGCGGCGAGCGCGGTGGCCAAACGCATTGGCGGGCTGGCGATTGTCGGCGATGTCGCCGACGCCGGGGCCATGGAACAAGCGTTCGCCACGGCGCGCGCCGCGCAGGGGTCGGCGCGCATTCTCGTCAATTGCGCCGGCGTGGCGGTCGCGAAGCGAACGGTCGGGCGCGACGGGCCGATGCCGCTGAGCGAGTTCGAGCGCGTCATCCGCGTCAATCTGATCGGCACGTTCAACATGATGCGGCTCGCGGGCGCCGAAATGTCGCTGCTGGTGCCGATGGCGGATGGCGAACGCGGCGTCATCATCTCGACCGCCTCGATCGCCGCCTACGAGGGCCAGGTCGGCCAGGCCGCCTATTCCGCCTCGAAAGGCGGCGTCGCCGCGTTGACGCTGCCGGTGGCGCGCGAATTCGCCTCGTTCGGCATCCGCGTTCTCGCCATCGCGCCCGGCCTGTTCGAGACGCCGATGCTAAAGGCCTTGCCCGAGGCGGCGCAGCAGAGCCTGTCGACGTCGGTGCCGTTCCCGCAGCGCCTGGGCGACCCCGCCGAATTCGCCGCCCTCGTCGCCCACATGGTCGCCAACCGCTTTCTCAATGGCGAGGTTGTGCGGCTCGACGGCGCCTTGCGGTTGCTGCCGCGCTGATTGTTATCAATCCAATCAATTTGTTTGCAGATTATCAGAAATAATGATATATTTGTATTTCTGACAATTAGAGTAATTAGCGATGCGCCCGCGCGAACAATCCCGTGACGATGCGCTCATTCGGCGGCTTGGCGGCAGCGCCCCCGAGGCGACAGGGAGCCGGTGGCGGCATCGAAACGGCGGAAAATTGTCGCGCAACGCTTTGAAATCGCCCCCTCGCGCCGGAAAAGGGCGCCCCCGGCGGGTGTCAAAAATTGACGCGGTCGGCGCCCTTCAACCCGAGCATCGCGCGCGCCTCGTCGGGCGTTGCGATTTGCAATCCCAGTTCTTCCACGATGCGGCGTATCTTCGTCACCTGTTCAGCGCTCGACGCCGCAAGCTTGCCGCGGCTGATGTAGAGGCTGTCTTCGAGGCCGACGCGGACGTTGCCGCCCAGCATCGCCGCCTGCGTGGCGAACGGCATTTGCGCGCGCCCGGCGCCGAGCACCGACCAGTTGTAGTCGTCGCCGAACAGCCGGTCGGCGGTCTCCTTCATGAACGTCAGGTTGCGCGCATCCGAACCGATGCCGCCAAGAATGCCGAACACCATCTGCACGAACACCGGCGGCTTGAACATTCCAGCGTCGAGACAATGAGCGAGATTGTAGAGGTGCCCGACGTCATAGCATTCGTGCTCGAATTTTACGCCGTGTTCGCCGCCGAGCGCTTTGGCGATGCGCGCGATGTCGCGAAAGGTGTTGCGAAAAATGTTGTTCTCGGAGCCTCTGAGATAGGGCTCCTCCCAGTCGAACTTCCATTTCTTGTAGCGGTCCGCCAGCGGGTGCAGGGCGAAATTCATCGAGCCCATGTTGAGCGAACACATTTCCGGCGAGAAGGCGACGGCGGCGGCGATCCGCTCGTCGACATCCATCGTCGGCGCGCCGCCGGTGGTGATGTTGATCACGGCGTCGCAGGCCTGTTTGATGACCGGCAGGAACCGGCGAAAAATCACCGGGTCGCCAGTCGGTCGCCCATTGCCCGGATCGCGCGCATGCAGATGCAGGATCGCGGCGCCCGCCTGCGCCGCCCCGATCGCGTGCGCCGCGATGTCCTCGGGCTTGTAAGGCAGCGCGTCCGACATTGTGGGCGTATGGATCGCGCCGGTGATCGCGCAGGAAATGATCACCTTGCCTGCCTGAGCCCTGCTCATGGATCGCCTTGTCGTTCCAGCCCGGTGGACGTCATATGTGGACGGCCCCTGTTGGCAAGCGATATTTGGCGTTTTGATGCGTTTGGTCGGCTGCGGTCATATGTCCGGCCTTTTGGTGCGGGTTTTGA
>Ga0209698_10000541_pt1 | contig 43134 bp, 42 predicted proteins | sample LitLauG_LLR_2012_FD_187203 | JGI IMG/M metagenome (GOLD analysis project Ga0209698, IMG submission 187203) | Freshwater sediment microbial communities from Pennsylvania, USA - Little Laurel Run_MetaG_LLR_2012 (SPAdes) (version 2) | ecosystem: Environmental > Aquatic > Freshwater > Creek >... | reverse complement strand
GCGTAACTCCGCGAGAACGCCATTTCATCGGGCTCGAGTCGCGCAAGGCGGCGGAATCGCGGACGCCGAAAGATGAGAGCCACGTAGGGGTTGTGAAGATTCGGCTCGAGGAACATGATGCGCCCGCCGTCCACCAGGAGCCGTCGCATCGCTTGCAGTGAGGCGGGCAGGTCGTAGTACAGGTGGTGCAAGATGCCATTACCCACGACGTAATCGAACTTGCGGCCGAGGATTTGCTCCGGTTGGGTGAAGTCCATCACCTCGAATTGGACATTCGAGTCGGTGGTCTCGGACGACGCCATATCCATGAATTTCTCAGACCGGTCGATTCCCAGAACACTCATGCCGGTCTTCGCGGCCAAGTAACGAGCCATTTCCCCTCGACCACAACCGATTTCGAGGACCTTCTTCGACGTATCCGGCGACATTTTGCCGATAATGAGATCACTGCGGCGCTCGATGCGCAGTTGGGTGGCCGGACCACCGGACCAACCTTGATTGAATCCCCGCTCGTCGCGAACACTCCTCATTCCCGATACCTCCTCGCTCATTTGACGGCCACAATCGAGTAGCCGAGGGGATCGTCGCTCGACCCTACACCGAAGCGCGTTGCCAGCTGGGCGACGACGATGACGATGAACAGCAACGGACTCGCCAGGAGCCACAGCGGAGACCACAGCAATTTACGCCGCTGCGCGGGCAGCACATTACGAAACCAGACGATGGCGATCTTCGAACCAATCACCGAAATATCGGTGCCGCGTGGCGTGATGACCGCTCGCGAGAAACCAGCGAACATGAGCTGCAGGCTCGAAGGGGTGTAGCGAAAGAAGTCGTAGGGGATGTAGTGGAAACGCGCCGACCACGGGACCGTCGCAATCACCTCCCCCCCGTCTTTCAGTACGCGATGGATCTCGTTGACCAACTGCTGGTAGTTGGCCACGTGCTCGAGGACTTCGGTACAGATGACGGCGTCGAAGTGGGCGTCCGGGAAGGGGATGTGTTGGCCGTCGAAGGGAATCACCTCGGAATTGACGTAATCGAATTTTTCGGCGTCAACGATGTCGATTCCCGTGTAGTGCGTCGCCTGATTGAGTAGAAAACGATACGGACTTTGTCCACAACCAACGTCCAGCACCTCGCCTCGATACGAGGGCAGGCGACGACGGAGTTCGCGGTACACCGTCAGGACCTGGAGATCCAGCAACATCCGACCAAAGAACCGGACCCGACTCGCGGTAGTGGCTGGCGGCGTATTGGGTAGTGGTCGAAATGACTCGGTGCTCACGTAGTGGAGCCCCCACCCACGTAAGTGCGAATACGCGTGGCCACGGCTGAGGGCGACAGACCGTGAAGTTCGTGGAGGAACGTCTCGCTCCCTCCGCGGTGACCGAACGGCTGATCAACTCCGATACGCAACAGCCCGGCTCCCACGGCATGATCCGTCATAATCTCCGCAACGAGTGATCCCACTCCGCCCACCGGCACGTGCGCCTCCACCGACACCGCATTCGTGTGCGAACCGACCAACGCCAGCACGTCATTCGTGGGCACCGGCGCCAGGCTGGAGACCACCGCAACCGTCGCCGACACACCGTATTCCTCCAGGAGGTCGGCGGCGGCCACGACGGACGCCGCGATACTGCCCATCGTGAAGATCACGACGTCGCTGCCGTGGCGCACGGTGTGCAGTCGACCTAGCTCAAATCGACCCTCGAGACCGGGAACGACGAGGTGGTCATTCTTGCCGAGGCGCAGGTAGGCCGGACCCGCCACCTCGGACAAGGCCGCCACCGCAGTGGTCGTTTGTGCCGCATCGGCGGGCACCACGACGGTCATGCCCTGGAGCAACCTCATGGCCCCCACGTCCTCTAATCCGAAGTGGGTCGGTCCCGCGGCGCCGTATTCGAAGCCGCCACCCATCCCCACGATGCGGACCGGCAGATGGTGCATGACGGGACCATTGCGGATGAACTCGAAGGGGCGCAACACCGCGAAGGGCACGATCGAGTAGCAGAAGGGAACGTACCCCGCCTCCGACATCCCCGTCGCGATGCCCACCATATTCTGTTCGGCCACACCCACGTTGATAAAGCGGTCGGGGAACTGATCGCGAAATGGTTCCAGAGCCATGAACCCGAGGTCCCCCGTCAACAAGACGACGCGTTCGTCGCGCTTCGCCTCCTCGACCAGCGCGTGGACGAATGCGGTCCTCATGAGCCGACCCCAATATCGCTCATCGCCCGCTGATACTCGTCATCCGACATCGGAAAGTAGTGCCACTTGATCTCGTTCTCCATGTACGACACACCCTTACCGAAGGTGGTCTCAGCGACAACCACCCTGGGCCGATCATTCTCGACACTCGTGAGAATTCGCACGAGAGCCGCTTCGTCGTGGCCATCGGCTTCAATCACGTTCCAACCGAAGGCCCGCCATCGATCCGCCATGGCCGCACTGTCGAGGACGTCGACCGTGTGACCGAAGGCCTGCTGATGGTTGTGATCGACGAGAACCGTCAAGTTCGACAGTCGATGATGACCCGCGAACATCGCGGCTTCCCAAATCGACCCCTCATTGCATTCCGCATCGCTCACGATGGCGAAGACCCGTCGCGCGGATTGTTGCATCGACGCGGCGAGCGCGGCTCCCACCGCCATGGTGAGTCCCTGGCCCAACGAGCCGGTGGAGAAGTCGACACCAGTCAAGAGGTGTTCGGGGTGGACGCCGAGCAAACTGTCGTCGGCGCAGAACGTCGCCAAGTCGTCGGCGCTCAAGACGCCCACTTCGGAGAGCGCCGCGTACATGGCGAGCGACGCGTGACCCTTCGACAAGACGAAACGATCACGCTCCGGGTCCGCGGGGTCTCTCGACGACATCACGGACACGACCGCACCCATCATGTCGGCGATGGACAGTGCTGAACCAATGTGTCCTACTCGGGCACGCTTGGATTGCTCGAGGATGATGCGACGAATTGCGGGGCCGTGCTCACTCATTGTGGTGGTGTCCTATGCGTCTCGTAGTAGTCGCGGATGGCGTGATCCGACTGAATCCAGTCGGCAAAACCCACCAACCCTTCGGCGAGTGAGTACGTCGCCGTCCAGCCTAGAGTGCGCGCAATCGCGCTCGGGTCCGAGACCCACACGTCAGTATCCCACTGGCGATTGGGCATGGACCCCCACTCGGGTTCGGCGACCACACCCAATTGCCGGCGGACCATTTCCACCAGCTCCGCGAGCGACGTCTGGATTCCGGTTCCGACGTTGAACACCGATTCTTTGGCGTTGAACTGAGATTGGGCCGCCGCCAGAAAAGCGTCGGTGACGTCGTCGATGTACACGTAATCCCGGGCGATCGTGGGTGAGACGAGGGGCGGCAACTCCCCCCGCATGCCGCGGACGAGCAACGTGGGCAACAGTCGAGTGGGATCCTCCCACGCACCGAACACTGAATAGAGGCGCAGCGTCACGATGTGACGACGGTGTGCTTGAGCGGCATAATTGCAGTACAGCGTGGCCCCCACTTTGGTGGCGGCGTAGTGACTATTGGGCTGGGGCAACTCCGTCTCGACCGGTGCGTGGTCGACGTAGCCGTACTCCGAGGATGATCCCGCGTTGACGAACGACTCGAAACCGGTTTGCAGGCAGGCTTCAACGAGGTTGATGGTCCCGTTGTAATTGGTCGAGACGATGTCGTGAACGTTGCGCTGCGAGGAGTACGCCCCGTAGGCCGCGAGGTGGAACACCCATTGGGGGTCGATGCTGGTGACGACCTCAGTGACGCGTTGTGCGTCCTGGAGAACGCATTCGTGGAGAACCACCTCACTGATGATGTTCTGCAGACGCCACCTCGTATCGCGTGGGCGTACCAGCAGGTGCACTTCGTGCCCCTGCGACAACAGGCGCCGTACGAGATTGGCCCCGACGAAGCCCGTCGAACCAGTGACGAGGACGCGCTTCGTGACGTCAGCCATCGCGGTCACTCTCGCTCGCGTTCTCCGGCAACGAAGAACGCGGCGCGGGTGGGTTCTGAATGGAATCGACGATGTAGGGCGGACGCTTCTTAACCTCGGTATAGATGTCGGCGACGTAGAAGCCGATGGTACTCAGTGCGAACAACGTCAAGCCACCCATCATCAAGATCAACAAGATGATGGTCGTGACACCACTGGGCACGCTCGACGGGCTCACGAGGCGCACCACGATCTCCACCACACCGAAGACCACGGCAATGACCACCGACGTGAGCGCCACGAGCAGTATCAGTTCGAGGGGCGCGTACGAAAACGACACGATTCCCTTGCGGGCCCACATCAAGTTCTTGACGAGAGAATTCGTCGTACGACCAAACACGCGCTCCGGTCGCACGTAGGGGACACCGATGGAGCGAAATCCCACCCAGGCGCGTAGTCCGCGGATGAATCGCGACGACTCGGGAAAGTTGTTCAACTCATCGACCACTCGTCGATCCATCAGCGAGAAATCGCCCGCGTCAACCGGTACGTCGACGTAGGCCATCTTTCGAAAGATGCGATAGAAGCCCTTGTAGGCGAACCTCATCAGGCGAGGAGCCTCACGATTCACTCGTTCGCCGTACACAATCTGGTAGCCCATCCGCCACTTCGCGTAAAACTCGGCGATGAGTTCTGGAGGGTCTTGCAGATCTCCGTCGAGTAGCACCACGGCATCGCCCGAGGCAATCTTCATGCCACTGGTGAAGGCGTTCTGCGACCCAAAGGCCCGGGTGTGCGTGATGACCACGACGCGGGGATCGCGCCGCGCGAGTTCCGACAACACTTCGGCCGCGTTGTCGGGACTACCGTCGTTCACGAAAATGATTTCGTAGTCGACACCAAGGGAAATGAAGGTCTCGACGAGACGGGCGTGCATGATGGGAACCGCCTCGGCGTCGCGGTAGCAGGCCACGACCGCGGAGATGCGTAATCCATCCGGACGAATGGCGGGCGTGGATTTTTCAGGTTGAGGGATGCTGGAATCCACGAATTTATCCTACAGGACGGGGGAAAATACCCCTGGACGCGGCGCTCATGACGACCCCCGTGGGCCGGTGGCGCGGAGTTGGAAAATCGTTCCTGGTAGCTCCGTCGCGATGGCGACGGGCCCGTATCGATCACACACGTGGGCACCGACCAAGGACGTCACGCCCGGTGAGGTCACGAGCCACTTCGTCGGGTGGTTGAGCACGAAGGAGCAGCCCAATTGATACGCCTGAGCACCAATGGTGAAGTCCGCGGGATCGTCGTAAAGAATCCGACTCTGTACTCCGGTGACCAGGCGAACGTAATTGGCGTTCGGCCCCAAGTATCCAATCGATCCCCCACCGTGTCCGCGTACGTAATCGCGCATCACCGCAATCTCGTGCGTGATCTCCGCGGTCAGCACGGGAGCGCCCGGGGTCGTGGCCGAGACCTCCGATTCAGTCAGCACCGAAGCGAAGCTGGCGTCGGGCGGCGCGTGCAGCAAGTCGCGCACGGTCAGCGTGGCGCTCGGCGTCTGCAGCAGCGCTCCGACGCCCAGAGTGACGGGCAACGTGACCGGGAGGAGCCACACGGCATTTCGCGCGTAGTGCGTGACGGGGTGCGAACGACGTCGCACGGTCGTGACGGGGTCGCGGGGGGTCACCAGCGACCACACGATGAGGGCACACAACCCCATGGGAAGGAGAAACACTTGCAATTGGCCCGACGCGTACGAGCGATTGACGTAGTAGGGCAAGAATCCCAGCGACCACAAACCGACGAAGGCGAGGGTGCTGACCGCGTATCGCTGTTCGGCGGTCGCCTCGGGATAGCGGTGCGCGAAGTCGAAGAGCAGACTGCACCCGACGACGGCGACCCCCAGAATGGCCGGCAACACCATGAGCACGGGTCCCGGTATTTGCATGAGCGCGGACCCGAAGCCGCCACCGAACGAACGTGCGGTGAGGGCGAAGTACTGCGCGTTGAGTGCGTGGCCCACCGCGAGAGCCCAGAGCGGATAGGAGATCACACCGAGCAAGCTTCCGCCGAGCCACAAGGCCGTCACTCGCTTCCTCGGCACGCCCCGAGCAGCGAGCTGCAGAACGATGGCCGTCGCAATGGCGAGCACCACTCCAATGTCTTGTGAATCCCAGGCCAACAGGGCGCCGAGCGCACCGAGAGCCACCAACGTTCGTTCGTGCACGACTCCGCGGAGGAGACCTTCCAACACGCGTACTGCGACCAAGGTGCACACCATGGCCGGAAAGATCCTGAGAGACAATTCCTGAAAATAGGACCCGATGGAGCTGACGAGGGGATCGTGTCCGACCGTCACGGTCGTGATCGGTACGAGGACCAGCAAGATCAACCACGTCAATCGCGGTGCGAGGCATCGCCGAGCCATCACCACCGCCAACACCACGGTCGCCACCCCCATCACGCTGAGCACCACGGTGGCGGTATTGACGAGATTCTCGGGCGTCAAGAATCCGCGGAGGGGCACGAAGAACCACCCGAAGAGACTCGTGTACTGCGGTATGAAGTTCGAACCGGGCACCCGTCCGGCCGCGGGGGCCAACACTTCATTGAGAATGAACATGTTGTTGGTTGGGGGTCCAAAATCGTAGGTGTCGCGTACCAAGCTCAGCAGCTGAATCGCCACCAAGGGCGTGAGGACGAGCCACGCCACGTGAGCCCTCCACCGCGACGCGGCGATCCAGCGAGACAGGGGCAGAAGAAACAGCGCGGCGGCGAGCATGACGACTGCGCCCCCCACGCCGAATCCCTCCCAGAACATGCTCGTCAGGGAGGGTCGTTCGACCGTCGCCGCACCCCAGATGAACGATCCGACGCAGACCATCAGGGCGATCCGACTCGGACGCGGGGTGCCCCCGCGAGTGAACCACACCCCGAGGAGGACAGCGGTGCCCGCGGCGGCGACGAAGCCCACCTTGTCCCACGTCTTAGGACCCCGCACCCCGCGCACCGACGTCGACGCAATCACGAGGAGGGCACTGATCGCGGCAGTGCGCGTAAAGAGAGCAAGGACGTCGCGAGAGTTGCCGACGGTATCGAAGGTCGAGCTTCGAAAATCCCCCGTTCGCGTCGAGCGAGTGGGCGCCAACACGCTCAATTTGCTCGACACTATGTGGATATCCGGCGTTGCATCAGACGGGCCTTCCCCTATCCGATTTCGGCGGTTTCGCCTCGATCGTCAATCCCTTCGGTACATCACATGCACATTGTCAGATGAATCCCGTCCGACGAAAAAGTATTCTTCGAACTTCATCGGAATTCGATGGGAATTTCATTGAACATGGGTGCGCAGCAGCCCGAGGTTTAGAGGCGACTATCCGCTCTCACCTTAGACCCAGTCCAAGTGAGTGGGCCACGTCGCGAGAAAGGCGTCGCGGACCTCGTGATAATCTCCGAGTCGACCAATGGTGAAAGACCCGACATTCGTGCAGACCGGCGCTGGCAACCTTCGGCGACCAGGATGACGACAACCGAATCGTGAGCGGCATCAGCCTCGCGCCATTGACGGACGATCCCTCGAGTTCGCGCCGCCACCCAAGAACCGGGTCGTCGTGGTTCATGAAGGTGGAAGCGGTCAACCCACGAAGATTCTTCGTCGTCGCCGCACTGGCCTACTTCGTCCTGACCGCCCTCATGATGTGGCCACTCATACCCGTTGATTCGCACCGCATCATCGGATGCGCGTGTGGTGACCCGTCGTTGCAGGTGTGGTTCCTCAACTGGGTGCCCCACGCGATTCTGCACGGGCAAAATCCCTTCTTCACCACGTACATGGACTACCCCCTCGGCGCCAACCTCGCGTCGAACACCACCGTCCCCTTCCTCGGCATCGTGTTCTATCCCGTCACGCTCGTGTTTGGGCCCATCGCCACCTTCAACCTGCTCATTTGGTTGGCCTACCCCCTGTCGGCGGTCAGCGCGTTCTACGTCATTCGTCGATGGAGCGGATCGAACGTGGCGGCTTTCGTCGCCGGACTGCTCTACGGCTTCTCCACGTACGCCGTTCACCAGGGTTACGGCCACTTGGCCCTGAGCTTCGTCCCGGTACCACCGCTGATCTATTACGCCCTCTACCGAGTGGTCGTCCAACAAAGTGCGCGGCCCCGCCGCTGGGGGACGATTCTGGGTGTCCTGGTGACCATCCAATTCCTGATCTCGGCCGAAGTCCTCGTGACCACCCTCATGATGGGCATCGCGGGCATCGTGATCTGGGCCGTGACCAGTCGGCGAGAGATCACTCGCGAGCGACTCACCTACATCGGCTCCGCCCTGGTGCCGGGCGTAGTTTTAGCCGCCGCGGTGCTCGCCATCCCGGTCTGGTACGAGCTGTTCGGCAAGTTCCACGTGGCGGCTCCGAATCAGAACACCATTTACAACGCTTACCGCACGGATCTCCTTGGGGCCATCGTCCCCACCAGCCTGCAACGATTCGGACCTGCGTCGCTGAAGGCAATCGGAAACCAGTTCTCGGGCAATGCGGCGGAGAACGGGAGTTACCTCGGGCTCCCGCTCGTCATTTTGTTCCTCGGTTGTTGGGTTCGCTTCTTTCGACACCGGGGAGTCCGCCTCGCGGGTGTCTTGGCGCTCGGCGCGTGGATCATCTCGCTCGGGCCGATCCTGATCGTCAAGACACACCTGACGTCGATCAAACTGCCCTTCTACTACTTGACCCAATTCCAAATCTTCCAGGACGTCCTCCCGGTGCGGTTCTCGCTCTACGTGACGTTCTTCGTCGTGACGACGGTCACCCTCAGCATCGGGGTGTGGTCGCGCCAGCGAGGCGAACTCGGTCACGACCATCGCCGGACTCGAACCACGCGACCCGTCGGCGCAGTCCTCGTGGCCGCGCTCGTGCTCGCCTCAATCGCCGCCATCGTTCCGACGTGGCCCATCCCGACGCAATCGACGGACGGGACAACGCCGGCGTTCTTCACGTCGCCGGCGGCCAACGCGATTCCCGATGGTTCGGTCATCCTCACCTACCCCTACGCGCTCCCGGAGTACAGCCAGGCCCCCATTCTCTGGCAAGCCCAGACGGGATTTCGCTGGAAGATGACCGCGGCCTACGTCGAGGTACCGGGTTCCTTCCCCCGCACCGTCTCCGCCGCCCCGTGGCCCACTCAGCCCTACCCCGTGGTCAACTACCTGCGGTATTGGGAAGGGGTCTCGCAAGGGCTCCAATTGACGACGCCGGTGCCGATTATGAACTCCAGCCTCATCGAGCAAACCCGCGAGTACGTGCGTAACTATCACGTCAGCACTGCGGTGATCGCTCTCTCCGCCATCAACACCGCGCCGGTCATCCGTCTCTTCACCGCAGCCTTCGGCACGCCCATCAGCGAAGGCGGGGTCGACGTCTGGTTTCACTTGACGCCGTCGACGCACTCGTAGCGCCACGGGCATCGGATGTGACGACCGACGCCCTTCGCGTCATTCGCGTCGAAGAGACCCGGGCCGGGAACTACCGAGCGGCGAGGAGTTCGGCGATCTGCACGGCGTTGAGTGCCGCACCCTTGCGCAAGTTGTCGTTGCTCACGAAGAGCGACAATCCATTGATCACCGTCTCGGCGCGACGGATTCGCCCCACGTAACTGGGATCCTTACCGGCGGCCAGGCGAGGTGTCGGAATGTCCTCGAGCACGACGCCGGGCGCGTTCTTCAACAGATCAGTCGCTTCCTCCGGCGACAGGGGACGCTCGAAGCTCGCGGTGATGGAAAGCGAGTGGCCCGTGAAGACGGGGACGCGCACGCAGGTCGCGTCGACGAGGAGCCCGTCGATCTCGAGGATCTTGCGGCTCTCGTCGCGCAACTTCTGCTCCTCGCCCGTCTCGAGCGACCCGTCATCGACGAGAGAGCCCGCCATCGGCACCACGTTGTGAGCGATGGACATTGGGAACTTGTGGCCCGCGACGAGGGGGAACGCCGTGCCGTCGAAAGTCAGGAGCCGCACGTCGCCGTGCGCGGACACCGTCAACTGCTCCGCCAGTTCGTCGACTCCATCTCGACCCGCACCGCTCACCGCCTGGTACGTCGAGACCACCAGAGAACGGAGTCCCGCCGCCACGTGCAACGGCTTCAACACGGGCATCGCGGCCATCGTCGTGCAATTGGGATTGGCCACGATGCCCTTGGCGAGCTGAGCCAATGCGTGGGGGTTCACCTCGAACACCACCAGCGGCACGTCGGGATCCATGCGCCAGGCCGAGGAGTTGTCCACCACGATGGCGCCCGCCGCGGCGACGCGCGGCGCGATGACCTTGGACGAGGTGGCCCCCGACGACATCAGTGCGATATCGATACCCGAGAAATCGGCGGTGTTGGCGTCTTCGACCGTGATGAGGCGTCCGTCCCACTCGAGGGTCGAGCCGGCGGAGCGGGCCGAACCGAAGAAACGGACGTCGTCCGCGGGAAACTCCCGTTCGGCCAGAATGCTCCGCATAACGGTACCGACTTGGCCCGTGGCCCCGATGATCGCGATTCTCATGGTCAAAAGTCTAGGGCTAGGCGGCGTCGAGGCCAAAAGCGGTGTGCAAGGCGCGCACCGCATCGGCCACCTGGGTCGCGTCCACCACGCACGAGATGCGGATGGAACTCGTCGAAATCATCTCGATGTTGATGCCGTTCGACGACAGGGTCTCGAACATGAGTGCGGTCACGCCCGGGCTCGTCTTCATTCCCGCTCCGATGATCGACACACGGCCAATCTTCTCCACGGAGGTCACCAGGGTCGCCCCGATCTCCTCCTTGACCTGCTCACACGTCGCGCGCGCCGCGTCGAGATCGGTGCGCGCCACGGTGAAGGAAATGGCCGTCAAGCCATTGGTCCCGGTGTTCTGCACAATCATGTCGACGTTGATGCCGCGGTCGGCCAATTGACGAAACAGCGTCGCCGCGATACCCGGTCGGTCCGGGACACCGTCGACCGTCAACTTCGCCTCGGAACTGTCGTCGGTGATGGCCGAGACGATCGCTTCTTCCATAGTGGGGTCCTCCTCCACAATCCAGGTCCCGGGTTCCCAGGTAAAACTCGAACGAACGTGTAGCGGTACGCCGTGGCGGCGCGCGAACTCGACGGAGCGCAGCATCAAGACCCGTCCGCCGGTCGCGGCCATCTCCATCATCTCGTCGAAGGAGACCTTGGCCAGTCGTCGCGCCTTCGGGACCACGCGCGGATCGGCGGAGAAGACGCCGGTCACGTCGGTGTAGATCTCGCAGACGTCGGCGTCCAGGGCGGCGGCCAGGGCGACCGCGGTCACGTCGGAACCGCCACGACCGAGCGTGGTGATGTCGTGCTCGGTCGAGACACCCTGGAAGCCCGCGACGACGGGTACCAGACCGTCGCGCAAGGCCTCGCGAATGCGGTCCGGGCGCATCTCGAGGATCTTGGCGCGTGTGTGGTCGGTGTCGGTAATGATGCCCGCTTGGGAGCCCGTGAACGACGCCGACTCGACCCCGCAGTCCGACAGGGCCATCGAGACGAGGGCCATGGAGATACGCTCTCCGGCCGTCAGCAACATATCGAGTTCGCGCGGCGGTCGCGTCGGCGACACCTGGTCGGCGAGGTGAATCAGGTCATCGGTGAACTTGCCCATCGCGGAGACGACGACGACGACGTCATTGCCGGCGCCGCGCGTGCGCGCGACGTGGTCGGCCACGGCGCGAATGCGTTCCGCGTCACCGACGGACGTGCCACCAAACTTTTGGACGATGAGAGCCACGGAGCAACTTTAGTTGAGCCGCCCGAGACGCCCCAAGCGCTCTAGTACTGTCGGGGGGGCAAGCAACCTCACCTTCCAGGTTGAGAAAGTAGTGATTTCTCTAGATGGGAACCCATTCACGTCGATCCGGTCGCCGACGTCCCGCCGTGGTGGCGCTGACGGCTCTCCTGGTCGTCGCCGGTGGCCTCGCCGTGGCACACCACCGTGGTCATGGTGCCACGCCCTCGACGTCCACCACGACGACGGCCGGTCCGACCACCACGACGACCATCGGTGTGATGTCCACGCGGTGCGCGCCACCCGCCGCGTCCGTCAACGGACTTCCCCGCATCCAGTGTCCCTCGCCGGCCGCCACCTGGGGGCTGGCGCCCATCATGGTGATTCCCCGGACCCCACCACCGACGTCATTGGAGGTGGCCAACCTGATCACGGGGAAGGGACCCGCTGCGAAGAAGGGCGATCGCCTCATCGTCGAGTACGAACTCGGCACGTATTCGACTCACCGCGTCGTTCAGTCGTCGCGGCTCTACACGATCTACACTCCCATCACGCTGTACTTGGGGCAAAACCAGGTACCGGGTTGGGACCAGGGCCTCCTCGGCGTCCGGGCCGGGGGGAGGCGCGAGATCATCGTGCCCCCCACCAAAGGGTACGGAGCCACCTCGCCCGCACCCGGCATCGCGAAGAACGACACCCTGGTGTACATCGTCGACGTCTACAACATCAATTAGGCGTTCCCGGCGCCCTCCTTCGGGGCAGTGAGGACACCACCACAGACGTTGTCGGGCGATGAATGGCCACACGGCGCCCTAGTAACGTGGCACCCATGGCTACCAGCAAACGTCAACGTCAAAAGGAAGCGCGCCGTCAGAAGATGGAGGAGCTCCAGAAGCAGAACAAGCGCCGTCAGAACGTCCGCCGGGGAGTGATTGCGCTTATTGCTGCAGTGATCATCGTCGGGTCCGCGGCGCTCTTCTTCCAGAAGTCGACGCCCGCCACCGTCTCAATTCCCACGACGACGACCTCGTCGATCCCCTGCCCCACCGGCATTGACCTGAAGCCCACCAAGGTCTTCGCCGCCGTCACGAGTCCCCAGGCCCCCGGCACGGCGGGCAAGGCCCCGACGGTGGTCGTGCCGACGACGCCGGCCCCCAAGGTCATGCAGGTCACCGACCTCATCAAGGGCACCGGCGCGGCCGTGAAGGTCTGTCAGACCCTGACGATGCAGTACGTCCTCGCCGACTACGCCACTCACAAGGTGTTGCAGTCCTCGTGGACCTCGAGCCCCTTCACCTTCGAGATCGGTGCGCAGAACGTGATCCCCGGTTGGGACGAGGGCCTGCTCGGCATGAAGGTCGGTGGGCGTCGCGAACTGGTACTCCCGCCCTCCCTGGCCTACGGTCCCACCGGGCAGCCCGGCTCCATCGCCGCCAACGACACGTTGATCTTCGTGGTCGACCTGCTCAAGATCAACTAGTCCAGCGCAGTACCGAGAGCGAAACGAGCACACCATGAGTGACCTACTACCCGCGGCCGACGGATCGAGCCCCCAGCGTCAGAAGTTCGACGCCGCGCCACCGATGATCATCGACGTCACCAAGACCTACACGGCGACCATGGTCACCTCGCACGGCACGATGGAGTTCCTGCTCGACGCCGCCGCGGCGCCCCAGACGGTCAACAGCTTCGTGTTCCTGGCACGGTGGCACTACTACGACGGCATCGTGTTGCACCGGATCATCCCCGGGTTCGTCCTCCAAGGGGGCGACCCGACCGGCACCGGCGCCGGTGGACCCGGCTATCGCTTCAACGACGAACTTCCCAAGCCCGGCCGCTACGAGCTCGGATCGTTGGCCATGGCCAACGCCGGCCCGAACACCAACGGCTCGCAGTTCTTCATCATCTCGGGCCCCGACGGCATGCGACTCCCGCCGCTCTACGCCCTCTTCGGCAAAGCGGTGAAGGGTCTCGACGTCGTCGCGGCCATCGACGCGATCGGTTCGCCCTCGGGCAAGCCGCGCGAGAGCGTGGTCATCGAATCGCTCACCATCACCGAGTCCGAGGGCTAAGCCTTCGACTTAGAGCGTCGTCGCCTGGCCCGCTCGGCTGAGCACCAGGCCCTCATCGGACACGACGCGCCACCGCCCGTCGTAAGCGACGACTGAGAGTGGGCCCAGTTCCACCAGCGTGTCCACCGCACCCACGAGCGATTGCGTGCGCTCGTCCTGAGCGACACCCGTCTTCAGCGTGAGCACGACGTCGCCGAAGAGCCCGAGTCCCGTCGTCGGCGCGCCGCCGCGAGGATCGATCATCGTCACCCCCAGCACTGACGCGACCGATCCCACCGCCAACACGTTCACGGTGGCGAGAGCCTGACCCAGCGCCGTACCTCGCCATACGCTTCGCGCGTGCAGCGCGGCGCCCTCGACCAGGACCACCAGATCGGCACCGGTCACCTCGGCGACCACGCCAGGGTCTTGCGCACTGCGTCGGTCGAGCGCGTCCACGCTGGCCAGTGCCGCGTCACTGAACAGCCCCGTCGCGACGACCTCCGCGAAGGCCGCCGCGGCGCCGCGATAAGCCGCCGCGGTGGTGAGGACCCGTACCGCCGCCACCGACCCCAGCGTGGCGCGCACGTCGTCACGCTCCAGCGCCGCGAGTGAACCGCACGCGACGATCCGCGGCGAGCTCACGCGAAGCGACTCGACGAGAACCAACGACCCGAGAAGCGCCACGGTGGCGTCACGTCCACGGGCTCCTCGACCACCGGCGAGCTGTCGCGCAGCAAGGTGAGGGCCGCCACGACGGCCGCCACGTCCTCCTCGGAGGCGAGACCGCGCGACACCACGACCGGGTTCACAGCGGGATATTCCCGTGCTTGCGCTTGGGCAGGTCCTCGCGCTTGGTCCGCAGCACGTTGAGGGAACGGGCGATGACCGCCCGCGTCTCGGCCGGATCGATGACGTCGTCGATGAAGCCGCGCTCGGCCGCGATGAAGGGCGACGAGAAACGCTCTTGGTAGTCCGCCACCAACTGGCGACGAGTCGCGTCGGGGTCCTCGGCGGCCGCGAGCTCGCGACGGTGGACGATCTCGACCGCACCGGCGGCCCCCATGACCGCCAGTTCGGCCGACGGCCACGCGTAGGCGAAGTCGGCTCCGATGGACTTCGAGTTCATCACCACGTAGGCGCCGCCGTAGGCCTTGCGCGTGATGATCGACACTCGCGGCACGGTCGCCTCGCAGAAGGCGTAGAGGAGTTTGGCGCCGCGACGGATGATGCCGTCGTACTCCTCGCTTACGCCCGGCAGGAAGCCCGGCACGTCGACGAAGGTCACCAGGGGGATGTTGAAGGCGTCGCAGGTGCGCACGAATCGTGCGGCCTTCTCACTCGAGTCGATGTCGAGCACGCCCGCCAGCACCTGGGGCTGATTGGCCACGATCCCCACGACGTAGCCGTCGATGCGCGCGAAGCCGCAGGTGATCTGCGCGGCGAAGGCGGCGTGGACCTCGGTGAACTCGCCGTCGTCCACCACCGCGGTGATGACCTTCTTCATGTCGTAGGGCTGGTTGGCCGAGGGCGGCATGATGTCGCGCAGCTCGGGGCACGAACGGTCCGCCGGGTCGTCGCTCATGACGCGAGGCGCTTCCTCGAGGTTGTTCGAGGGGAGGAACGACAAGAGGTAACGGACCTCGTCGAGGGCCGACTTCTCGTCGGGGAAGACGAATCCGGCGACCCCGGACTTGGTGGCGTGGGTCAGGGCGCCACCGAGCTCCTCGAGCGTGACGTTCTCGCCAGTGACGGCCTTGACGACGTCGGGGCCGGTGATGAACATGTGACTCGAGTCCTTCACCATGATTGTGAAGTCGGTCATCGCCGGTGAGTAGACCGCGCCACCGGCGCAGGGACCCAGGATCACCGAGATTTGCGGCACCACGCCCGACGCGCGGACGTTGCGATGGAAGATACCGCCGTAGGCGTTCAGGCCGGCGACGCCCTCTTGGATGCGCGCCCCGGCGCCGTCGTTGAGCCCGATGATCGGCAGGCCCATCGACATGGCCAGGTCCATGACCTTGTGGATCTTTTCGCCGTGCGACTCGCCGAGCGCGCCCCCGAAGACGGTGAAGTCCTGGGAATAGACGCAGACCTGGCGCCCGTCGATCTGTCCGTATCCGGTGATCACCCCATCGGTGTAGGGATGCGACTCGAGACCGACGCCCAGGGCGTGGTGGCGGCGCAGCATGTCGAGTTCTTGAAAGGTGCCCTCGTCGAGCAGGTACTCCACGCGCTCGCGCGCGGTCATGCGACCCTTGGCCTTATGGCGCTCGATCGCTCGCTCGCCGCCGGCGAGCCGGGCCTCCGCCTTGCGAGCCTCGAGCCCAGCCAATCGTTGCTCCAGAGAGTTCTCCATAGTTCTCAAGGCTACCGAGGTCGCTCGGTCACCGCGGAATCCCCGGACGTCACCACGCGCGATCCTCGCGCTAGTCGCGCGTCGAACGGGTCGCCACAGATTCCTCCACGAGCTCGATCAGCGTGGAGAAGCTGGCCTTGGGGTGCACGAAGGCGATCGTCGTCTGGCGCGATCCGGGTCGCGGCACCTCGTCGATCACGCGCGCACCGCTGGCCTTCACCGCCGCCAGCGCCTCGGCGCAGTTCGCCACGCGATAGGCCACGTGGTGCAACCCTTCACCCTTGCGCTCGAGGAATGCGGCGACCGTTGAATCCTCACGGGTGGGCGTCAGCAGCTGGATGTAGGACGAACCCACCTTGATGAGCGCTTCGCGTACGCCGTCGGCGTCGACGTCCTCGAGGTGCACCACGGTCGCGCCCAGCACGTCGCCGTACCAGGCGATAGCCGCGTCGAGGTCGCGCACCGCGATGGCGACGTGGTCGATGTCGGTCAGTAGTGACTCCATCATCCCTCCCTACGCGCACCCTAGTCAGGTCGGGCACCCGCGCGTGGGCCGGCGCCACCAGGCGGACCCCCACCGGTCTATCGTCGGTCTCGGGCCTCGGTCCTCGGGTCTCGAAGGAGAGTGACATGACACGCAGCGTGATCGTCGACGCCATCCGCACGCCGATTGGCAAATTGTCCGGGTCGCTCGCGCCGATGCGCGCGAGCGACCTCGGGGGCGTGGCCATCGCGGCCCTCCTGGCCCGGACCGGGATCGACCCCGCCTCCGTCGACGCCGTCCTCATGGGCCAGGTCCTTCAGGCCGGCCAGGGCCAGATCACCGCCCGTCAGGCGGCCGTCGCCGGCGGGGTCCCGATGAGCGTGCCGGCCACCACCATCAACAAGGTCTGTCTCTCGGGCTTGCAGACCATCTACCTAGCCGATCTCATGGTGCGCGCCGGTGAAGCGGAGATCGTCATCGCGGGGGGTATGGAGTCGATGACCAATGCGCCCTACGTGTTGCCCGGTGCGCGCGCCGGATACCGGATCGGCGACCACGCGGTGGTCGACTCGATGATGCACGACGGTCTGACGTGCGCCTTCGACCACTGCGCCATGGGTCTGGCCACCGAGCGCCACAATTCGCAGCGCATCTCGCGAGCGCGCCAGGACGACTTCGCCGCGCGCTCGCACGCCCTGGCCAGCGCCGCGGTCGCGGCGGGCTACTTCGACGAAGAGATCGTCGCGGTGCAGGTCGCGCCACGACGCGGTGATCCGGTTCGCGTGGCCGCCGATGAAGGCATCCGACCCGACACCACGACGGAGTCGCTGGCGCGGCTACGCGGTGCCTTCGAGCCCGACGGCACCATCACCGCCGGTAACGCCTCGCAGATCTCCGACGGCGCCGCCGCGGTGATCGTGATGTCCTTCGATCGGTGCCGCGAGCTCGGCCTCGAGCCCCTCGGCGAGATCCTGGGATACGGTCAGGTGGCCGGTCCCGACACCTCGCTCCTCCTGCAACCGGCCCACGCCATCAACCTCGCCGCTCAGCGGGCGGGCGTGTCCGTCGATTCGCTCGACGTGATTGAGATCAACGAGGCGTTCGCCGCCGTGGCCCTGGCCTCGATGGACGCGCTGGGCGTGGCGGACGAGCGGGTGAATCCGCGCGGTGGCGCGATCGCCCTCGGGCATCCCATCGGGATGTCGGGCACCCGACTCGTCCTGAGCGCCCTCAATGAACTACGCCGCCGCGGTGGTGGTACCGGAGCCGTGGCCCTGTGTGGGGGTGGTGGCCAGGGCGACGGAGCAATCCTGCGGTCGCTCTAACGAGCACCGTCGGGCACGTAGTGCGCCACCACGCGATAGCGCGACAGACCCACCGGCTGATCGTCGCGCAGCGCCATGACGATGGCTCCCCCGAGGGGGTAGCCGCCGCGCAGAACCTCGGGCGACTCGTCAGCGAGCGTATCGACGAGGTCGTGCACGGTGGGGTTGTGGGCCACCACGAGGAGTGACGTCGTCACCGGATCGATGGCCGTGAGGTCGATGAGGAGGTCCTCGGCCGTGACCTCGCGACGTCCGTTGTAGATCAAATCACTGAAGTGCACGGCGGACACGAAGGGGGTCCCCTCGAAGGCCTCGCGAAAGGTTTGGCGCGTGCGAGCCGCCGACGACACCAGGGCGGTCACCGGTCCGAAGGCCCCAAGCGCCTCGACGTCGAGCGCCCAGGCGCGCAACTGAGCGCACTGGCGTCGTCCCCGACCCGACAGCGTTCGCTCATAGTCGGATTCGCCCGCCTCCGCGGGCGTCGCCTTGGCGTGGCGGACGATCGTGAGGTAGCGCACGGCTCCAGTTTGGCACTGGCGAGCGCGGGGGCGCGGTTGAGTAGCGTGGGGACGTGTTCGCATCGCTCACCTACCTGCAGGCCGTCATCATGGGGCTCGTTCAGGGGGTCACGGAGCTCTTCCCCGTCTCGAGCCTCGGTCACGGCGTCCTGCTGCCGGGCCTGCTCGGCTGGCACAACCTGGTCTCGAGCCAGTCCCAGGCCCAGTCGTTCTTCCTGGTGTTCCTGGTGGGCCTGCACGTGGGCACCGCGATCGGTCTCATCATCTTCTACCGCGCGACTTGGGTGAAGCTGTTCCGCGGACTCGGCCGGCAACTCGCGGGGGGCCGCCGCGACGGCGCGTCGACGCTCTGGCGAGTCTCGAGTCCGAAGATGGACCGTGACTATCGGCTCTTGTTCCTCCTCGCGCTGGGCTCGATCCCGGTCGGGATCGTGGGGGTCGTGGCCGAAAAGCCGTTGCGCGAACTCTTCGCCAAGCCACTGGCCGCCGCCATCTTCCTCACCCTCAACGGCCTCATCTTGATCCTGGGCGAACGTATGCGCACGAGCCGCGGACGACACGCTCGCTACGAGAAGCTCGACTCGTTCACTCCCCGCAACGCCATCGCCGTGGGTTCGGCGCAGATATTCGCGCTCTTCGCGGGCATCTCGCGCAGCGGCGTCACGATGGTGGCCGGTCTGACCCGCGGTCTCGACCACGAGGACGCGGCCAACTTCTCGTTCTTGCTGGCCACCCCGGTCATTCTCCTGGCCGGCCTCTACAAGTTGCCCTCGCTCCTCGGCCACCTCGGCCAGGGAGTGCGCTCGCAGACGCTCGTGGGCGCCGTGTGCGCCGGTGTCGCCGCGTACGTGGCGGTACGGTTCTTGACCCGGTGGTTCACCACCCGCACCCTGACGCCCTTTGGGATCTACTGCCTGGTCGCGGGTCTGGCCTGCGTCGTTCGCTTCGCCTAATCGGCCAGCACTCGCCGGCCGGTAATCGCCCGCGAGAGGGTGAGGTCGTCGGCGAACTCGAGGTCCCCCCCCACGGGAAGACCATTGGCGGGCTGCGAGACGACCAGCCCCGGGACTTGGAGCAACCGACTGAGGTACATCGCCGTGGCGTCGCCTTCGAGAGTGGCGTTGAAGCACAAGATGACTTCCTTCACCGGCCCGTGCAGTCGGCGAAGTAACTCTTGGATCCGGAGCCGGTCGGGCGTGACCCCCTCGAGCGGATTGAGGAGCCCGTGCAGCACGTGATAGGTGCCGGCGAAGGCGCGCGAGCGTTCCACCGCGACGACGTCCGGCGGACTCTCCACCACGCAGATCGTCGTTTGATCACGCCGCGTGTCGTCACAGATGGGGCACAGTCCCCCGCTCTCGGCGAAATTGCAGCATTGTTCGCAGAACGAGAGGTTCGCTTTCATATCGGCGAGCGACTGGCTCAAACGCGCCACGTCTTCGGCCGGTTGACGCATCAGCCAAAACGCGATGCGCTGGGCCGATTTGGGTCCGACGCCGGGAAACCGACCCAGTTCGTCCACCACCGTCTGCAGGGAGGGCGGGTAACTCACGAGATCTCCTCGGCTCCGGGGAACATCTCGGTGATGAGGTGCTCCGCCACTGAGGCCACCATGGGACCCGCATCATCATCGTCGGCGATGTCATCGAAGTCCGGCACCACTTCGGGCGCGGGAGCGCGACGCGACGCGGGTGGGCGTGGCGACGGGGCGACCGCTAGTGACGCGTCGACGATCCACGTCACGCTCAGGGGTAACCGGAACTCGTGTTCGAGTGCGCCCTTGAGGCCCTGCGCGATCTGATCGGTGTTCTGGCGAATCTCTTCGCTCGGCACCGCCAGGGTGAGTCGTTGGCCGTCCACGGCGACCACGGACGCTGACTTGAGGACCAATTGAGCCCCCCGTGACGTGCGCGGGACCACTCGTTCGACGAAGCGACGTCGCACGTCGTCGAGCTGCAGCTCTCCTTCGTCATCGGCCTCCGCGGCCGTCGCCACGGCCGCGACCGGTGTCGAAGGTCGCTCGGTCGGCGCGACGTTCGACGCCGGCGACGCGGACGCCAGGTCCGCTGCGACGGGAGCGGCGTCGACGACGGGTCTCGGTGGGGCCGCCGAGGGCGCCGCGCTGGCGCCAATCGGACGTAGTGGCGCGGGCGCGGGAGCGGGCGCGGGAGCGGTGGAGCGATCGAGTCGCTCCAACTTGGTCACCCGTTCGGCCAACGCATCGATGGACCCGTCGAGGTCGGGCATCACCAGGCGCACCATGGCTACTTCGAGCACCACGATCTTCTCGGGAGCACTCTTCATTTCGCGCATCGCTCGGCCGAAGGTCTCGAGAATGCGCACGGTGCGTGCGAGACCGAGTTGCGTCCCCCATTCGCGCAACCTCTCCCGGTCGGTGTCCACGGCGTCGGCAACGTCGGGCGCGACCTGCAACAAGAACACTTGGCGCACCTCGGCGGCGAAGCTCTCCGCCAGTTGCTCGGGGTCCCATCCCTCACGCGCCAGATTCGCCAGAGTCGTGATCGCACTGATCGCATCGGCGTCGACGAGGGAACGAAATAGCCCATCGAAATTGGGTCGAGCATCATCGTGCGATCCCGTGGCCAACAATTGGTCAAGGGCGCTGAGGGCGTCACGCGCCGAACCGCGACCCAAACGGACCGCTGTCTCGATGGTGGCGTCGTCCGCGCCGAGCCCGGCCGCACCCTGCACGTCGTGCAAGAGCGTGTTGAGCGTCTCGCCCCCGAGAAGTCGAAACTCCAGGTGCTGGGTGCGCGATCGAATGGTGGGCAGCACCTTGTGCGGATCGGTCGTCGCCAGGACGAAGATGACGTGGGCTGGCGGCTCTTCGAGGGTCTTCAAGAGGGCGGCCGAGGCCGGCTTCGACAACTGGTGCACCTCGTCGAAGATGTAGATCTTCCACCGCCCCGGCGTACCGTGCCACGCCCCGGCGGTGATTTCACGGATATCGTCGACGCCGTTATTCGAGGCGGCGTCGAGTTCGGTGACGTCCAACGAGGAACCTCGAGTGATCGCCACGCAACTGGCGCACACGTTGCAGGCGTCGCCGTCGATAGGTGCCTCGCAATTAAGTGCCTTGGCCAATATTCGAGCGGTCGTCGTCTTGCCCGTCCCGCGCGGTCCCGAGAACAGATACGCGTGGTTCACCCGGTTGCCGGCGACCGCCCCCTGCAGGGCGCGCACCACGTGTTCTTGGCCCCGCAATTCGGCGAAACGACCGGGTCGAAATCGTCGGTAGAGCGAGGTCACCCCGTCCAGTGAGGTGGGGACGTCGGGGGCAGTGGCCATGGGCCAATGCTAACGGTGGGGTGTTAGAGCCGGGGTTCAAAGCGGTGGCCAGGCGGACCGTGGCACCCGGCGCGATTCGCTGAGAGCTGCTGGCTTCCACCCCTGACTCGGTTCACGAACGGCCGTCGCACGGGACCCGACCACCGCTGTGAACCCCGGCCCGACAAGGTTACCGGAAGTGGCACGGGGACATCTCGGGTAGCCTTGCAACCCGGTATTCAATTTTCCCGCCCCGCGGGACATCTTGGAGGAGTGCGAGAGCGGCCGAATCGGCACGATTGGAAATCGTGTGAAGGGAAACCTTCCGTGGGTTCAAATCCCACCTCCTCCGCCAAGGGGTCTTTACGAAAGTAAACCCCATCTACTTACGAAAGTGGGGACCGAGCGCCCCCGGACTGCCCTAGTCGATTGAATCCGAGCCTCGCACGCTCTCTTGGTGGTTGCGAGCCGTCCCTGTTAGGCGATCGACGCATGAGATACCACGAAGAAGCCCCGCGGGACGTGTTTCGTCCCGCGGGGTTCTAGCTGAAGGGAATAGCCCGCCTAGGCGGCGAGGTCGTCAGGCGGATCGTCGAACTCTAAGGGCTCGGCGAGGCAGATCTGGCCGTTCTCATCGAGCTCCTCGAAGCCATGGTTCTCCGGCATGGGCTTACAGAGGGGATCGGACGTCATGCCCGTGCGTTTAGCCCACTGGCGCACGATGCGGATATTGGCCGCCACCGCCTCGAAGGTCAGCATCAAGCTCGTCTTCACGAGTCCGACCACTCGACAGAAGCCGCGCTTGATGTTCTGAGTGCTGTGGTTGCGCAGGTTCCCGAAGATGCCTTCGATGTGGCTTCGCCGAGAGAAGGATTCGATCCACTGCGGCGAACCCCAGAAGTCGCGCTGGCGCAGTTTGGCCAGCGCCGGCCCCGGGATGACGATCGTCGCCTGTCGGCAGCACTTGGGGGCCGTGGCCATCGGGCCCGGGTTCTCGACCACGGGTCGGTCCTCGCCATAGGCCTCCGAGAACGGGCAGAGCGCGCACTGCAACTTGCCCGCTTTGCCCGGACAGATCCATTGCGTCTTGAAGGGATCGTCCTTGGTGGGGGTGTTCTGATTGAACACGAACGCGTACTGCTGGCGTTCGGCTATCGCCGCCTCGAAGCGATTGAGGTCCTTGGTGTTGCGTTCGTGATTCAATCTCTCCTCGGCGGTCGCCTTCTTCTTTGGTGGACCGACCTTGAAGTGCTGGGGCCGCGCGATGTGGACCAAGCGATCGGGCATCGACGCGCAGTACGGCAATCCGTCGATGATGCGTACGCCTTCGTAGTCCTTGACGCCATGGTCGAAGGGGTGGATATCCTGCACCTGACTGATGCCGCGCTCGTGAAGCTTCGTTGACCAGTCCTCGGGTCGCTTGAAGGAGAAACCACGGTCGACGAGAAGTTCGTCGACCTCGTATCCCTGATCCCTCAGTCGGTCGATGAGGGCGAGTGTAGGTTCCGACGTGTCGCCGGCCGCGGGGCGCAGAGTCATGCTGAGTAGCACTTTGGGCATGTCGTCCGAGTTGGCCCCGACGGGCAGCACTCCCACGCCAGCGAAGAGGTCGTAGCCGAAGAGCTTGCTCGACCGGTTGTCGTGGGTCTTCGTGCGGTATCCCAGGTGAGCGTCACCATCGAAGGAATAGGGCCGACGAGCCAACTTTTTCTTGCCCTTCTTCGAACCGCCTGCCTTCCCGTTCTTGGAGTTGATGACCCCTTGCACCGTCGCCATGGCCTCTTCCACGTCGTCAAGATCGGCGTCGACCTCGTCACTCGAGGCCGTCGCGGGCCACTTGGGCTTTCCCCACGACTCCACTCCCGAGCTGTCCCAGGCGAGCGAGATCTTCTTCGGCATCGACTGCAACAGTGATGCCCCGAGCAGCTTGTCAATGATCGACTGCAGGGCGTCGCAGCGAATTTCACGCTCAGCATCGAGCATCTCAGGGAATTTCTCCGGCGTGAATTCCAGACGCTTCTCGATGGCGCTGAGGAGATAGCGGACCTGACGAATGGAGATGGGTTCACTCTGCTCGCCCGCCTCAGTCTTGATCCGCACGCCCAATTCGTTCTGGAGCGAAATTGATATCCACTGTGTCAGGGCTTTGTGGATGTTGTCGAGGGTAAGAGTGAGACCCCGCGAAGCCACGAGGATTGCTCCAGTAAAGAACACCTCGGCGGAGAGTTCGCGCGGCCGACCAGTGTGATGCGGCACGAGAAGTTTCTCGACGTCCTCGCCCACGCCGCTGCGACGAACGGCCTTAAGGACCAATTCCACTTCGCAACGCCGGATCACGAAGTCACCCCATCGGATCGGTCCTCGAAAGTCCGCAATATGACAGCTACAGCCGTTTCGTCGGGATCGGGGCAGTAACCCACTAGGTCAACCAGCGTGCGCGCCGAGCGCAGACCCGCCGAGCGCAGCAGTGCTCCGAGCGGCACTGGAGCGCTCATAACCGCGACCAGCCATGTAGAGCGCAACCGGGCAGGATCAACGTCGACGCCCGTTGCAATCGCCGTCTTCGCTCGCCCCGTGACAGGACCCGTCACGTTACGGCGGTTGATCGAGAGCCCGTAGAGGGGGTCAGTAGGCTTTCGGCCCGCCGCTCGGTGCAGATCCAGCGCCTCGCGTAGCAATCCCTCGTACTGCGCACGCACGACAACCACACGAGGAAACGCGCCACCCACCTTCACGAAGAGCGCCGTCGTGCCGTCGGGTAACTCACCCTCAATGATTGACTCGGGAGAGACCGTGCGCTGCTCGGCCGATGACAGCCCTGCTCCAAGACCCAAGGCGACAACGGACGAGAGTCCGCGACGCAGTGTCGCGGTCGGCTGATTGCGCGCGAGTCGCACCCACGACGCACACTCCAGTGGCGTATAGGGAGCCTGCACCGGCTGATCGGAGATGACCTGAGAGGCTTGCGCCGGAGCAAGCCGCTTCAACGCCCGACGAAGTGTCGAGCGGACCGTAGCGCGCGTCGAGTCCGGGGAACCGGTAATCGGTCCGGCCAGGTAGGCCTCAATAAGCCCGCTCTCGAGGAGTTCAGACGGGCGCAGCACCTCGTTCGTCGTGGCGCGTGATGGGCGTGTGGCGGCCCAGAGGCAGAAGCGAGCGAGTACCCCCATCTGGGTGCCGACCCATTGCACACTTGGCGGATCGTACGCAGTGGCGAGGTGGCGCGTTGCGTCAATGACCACGGCCCAGTCGGCATCGCTGAACCGGTGCGGACGAAAGGCTGCAATAGCGGCAGCGATGTCACCGTCTAGGGTCGGCAATTGCACCAGCGGGACTTCGATCGATGTCGCCCTCGTTTGCGCCGCCGTTCGCTCGGCCTGCTTCGCCTTCGCGGCCTTCACCGCTGCGGTACGCGAGAGGGGCTTGGCTGCCTGAGACTTCACCGATGTTGCCTTCGTGGACTGAACGGCGACGACTCCCCTCGGCTCAACGTCGCGCGCGGCCCGGAGTTGCTGGGCTGCGGAAACGGATGCGGTCATAGTGTCCGATACGTCATCTCGTGCACTCGCCGCAGTCATGAGGTGACCGATGTCCCACTGGCTGGACGCAAGCTCATCCCCGTAGCCCTCGAAGATGGTTGCCATCAAGGCGTAGCCACTGCGACCATACGCCTCAGCCAACGCTGCGAAGGACCCGAGATCGCTCAGTGTGGCCCAGAAGCGCCGAGCCGCCGGACGGTTCTTGACACTTCTGATTCGAGGTGTCGCCGAGAGAGCCCCGGTGGCTCGCGCGATTTTCCTCAGGTACGGGCGGGCCGTTCGATTCGTCGGCGATGCCGCGATGAAGGCATCAAGATGGTGACCCTGCAAAAGGGCACTCAGGTCTGGTGGGGCTGTTCGGCCCCAAGCCGGATGCCAGCCAAGGAAGCGAGCCAAGTGACTCAGCAACACCATGGCGGACTTCTCGGTGGAAACGCCCGTCATGAGGACTGCCGCGAGGGCGGCGGCGCGAGCGAGTTCCCACGTGTCCGTTGACAGGCTCTTCGGGCGGTAGCGCACCAGGCGCTCGGTGGTCATTGTCGTTGACATGCCGACTACCCGTGAGGACGTCCCGTTGAGGGGCAATCGGAGTCATTTAGAATTGTTAGTGGGGTCGGGTCGCCCAGAGAGCCCACGACATCAAGAGGAATATCGCCAGAAAACTACTGATCAGACGGTGAAATCTGCCCTATCCTCCTGGAGAGGTAGCTCTCATGCTGATGGAAAGGTTGGCGAAAACTCGCGCCTTCGCATGACTCCCCCGCGCTCCTCGTGCCCAGCCAATCGAACGCGTAACTGGCGCCGTTGCCGATGACAATTGCGGTGGCGACAGATGATGGCGCCTGGCTCGAGGGACTAGTGATGTCCGAGGTAATTCCAGTCCACACCATTGAGTGTCCGCAGTAGTCCGTGACTGGGCAAGCCGCTGGGCAATACTCCGTATGCGGCGTTCCCAACGAAATCAAGACTCCCTACGTAAGCAGCGGCGTCTGCGAGTTCCTGACCGTTCACCACCTTGGTGGCCCTCCAAGCACCCCCACTGGTGCTCACTTCTAGGTAGCCCATGGAGTCGATCGTCCAAAGAGTTGTTCCCGTAGCGTTCGAACCGATGATCGCGGTCGGCGTGCCGGTGCCCCCAGCAATCTTCGTCCAACTGGCTCCCGCTGACGTCGTGCGATAGATCTCGTTCACCCCATGACCCATTCCGTAGTCCCAGAAGCAGGCAAGGAGCCATTCATTGGGTGTGACGGCACGAACATTGAGCTCGAACTCCTTTTCCGAGCAGGGCGTTGACACTGCTCGCCAGGTGTGTCCCGCGGTAGTGGTCTCCATCAAGATTTGGCCACCATCGAGGCCTTCGCTCGCTAAACCGGACGACGGACCGAACTGGGCAAGGAGATGTGCGGCGAAGGTGGGAGGGATATGCGCTGTCTGGGCCTTTTCGTACCGCTCGAAGGACGCCGGAGTGGGAACCACGGCGACTTGCGAGGGCGCCGATGAACCCGAAGAAAATACACTCAAGGTCGTGGGGCAAAAAGTACTGTTCCCACCGTCATCCGGTGCACACACTTGAGACATCACCCAGACGGAATTACCAAAGGACGAGAGCGATATCGGCACCCCCACGACCCCCGCGCGACGCCACGTACGCCCACCATCGGTCGTGACAAAGAGCAGATGCGCGCGGTTCAGACTCACCACGTAACCCACTCGTGTAGAGGTGAAGACAATCTCCGGGCCCAACAGCAGAGAAGGGAGTCGCCCGACAACCCGCCAGTCTTTGCCCTCGTCGCTGGTGAAAGTGAGGTAATTGTCCTGCGGATCACCGGTGGTGTGATTCCACTGGGTCGTGGACACTGCGAAGCCGGCCGAGGGAGTCAGCATTGACAAGGCCGTGACACTCGACGGCGCTAGAACCGTGCCGAGAGCCACCGGGGCAGGGGGCCGTGCCTTGGCAACATGTGCACGTGGGGTCGTCGGAGGAGTCTCATGACCAGACCGCATGGCCGTGACCACTGCCGCCCCTGTCGCTGCCACAGCTGCCACGAGCGCTGCGGTGAGAAGTCGCCGCAGGCGGGAGTGACGCCTGGCCTCAGGGATCAGTACTGAGATCTCCTCAGGCAGACCGAGCTGCTTGCGTTCGTCCAAGAGCGTCATCACTGTCCCTCGCTACTGGACCGACAAGATCATGGACGCGAGTTCGTCCTTGCGGAATCCCTGCTCACGAGCCAGTGAGACGAGCTCGTTCACCTTCGTTAGCAGGACACTGCGCGCAGGAGTTCCGACCACGCGAATTCCTCGGCCCCTCGTGAAATCAAGGACACCCTCGTCGCGAAGGACGTGGAGTGCACGAATGACGGTGTTCTTGTTCACCCCAAGGATTGCGGCCAAGTCGACGACGGGCGGCAGTCGCTCGCCCTCCGCCGCTTCGCCGTCGGCAATGGCACGGCGAATCTCGGCGGCCACCTGAAGGTGAAGTGCGGTTGGCTCGCTTCGGTCGACTTCGGAGAAGGTCATAGAACTAAAATTGATAGTACCATCATTGGAGGTTCGACTAGCCTCTTGGTACTGTCTGATTTAGCACCATTTGGGAAGGACTAGATGACCCTCGACTATTCGGCGCCGCCCGTGGATTCGCCACCGCCAACTGAAGTGCTGATACCCGAAGCCAAATCTCGTGCGCGCCGCCGCCGACTGGCACTGGCGACGTTCAGTTTGCTGGCCGTCGCCACTGCAACTACTGCCTCGTTCTTCTTCCTGAACAAGCCTGGTAGAGGCGTAACTCCGACGACCAAAATGTCAGCCGCCGCTTGGGCTGCCGCCAAGACGACGTGCGATCATCAGAAACTCTCGAACTATGCAGGCACCCCTCACTTGTACGGCGCTTATCCCACCACCGTACGACTGGCACTGAATTGGCCAACGAAGATCTATCCCCATGATGAACCGGTAACGCCGACCACTCTCCATGGTGGTGCGCAAACTGCCGCGAGCAACAACGGTTGGCCGCCTGGATTCAACTCGTCACGTCCGGCTGACATCTGCATCTTCACCGGAAACTTCTCGTACCGAACTCCCTCGATGCAGGGGCTTAGTCTGGTCCAGCACGCCAAGGTCCTGCTGGTCTATCTCATGGACATCCCGCCGATGAACTTCAGCAGCGCCTCAATCACGACCTTGAACTCGATACCAAGGCGGCCGGTCCCCGTCGCAGTGTCAACCCCGTAAAGCGTCGCGACTCCCCGCGTTCACCTGGCGACAAGTTGGGAACTTGTAAGAGCAGGGCCCATGTCGATCCTCCGTCCAGTTAACGCCCGGACGGGTTCGAGACAAGGCGTGTGGTCAAAACCGACGAATTCGTGTGGAAGCTCCACCCACCGATTCTTCAGACCCCAGTGAACGCAAGGCGTAGATAGTTTCGTAAACACCCCGCCAAGGAGTCTTTACGAAATTAAGACCCACCTAGTTGCGAAAGTCCGGTGTCGGAGACGCCGTCGACCAAGATGTTGCTGACACGAGCCATGAACCAATGCTGAGAGGCGAGTTCATTCCGCGGAGTGACATGAAGGGCGTGACGAGGAAGACCCGCGGGGCGTGCGTCGTCCCGGAGATAGCCGTTTGGGAGGTAGGCCTCGCCGAGCCGGCGGTTTCGTCAGGTGGAAAATCGAAGGATCCCGGCTCGACTAGAGAGACCTGACTATTCGCGTCGAGCTATACAGAGCCGTGACCTTCAGGGAGGGGCACGCAGAGCGGACCTGGGGTGAGAGCGACGCCCTTTGTTCACTTGCGCACGAGACGAATGTTGGCGGCCACCGCCCCGAAAGCCGGCATCAAGCATGTCTTGACCGGGCCAACGACTCGACAGAAGTCTCGCTTAATGTTCCTCGCACTCTGGTGATTGCCAGGGGTTAGGTTTACGTAGCCTCACCTCCACCGTGCTGGGAACGGTGATTGTCGATCGACGACAAGCGTTGGGGCCGCCGGCTGAGTCCCATGCGGGTCCCGGACGCCGACTCGTCAGTCTGGCAAATCGAACTGAATCGGTTCAGGCCAAATCTCCGGGAGTGCCGATGAGCCGCATGCACCGGTTCGCCCGCTCGGCGACGAGATCTACGAGCTTGCCTGGCATCGGACGCTTCAGCGCAACGATGTCGGGTTGGTTGGCGGCGTCGGCGAAGGCGTACGGGGCTAGTGCTCCAAGTTCGAGGACGCGAGTTCGAAGTGTGTCGGCATCCATTCCCAAATCTCGACTTGCGCCTGTCCAGGTATTGCGAACCGGGGCGACCCCGTAGTCGCCTCCGACTTTCATCGCGAGCCGCAGCTTCTTCTCGTGGGTCCCGTAGGGCAACGCGGACGCAACATCGTAGAGAGGAGCGAGTCGAACTTGATCCTGGGCGAGCAGCAAAGAGTAGTTCTTGGCGTGGGCGTCAGTTCCGGCGATGAGCCAGTTCCAGATCAGGGCATCGGCGAATCGGTTGACGGCAACATCCGCTACCCGTGGAGGCATCACCCCGCGAAGTAGCTTGACGATGTCGATTGGGCCAGGCCCACCTTCGTTCTGGTACTTAGCCGAGGGCGCCACTCCCATGGCTTGGCAAAGGTCCTCTTGGTGAACTCGAAGAATTTCCGAGCCTCTCACTTGGCGGTCGTAACGATCCACGATGACGACTGATTCATCGTCGAACCGAGCGACTCTGGTCCGGACGGCCAGGAGGCCCACACGCCGTGCGGCATCGAGGCAGAGGTGCTCATTGAGGTCGTGGTCATCGAAACCGGCGACGGCCGGCTTGAGGATATGAGTCGTGGGTGTGGATCCAGAGGGGACGCCCCAGTGCCCATCCTGAAAGATCAGGGCGGTCTTCGCCTGGGCCCCGGCAAGGCTGAACTGGCCCGTGAATGTCATTCCGAGCCAGGCCGTCGAATCGCGCCGCAGTTCCCGGAGCCGTTCCGCCACGTCGTCATCGGTGAGCCACGTCACGTCGCCGGACCTTGCGAGCAGTCCGTCAACCTGGTCGGGCGCAACGAACTGGACGGCTCCGGCACAGTCCTCTCCGATCGGAGTTGAGAGGAGCGAGAACGGAGAGGATGCCGAGACGTGAAACTCGCGCGCCCACCGGGCTAGAACCAAGTTGTTGTCGGGCAGAAGGCCCCACAGCCACGGCGTGATGGCCGAATCAGGATGAGATCGGACCTGGGTCGGCATTGACAGGGACAGTGGCGTTGCTCCGGTCTGATCACGGTAGTCATCGGCGTAGTCGAATCGGAGCCGCCCTCCCTTGAGGCGGAAGACGGTTCCGACGATGGATCCGTCCATGACAACAACAAGAGAGTCCGTCATTAGTCCCGGTGCTCCTCTAGGAGGTTGTCAAGATCGACCGACATGGCATCGGGAGCCGTGTCGCGCACCACTAGGTCGAGGCTCAAGTCGAGCGCATCGAGAACGCGGATGACGAGGCCTAACTCAACAGTGGCCTTGCCGGTCTCGAATCCATTGACCCACTCTCGGGAGACCTGCGCTCGGGAGGCCAGGTCAGCCTGGCTCAGACCGAGGTCGCGACGGCGACCACGGACGGTTGCTGCGAGATCTCGTATCGAGTTGATCTTCATCGGGCATCCTTATGTACGTACGGCCACAGGGAACCTTTGTTGTCGTACGTACACAATAATAACATGTGGACGTTCGTGCATAAGGCTAACTTATGGACGTTCGTTCACAAGGCTAACTTGTGGACGTTCGTTCACATCTAAACACAACAACTCAGAGTGTCTGTAGCTGAATCACACCGGGATATGTCGAGCCGGCATGATTCGTCTGCTGAGCCGGACATGGTGCGACTCGGTCAACCCAGATCAGACGGTCTGTGGTCAACATGACCAAAATCGTGTGGTGATCCTGATCAGATGATGTCTGTAGCCGCAGATCGCAAGGCTTTAGGAGTCTCGTCACCACCCCGTCAAGAAGTATGTCGCCAGACTTCGTCGGTCCTTCGCGACCAAGCGGACCTCGCCGACGAGCCGCAACCACCCAATTCACGAGATTGCGAGAGCGGACGGCGATCGACGAAAGTTGAAGCCACTCGATCCACTTCTCCGGATTTCACGAGCGACGCGACCACCCGATGCTCTAGGAGACACAGGTGCGTCGCGAACCGAATTAACTTGTGAAATGCAAGTTATACTCGACGACAGGGACGGCGGGGCACAGGGCTCGCGATCCTCGAAAGGGACACTCATGGCGCAACGAGCACTCGTCACCGGCGTCAGCGGCTACGTCGGACAACACGTCGCGGCTGAGCTGCTCCGTCAGGGCTACGACGTCGTCGGTACCGTACGCTCACTCGCGAAGTCCGAGTCCACCAGGGCGGCTCTCGCCGCGGTGGTGCCCGTGGAGGAACTGAGTTTCGTCGAGGCCGACCTTCTCTCGGACCGCGGGTGGGACGACGCGATGGCGGAGTGCACGTACGTGCTCCACCTGGCCTCCCCCTTCGTCCTCGCGGAGCCCAAGGACGAGAATCAACTCATCGCTCCCGCGGTCGACGGTACCCAGCGGGTTCTGCGCGCCGCCCAGCGCGCCGGGATCCAACGAGTGGTACTCACGTCGTCGGTCGTCGCCATGACCGCGGGCAAGCCCAGCGGCCGCTACGGCCCCGACACCTGGTCCGACGTGAACGCCCCCATCGGTGCGTACGCCAAAAGCAAGACCCTCGCCGAGCGCGCCGCCTGGGAGATCGCTACCGAAGGATCCATGGATCTCGTGGCGATCAATCCTGGTTTCGTCCTGGGCCCCTCACTCGGGGCGCCCGGAGACGGACAGAGCGAGACGATGATGGCCACCATGATTGCGGGCAAGATGCCGATGATCCCCGACGTGGCGATGGGCATGATCGACGTCCGCGACGTCGCGCGTTTGCACGTGGCCGCCGTGAGTGCGGTTGGTGCGCCGGGAAAGCGCTTCATCGCCGCGAGCGAGCAACCCGTCACATTGGCCTACCTGGCGAGTGTGCTGCGCGGCGCCGGCTACACCAAGGTCCCCACGCGCAAGGCGCCGAACTTCGCGATCAAACTCATGGCCTTGATCGACCGCGAGGCCAAGGGCACCGTCCCCCAGCTCGGCAAGAAGGTCGCCTACGACAACCACGAAACGTACGATGTACTGGGGTGGCAACCGACGCCGTTGGAGACAACCTTCGTGGAGATGGCCGCCGCGATCGCTCAGTAGGAGGCCCATGGACCAGGAACTCGACACCGAGGTGCCCGACTGGCGCTCGGCCTGTCCGATCGCCTCGGGCCTCGACGTCCTCGGGGACAAGTGGTCGCTCGTCATCGTGCGCGACCTCCTCCAGCACGGCACCCGGACGTATTCACAGTTCGGCGAGTCACCCGAGAAGATCTCCACCAACATCTTGGCGGCAAGGTTGAAATGGCTCACTTCGTTCGGCCTCATCGAACACGTCGACGCGGATCGAGCGGCTCGCAACAACGCTTATCGACTCACCGCGAGCGGATTGGCGCTTCGTCCCGTTCTTGAGGAGTTGGGTCGCTGGTCACAGACCCACCTCCGATCTCTACATCCCGACATCGTCGATATCGTCTGAACAGCGATCAGTCGGCGATACTCAAGAATTCTCCTTGACTTGTGATTTGCAAGTGATAGTCTTAAGTTGCAAATTGCAAGTTACTACCGTTCCACCAGGAGAGCACCCAATGACCGACCACGCCGCACCCGCCTACGCAATGGTGCAGATCAACATGACTGATCCCGAGCAGTTCATGGAACGCTACACGCAACACGTGTTTCCCATCCTGGACGCCTGGGGCGTGGAGATGATCGCGGGCACGATGACGCCCGTCACCGTGGAGGGCGATTTCCGTGGCAATTGGGCCGCCATCTTGAAATTCTCGAGCATGGACGCCGCCCACGCCTGGTACGACTCGGGCGACTACGAGCCCTACAAGAACCTGCGCCTCAACGAACTGACCGATTTCACCAGTGTGGTGTTCGTCGAGAGTCTCCCCGCGGCCACCGCTCAGGGCTAAGGACGCGCCGGCTCGGAGCGACGGGACGGTTGGCGCCTGGCAGCGGTGGCTCAGCCCTCGCGCCGGGCGTCAGGGCCTCGTTGGGCGACTACTCGACGTCGCGAACGAACTCGACGACCTCCAATTGTTCCGACTCGCGCAGGGAGTGGTGCACGGCGATCTGATTCTTCTCGTGCGCCAGGAGTTCGACGTCGTCGCCCCCTTCGATGTGGACGAAGAGGTCATCGGCCGTGGGCGAGGTGCGAATCAATTCATCGAGCTTGAGTTGTAGGACGGTCTGGTGTCGGCTCTGGGTGTGTTGGATGACGAAGAGCATGATCAGAGTGATCGCGCCGGCGACGGTGGAGAAGGCGGCCTCCCAACTCGCCGAGAAGTGAACCAGCGCGAGCATCGCGACGAAGAGGATGACGAGAACGACGACCGCGACAGTGGTCGCGGAGCGAGAGGTCACCTCGCCCACCGCGTGCAGAACGCGACTGACGCGACGTTGGAACTTCGAGTGCTCGACCATCGCTACTGGCCCCTGAACGGCCGAGGTGCGTCCGCGAACGACTCTCGGTCGCGGTTGCTCACGAGCACTCCTCTTCGAGCACGTTGACGAGCCACCGCGCACCGTGCGACAACGTGTTGCGCACCAGACATGGGCCATCCCTCCACACGTTCCTCGCCGCAGTGGCGAGGGCGGGGAGGCCATGAGTCGACGCCCCGCGTCCGACGTTACCGTCGAGGGGCCTGTCCCCACGCGGACGTTGGCTCTCGGGTCGCGCACCGTCGGAACGACCCGCTTGCTCCCCGAAGTGAACGCCTAGGGTGGACGTGGCGGTGAAATCGTTTCGCCGCATAGGACGCCAAGTTCGGGTCGGACGATCGAGACGATTGTCGCCCGTTCGTGCTCGACGCCCTCGTTCTCGAGGAGTTCATCGTGTCCCTTGCCACCCCCGTCGCCGCCACCTCGACTATCGCAACCACCGCCGACCCGGCGACTGCGGTGACCATGCACGCCCTCGTCTACGGCGGACCCGGACTGAAGAGTTGGTCGGTCGTCGCCAAGCCGCAACTGCGCGACGATACCGACGCCATCATCCGCGTCGACGTGACCACCATCTGCGGTTCGGACCTGCACATCTTGAAGGGCGACGTCCCCGAAGTGAGCGTCGGACGCATCCTCGGTCACGAGGCGATCGGTACGGTGGAGTCCGTCGGGGCACGGGTCACCGCGCTCCACCCCGGCGACCGCGTGCTCGTCTCGGCGATCACGTCGTGCGCCACGTGCGTCTACTGTCGCCAATCACGATACGGCCAGTGCCTCAATGGTGGCGGCTGGGTGTTGGGTCACCTGATCGACGGCACGCAGGCCGACTACGTCCGCGTGCCGTATTGCGAGACCTCCACGTACCTGATTCCCGACGACGCCGACGGGGAAGAACTCCTCATGTTGAGTGACATCCTGCCCACGGGGTACGAGGTGGGCGTCCTCAACGGTCGCGTGCAGCCCGGTGACGACGTCGTCGTCGTCGGTGCCGGCCCGGTCGGACTCTCGGCGATGACCACGGCTCGCCTCTTGAGTCCGCGTCAGATCATCGCGATCGACCTCGACGACGGCCGACTGGCCCAAGCCCGTCGCTTCGGGGCCGACGTGACGATCAATAACGCCACCGAGTCACCCCTGGAACAGGTGCGGGCGTTAACCGGCGGATTAGGCGCCCAGGTGGTCATGGAAGCCGTGGGGCTGGCGGCGACCTTCGAATTGGCGACCACCCTGGTGCGCCCCGGCGGTCGCGTCGCCAATATCGGCGTGCACGGCCAGCCTGTCACGCTGCACATGGAGCAGCTCTGGGGACGCGATCTCACCCTCACCATGGGTCTGGTGGACACCCATTCGATCCCCACCCTGTTGAGTCTCATGTCCGCGCAACGCCTCGACGCGCGTCACTTCGTGACGCACCGATTCACCTCGGACCGTTTCGTCGACGCGTACGACACCTTCGCTCACGCGGCCACCACGGGTGCTCTCAAGGTCGTCGTCACCCCGAACTAGCGGCCGTCGTCGCGACGACCACGACCCAGTGGTGGCCACATCCCGGTCGTCCCCCGAGCGACTAGTGTTCGCCGCATCACCCGGGACCGTGCACACCAGATCCTTCGCCGTCGTCGCGCCGGATCGATTCTGACCATCGTGGGCGTGGCCGCGCTCCTTCTCGGGGCGACTGTGCGCCACGCGACCGCGTGGGCACCGCCCGTCATCACCTCGATCTCCGCGGGGGCGACCACGCTGTCGGTGAAATTCACCGCGGTGAGCGGTGACGTCACTCATTATTCGGTGCGGGTCTACCACGCCAACCGCCTCGTCGCGTCCAGCACCACCTGCGCGCCCTCGGCCTGCGTCATCAATGGTCTTCATCCCACGACGGCGTACGCGGTGAGCGTCGCGGCCCACGGGCCGGGCCAGCGCAGCACGGCCGAGAGCGCCCGCACCAGTTGCACCACGATCTCGCTGGCGCTGGCCAGCGCCGCCCCTGAGGCCGGCTGGCGAATTCTCGTGCGTTCGCCCCTGGGAGTCCTGGTCGACCAACGCAACCTCTCGGTCGACGGACTGACCTTCGTCGCGGTGCGCTTTCGCTACGCCACGACGGCCTTTCACCTGCACGTCGGTAGCGCTGACCCGCCCGGCGCGGCGGCCCTCGCGCCCGGCGACGCGGCGAGTCGGGTCAGCGCCCAGGAATTGGCCCTCGGCGTGATCGGCGTCTTCAACTCGGGTTTCCAGGCAAGTGACCACGCCGGCGGCGTGATGATGGACGGTCGAGTGTACGAACCACTGGTCCCCGGCGACGCCACGCTCGCGGTGACCCGCACTGGCCACGTGGTGGTGGGCACGTGGGGTCGCGACCTCCCGCGCGCCAACGTGGCGGCCATCGCGTATCGGCAGAATCTTTCGCTGATGGTCGACGGGGGACGCACGACGGCGCTCGCCGCCACCCCGTATTGGGGCACGTGGGGCGGCGCCTGGCATCTCAACCCCCACGAACCTCGGTCGGGGCTCGGGATCGACGCTCGGGGCAACGTGCTCTACGTGGCCACGTCGCAGGGGGCGATGCCCCTGGAGTTGGCTCGGGCCCTCGCGGCGAGTGGCGCGCGCGAAGGTATGGAGCTCGACATGAACCCCTACTGGCCGACCCTCGGCGTCGCCGACCTCGCTCGTTCACGGCACCCGCAGTTCGTGTACACCCTCCCGGGCGAGCTCAAGGATCCCACCACGTACTTCGCTGGCTCGACGAGGGATTTCGTGGTGGCCGTAGCGCAACCCGCTCTGGGTTCGTGCGCCGTCACGTCAGCGCCACCCACCACGCACCCCCAGCCGGAGCCCCTCACGCTGAGTGGTGTCGGGTGCACTCCCTCGCGCTAGACCACGTTTCCGAAGAGAGTGCGGACGGTGCGCCGGGATCAGGGACTTTCTACCCTGGGTGCGGCGACCTCGTGGTTCCTAGGTTTAGCCCATAGTGAGTCGTAGTGGTGGTGTTGCGGCCGAGTGGCCACGAGGTTGCCGTGAGGTCGCGCACCACGCAAGTGCGGGAAAGAGGAGTCGTGATCGCCGAGGCGGACGAAGCCGACGAGACGGGGAGCGTACTGGCGCGGGTCCTGGGGAGCCGCGAATTATGGGACTCCTTCAATGACGGCATGGTCATCGTCGATCTCGAGGGGGTGGTGCTCGAGGCCAATGCCCGTGCCGCAGCCTTGTTGGGTGTTGCGCGAGAGGATCTGTTGGGCCGTACTCTGCTCAGCCACGGCTGGCCGATGGTCGATGAACGAGGCGACTCCCTCGCCCCCGACGAGTTGGTCTTCCAGGTTGCGTTGACCACGGGCCAACCCGTGCGCGATGTCGTTGTCGGCATGGACCGCGGCGCGAGTGAGCGACGATGGCTGAAGATCAGTGCGAGCCCGTTGCACCTTGAGGGGTCCGTCGTCGGCGCGAGCGTGATGTTCTCCGACGTCACCGACTCACGGGCCCTGCATCGCCAACTCACCGCGTCGCAGGACCTCCTCACCTTCCTCAGTCGCCATGCGGCCGATGTGGTCGTCATCGCCTCGCACGACGCCCGCGCCGAATGGGTGACCGATTCCGTCACCGACGTGTTCGGCTGGACACCCGATGAGATTCTCGGAAGCACCATGGACGGTTTCGTGCACCCCGATGATCTCGCCATCGTGACTGACTACCGTCGCGACGCCCCCGACGCCCTCACCGCGTCGTTCCTCGTGCGACTGCGGTGCCGCGACGGAACCTACCGGTGGACCCACATCACTTCACGACGGTTCACCGACACCGCCACCGGGCTATCGAAGATCGTGTCGAGTTGGCACGACGCGCAAACCCTCATGGAGATCCGCCAACGCCTCGAGCAATCGCAACGGCGTTTTCGCGCCCTGGCCGAGAACGCGTCGGACGTCGTCTGCGAGCTCGACGAGAACTTTCACGTGACCTGGGCCTCGCCCTCGGTGAATGACGTCTTAGGGTGGCGCGAGAGTGAGGTGCTCGGCCGATCGGTGCTCGACTTCATCGCCCCCGACGATCATCCCCTCGCGGTCTACGAGGGGGCCAACGTCGCCGCCGGTCAGCACACGCCCCCCCTGCGCATCCGATCGATCACGAGTTCCGGGGCGACCCGCTGGGTGTTGGGTCAGATCCGCAGCATCCCCGACGACCACCACGTGGCCCCGACCTACATCGTCACGCTGCGCGACATCCACGACGAGGAATTGACTCGCCAGAGCTTGCACGAGACCGAGGTGCGCTACCGCCTGCTGGCCGAGAATGGGACCGACCTGATCATCCTGCAACGCCCCGACCGCGTCTACCAGTGGGTCTCGCCGTCGGCGACCGAACTGGTGGGCTGGGCGCCCCACGAGATGATCGGTAAGACCGCCGAGGACTTCGTGCACCCCGACGATCTCGACGTCGTGGTGCGGTCCCGCGCCCACCCGGTCAACGGGGTGTTCAACGTGGAACCGGTGCGCTTTCGCTGCGCCGACGGTACCTACGTGTGGGTGTCGACGCGCGGGCGCATCGTCTACGACGACAACGGTGAGGTCGCGGCGCGCGTCGTCACGCTGCACGACGTCTCGGATCTCGTCACGGTCCAACGCTCCCTCGCGCAGTCCGAGGAGCGATTGCGGACCATCTTCGACAATCAAGTGGACGTCACCCTGGCCCTCGGCCTCGACACCGTCATCTCGTGGATCACCCCCTCGGTCCGGTCGCTGCTCGGGCGCACCCCCGACGAAGTGGTGGGCAAGTCGATCGCGGACTTTCTCGTCCCCGACGACGTCGAGGGCCTGGACGTCGTGGTGGAACAGGTGGTCACCGGACAGCCCGCCTCGTACGAGGCCCGGGTGCGCACCCTGACCGGCGAGCAGCGGTGGGTGGCGGCCCACGCGCAACCCTTCCGCGGGGCTGACGGTGAGGTGGCCGGAGCGGTGGTCAGCGTGCGTGACGTCGACGAACAGCATCGTCTGATGGACCAACTCACCACCAGCGAGAGCCTCTTTCGTCTCGTGATGAACTCGGCGCCCCTGGGCCTGGCCCTGATTGACGACGGGCTGCGATTCGTGCGGGTCAACCCCGCTCTGTGTCGCATACTGGACCGCGAGGCCCCGTGGCTCGTCGAGCACCGGCTCGTCGACGTCCTGGGGGTCGACACCCCGGTGCTCGACCAACAGATCGCCGCGGCCCTAGCGAGCGGCGCGGACATCGTGGGGCCGCACGAGATGTGGTTACGGCGCACCGATGGCACGGACGTCTGGGTGGAGCATTCCCTCGGTCTCCTGCGCTCGGAATCCGGTGGGGCGAAGATGTTCGTGTCCGCCTACGTCGACATCACCGAGGCCAAGTTGACCCGCGAGAAGTTGCGTTTCCAGGCCACACACGACGCGCTCACGCACCTCGTCAATCGCCGCGACCTCTACGTGCGTGCCGCCAACCTGCAGGAGCAGGTGCAGCGCACCGGCGACGCGATCGGCGTCCTCTACCTCGACGTTGATGATTTCAAGGACATCAACGAAACTTGGGGTCATCACGTGGGCGACGCCGTCCTCGTGGCCGTGGCCGAGCGCATGAGCGCCGTGGGGCGCGCCGACGACGTCGTCTCGCGAATCGGTGGAGACGAATTCGTCCTCCTCCTGCCGGGCCTGCACTCGGTGAACGACGCGGTCGACGTCGCGCGCAAGATTGCCCACTCCTTCGAGCAACCTCTGCTCATCGACGGTGAGAGTATTGCCGTGAGCCTGAGCGTCGGCGTCGCCCTGGTCGAACCCGGGACGACCTCGGACGAGGCGTTGCGCCGAGCCGATCGAGCGATGTTTGAGGCTAAGAAGCTCGGACGTGGCGCGGTCGCTACCTGGCCGCTCGCGCCGACCGACGCCGAGCACTAAAACTTCGACTCGCCGTCGCGCGCGAGGGCCTCGGCGACGATGGCGCCCACTTGGTCCGACTCGATGAGAAAGCCGTCGTGTCCGGCTGGTGAGGTGATGAGCGCCACCCGACCCGCGCCGGGGATGAGGCGCGCCAGTTCCTCCTGCAGCTCGCGCGGGTAGAGACGGTCCGAGGAGACCCCCGCCACACTGACGCGATGGCGGATCGCCTTGAGCGCCGCCACCACCCCGCCGCGGCCCCGGCCCACGTCGTGGTGGTTCATCGCCTCGGACAACACGATGTAGCTGTTGGGATCGAATCGCGCCGCCAACTTCTCCCCGTGATAGGCCAGGTACGACTCGATGGCGTAGCGGCCCTTGTCGAGTACGTCGTCGTGATCCTGCACGTCGCGACCGAAGCGAGTCTCGAACTCGGTCCACGTGCGATAACTGAATTGTCCGATGCCGCGCGCGATCGCCAGGCCCTCGTGGGGCCACTCGTCGGAGCCGTAGTAGTCGCCGCCGTGAAAGTGGGGATCGGCGCGGATCGTGCGCGCCTGCAGGGAGCAGAGCGCGATCTGGTCCGCCGTCCCCGCCGCGCCCACCGCGACGACCGCGACGCGATGTACCCGATCGGGGTAGCCCACCACCCATTCGAGGGCACGCATACCACCCATGGAACCCCCCACCACCCCGAACCATCTCGCGATGCCGAGATGGTCGCTCAAGGCCACCTCGACCGCCACCTGATCGCGGATGGTGATGACCGGGAAGCGTGAGCCGAACGGTCGCCCGTCGGCGGCCAGGGACGCCGGACCCGTCGTGCCCTGACACCCCCCGAGCACGTTCGGACACACGACGAAGTGCCGCGTGGTGTCAATGGCCTTGCCGGGACCGATGAGTTCGTCCCACCACCCCGGCGAGGGGTGTCCCGGGCCGGCCGGACCCGCGGCGTGGGAGTCGCCGGTGAGGGCGTGCAGCACCAGCACGGCGTTGCTCTTCGATTCGTTGAGCGTGCCCCACGTCTCGTAGGCGACCGTCACCTCGCCCAGGTGTCCACCGCCCTCGAGGTGGAATCCGCGGTCGCCGTTGGTCAGGGTGACGAAGCGGCGTTGGCCGGGCTCGTCACCCTCACGCCACCACCCCGTCGCGGGAGTCACGCGGAGGCGGCCGCTTGGAATCCCGCCTCGAGGTCCGCCAGGATGTCGTCGATCGACTCGATGCCCACCGACAGGCGCACGAGATCGGGCGTGACGCCCGTGGAGATCTGCTCAGCTTCGGTGAGCTGACTGTGCGTCGTCGAGGCGGGGTGGATGGCGAGGCTGCGCACGTCGCCCACGTTAGCCAAGTGACTGAAGAGTCGCAGTCCTTCGATGAAGCGACGACCCGCCGCCAGACCACCGTCGATGCCGAAGGCCACGATCGCGCCGCCACCCTTGGGGGCGTAGCGCAGCTGACGCTCGTGCCACGGGCTCGACGCGAGGCCCGAGTACTTGACCCACGCCACGTCGGCGCGCGACTCGAGCCACGTCGCGACCGCCGTGGCGTTGGCGACGTGTCGCTCCATCCGCAGGCTCAGCGTCTCGATGCCCTGTAAGAAGAGGAACGAGTTGAGCGGGGCCACCGCCGGTCCGAGGTCGCGCAAGTACTGCAGACGAGCCTTGAGGACGAACCGCGCCGGGAAGAGCGCCGGGGGGAGCTGTCCGAAGACCAGGCCGTGGTAGCTCGGATCAGGTTCGGTGAAGGAGGGGAAGCGTCCGGAACCCTCGTAGTCGAAGGTGCCCCCGTCGATGATCACGCCACCGATCGACGTGCCGTGACCACCGATGAACTTGGTCGCCGAGTGCACCACGATGTCGGCCCCGTGTTCGAGCGGGCGCACCAAGTACGGCGTCGCAATGGTGTTGTCGACCACGAGGGGAATCCGGTGGTCGTGGGCGACGCGTGACACCCCTTCGAAGTCGAGGACGTCGCCCTTGGGGTTGCCGAGGGCCTCGGCGAAGAACGCCTTGGTGTTGGGACGTACGGCGGCGACCCACTGACTCAGGTCGTCGGGGTCCTCGACGAACGTGGTCTCGATGCCGAGCTTGGGCAGCGTGTAGTGCAACAGGTTGTACGTGCCGCCGTAGAGCGACGACGACGCGACGATGTGGCCGCCGTTCTCGGCGAGGTTCAACAACGCCACGCTCTCGGCCGCCTGACCCGACGCCACCGCCAGCGCCGCGACGCCACCCTCGAGCGACGCGATGCGCTGCTCGAACGCGTCCTGCGTGGGGTTCATGATGCGCGTGTAGATGTTGCCCAACTCGCTCAGGGCGAACAGGTTGGCCGCGTGCTCGGTGTCACGAAACACGTAACTGGCGGTCTGGTAGATCGGTACGGTGCGCGCACCGGTCGCGGTGTCGGGTGACGTCCCGGCGTGCACCTGACGCGTCTCAAATCCCCACTCGGTCATGTCATCTCCTCGTTCGTTGCCACGTGCTCGACATCATTGCGCGGCCCGTGGCCAGCAATACTATTTAAATCCGATAGAACTAGTCAACTTTTCTCCACGGTGGACCCTCTCCCCACGTTGGGTGCGACGCGAGGTGCGCCAGTGCCAAGGACGACCGAGAGACAACGACGGCGACGAGTGGCCGCGCGCCCCTCATTCGACGTCACGGTGGGCATATGACCGTCGATGACAGCACGGGTGATCACCGCAATCGGTAGCCGGCGCCTTCGAGTTCTGCGTTCAGGGGGTCGTTCACACGCGCTCGCGACCACGGCCCACTGCGCTCACTCGTCGCGACGACTCCGGAAGAAGTCGCGTAGCAGCAGGGCGGACTCCTCGGCGCCGACGCCGTAGGTGATCGACGCCTCGTGCAGCAACCGTGGGTCGGCGAGCAGGTGATAGCGCGAGCCCACCGCACCGGCCTTCTCGTCCATCGCCCCAATCACCACGCGAGCCACGCGCGCGTTCAACAGGGCGCCGGCGCACATGACGCAGGGCTCGAGGGTGACGTAGGCCGTCACGTCGTCGAGGCGCCACCGACCGACCGTGGTGGCCGCCGCGCGCAGAGCCACCACTTCGGCGTGGGCGGTGGGATCGGCGTCCACCTCCCGGCGGTTCTCCCCGACCGCCACCACGGTCCCCTCGCGCACGAGGACGCAGCCGACGGGGACGTCGTCGTGAGTGGCCGCGTCGCGAGCGGCGTCCAGGGCGACGTCCATGAAATAGCGGTCGCGGTCGGTCACACCAGCACTCTAGGAGTTGGCCAGGGGTGGGGTCGTGGCGGCGCAGTAGACTGGTCGACGGAGGGGTGCGAGAGCGGCCGAATCGGGCAGTCTCGAAAACTGCTGTGTCTACGGGCACCGTGGGTTCAAATCCCACCTCCTCCGCCAGGGACGAA
>Ga0209698_10000540_pt1 | contig 43187 bp, 46 predicted proteins | sample LitLauG_LLR_2012_FD_187203 | JGI IMG/M metagenome (GOLD analysis project Ga0209698, IMG submission 187203) | Freshwater sediment microbial communities from Pennsylvania, USA - Little Laurel Run_MetaG_LLR_2012 (SPAdes) (version 2) | ecosystem: Environmental > Aquatic > Freshwater > Creek >... | reverse complement strand
GGTAGCCGATCCAGGCGCTCCTGCATGGTCTCGAGGACGGCTTCGTGCTCCCAGCGGGTGATCTTTCGCTCCGGCGCGGGCGTGCACTGAGGCTTCAGATGGCAGCTGCGGCAGTCCGATGACCAGTAACGGTGCAGCGTCCTACAATCCTCCACGCGGGTGAAGCGGTAGATCGCCCACTTGCCCGCCGGGCAGCGGTACGCGTCCCGCTTGGCGTTGTAGACGAAGTCACGCTTGTCGAAGCGGCCCTCGAACTTGGCGCCCGACGTTAGGGGCTTGGGCACCATCGGGAAGAACCCGGCTTGCTCGCAGCTGCGGATCTCCTCACTGCGGTAGTAGCCCCGGTCGGCCAGCACCGTCAGGTCGGTCTGCCCCATCGCCCGACTGGCCATCTTGGACATGCCGGTCAGCGCGTCCCGGTCGTGTCCGACGTTCGTGACCTCGTGCGCCACGATCATGTGATTCTTGGCATCCACCGCCGTCTGCACGCTGTAGCCGACGATCCCCGTGCCCTTGCCGGCGCTGTTCATCGAGCGGGCGTCCGGGTCGGTGAGGGAGACCTGCTCGTCGGGCGCCTGTTGCAACTGCTGCTCCATCTGGCCGAGCTGGCCGATCTGCCCTTTGACCGTTGCCAGCCGCTGCTTCAGATTCTCCACTCGCGGAGCCAGCGCCGATGCGGGCTGCCGGTCCGCACGGTCCAGCTCGTTCAGATACTCCTGCACCACCTGCTCCAGGTGCTCCAGCCGCACCTTGATCTTGTGTTTCGTGAAGTTGCGGTCTCGGTGGTTCACCGCTTTGAACTTGCTGCTGTCAATGGCCACCATCGATTCGGTGAACAGCTTCATATTGCGACACAGCACGATGAACTGCGCGCACACCTTGCGAATCGCTTTGCCGTTGTCCTTGCGGAAGTCGGCAATCGTCTTGAAGTCGGGCATCAGCCGCCCGGTGAGCCAGATCAGCTCGACGTTGCGCTGCGCCTCACGCTCCAGGCGCCGACTCGACTGGATCCGATTCAGGTAACCGTAGATGTAGATCTTCAGCAGCGTGGCTGGGTGGTATGCCGGTCGACCCGTCTCGGCGGGCTCGGCTCTCTGAAATCCCAGCTTGGCCAGGTCGAGCTCTTCGACGAAGGCATCGACCACCCGGACCGGGTTGTCCTCCGTGATCCATTCATCGAGGCTTTCCGGAAACAGTACGCTTTGCGACCGGTCCTCACCCTCGATGAATCGGCTCATCCGACTCTCCGGAACCGCGATCCGCTATTGTGCGCTCCAAGAGCGACTTTTCACACAGGCTCGGCCGATTGCACCATTCACGGATGTCTGCATTTCGGCACCAGAAATCGTACGTCTGGTTTCGGGATTCGAAAATCGACGGGTCCGCGGCAGGTGTCGACCCTGAGCCGACATCTGCGAGCGTCCGCTTTGCAGCCAACCCTCGTTGCTACTCGTCCGTGTAGGCGTAAATGTCGAACTCGAGTTCCGCTTTCATTCGCGCCAGACGACGGACCTGAGCTGCTGAAATTCCGAACCCGCGATTCCAGCTACCGATATGCGCGGCGAATCGAACCTGCACCCGGTAGCGCGTTCCCAACGTTTCCCAAACCCCATCGGAGTCCGGAACCTGGCCTAGCAGGTCATCGAGTACCCGCCCTACTTCTTCCGGAGAGGTTGCACGAACCGCAACTACGTACGCCCCTTCTTTGAATTCAGGACCCCGTGGCTTCCGATCTCCACGGCGGTGCGCACTTGTAGGGGTAACGTCCAAGATCTTCTCAATCTCCAACGGCTCCAGATCTTCGCCGTAGATGGCTAAGGTGACGGATAGTTCGTCCACCGGCCCCCCGACCTCAAGTAAGACTTCCGGCTCATCTTCCACGAAGTCGATTTCCTTTCAACGGCACGCGGCGAAGGTGTAGTGGCTGAAACAGAAGACGACAACTGATGTCGGCTTTCCGGTCCTCGGAACGGACGGGCGATCTTCCGCTCCTGGCCGATAGCGCCGATATCCGGAAGTGTCGCGAGCATTCTGCCACTGTTCGCGATGGTGAACACCGGTCAGTTGCGGGCCTCAGCGACCGTTTGTTATCCGGAACCGGACCAGGCATCAGCCTCGATACCGGGCGTATTTCGGCGCTGCCGACCCGTTCCGGTCCGATCCGGCGACGCAAACCTGCCGTTCAAGACCGGGAGCGCTGACGTTCGGCAGGCCTTGGTTTGAGTGGATCCGACAAGGCCCGCGTCGAGTCATGGCGGCCGTTGAGCATGACCGGTTCGTAAAGGCAGGCCACGCTCTATGCGTTACCGAGGGCCTGGAACAGCCCCAGGCTCGCGAGCGCGAGTAACGCGATCATCAGGCCGCAGCAACACAGCCCGCAGTCGGATCCGAGGCGCAATCCCTGTCGCCAGGCGTCGGCCATGCTGCGCGGCAGCTTCGAGCAGCAGGCCGCGCCGCCTCGGCATCGCTCGAGCAGACGCGCCTTGTGCGCGGACCACTGAAAACAGCCCGCGAACATCAGGGCCGTCGCCGCGACGGAAGGTTCCATGCGGGCCACCGCGGCCGATTGCATGGCCTGGACGGCTGCGGCGAATCCGAGCGGATAGACAGCGCCTCCGATAAAGGCCCAGACGGTGAAATAACCGAAAGCGACCACCGCCGTCAACGACGCCGCGCGTCCACCCCCGAAGTACGCCACGCGGAGTCGATACTTCGAAAGATTCCGAGCCACCGCCGGCAGCATCATTGCCACCATCATCACGAGCCACATCAGCGTGAACGACAGGTACGACGCGGCCAAGGACTGGCCCGGCATCGCCATCCAGGCCATCGACATCGTCCAGCGGCCTGGCATCGGCATGCCGCCCGTCATGGACTCGCAGAAATAGACGGTCGCTGTCGCGCTCGCCAGCACAAGGAGCGCGCAGACGGCCAGCAGTCCGGTTTGCCGCGGCCCGCTGACCGGGAATGGATCGTCGCCCCCCATCCGATCGCAGTGCGTCAATAGCGGTCGTGATACCGGACCCAGGACTGACGCGCGCCCGGATCCTCGTCGCGCCCTTTGGGCACGAGGTCGAGGAACTGGTACGTGCCGTTCACCGTGTCGATCCCGCGCGCGTAGCATGAATAGGTGTGGAACACCTTGCCGTCGTCATCCTTGAAGAAAACGCTGATGCCCTCTCGATCGGGGGCCACGGCCTGGGATTTCGCATAGTTGTAGAACACTTTGCCGCTCTGCAGGTCGGCCGCTGCAAAGGAGGCCTGGAAGTCGAAATTGAAATCGGTGCGGTTCGAGGAGACCCACTTGAATGCCCATCCCATCCGCTTCTTGAAGGCTTCGATTTTCGCCAGCGGCGCGCGGGATATGACCACGAACGTGACGTCGCGCTGATTCAGGTGAGCGACCATGCCGTCGTAGTGGTCCGCCCAGAACGAGCAGTGGGGACATCCCGCGTCGTCCTCCGGCGCAAACATGAAGTGGTAGACGACGAGCTGACGACGCCGCTCGAAGAGATCGGACAGCGATTCCTGGCCACGCGGGCCGTCGAATACGTAGTGTTGGGTGACCTCGACCCAGGGCAGGTCCCGGCGCTCGCGCGCCAACTCCTCGCGCTTCCTGGTGAAGGACTTTTCCTTCGCAAGCAGGGCGGTCCTTGCCGTGATCCACTCCTCGCGTGAAACGACCCGCTGTGCTTTGCGCGTTGCGTTTGTGCCCATGGTTTCTCCACCGGGATGATTCGGATATCATTCTACCGTGCGGTTGAATGAATTTCAACGATGCAAGGCAACGAACTGCTCTTGAACCGCGTCTATGCGGCGGTCGCCGATCCGACCCGGCGGGACATTCTCGCCGCGCTGAGCGAGGGTGAAACCAATGTCGGCGGCCTGGCCGCGCGTTTCCCCATATCGTTCAACGGGGTGTCGAAACACGTGAAGATCCTCGAGCGCGCCGGCCTGGTCAAACGGACGATTCGTGGGCGCGAGCACAGGCTTCGGTTGCGTGCGGCGCCATTGCGCGAGGCGGCCGGTTGGTTCCAGCACTACCGCGCATTCTGGGAGTACCGCCTGGATGCGCTGGAGGGTCTGCTGATCGCGAAACGGCGCTCCGACGGCGCCGCCAAGAGGAAACGGAACAAAGGGGTGCGCCGATGACCGAGGGAGAGGAGGGCGCGGATTGCGTCGTCGTACGAAAGGTCATTCCGGTCCCCCGTGAACGGGCGTTCGACGCCTGGCTTGACCCGTCTAGCCTCGCGCAATGGATGAAACCAAGAGCCGGGTCGACGGCAAGCGCGGAGGTCGATGCGCGCGTCGGCGGCAAATTTCGTATCGTGATGATGCATGGCGAGGGCGGCGTGGAGCATACGGGGCAGTATCTGGTGATCGAACGGCCGTCGCGGCTGTCGTTCACCTGGATCTCCGTTAACACGGACCACTTGCCCACCGTCGTGACGGTCGAGTTTCTGCAGCACGGGAATGGCACCGAACTCGTGCTGACGCACCGGCGGCTGCCTCCGTCGAGGGTCATTGCGCACCGCGGCGGATGGAGAGAAATTGTTCGCAACCTGGACGCGGTGCTGACCGACCGACTTGAACCGACGTGATGGTCGTGCAAAAGGTCAGGGTCGTGAACTCGAGGCAGTGCGTCAAGTTGCCGGTCATCGCACCCAGATCGGACCCGAACGCCTTCTAGTTGCCGCATTCACGACGGCCCGTCCGCTTTCGAAGCTCCCTTCCGATCGGGCTCGTTCCATCGATGCACTTGAATGTGCTGCAAGTGCGCCAAGCGCTTGAACCTGCAAGGCAAATCGGACCTCTGGCAGATTCCGGCGGGCTGAGCTGCCCCGCTTTCGCGTCGTAATTTTTCTGTCATGCGCATATTTCACGGTGTTTTCACCTCGCTGCCATAGCTTGCGCGTGCGCCGTGCACGCGTGCCGACTGCGGCCGGACCGCCCTGGCGCAGTTGCCCATCCATCTCCGAGCTTCGATGAAAAAGGAGCAGCCCATGTCACAGAAGGTAGTCACCAGACGCGGCCTTGCCGCGAACCTGCGACGCTTGATCGTCGCCAGCCTGATCGTTCCAATGGCTCTGGGCCCGTTTGCCGCTCCCGCCTTCGCGAAGGAGGCCGGCAAGACGCGCTCGCCAATCAAGCATGTGATCGTCATCATCGGCGAAAACCGCACGTTCGATCACGTCTTTGCAACCTACGCTCCGGTGGGCGATCAGACGGTGAGCAACCTCCTGTCAAAGGGCATCGTCAATGCCGACGGGACCCCGGGGCCCAATTATTCGGAAGCCGCCCAGAATTCGGCGCTGGACCAGGCCCCGTCGCCATTCCTGATGAGCCCCGGCGGTCAGGCGCCTTACGCGACGCTGCCGCCGCCCGTCGTCGCCGGCTTCAAGGTTGCGCCAGGCGCTGCGCTGGCAGCCAAGTATTCGCTGGCCTGCACGTCGCCGACTGCGCTTGCGATATTCGCCGGAATCGAGAACGGCCTGCCCGGCGACTACCTTCAGGGGCTGTGCTATGGGGGCACGGGGCTTCCCGCCTACGCCGCCATCGACACGCGGATCGCCAACGTGTTCTCGCTTCCGCCGGGGCCCTTCCAGCTCAAGCTCGCGTCCACCTCGCCCGGAGCGACGACCTGGGACGCCTATGCCAACAGCCCCGTGCACCGCTTCTACCAGATGTGGCAGCAAATGGACTGCAGCGCGGCCGACGCCACGCGGCACAACCCCAGCGGCTGCAAGGCGGATCTGTTCCCCTGGGTGGAAGTCACCGTCGGTGCCGGCACCAACGGCCAGACCCAGGCCCAGTATGCCGCCGCCAATTTCGCCCCCTATCCGTTCGACCTCACCAGCACGGGCGAAGGCGCAACCTCGATGGGTTTCTACAACGTGCAGCAAGGCGATGCGCCGTATTTGAAGACGCTCGCCGACAGCTACGCGATGAGCGACAACTACCACCAGGGCGTTATGGGTGGCACGGGCGCCAACCACGTGATGATCGGTACCGCCGACGCGATCTGGTTCTCCGACAGCAACGGCGCGCCGGCTGAGCCCCCGCACAACATGCAGGTGGCGACCGGCTCGGCCAACCAGGGAATCGTGGACGAAGTCGAGAACCCCGATCCGATGCCTGGCACCAACAACTGGTACACCCAGGACGGCTACGGCAACGGCGGCTTCGGGTCGCCCGCTTCGGGCGGGGGAACCTATAGCGATTGCTCGGACCCCGGCGCCCCGGGAGTGGGTCCCGTGCTGGCGTATTTGAACTCGCTGCCGAAGCCGGTCAAGTCCAACTGCGAGGCGGGCCACTACTACCTGCTGAACAACTACAACCCGGGATACTTCGGCAACGGCAACAACGCCTACACCGACAACAGCAACAGCAACACGCCCTTCACGATCCCGCCGTCGAGCCTGCGGCACATCGGTGACGCACTGGGCGAGAAGGACATTTCCTTCGCCTACTTCGGCGACCAGTGGAACCAGTACGTGAACGACCCCTACCAGCTCAACTACGGCACGACCGACAACTATTGCAACATCTGCAACTTCTTCCAGTACACGTCCTCCATCATGACGGACGCCAACGCGCGCGCGGCGCATCTGAAGGACACGGCCGACCTGTATGCGGATATCACCAACGGCACCCTGCCGGCAGTTTCGTTCGTCAAGCCCAGCGGCATCGTCGACGGCCACCCGGCCTCTTCGAAACTCAGCCTGTTCGAGGGCTTCGTCAAGAAGATCGTCGACGCCGTCAAGGCCAATCCGGACCTGTGGGCCGATACGGCAATTTTCGTGACCTTCGACGAAGGCGGCGGCTACTACGATTCGGGCTACGTGCAGCCGGTGGATTTCTTCGGTGACGGTACGCGGGTGCCCTTCCTCGTGGTCTCGCCGCACGTCAAGCCCGGCCACATCTCGCACGATTACACGGACCATGCCTCGATCCTGAAGTTCATCGAGCGCAACTGGCGCCTTGCGCCGCTGACGCACCGCAGCCGCGACAACCTGCCCAATCCCGAGTACGGCGAGCACAACCGCTATGTACCGAAGAACACACCGGCCATCGGTGACCTGTTCGACCTCTTCAAATTCGACGAATAAGGGCGGGGGTGACGGCGATCTGCGGGAACTTGGCACGGTCGAAAAACCGAGGATCGCCGTTCCGGTGTCAGGCTGCGCCTGCTGGATACGAAAGAGACCGACCGTTTTCCAGACGCTCAGAACGCACCGTGCCCAGGCGATCGGGCTGGCGCGGGCCTACGCGAAAGCGACGATTTTCGCGATCAACAACCCGGAGTCGGCCGTTCGCATGCTCTATGAGATCTACCCGACAACTCGGCCCACCGGAAAGGACGAAGCCACGGCGATCCGGGACGACGTCAGAGTACTTCAGGCGCGCATCGCGAACTGGAAACTCGAGAAAGGCGGGGTCAGTCGCTGGGGCGAAAGTTCCGAGGCGAATTACGCGGCGTACCTGGACTTTTTTCTAAAGTGGGAAGTGATCGGCGCGAAGGTACCGGTTCAGGACGTGATCACCAACGAGCTGATCGACGAGATCAACCGGTTTGATTCGGCCAAGATCGTGGCCGATGCAAGGGCAAACAGGTCGCGTTAGATGGATCCGCGCAGGTCAGGAGGCAATTCTTCCCAGGGAAGAAACCTTCCAATTTCCCGTAGGCGCGCCGTAGCAGTCGGCGGAGTTGTGCGGCGGGGCCTGCTGGATAAACTGACAGTCAGGCGTCAGAAGAAACCCTTCTTCCACGTGAGCACGTCGCGCATGGGCGATGCCTCAAGACGCCGACGGCCTTGGGGAAGCAATTGATCGCGCAACGTACGCGGTGTCGCCTCCCCGCAGGTTCCGGGACGCTCTACGGTCGCGTCACGATGTCACTCTTGGTCTTGCCGACGATGCCGAACAGCTCCTTTTGTTCGCCGGCCGGTACCTTGAACTTGTCCAGCGATTTCTTGAACTCTCCCGCCATCACGTCCCATTCCCTTTCGCTGATGTTCAAGTGGGTGTGCGAATCCTTCATGGGCTTGCCCGTGTACTTGCATGGGCCGCCCGTGACCTCGCACACCATCTGCGAGACTTGGAACTTCAGGTATGGTGCGGGCGAACTGATGCGGCCGGCCTTGATTGCGGGGTTTAGGTTCAAGGTTCTGTTCGCGACCAGGCGGTTGATGAAGTCGTCTACCACGAGCGTAATGCCCTTGAGGCCACCGAGGCGTTCGTAAAGCGGCGTAGCGGTATCCGCGGCGCGGACTGCGGGGTTGGCGGCCGAGAAGATGAGGGCCGCTGCGAGGGGAACAAGATAAGAGGCGCGCATATTCTTCTCCTTGAGGATGGTTAGATTTTGTCGGCGCGCAGCGACACGCTCTTGACGCCGAATTTCCTGCTCGCCGACTGTGCGTTATCGGACAGGAAGCGGTACTGCTCGTTAAGCTGTTCGGCCACGACCGTCAGTCCCGCCGCTTCGATGGCCTGCTTGTAGTGTTCGAGCTGCCAGGCGCCGCCGATGCAGGCCGCCCAAAGCGTGGTGTTGCAGGAGACGGACTCCGGCAGTGCGACCTCTGTCACGATGTCGGCCAGCGCAAGCCGGCCGCCCGGGCGCAGCAGGCGCGCAGCCTCCTCGAAGACCTTGGGCTTGTCGACCGCGAGGTTGATCACGCCGTTGCTGATCACGACGTCGAAGCTGCCGTTCTCGAAGGGCGCGGAGTCGATGTATCCCTTGACGAAAGTGACGTTGCGAATGCCGTCGCGGCGGCGCAGCGTTTCGGCCTTCCCGCGCTGCGCGTCGGTCATGTCTAAGCCAATCACCGTCCCGTCGGGGCCGGTGATCAAGCTGGCGATGAAGCTATCCATGCCCGAGCCGCTGCCGAGATCGAGCACGCGTGCGCCCTCCATCTCGTCGAGCAGCTGGAAGTAGTAGCCGACGCCGGCGAACGAGTCGATCGCCTCGCTTGGGACGCGATCGAGTTCGAGGCCGCGATAGCCCAGCCGTTCGGCCAGGGCGCGCCCCATCTCGAAGTGAAACTCGCCACGCGGGTGCTCGGCGACTTCACGGTATATGGCCTTGACCTTGGTTTCGAGCTCGACGCTGTCGACGCGCATGGCGTTCTCTTGGCACTTTGATGCGTCAAGCAACGCACAAGGCGTGCCAGTCGATTCGTCGCATTGCCGCTGTAGAGGGCAAACCGGACTTGCGCGGGGTCGCGATGCCACCGGCCTGCGCCATCGGCAATGGCCGGAAGGATATGACTCCATGTCGATGTGGACATGAACTGCCCGGCGCATGCCGGCAAACTCGCTGCATGACGGTTTGATTGCGGCCCATGTGCCCGCCACGGTCTACACTGCGGATAGAGTCGATGCGACACCCCACCTGTTGTCGATGAACGCGACCCATACCACCCCAGCGCGGTGCGCAGGCCTCGAGCGCGAGCTTCGCTTCGGGCCCGGCATGCGTGCGCAGCGACTTACCGAGGCGGGGTTCATGATTGCGGCGATCTTCGCGCAGGATGTGCGCTTCGCGTATGTCACCTTCGTTCTCACACTGCTTCAGGTAGTGTCGCCGCGTTGGGTGCCCGTGGCGAGAGGGGTGGCACGGCTTGTGCGTTTCAACGGGGAGCATCGGATCGGCGACTTGTACTTCGACCTTGGGGGCGTGCGCGGCGCCTGCGCAATCTCGGCCCTGGTTTTGGCGGGCGGCATCGTTTTGGTCCGGGCCGGCCATGCAACGGCCGGTTACTTGATTCTCGCGCTGCCGACTGCGTCGCTGCTGATGGCACCGACCCTCGGTTTTTGTGCCGGTTGCTGGTTCTATGTCCTCGGGCGCGATGTGCTGGTGCGGCGCGGCTGGTTGAGGAGGGGTCACGATGATTCGGGTGATATCGCAATTGCCTGCGACGACAGCGCCGACGATCAACCACAACTGCGTGCTTAGGCGCAACGTACGCACCCAGCCCTATGGGCGCTGCACGGTTTGCTCGCTGAAGTTGAAACAGTGCCATGCTTGGCAAGCGAGCGGCTGGAGCTTCGTGCTCGTGGTGCTGCTGCTGTCGCTGTTGCTGATCGCCCCGGGTTGGCCGCAAATGCTGGTCGTCGCCTTGCTGTTGGGCCTGGTGGTCGCGCAAGGCATGGTCGACCACAAGCGCACCGATGACCTGATCTACGGCCAGCACCGCTTGATGGAGCTGACTCAGGAGCTGCGTGCAAAGCAGCTGGTGATCGAGCAGCACAACGTGAATCTGGCGGCGCAGGTGGAGGAACGCACGGCCCAGCTGCGCGAGACCAACGTGCGCCTGGCCGCGGCAAATCTGGAGCTGCTCGAGCTCGATAAGTTGCGCTCGGCATTGCTGTCCAACGTCTCGCACGAGCTGCGCACGCCGCTGACCGGCATCCTCGGTTCGGCGCAGAACCTGCGAGACGGGCTGGCGGGCGGCCTTACGCAGTCGCAGCAAGAATACGTCGACATGATCGAGCATGACAGCGGCCGCCTCATCCGCGTCGTCAACGAGTTGCTGGACTGGGGACGTTCGGAGGCCGGCCAGGTGCGCCTGCAGCGTGCGCCGGTGTCGCTTCACCCGCTCGTCGACGAAGTGTTCGCACTGCTGCGTCCGCTGGCAGAGCGCAAGTCTGTGCGGCTTGAACGAGAGGGCAGCGAGGCCACCGTCTCGGCCGACGCCGACAAGCTCAAGCAGGTGCTGATCAACCTCGTGGACAACGCGATCAAGTTCAGCCGGCCGCGCGGCGAGGTGCGGCTGGCGATAGAGGGCGGTGCCGAAGGCCTTCGCCTTTCCGTCGAGGACCAGGGGCCGGGCATTGCCGCCGCCGACGCACCGCGCCTGTTCGATCGTTTCTTCCGCGGCCAGGCAGCTGACGCAACCCCGGGTTCCGGCCTGGGGCTGGCGATCGCGCGCAACCTGGCGCGCCTGCACGGTGGCGACATCACGCTGGACTCGGCGCCGGAGCATGGCGCTCGCTTCACCTTGCGCCTGCCGGCCGCTGCCAAGATGGGTTCGATATGAGCCGTATCGTCATCGCCGACGACGACCCCAATATCGGCCGGATCCTGCGCGACCGGCTGAAGGAACTCGGTCACGACGTCGAGCATGTGCCCGACGGGATCGAGGCATTGAGCCTGGCCGATGGCGCTGACCTGTTGCTGCTCGATCTCGAGATGCCGCGCATGGACGGCTTCGAAGTGCTCGACAGCCTGCAGGGCCTGGCTAGCGCGCCGTTGGTGATCGTCATCACTGCCCATGGCGACATGAGCAAGGCGGTGCGCGCGATGCGCGCCGGGGCCTACGACTTCATTGCCAAACCCTTCGACGCCGCCACCGTGCAGATGGTCGTGCGGCGCGCGCTCGAGACGCGCGGCCTGAAGTCCCAGGTGCAGCACCTGCGCAAAGAGCTCAGCGGCAAGCACCAGTGGGTGCGCGGCAGCGACCCCGGAATGGCGCGCATCGCCGAGACCGTCCAGCGGGTCGCACCGAGCGCCGCCACAGTGCTGCTGCTGGGCGAGACCGGCACAGGCAAGGAGGTGATCGCGCGCGCGATCCATCAGCACAGTGCGCGTCGCGAGCAGCCCTTCATAGCAGTCAACTGCGCGGTGCTCAAGGACGAATTGCTCGAGAGCGAGCTTTTCGGGCACGCGAAAGGTGCATTCACCGGTGCTGACCGGTCGCGCGCGGGCCGCGTCGAGACCGCCCGTGGCGGCACACTCTTCCTTGACGAAATCGGCGAACTGTCGCCGGTCGTCCAGGCCAAGCTGCTGCGCCTACTGCAGGAGCGCGAGTACGAGTGCCTCGGCAGCGACCACACGCGCAGCGCCGACATCCGGCTCGTCGCCGCCACGCACCGCGACCTGCGCGCGGCGATCCAGGTCGGCCAGTTTCGTGAAGACCTTTACTACCGGCTTAAGGTGATCAGTTTGCGTATCCCGCCACTGCGCGAGCGTGCGGGCGACATACTGGCGCTGGCGCGCTGGTTGCTGGGTAGGCACGCCGCCGAGTCGCTGCGTGCGCCTCCACGTCTGTCCACCCAGGTGGAGCAGGCGCTGCTGCGCTACTCCTGGCCTGGCAACGTGCGCGAGCTTTCGAACGTCATGGAGCGCTGCGTGCTGTTGGCGGGCGACGACGTCGAGCTGGGCGACCTGCCCGAGGAGCTGCTGGCTGCCGACGGACAGGCGAGCGAGCCGCTGGCGGCGCTCGACGAGCTGTTTGCGCTCGACTACAACGCCGCGGTAACGGCTGCGCGGCGCGTGATCGTGCAGCGTGCGCTCGAACAAGCGGGCGGCCACCAAACGCGCGCAGCCGAGCGCCTGCGCGTGACCCAACCCTACCTGTCGCGGCTGGTCAAGCAGCTGGGCATCCGGCGCGACGGCTAGAGGAAGCCAATGCGGCCGGCGTCACGGTCGAAACCTTCATCGGACTTGAGCGCGCGCGAGGCCGTTCCGATCTGCGCGACACCCGAGCGCGCGTCGGCGGCGCGGCAGGTCGATGCTCAAGCGGATTTCCTTCAGCAGCAACTGCCCGACGTCGCAGCGCCGGCGTGGTCGGTGTCAAAGGGAATGCTGCTGCCGCAGCCCTCGAACAGCCCGTAGTGCCGGTCGAAGTTGCCGATGAACCCGAAGTGCGGCGCAAAGCGCGTGTCGTGCAGCATGCGCCAGGTGTTGCCGCATACGGGAAAGACCCGCCCGGCTTCGATGCCGTGGTGCTTGTCGAGTACGAAGCGGTGCGGTTGTCGCGCGATGGTGCCGCGGTAGATCACGGCCTGGCCGTAATCCTCGCAGGCCGATTCCAGGCCTTCGAGCTTGAACAGGCGATACGTGGCCGAAAAGAACCGAAGGGTGCCCAGCTTGTCCGCCAGAACCGGGTCGGTGATGAGCAGTGGTCGATCCTCGACCAGCCGCGGGTCGGCAAAACCTGTGCGGTGCGACAGGCGCGTGAAGTCATTCCAATACAGCGCGCCGCCCAGGCATTCGCCATAAAGCACCGGATCGTTGCGCACGCACTCGGGAACGCGCCGGTCGGCATAGACATCAGAGAAGTAGAACTCCCCGCCCGGCATCAACAGGCCTTGCACGCCGCGCAGCACCGCGTCCTTGTCGGGCGACAGATTCACCACGCAGTTCGAGACGATTACGTCGAAGCTGCCCGGCTCCAGTCCGAGCTCGTCCAGCCGCTCGATGTATCCGTGAACGAAGCGCACGTTGTCGAACCCGAACGCCTGGGCGTGGTGATGACGGTGCTTCTGCGCCACGGCCAGCTGCTCATCGGTCATGTCGACCCCCACGACCTGGCCGCGCGGGCCGACCAGCTGGGCGAGCGCGTAGACGTCGCGGCCGGAGCCGCATCCCAGATCCAGCACCCGGCAGCCCTCGAGCATGGTGGGGCACACCAGCCCGCAACCGTAGTAGCGCGACAACACTTCGGGGTGGATCCGTGCCAGCAGGGGCCTGAGCCAGGCCGGCACCTGGTCGCTGTCGCAGCAGGCCGTTGTCTTCAGGTCGCTGGAGCTCTGCAGTTGGCGACCGTAATAGTCCTGGACGATGTCGTGCGGGTCGGTCATTTTTCGAAGGCTCAAAGGGGGTTGATTTAGGCCGCCGCGAGGGCATCGGCCAGGGCGCCTGCGCAGCTCGATCCCTGGCCCGCCGTGCAGCCGAAGCAATGGTCCGCCACAAGGATCGGCCGGCCCTGGAGGCGGTCCACGTCGATCTGGCTCAGATGCACGCGCGGCTTTCCGGTATCGCGGACCGGCAGTCCGAGCTGCTGATTGAAGTCGCAGTCATACAGGTACCCTTGCCAGTCCACGCTCACGAGAGTCCGGCACATCACGTGCTCCAGATTGTCGTCGCGATGGGCGTTTCGCAGCAATCGCATGTAGCTGTTGAACTGGCCCTTGCTCACCAGAGTGGAGCCGAAGCGCTGGATCGGCATGTTGGCCAGCGTCAGCAGCCGGTTGAAGACCACTCCGAACTCGGTGGCCAGGTGCCGCTTGTAGTCCTGCTCGAGACGCTTCGGGGCGGGCGGCAGGCTCGGCCCCTGCGGGTTGTAGACCAGGTCCAGGGCCAATCCGGAATCCGGATGTCCGTAGCCAACGGCATTGAGCCGCCGCAGCGCGCGGATGCTGGTCTCGAATACGCCGTTGCCGCGCTGGCGGTCGACGTTGTCCTTCAGGTAGCAAGGCAGCGACGCCACGATCTCGACCCCGCGGGCCGCCAGAAACTGCGCCAGATCCTCCTGCCCGGGCTCGTCCAGAATCGTCAGATTGCAGCGGTCGATGACCCGCTTGCTCTGCGCTCGGGCAGCGATGACCAGCCGGCGGAAATGCCGATTCAGCTCGGGCGCGCCGCCCGTGAGGTCCAGGGTACCTAGTCCGGGGTTGGCTTGGAGGAACGCGATAACGGTGTCGACGGTGTCGCCCGACATCTCCTCGGTCCGGTTCGGCCCGGCGTTGACGTGGCAATGCAGGCAGCTCTGGTTGCAGCGGTAGCCGAGATTGACCTGCAGGGTCTCGAGGGCGCGGCGGCGCACCGGCGGAAAGTCGGTCCGGGCGAGCAAGGGAAGGGCGGCGTGCATGGGTGATCCACGAGTCGTATCCCGGGTTGGACGAACCGGCGGCCGATTTCCTTACAGGCTGCACCCGGGCCGCCTGTAAGAAATTCCGCTGGTCCGACGTCTATGTGGGTATCAGGGTCGTATAAATGAGAAGGATTTGTATGCCCGTAGTACCTTCTGTGCTGCCCGCCCAACCGTACGACCAGAGGCAGCGGATGCCGACCGCTCATCCCAAGCGCTGCGGCGAGCAGTTGTGGACGCAGCACACCATTAACCTGTGGCTCGCTGGCTTGAACCTCGCCCTCCCATTCTTCGTATCGAGTTACAGCGCCGCACGCAACTAGGCGCAGCAACCGCTCCAAGGAAAGTGAACGCCGCGAAATGCCCGCCGCCTCGCCCACGCCGACCCCTGACGCAAAGGCCGGCATCAGCCCCGAGGCGCTGGTCGCGTTGCACTCGGACATGTTGCGGTTTGCAAAGCTGCAACTGCGTGACACCGGAGCGGCGGAAGACGCTGTGCAGGAAGCGATCGAAGCCGTGCTGCGGCAATCGGGCACGTTCGCGGGTCAAGCGTCCGTTAAGACCTGGGTGTTCGCGATTCTGAAGAACAAGATCATCGACCACGTGCGCCAAAGCCGGCGAACCATCGCCGTTTCAAGTCTGGGCGAAGGCGACGCAGACGAGGATCAGATGCTGGAGAGATATTTCGTGGAGAATGGGCGATGGGCGGCAGAGGCGCGCCCGACCGCTTGGCCGGATCCGGAAGAGTCGATGAGCTCGCGCCAGTTCTGGCGCGCGCTGGAGGCGTGCCTCGAGCGGCTTCCGCCGACTACGGCTCGCGTTTTCATGATGCGCGAGTTTCTCGGATTCGACTCCGGCGAGATTTGCAATCAATTGAGCATTACCCCCGGCAATTGCCACGTGATGCTGCACAGGGCCCGTCTGAAACTGCGCGATTGCATCGAAAAGGGTTGGGGACATCCCGGAGATGGAAGATGTTGAAATGCAAGGAAGTGTCTGAACTGTGCTCACAGGAGCTGGAGCGTCCGCTCCCCATGACGGATCGGGTCGGCCTCGCAATGCACATGATGATGTGCACGGGATGCTCGAATTTTCGCAAGCAAATGCGATTGCTGCGGCAGAAGATGCACGAGTATGCCGATGGCCGCGCTCCGTCGGAACCTGATCAATCTTCGGCTGGCGAGTCGGCAGACCGGGCGAGCTGACCCGGGCAAGACAAACGAGACGGCGGGCGACTCCGAGTCAGGACGCGAGGCGCCGCCGCACCAGATGATCGAGCGACACGACCCCCCGACTACGGGATCTCCTCCAGCGCGTGAAGCAGGCGCACGATCCGGCTCGGCTTGGTCAAGGCGGCAGCCGAGGAGGCGGTGGAGGTCGTCGTCAATAGTCTCCAGAACGCTGGGGTTGGCAGCTCACTGAACGCCTTCGAACTCGACCGAGAAGTCGACGAAGCACCCGGCGGCCAGCAAGTCGGCAAGCAGCCGGTCGGCGGGCTGTTCCAGCCCACCGCCCTCGGTCGAGGCCAGCGCCGCCTCCAGCGAGACTCCGACGCATAGTGCGGCGATAAACCGCCATTCGGCCTCGGTCAGTCGACGAATTTCGACCCCACCTGAGGCCGCGCTCTGCACCATCACCCAAAGGGGTGTCGGCGTCGGATCTATTGCGGCGAGCGCCGTGTCGTCTTCCTCGAGCACTGCGCGCCAGATCGCGTCGGCCGGAAAATCCAGGTGGACCAGGCTCAGCGACGGATGCGCAGCGAGACGCACGCGTCCGCTCTGCGCTTGCGCCGCCTGCGCCAGGCGCGGCAGATCCAGCGCGGGTGCGTCGATCGCATGCAGCGCCCGGTGCACCGCCCATTCCAGGCGCGCCACGTCGCCGAGGTAGGCCAGCGAGGCCGCCGGCTCGAAGGCTTGCAGAAAGGCTGCAAATTCGGCCCCGAACTCATCCAGCAGCGCGGCCCGGGGCCAGTTTTGTTCGAGAAACCGTTGTGCCGCGGCCTCAAAAAAGTCCGCGCCCACCAGCCGATGAACCGCCGGATGGGAAAGCCGCAAGGCCTTGACCGAAGTGCCGATCGCGGTATTGCGATATATATCGATCCGATCGGACGCCGGTAGTCCGTCCGCAACGACCAACGGTGCGGCCACGTCGTCGTCGCCGAGCGCGACGCTGCGCAGCATGGCCCGCTGCACATCAAGCAGTGAGGGCGCGGCTGGCATCGGCTCGGACTCCTTGAAGAAGGCGCTGCGCCTGCGCAGCCTCGTCCAGCAGCACCTCCAGTGGCGGAACGTCGTTGTCCCACTCGATCAGGGTCGGTACCGCCCCAAAGCGCGCAAGCGCCTTGGCGTACAGCCCCCAGACCGCGGGCGCGACGCGAGTGCCATGGTCGTCGATGCGAATGGTGCGACCGTCATCGAGCTGTCGCGCGCTGTGCCCGGCCAAGTGGATCTCGCCGATGGCCTCCCGTGGCAACGCGGCCAGGTAGCCCAGGGTCGACCAGCCGTGGTTGCAAGCGCTGACGTAAATGTTGTTCACGTCGCACAGGATGCCGCACCCGGTTCGCCGGGAAACCTCGGCCAGGAACTCCCATTCGGGAATGATCGAATGCCGGTAGCGCAGGTAACTGGAAGGGTTTTCGATAAGGATCCGGCGGTTCAGGCGCATCTGGACCTGGTCGACGTGCCGGCAGACAACCTCGAGGGCCTCCTGCGTCATCGGCAATGGCAGCAGATCCGGCAGGTACTGACCATCGACCACGCTCCACGACAGGTGCTCGGAAACCAGGCCGGGCTGGATCCGGTCGACCAGGCTCTTGATCCGATCGACGTGGGCTTGATCCAGATCCTGCGCGCTGCCGAGCGAAAGCCCGACACCGTGGAGCGACACCGGATAGTCTGCGCGGACGGCCTCCAGGCAGCGCAGGTTGGTGCCGCCACCCATGTAGTTCTCGGTGTGAACCTCGAACCACGCGACGCCGGGCCGGCGTTCTATGACGGTCCGATGGTGCTGGAAGCGCAGGCCGATCCCCGCCTGCGCGGGGAACGCGGCCTGCCGGGCCGTGCCTTTGGTTACCGTGGCCATCGAAGCACCGACTTTTCTTTTTTAGCTGGCCTTCAGCTTGCCCCCGGCGATTTTGTTGCAGTCGCCCGCCGGCAACAGCACGAACGACTTCGGGTCGCGCGCCTTGTCGGACTGTCCTGCACAGGAGTGCACGCCTTCGGCGCAATCGTTCTTGGAGACCGCGTTGATGCCGTAACACTTCTCCAGCTTGTTGGCCATCGCTCGGGCCATGTTGTCCTTGACGACCTGCGGCATCTTGCTCATGTCCATTCCCATCTCCTCGGCGGCGGAGGCGGGCAGCATTTGAAAGCCCATCGCAAGGCCTACCGCGGCGGAAAGGGTGGAAGCAGCGAGTGCAAAACGAGCCATAGTGAGTCCTCTTCTCTGTTTTGTGGGTCCGGGAATCGGTCCCGCAGGCACTTAGACGCCGGGGTTGCCGGAACCCTTACAACAAAATGCATGCCCAAGAAACGAGCACCGCGCCGGTAGGGTGCGACACGCCTATGAAGTAGCGACAGACCGTTTGCGGATCGCCGCTGGCGCGAAAGCGGCCGTGATGCCCAATTGGCCTGCGGCCGAGCTTTACCGAGCCCGGCCGCACCGGTCCGCGTAAATTTCAGGCACGGGACCTCCGCAACGATGTAAGGTGCGCCGCGGAGTGGCACCCGTGTCCATCAGGCACCGATTCTCTTACAGGTACGCCTTCTGGAAGTTCGTCGTGTAGATATCGGTGGAGGCCTTGCAGACTTCCATGGCCGATACTCCATGAATCGATCTTCCAGCCGCGAATACCGCCTGGAAGTTGGTGCTCCAGATGTCGGTCGAGCCGGCGTGGATCGGCGCACCCTGTGCCCGATGATCGGCACTGTCGGTCGCGAACACTTTCTGGAAGTTGGTACTCCAGATGTCGGTGGAGCCCAACGCCGGGCTCGAGTCCTGGGCATGGGTTAAGGTGGCGGCAAACAGAGACAGGCTCAGCGCCGCCGCAGTCTTGCTGACAGTTTTGAACGAGGTCATCGTAATCTCCTGAGTTGCAAATCGCTGGCAGGCTCTGCCATAGGATCCGGACTGAAGCAATTCCGAGGAGTCAAACGTGTCGTCTTCCCGTCATTCATCGTTCGGCCTGCACACATGAGACGCTGGAGATCCACAAAGTCTTACAGGTGAAGGAACGTGCGTCACGGCGCCAGGTCACTGGCCCGTGCATCCGCCGCATTCGCGTACCAGCTTCAGCTTCGCTTGCTGACCGCCGGAAGGCTTTGCTCATCGCTGCTCCCGACCGGTAACCGACTCTCAAGGCCACATCGGGCAATCTAAAACCGCTCGATCGCAGCCACCATGCAGCGCGATTCAGCCGCCATCGGCTCACGTAGCCCATGGGCGGCTCCCCGAGGAGCAGCACGAACCGGGATCCGCCGCGGGCGGCGTCAAATATTTCCCGGAGGAACACTCATCCAACAACGTCGGCAAGCAAGGATATTTCTGCTTCTACCCAGCGCAGCAGGAAAGTTGCTTCACGTCCCTTGTGAAAGTCTGCGCTGCGAGCTTCAGGCCCTCGACCATCGTGAGATACGGGAACAACTGGTCGGCCAGTTCCTGCGCCGTCATCTTCGCCCTGATCGCGAGCGCCGCCGCCTGAATCAGTTCGCCTGCTTCCGGCGCCACCGCCTGCACGCCGATCAGCCGACGGCTGCCCTCCTCGATGACCAGCTTGATGAAACCGCGTGTGTCGAAGTTGGCGAGCGCGCGCGGCACGTTGTCCAGGGTGAGGAGGCGGCTGTCGGTCTGGATGCCCTCGAGGTGCGCTTTGGCCTCGCTGCAGCCCACGGAGGCGACCTGCGGGTCGGTGAACACCACCGACGGCATGGCGGTCAGGTCCAGGGTGGCATCACCGCCCATCATGTTGAGGGCCGCGCGAGTTCCGGCGGCTGCTGCGACATAGACGAATTGCGGCTGGTCCGTGCAGTCGCCGGCGGCGTAGATATGTGGGTTGGTGGTGCGCATGCCCTTGTCGATGACAATGGCCCCCTGCGCATTGACCGCGACACCGGCCGCGGACAGCTGAAGGTTGCGGGTATTGGGCGTGCGGCCGGTGGCCAGCAGCAGTCTATCGGCGCGCAACTCGCCGTGCGCGGTCGTGAGCACGAATTCAGCATCCGAATGCGCAAGCCGGCTCGCCTGCGTGTGTTCCAGCACATCGATCCCTTCGCCCCGAAACGCGGCGGCGAGCGCCTCGCCGACGGCAGGGTCCTCGCGCGAAAGCAACGTTCCGCGCGCCAGGATCGTCACGCGGCTGCCCAAGCGGGCGAAGGCTTGGGCCAGCTCCACGGCCACGGCCGAGGAGCCGGTTACCGTCAGTCTTCGGGGGATCGTGTCGCTCGCCAGTGCCTCGGTCGATGTCCAGTATGGAGTGTCTTTCAACCCGGGAATGGGTGGTATCGCCGCACTGGCGCCGGTCGCGACGAGACAGGCGTCGAACCTTACCTCGCGTTCGCCTCCCGCAGCGAGCCGCACAGCGAGGCTGCGGTTGTCTTTGAAGCGAGCTTCGCCGTGCAACACCGTGATGGCCGTATTGCCGTCCAGAATACTTTCGTACTTGGCATGGCGCAGCTCATCGACGCGCCCTTGCTGCTGGGCCAACAGCCGCTCGCGCAGGATCGCCGGCGGGGTAGCCGCAATGCCGGCGTCGAACGGACTTTGCTTGCGCAGGTGCGCGATGTGGGCCGCGCGAATCATGATCTTCGAGGGCACGCAGCCGACATTCACGCACGTGCCGCCGATGGTGCCACGCTCGATCAGCGTGACGCGCGCGCCTTGCTCGACGGCCTTCAGCGCCGCCGCCATCGCGGCCCCGCCGCTGCCGACGACGGCTATGTGCGAGCCACCGCCGTTGTGGTTGGCCTTGTCGCCTCTTGCAGTCCGATTCCGTGCTCTGTCGAGCAGCCCGTTTTGCGGCGGCGTGATCGGCACGTCTTCCAGCGCCTTCTTGACGTGGCTCGCGCATGAGTTGCAGGTCATGCCCGTGATCTTCAACTGTGCCATCTCGTCGCCTCTCTCAGCTCGCTGCTGCCAGCTCAGCGTTTGACGCTGGACGGATAGCCCGCATCCTCGGTTGCCTTGGTCAGTTTCTGAGCGTCGGCCTTTGCGTCATCGAAGGTCACGACAGCTTCCCGTTTCTCGAACGTCACCTCCACCTGGCTGACGCCCTCGACCTTTGACAGCGCCTTCTTGACGGTGATCGGGCAGGCCGCACAGGTCATGCCGGGCACGGACAGCGTTACGGTTTGGGTGGCGGCCAGCGCGGGGCCGACAACACCGGCAAGGGAAAGCGCGGCAAGCAGCTTCTTCATGGGACCTCCGGGTCAGTAGAAGAGCGGAACAACATAGGGAAAACTCAGCGCGACCAGCACCAGTGCGGTCACGATCCAGAAAATAAGCTTGTAGGTGGCACGAACCTGCGGAATCGCGCAAACCTCGCCCGGCTTGCAGGCTTCGACCGGGCGAAAGATCCTGCGCCCGGCGAAAAACAGCGCGACCAGTGCCACGCCGATAAAGATCGGGCGGTACGGCTCCAGCAAGCTCAGGTTTGCGATCCACGCGCCGGAAACGCCGATCGTGACCAGCACGAGCGGGCCGAGGCAACAGGCCGACGCCAGGATCGCGGCCAGGCCTCCGGCCGCAAGGGCGCCACGTCCGTTTTGCGGTTGCGACATCAGGTTCACCTTTCGACAGCCTGCTGGAGGGGCTAACCTTACCTCCGTAGTCCAGTACGGAGTCAAGCGTGAAAGAAGTAATCGAGAATCTGACTATCGGTGCCTTCGCAAAAGCCGCCGGGGTCAATGTCGAGACGGTCCGTTTCTATCAGCGCAAGGGCTTGCTGCTCGAACCGCGCCGTCCCCACGGCAGCATTCGCCGCTATGGCGAGCCGGACGTCGCGCGGCTGAAGTTCGTGAAGTCCGCCCAGCGCTTGGGCTTTAGCCTGGACCAGATCGGCGAGTTGCTGAAGCTCGAGGACGGCACCCATTGCGGCGAGGCGGCCCGACTCGCCGCCCTCCGGCTGGCCGATGTTCGCGCCCGACTCGCGGACCTCACGCGGATGGAGGCGGCGCTTGCAAAGCTTGTGCGAGCATGCGACACCCGTCGCGGCCAGGTTTCCTGTCCGCTGATAGCTGCTTTGCATGGCGGATGAATGCCATTCCCGTCGGCGCCTTCGCGGAATCGAGCTTCCCGGCACCAGCGTTCTCGGTCTATGAAGATCGGATGCATCCTTGGGTAACCCTGCCCAAAGACATAGAGCACATGGCATAACGCCACCACTGGCGCCTAACCCCTCGCTCAAGCGGAGCGCCAACGGCAGGCCACCGGCCCGGCCTGACGATCGGGAAGAAATCCGTTGACAGTCTGTCACATGCGGTTTACGTTCAAATGTGGCACACCGCCAGCGCCATCATTGGCGTTTGGTATGTCGGTTACAAGAAATAGCCCACTCCTGGAAATCAGCCGGGCGCGACTGCACGAGACAACGGAGGAGATACTCGATGACTACGAACGGTTCGCTCGTGGCGCGGGCGATCGATGTCGATAAAGGCACCCTCCGCAAAGCCATCCAGGACGAATACAAGGTCGTGGCCGAGCATCCCGGCAAGGGATTCCACTTCCATACTGGCCGCCGCCTGACCAGGATCGTCGGCTACAAAGACGAGTGGCTCACCGGTGTATCGGAACTTGCCATCGAATCGTTTGCCGGTACCGGCAATCCCTTCGCCATGGGCGACATGGCCGCTGGCGAGCGCGTGGTCGACGTCGGGTCAGGCGGGGGCATCGACTCGCTCATTGCTGCCCACATGGTGGGCCCAACTGGAAAGGTTGTTGGTGTCGACATGACCCCGGCGATGCTTGAAAGGGCTCGCACTGCTGCCGCCGAGTCCGGCATTGACAATGTCGAGTTCCGCGAAGCCTACATGGAGGAGCTTCCGGTGCCCGACGGCTGGGCCGACGTGGTCATCTCGAACGGCGTGCTCAACCTGACTCCCGACAAGCTGAAGACGCTGGGCGAGATGTTTCGCGTATTGCGCCCAGGCGGGAGACTTCAGATCGCCGATATCCTCGTCAGCCGGGAGGTTCCCGACGGGGCGAAGAGAAAGATTGACCTCTGGACGGGGTGAATTGCAGGCGCTCTGCTGGAAGCAGAGCTCCAGTCGACGGTCGTCGCTGCCGGTTTCACCGAATTTGCAATTACCTGGAGGGCCGAGGTCTTCGACGGCGCCCCGCAGGCGTCGAGCGCAAGTGCGTTTGGCACCGTCGGAATCAATTTCCGGGCGATCAAGCCCTGACGTACGCAGGACGACTGCGTTGCACGCCTGCTTCACTTGCAGGGTCCGGTGTAACGCGTCACAGCCGACGCATTGTTTCGGAGGGCATACCGTGGCATTGCCCACTGAGAGGATGCAGGCCATGCGTGAGCGGCGGCGAGCGCGCGCTTGCGCGAGCGGCAGCTGGTGGTGCCAATGCGCTCGCTCTAAGGCGGTTCGCGGGGTTGAATTGATCTAACGAACTCGACGCAATGAGCTGGATCGAAGCGGTCTCGGAACGTAGGGAGGTAATTGTGAAGCGACAATTTGTGAGCTTGATAGTCACCTGCTGCGTGGCGGCTTCGTCGGTGGCCGAACAGCCGAAGGATTCAAGCAATTCTGTTCCTGCGGATGAGAAACAACACGTGCTGGATTTCAACAAGAAGTGGGCAGCAGCGGAGACCCGGCACGATGCGGATGCGCTGCGTCGGATACTTGATGAGAAATTCGTCGCTAGCTTTGACACCGAACCGCCGTACGACAGGGAGGCCTTCATCAAGTTCATCGCCGGCGCGAATATGAGCTCTCAAACGCTGACGGATGCGACCGTAATCATCGATCACGACACGGCAGTCGTTGTCGGCACAGACACGGTGCGCGGGACAGAAAACGGAACTGCCTACACGGCTGTCTACCGGTACACGTCGACCTACGTCCACCGCCATGGCCGTTGGGTGGCGCTGGCTGAACATGTGGTCAGCGTTCCGCAGGCCAAGTGACAGCACGAACGCCACCCATTTGGTGTTATCCGGTGTCCTGTTCGACTTTGCAAGATCTTTGCGTGATGGCGACGGCCATGCCGGGGCACTCGAGCGCGTCTTCGCGCGAACGAAGCGCTTGGTGAAATGGGCTCGGTACGGGTCGGGATGTCATACTCGAAATTGGCGGAAGGGTGATGCAGATCGCTAAAAGGCGATTTGGTGCCGGGCGAGGGAATCGAACCCACACTCTGTTTCCAGAACCGGATTTTGAGTCCGGCGCGTCTACCAGTTCCGCCAGCCCGGCGTCGGGACCGCGATTATCCCTTAGTCGCGGCCCATCGCTAGATCTCCAGGTTGTCGATCAGGCGCGTCGTGCCCAGCTTGGCCGCCGCCAGCACGACCAGCGGTTCGCCCTGCTCGACCTGCTGCGCGGTGGGCGGCTTCAGGTCGCTCTGGCGGCGGATCGCCACGTAGTCGGGCTGCCAGCCGCTGGCGGCGAGCTCCTCGATGCAGCCGTCCTGCACACGTGCCAGGTCGCGCTCGCCGCCGACCAGGCGCTGCTGCACCTCGCGCAGCGCGCGGTACAGGTGCGGGGCTTCGCGCCGTTCCTTGTCCGACAGGAAGCGGTTGCGCGACGACAGTGCAAGGCCGTCGGAGTCCCGCACCGTCTCGTGCGGCAGGATCTCGGTGGGCAGCGCAAACTGCCGGCACATGGCGCGCACGATCATCCACTGCTGGTAGTCCTTCTTGCCGAAGACGGCCACGCGCGGCTGCACGCACGAGAACAGCTTCAGCACCACCGTGGTCACGCCGACGAAGAAGCCGGGCCGGAACTCGCCCTCCAGGATGTCGCCCAGGTCCGACGGCGGGCTGACGCGGTAGCTCTGCGGCTCCGGGTACATCTCGCGCTCGTCCGGAGCGAACAGCACGTACACGCGGTTCTGCTGCTGCAACTTGTCGACGTCCTCCTGCAGCGTGCGCGGATAGCGGTCGAAATCCTCGTTGGGCCCGAACTGCAAGCGGTTCACGAAGATCGAGGCCACCACCGGGTCGCCATGGCGCGCCGCCAGCGCCATCAGCGAGAGGTGGGCCGCGTGCAGGTTGCCCATCGTGGGCACGAACGACACGCGCAGCTGTCCGCGCAGCTGGTCGCGCAGTTCCTCGATGGTGCGCACGACTTTCATGGGGCCAGACTCTTGTTCGAGGGCAGAGCGCCCTCACCCCCGGCCCCTCTCCCGCGCCGATGCGCGGGAGAGGGGAGATGTGAGGCGCGCGATCGCCCCTCGCCCGCGCAGCGGGAGAGGGGAGGGGGTGAGGGCGTTCACCATTTACCCGACGCTGAAGTATTCACGCCGCCCCCGCATCGCCTGCATCCGCGCCAGCAGCAGCTGCAGGTCCTCGTCGCGCGAGGTCGGATTCAGGTGCTCGCTGTTGACGATCAGCACCGGGGCCGCGTCGTAATGATGGAAGAAGTCCGCGTAGCTCTCGGCCAGCGCCCGCAGGTACGACTCCGGGATGCCCGCCTCGATGGCGTGCGCGCGCCGCGCCACCCGCTCGGCCAGCGTCTCGGGCCTGGCCTGCAGGTAGATCACCAGGTCCGGGGCCGCCGCGCGCGGCGCGATCTGGGCGTGGATCGTCTGGTACAGCTTCAGCTCCTCGTCGGACAGGGTCAGGCGCGCGAACAGGGCGTCCTTGTCGAGCAGAAAGTCCGTGATCACCTGGCGCTGGAACAGGTCGAGCTGCCCGAGCTCGGCGATCTGGGCGGTGCGCTGCAGCAGGAAGCATAGCTGGGTGGGCAGCGCATAGCGTCGGCGGTCGCGGTAGAAGCGCTCCAGGAACGGATTGGCCTCCGGCTGCTCCAGCATCAGTTGCGCGCCGAGTTGCTGGGCCAGCCGCTGGGCGAGCGAGGTCTTGCCGGCTCCGATCGGACCCTCGACCACGATGTGGCGCAGTTGCGCTGGATCGCCCATCTGTGGCGACGCTCGCGGGCCGGGGGGCCGGAACTAGTCCTCGCCGTGGTCCGCGCCCTGGCCCAGGTCCTCGCCGGGCGTGAAGGGCGCGATCACCTGGTCGGACACCCGGGACAGCAGCCGCGCGGCCGGCCCGTAGCCGGGCACGGCCAGGTCCGGCGCCAGGTCCAGCAGCGGCTTGAGCACGAAGGCGCGCTCGTGCATGCGCGGGTGGGGCAGTATCAGCGGGGCGCTGCGGATGATCAGGTCGCCCACCATCAGCAGGTCCAGGTCGATGTTGCGCGGCGCGTTGCGCCGGGAGTCCGCGCCGCCGCGCCGTTTGCGACCGAAAACCATTTCGATCTCGAGCAGGTGCAGCAGCAGTCCGTAGGGCTCCAGGTCGGTGTCGATCCGGACCACCGCGTTCAGGTAGTCCGGGCCGTTGGCCTCGATCGGGGCCGAGCGGTAAAAAGGCGAGGCGGCGACGAACTGCGACTGCTCGAGCGAGCCCAGCGACTGCACCGCCGCGTTCAAGGTGGCGACCAGGTCACCCTGGTTGGCTCCGAGCCCGATGTACGCCTGTCGCATGGTTCTGGCGCTCAAGCGGCTTCCGCGGGTCGGCGGCGCGGGCGGCGCCGCCGCCGGCCGCTCGCCGGGGCGCTCCGGGTCTGGTTCGCTTCCTGCAGCAACGCGGCTCGCTCCTCGTCCGATCCGTGCATGAATTGGGTCCACCACTGGCCCAGATCCGCCGGCGCCTCCCCGGCATCGCACCGGATCAACAGGAAATCATATCCGGCCCGCAGCCGGAGGTGTTCGAGCAGTCGCAGCGGGCCCTGGCCGGTGCGCCGCTCGAAGCGCGGCTGCAGGGTCCAGATTTCGCGCATGTCGGAGGTGAAACGGCGCTGGATCGCCAGCTTTTCGGTCTGCGTTTCCAGCACCTGGTCGATGGCCGCCTCCAGCGCCGGCATCTTGTGCTCGCCGGCGGCGACCCGGGCGTTCCACTTGGTCTGCACCTCGTGCCACAGCAGCGTCGCGAACAGGAACCCCGGCGCCACGCGCTTGCCGGCGCGGGCCCGTTCGTCGGTGCGGGACAGCGACAGCATCACGAAGCGCTCGCCCTTGGGCTGCTCCAGGATCACGTCCAGCAGCGGCAGCAGGCCGTGGTGCAGGCCCTCGGCGCGCAGCTGCAGGATACAGGCCACCGCGTACCCGCTGGTGAGCAGCTTCAGCATTTCGTCGAACAGCCGCGCCGCCGGAACGTTTTCGATCAGCTGGGCCAGGCGCGCGATCGGGGCGCGGGTGGACGAATCGATTTCGAATCCCAGCTTGGCCGCGAAGCGCACCGCCCGCAGCATCCGCACCGGATCCTCGCGGTAGCGCGTCTCGGGGTCGCCGATGATTCGCAGGCGGCGCCGGCGGATGTCGCGCACCCCGTCGGTGTAGTCGAGCACCTCCCCGCTGGCCGGGTCGTAATACAGCGCGTTGATCGTGAAGTCGCGCCGCGCCGCATCCTCGTACTGCTGGCCGAACACGTTGTCGGCCAGCACGCGGCCGTGCTCGTCGGTGTCGCGTTCGCCGGCGCCGTAGGCGCGGAAGGTCGACACCTCGATCGTTTCGGCGCCGAACATCACGTGCACCAGCCGGAAGCGGCGGCCGATGATGATGGCGCGCCGAAAATGGGACTTGATCTGCTCGGGCGTGGCGTCGGTGGCGACGTCGAAGTCCTTGGGGGCGACGCCCAGCAGCAGGTCGCGCACGGCCCCGCCCACCACGTAGGCCCGGTGGCCGGCGGCCTGCAGCACATCGCAAACGCGGATCGCCGAGCGCGACACCAGCGCCCGGTCGATCTTGTGCTCGCCCTGCGGGATGCGGCGCGGGGTCTTGCGCAGGCGCGGCGCGCGCGACAGGAACGTCTGCACCTTGCGGACCAGGCGATGGATCACAGGCGGGGCCCCATGTCGTCAGGCCGGGTTCGCGACCGTCTCGCCGAAACGGGGCTGGGTGGGGAACAGTTCGAGCGTGCGCCACCCGCGCTCGCGCGCCAGCGCCTGCAGCGGGCGGTCGCCGTTGGTTGCGACCGCCTGCCCGCCGCAGGCGGCGATCCGCTCCAGCAGCGGCAGGTCGTTGATCGAGTCGGTGTAAAAGGCGCATTCCTCCAGCGCCTCGATCGTGCTGCCGCGCTCGCCCAGAAAGCGCTCGACCGCCACGACCTTGCCGTGGCCGTAGGTGTGGTGCCCCGTGTAGCGGCCGGTGAAGCGGCCCGCGACCTGCTCGGGCTGCACCGCCAGCAGGTGCGGCAGGCCGAAGCGCTGCGCGACCGGCGCGGTGACGAACGCATTGGTGCCGGTCACCAGGGCCAGCTCGTGCCGGCGGCGCCGGTGCGCCTCGATCAGTTCGAAGGCCTCGGACCGCAGATTCGGCTCGATCACCTCGGCCACGAAGTCGGACCGGATCGCCTCCAGCGTGGGCCGCTCGAAGCGCGCCAGCAGCCCCATCTGGAAGGCCAGATACTCCTCGGGATCGAATTGGCCGTTGCGGTACTCCTCGGCGAAGCGGCGGATCATCGCGACATGACGGTCGGGATCCAGGCCGCCCGCGCGCACCAGGAAGTGCGACCACGCGTCGGCGCTATCGATGGGAAGAAGCGTATGGTCGAGATCGAACAGGGCCAGTCTCATTCGTCCGGCATTCTACCGACCTGTTCGCGCAGCCACTCCTTCAGCAGCGGAACGGTCAGCGCGCGCCCGCTTTGCAGCGCGTAAGCGTCCAGTGCATGCAGCGCGGCCGCAAGAGTGCGCATGTCCCTAGGCAGCCGCGACATCATGTAAGGAATCAGGTCCGAGGCGGCGCGCACCCCGCGCGCGTGCAGCTGGTGGCGCAGGGCGTCGGCCTTTTCCTGCTCCGACAGCGGATGCAGCGCCAGCGCCAGGCCCCAGGCCAGCCGGGACCGCAGGTCCTCGCGCAGCGGCAGGCGCGTCGGCGGCCGGTCGCCGGCCGCGATCAGCCGCGCGGCCGGGTCGGCCCGCACCCGGTTCATCAGCGCGAACAGGCCGGCCTGGCCGCCCTCGTCCAGCTGGTGCACGTCGTCGGCCGCGTGCAGCGCGCCCCGGCCCGGCCCGCTCGCCAGCGCAACCATCAGGTGCGTGCGGCCGCTGCCGGGTGGGCCCCACAGGTAGACGAACTGGGGTCCGCGGCCGGCCGCCAGCTCGCGCGCGGCGGCCAGTGCCTCCGCGTTGCGGCCCGGCACGAAATTGTCCAGGGTCTGCGGCAGTGGCTTGAGCAGTCCGAGCGCGAGCTGCCGCGTGGCCATATCTTATGAACGCCCGTGGTCCAGCAGAGCCATCCAATACAATCCTTGTTGCGACACCAGCCAAACGACGTAGTCTAAGTCCCTGACGCAAGGCACCTCCAGGTCCGTGCCCGCGGTGACGCGGCCGGGCAAGGCCCCGATGACGACTCCATTGACGTATGCAGCCGCCGGCGTTTCGATCGACGCCGGCGACGAACTGGTCCGGCGCATCAAGCCGCTGGCGGAACGCACCCGCACGCCGGGCGTGCTGGCCGGCGTCGGCGGCTTCGGTGCACTGTTCCGGTTGCCGACCGGCTACCGCGAGCCGGTGCTGGTGTCGGGGACCGACGGCGTGGGCACCAAGCTGAAGCTCGCGTTCGCGCTGAACCGGCACGACACCATCGGTCAGGACCTGGTGGCGATGAGCGTGAACGACATCCTGGTCCAGGGCGCGGCGCCGCTGTTCTTCCTGGACTACTACGCCTGCTCGCGGCTGGACGTGGACGTGGCCGAGCAGGTGGTGGCCGGCATCGCCAAAGGCTGCGAGCTGGCCGGCTGCGCGCTGATCGGCGGCGAGACGGCCGAGATGCCGGGCATGTACGCCGCCGGCGAGTACGACCTGGCGGGTTTCGCGGTGGGCGTGGTCGAGAAGTCCGAGGCGATCGACGGCTCCACGATCGTGCCGGGCGACGTGGTGCTGGGGCTGGCCTCCAGCGGGCCGCATTCGAACGGCTATTCGCTGATCCGGCGCATCGTCGAGCTGAGCGGGGAGCACTACACCGACCTGGTGGACGGACGGCCGCTGGGCGAGCGGCTGCTGGAGCCGACCCGGATCTACTGCCGGCCGGTGCTGGAGGTGATGCAGCGCGTCGGCATCAAGGGCATGGCGCACATCACGGGCGGCGGCCTGGTGGAAAACGTGCCGCGCATCCTGCCGCCCGCGGCGCAGGCGGTGATCCGGCGCGACCGCTGGCCGCGCCCGGCCATCTTCGACTGGCTGCAGCAGCACGGTCGCGTCGAGGATGCCGAGATGCACCGCGTCTTCAACTGCGGCATCGGCTACGTGGTGGTGGTGGCGGCCGGCGACGCGGCGGCGGCGGCCGAGGCCTTCGGCGCGCACGGCGAGACGTGCTGGCAGGTCGGCACGATCCGCCACCTCACCGGGGCCGAGCCGGGCTGCATCGTGGTCTGACCGTCGGCCGCGCGAGCGGCGCTCAATCGCTCCAGCTCTCGATCGATGCGCGCAGCTTTTCCGGCGCGGACGGCTCCAGCGGGTCGATCACGGCGGCGTCCCGCATCGAGCGCAGCCACGTGATCTGCCGCTTGGCCAGCTGGCGGCTGGCGGCAATGCCGGCCCGGCGGAACTCTTCGAACGAGGTGGCTCCTTCCAGGTGCTCCCAGGCCTGCCGGTAGCCGACGCTGCGCATCGAGGGCAGGCCCGGGCCCAGGTCGCCGCGGCCTCGCAGCGCGCGCACCTCGTCCAGCAATCCGGCCGCCAGCATCGAATCGAAACGCTCCTCGATGCGGCGATGCAGCTGGGCGCGGTCCGACGGCATCCAGGCAATGGTCGCGAGCGCGGTCGGGTCGGCCGCGGCCGCCTGCAGCAGGCTCGACATCGTTTCGCCGGTGAGCTCCCACACCTCCAGCGCGCGCTGGATGCGCTGGCTGTCGGCCGGGCTCAGCCGCGCGGCCGTGGCCGGATCGATCGCCTGCAGCCGGGCATGCAGGGCCGGCCAGCCCGAACGCTGCCCCTCCTGCGCGAGGCGCTCGCGCAGCTCCGGGTCGGCCGGCGGCAGCTCGGCCAACCCCTCGCGCAACGCCTTCGCATACAGCATCGTGCCGCCCACCAGCAGCGGCAGCCGTCCACGGCTGCGCACCGCTGCGATGGCGGCGCGCGCGTCCTGCACGAACCGGGCGGCGCTGTAGGGCTGCGCCGGATCGAGCAGGTCGATCAGGTGGTGCGCGACGCGGGCCCGCTCGGCCGCGCTCGGCTTGGCGGTGCCCACGTCCATGCCACGGTAGACCTGCGCCGAGTCGACCGAGACGATCTCCAGCGGCAGCTCGGCGGCCAGCTGCAGCGCCGCCCGGCTCTTGCCGCTGGCGGTCGGCCCCAGCAGCGCAAAGGCCTGCGGGCGCGGCCGCCGGAGCCGCGCCGGATCCATCAGCGTCCCCTCAGGAACAGGCGGTCCAGTTCCTGCATGCCCAGCTGCACCCAGGTCGGCCGTCCGTGGTTGCACTGGTCCGCCCGCTCGGTGCTTTCCATCTCCCGCAGCAGCGCATTCATCTCCGCCAGCGTCAGGCGCCGCCCGGCCCGGATCGCTCCGTGACAGGCCATGGTCGCCAGCAGCGCGTCGCGCTGCTCGGTGAGCGCGCGGCTGGCGCCGAACTTGCGGATCTCGCGCAGCACGTCGCGCGCCAGCGCACCGGCATCGGCCTGCGCCAGCGTCAGCGGAACGGCGCGCACGGCCAGCTCGCCCAGCGAGGCGACCGTGAGCTCGAGGCCCAGTTGCGCGAGCTCGGCGCGATGCTCCTCGGCGGTGGCCATCTCGACCGCATCGGCCGCGAACACGTGCGCGATCAGCAGCTGCTGGCGCGGCATCTGGCGCGTATCCAGCGCGCCTTTCAGGCGCTCGTACACGACGCGCTCGTGGGCCGCGTGCATGTCCACCAGCACCAGGCCGGCGCGGTTCTGCGCCAGCACGTACACGTCGGCCAGCTGCGCGATCGCGTATCCGAGCGGCGGGCTGTCCGCCGCGGCCTCGGCGGAGGCGAAGGCCAGGTCGGGTGCGACCATCCGGAAGTATTCGGCCACCGGTTGCGCGATGTTCAACGCGCCCTGTGGCCATGAATGGCCGCCACGCCCCGCGCCGTAGCCGGTCGCCGGCGCGCCGGCGTCGATCGCGGCGCCCATGGGCGCCGCAACCATGGAGGCGCCGGCGCCGGTGGCGAGCGCGCGCGTCACCGCGGCGGTGACGAAGCGGTGCACGGCCGTCGCGTCGCGAAAACGCACCTCGCTCTTGGTCGGGTGCACGTTCACGTCGACCTGGCCCGGGTCGATCCGCAGAAACAGGCAGTACACCGGCTGCGCCTGCCCGTGCAGCACGTCCGCGTACGCGGCGCGCGCCGCGTGCGACAGCAGGCGGTCGCGCACCGCGCGGCCGTTCACGTAGAAGAACTGGGCGTCGGCGCGCGCGCGCGTCGCCGTGGGGGCGGCCACCCAGCCGCCCAGCGCCAGCATGCCGGCGTCGGCGTCGACCGCGCGCAGCGCCGGCTCCAGGCCCTTGGGCAGCAGCGTGCGCAGCCGCTCCAGCGGGCTCGCGGGCGGCGCTGCCAGCACGGTGCGGCCCCCGTGCAGCACGCGGAAACCGATCTGCGGGAACGAGGCCGCGATGCGTTCGACCTGGGCCACGCAGTGGCCCAGCTCGGTGGCTTCGCTCTTCAGGAACTTGCGCCGCGCCGGCGTGTTCAGGAACAGGTCCGCCACTTCGACGCGCGTTCCGGGGTTGCCGACCGCCGCATCGATGCGCCCGCTGGCGGCGTCGATGCGCCAGGCGTGAGCGGCCTGCGCGGTGCGCGAGGTGATCGCCACGGTCGCCACCGAAGCGATCGCGGCCAGCGCCTCGCCGCGGAACCCGAGCGAGGCCACCGCTTCCAGGTCGTGCAGGCTGGCGATCTTGCTGGTGGCGTGGCGGGCCAGCGCCATGGCCAGCTCCTCGCGCTCGATGCCGGCGCCGTCGTCGCTCACCGCGATCCGGCGCACGCCCCCGCCTTCCAGGCGCACCTCGATCTGGCGCGCGCCCGCATCCAGCGCGTTTTCCAGCAGCTCCTTGACCACCGAGGCGGGCCGCTCGACCACTTCGCCGGCGGCGATCTGGCTGATCAGGGTCTCGGGCAGGCGGCGGATCGGCAAGCGGAAACCCGTAAGCGGTGGATGAAAGCTGAACGATCGGAAATTATAGGTAGAGATCCGAAGCGGGCGCCGGCGACGCGGTGCAGCATCGCGCTTCGTTTACATCGCGTAACATGAACGCTCGGCGCGGCACGGCCTCGACTGGCGGGACTCCGATGCGGTCGATCGCTTTCGGGCGAAGTGAGGCAGTCGATGTCGGCAGTCCATTGGGCAGACCTGTTCGGGGCGATGGACCAGTTCCTGGTCGCCATTGCCCATCAGTACGGCCCGTTCGTCTATCTGGCGCTGGGCACGATCTTCCTGTTGCAGACCGGCCTCGTGCTGATGGCTTTCCTGCCCGGCGATTCGCTGCTGTTCGTGGCCGGCGCGGTGGCCGCCAGCGGTCAGTTCAACATCGAGTTGCTGTTTATCTCGTTGGTGGCGGGCGCCGTGTGCGGCAACCTGCTGAACTTCTGGATCGGCATGTGGCTGGGGCGCAAGGTGTTCGACGGCCATGTGAAATGGGTCGACCAGGCGTCGCTGCATCGTACGATGCAATTCTTCGACCGGCACGGTGGCGCCACCGTGGTCGTCGCGCTGTTCGTGCCGCTGGTGCGCTCCTTTGCGCCGCTGGTGGCCGGCGCGATGAACATGAACCCGCACCGGTTCAAGATCTACACCCTGGTCGGGGCGCTGGCGTGGGTCGGGCTGTTCTCCGGCGGGGGCTACTTCTTCGGCAACCTGCCGCTGGTGCGCGATCACCTGGGGGCGGTGCTGATCCTGGGCATGCTGGCGGCGCTGGCCGGGCCGCTGCTGGTCGCCACCACGTGGCGGCTGCTGCAACGGCCGCCTGCTGCGGTCGCCGCCCAAGCGGCCGGCGCGCCGCCTCAGCCCACCGGATTGCGTGTGGGCGGCGGGTTGCGCTCGAAGTAGCGCTGTACACCCTTGAAGATCGCCTGCGCCAGCTGCTGCTGGTAGGCGTCGTCGCGCAGGCGCAGTTCCTCGTCCGGGTTGCTGATAAAGGCCGTCTCGACCAGGATCGACGGGATGTCGGGCGCTTTGAGCACCGCGAATCCGGCCTGCTCGACCTGAGTGTGGTGCAGGCGGTTCACGTTCTGCAGCTCGTGCAGCACGGCCCCGCCGAAGCGCAGGCTGTCGCTGATCTGCGCCGTCGTCAACAGGTCCAGCGCGACGCTCTGGACCGGCCGCGCGTACTTGGCGAGGTTCACTCCGCCGATCAGGTCCGATTCGTTCTCGTGGCGCGCCAGCGTGGCGGCCGCCGCGCTGCTGGCGCCGTGCTCGGACAGGGCGAACACGGTGGAGCCGCGCGCGTCGGAGCGGACCCAGGCGTCGGCGTGAATCGACACGAACAGGTCCGCGTGCACCTGCCGGGCCTTTTGTACGCGTTCGCCCAGCGGCACGAAGTAGTCGCCGTCGCGCGTCAGCAGAACGCGCATCTTCGGGTCGCTGCCGATCAGCCCCGCCAGGCGGCGCGCCACCGCCAGCGTGACCGCCTTCTCGTGCGTGCCGCGGCGGCCGGTTGCGCCGGGGTCCTCGCCGCCATGGCCGGCGTCGATTGCCACCGTGATCAGGCGGCGCACCGCGCCGCCTCCTGGCCGGGCGTTGGCGGCCGGGGAGGGCGCTTCGACGGCCTCGGGCGGCGACGGCGTGGCGGGTGGCACCGGTTCGCCCGCGAGCGGCGCCGGCGGCTCCGATTCGAGCCGCTCGGGCCCGCTCGAGGAGCGGACCAGGGACATCAGCGGGTCGTTGGCGGTGGCCGGATACAGGTCGAACAGCAGGCGGTAGCGATAGGGCCCGACCGGATCGAGCTGGTACAGCTGCGGGCTGACGTCGCCCTTCAATTCGACCACCAGCCGCACCACCCCCGGGCGGTTCTGCGCGATGCGGATCTGCGAGATATACGGATCGCCCGGTTCGATCTTGCCGACCAGCTCCTTGAGCTGCGTGGTGAGCGCGATGTCCTCGATGTCCACCACCAGGCGCAGCGGCGGCGCATCGCGCAGCATGAAGTGCGAGAACTTCAGCGGCTCGTCGTGCTCCAGCGTCACGCGCGTGTAGTCGGGTCCGGGCCACACGCGCACCGCGAGCAGGCTGGCGGCGCGCGCCGCGCGCGTGCTCACCAGCGCGAGGAGCGCGGTTCCGGCTGCGCCCTTCAGCAGGCGCCGTCTTGGCTGATCCGCCATGCCCGGTTCATCTCCTGCAGACAGTCCCGACCGATCGGCGTCAGCGCCTCGATGTGCGCGATGCGTCCGGTCTCGGCGACCTGCATCCGGATTTGCAGATCGACCTTGAAACTCGCGTCAGCGGCCCGTTCGGGCCATTCAACGGCACAGACCGCGGCGGGCGCGAAAAAGTCCCGAAAGCCGGATGCCGCAAAATCTTTAGGTGCGGAGAATCTATAAAAATCAAAGTGATAGAAGTTTAACCTCGAAAGGGGATAAAGTTCAAGCAGAGCAAAGGTGGGGCTTCGGACCGCGCCCGTCACGCCCAGGCGGCGCAGCGCCGCGCGCACCAGCGCGGTTTTGCCCGCGCCGAGCTCGCCGGACAGGCCGATCGCCAGTCCGCAGCGCCCGATCGCCTCGGTCGAAGCCTCGATCGCCTGCCCGAGCGCCGCGCCCAGTTGTGCGGTGGCGGACTCGTCCGGAAGCACGAAGCCTGACCCCGCGTGCGATGCGGCCGTGGCCTGCACTTAGTATTGCCCCATGAAAGCCGTCCCGATTCGCGCCGAGCATACCGGGGCCGGTCCCGTCCCGATCGATCCGATTGCGCTGGCGGCCCGGATCCGGCAATGGGCCGCGGAGCTGGGCTTCGCCGCGGTCGGCGTGAGCGATCTGGACGTCGCGCAGCCGGCCGAGCGCCTGCGGGCCTGGCTGGCGCGCGAGTACCACGGACAGATGAGCTACCTGCTGCGGCACGAAGCGGTGCGCGCCGAGCCGGCGCGGCTGCTGCCGGGCGCGCGGCGCGCCATCTGCGCCCGCATGGACTATCGCCCGCAGGCCGACGGCGAGGACTGGATCGAGCGCGAGTGGCGGAGGCTGGGCGATCCGCATGCGGCGGTGGTGTCGGTGTACGCGCGCGGGCGCGACTATCACAAGGTGGTGCGCGCTCGGCTGCACGAGCTGGCCACGCGCATCGGCACGGAGGTAGCGTCCTGCGGTTTCCGCGTGTGCGCCGATACGGCGCCGGTGTTCGAGGTGGAGCTCGCGCGCCGCGCGGCGCTGGGCTGGCGCGGCAAGCACACGCTGCTGCTCACGCGCGAGGCCGGCTCGATGTTTTTCCTGGGCGAGATCCTGACGGATGTGCCGCTGCCGCTGGATGAGCCGGTGGCCGAGCACTGCGGCAGCTGCACCCGCTGCATCGAGGCGTGCCCGACCGGCGCGATCGTGGCCCCGTACGAGCTGGACGCGCGGCGCTGCATTTCCTACCTGACGATCGAGCACCCGGGCCCGATCCCGCAGGCGCTGCGCGCGGCGATCGGCAACCGCGTGTACGGATGCGACGATTGCCAGCTCGCCTGCCCGTGGAACAAGTACGCGCAGCGCGCGCAGCTGCCCGACTTCGACGTGCGCAACGGGCTCGACAGCGCCGGCCTGGTCGAGCTGTTCGGCTGGAGCGAGGAGCAGTTCCGGCAACGCCACGCCGGCTCGGCGATCCTGCGCATCGGCTACCTGCGCTGGCTGCGCAACCTGGCCGTGGCGTTGGGCAATGCGCCGGCCTCACCGGCGGTATGGGCGGCGCTGCGGGCGCGCGCGAACCATCCTTCGGAACTCGTGCGCGAGCACGTCGCATGGGCGCTGCAGCGGCACGCCGCCAGCGGCGATGGCTCGCCGGCAGCGCATCCTTCCGGTCGACCCGGATGCGAGTGATGGATTGCCGACGGATTACTGGTAATACCGCGAGGGAAGTACCCGATTGAAAGCGCCGCCCTTTAGGCCGAAGCTGGGGGCGGCGAACCTTCGCGTGAGTCGACGTTGGGCGATGTGCTGTGTGTGGCGATGGACGACTCCCTCGTCTATCGCAAGTCGGGACTCGGGGCGGCGCAGCTGGCCGCGCCCCACGGCGGACCGTTGTCGACGCGCGAGCGCCACGTGCTGATCCTGCTGGACGGACGCCGCACGATCTCAGAGCTGCATGAACTCTTCGGCGTCGAAACCGTCGAGCGCGTCGTTGCCGAGCTCGAGGCCAAAGGATTCGCCAAGCGGGTCGATACGATGCGTGGCGACGGATGGGATGCCGTCACGCAGTTTCACCCCGGCCTGACCGCCGCCGCTGTAGCGCCGAAGCCGGCCGCGCGCGCGCGCCCTTGGGACCGTTATCCGCTGACCGTCGCCTTCGTGGCGGCGGGTGTGGTGGCGGTCGTGGGCGGCTACTGGGCCACCGATCGATACCGGCGCCAGGCCGACGCGATGTCGCGCTGGGACCAAGCCTTCGCGCAGGTGGCGCCGATCGACGGGTACGGTGTGTCCCGATCGACCGGCACGATCGGTGTGAGGGGCGTGGATCCGCGCGCGGCCCTGATCGTCACGCCGATTTCCGGCCTGCCCGCGGTGACCGCCCCGGAGTCGGTCACGCGCGCCGCGCCGCCCGCCCCGGTCGAAGCCGCGCCCCTCGACCGCAAGGCGGTGGCTCGAACGCCGGTGCGCGCTGCCGTGCCGGCCCCGGCTGCGGCCGTGAAGGAGAACGCGACCGTCCCGGTGACGCCACCACGGCAACTGGCAGTCGCCACTGGGATCGGCGCCCCGCCAACGGCCGCACCGGTCCAAGCGCCAATTGCCGCTGCGGCGCCCGCCGCCCCGCAGGAGAGCACGGTTGCGATGCAGGGACCGGCGGCGCAGCCGGGCGTCGATCCGGCCGGACTGCGGCCGCTGCAGCACGATCCGCCCCGCTTTCCGGAGAGCGCAGTGAGCATCGGCATCGTCCAGAGCCAGGTGCGAGCGCGCCTGTGGGTCACGCCGGAGGGCAAGGTCGATCAGGTGGACATCATCGAAGCGACGCCGCCGCGCCTGCTCGACGACGAAGTGCGCCGCGCCCTGTCGCTCTGGACCTTCGAGCCGCCGAACCACCCGACCGAACAGGTGGTCGACCTGACGCTCAGACCCTGAGCAGCGGGATACTCCCCTCTCCCGCGCGCGGGAGAGGGTTGGGGGTGAGGGCGAGCGGCCTGCAGAGGGGCGGGACCTTAACCGCGCCCGGGCATCCCTATAATGATCCCCATGCTGCTGTAGCTCAGCTGGTAGAGCAACTGATTCGTAATCAGTAGGTCCCCCGTTCGAGTCGGGGCAGCAGCACCAGATACAAACGCTTTACGCGATAGCGCGAGTCGGGTCGGGTGGTGCCAATTCGCCCGGACGGGAAACGAGTCGGCCCCTAGTGTTGGGACGGGTCGTGATGCGTGGGGACTGGGAGACGATGGCCCGCGGCGCTCAGTCGGAGTCCGGCTGCCCCACCCACAGCCGCCGCGGTCCGGGTCCCTGCGCCGCCAGCCGGTCCGCGGGATTGCGCAGGCGGCAGCGGTCGATCGACAGGCACCCACAGCCGATGCAGTCGTCCAGCATATCGCGCAGCTTCTCGAGTTGGGCGATCCGCTGGTCCAGATCGGCCCGCCACACAGTCGACAGCCGCTTCCAGTCCGTGCGGCTCGGTGCGCGGGCGGCCGGCAGCGCCGCGAGCGCCGCCTTGATGTCGAGCAGCGGCAGGCCTACCCGCTGCGCGACCCGGATGATCGCGACGCGGCGCAGCACGTCTCGCGCGTAACGGCGCTGGTTGCCCGGCGTGCGGTGGCTTCCGATCAGTCCCTTCGCCTCGTAGAAGTGCAACGTGGAGACAGCGACGCCGCTGCGTCGCGCGACTTCGCCCACGGAGAGCGTCGCGGGGGTGCTGGCCGTTGTCGAATCGGTTCTCATGGGACGCGCTTGACCTCAACTATACTTGAGGTCCTAGACTGGCCCCATGCGAGACGACCAGGCCGACGACGACCCAGTGTGGACCCGCGCGGTCGAGCTCGAGCGGCTGCGGTCTTCCAGCCCGCTCGCCGTGAAACTCGACGGCAAGCAGGTCGCGCTGTTTCTCCACGAGAGGCGGGTCTATGCCTGCAACAACCGCTGCCCGCACGAGGGATATCCGCTGGTGGAAGGTGCACTCGACGGCGACTGCGCGCTGACCTGCCACTGGCACAACTGGAAGTTCGACCTGCAAACCGGCGCCACGCGATACGGCGGCGATGCGCTGCGCGTCTATCCTGCGCGCGTGCAAGACGGGGCCGTCTGGCTCGACCTGCGCGATCCGCCCGCGGCGGATCGCATCGCCGCGGCACTGCGGCAGCTCGAAGCCGCGATGGCCGAGCTCGACACGTCCCGGATCGCCCGGGAGCTCGCGCGGCTCGCCCGCGCCGGCGCCGGGCCGCAACTCGCGCTGGTGCGGGCGATCCGGGAGTCGCACGCGCGGCTGCCCGACGGGATGACGCACGCCTATGCGGCGGCCGACGTCTGGCTGCGCCTGCGCGATGTGGTCGAGGACGAGGCGGAGCAGCTGGCCTGCGCCACCGAGGCACTTTCGCATATCGCCTTCGATACGCTGCGCGAGAAGGCGTACCCGTTCACGGCACAGCGCGAGCGCTGGCATGCCGGCGAGTTTGCCGCCGCGGTCGAGTCCCGGGACGAAGACCGGTCGGTCGCGCTGTTCAGCGGCGCGATCGCCGCCGGGATGCATCTCGCCGACCTCGAACCCGCGCTGGCCGAGGCGGCGCTGGCGCACTACAACGACTTCGGACACTCGCTGATCTACCTGACGCATGCGCGAAGCCTGGTCGAGCGCCTGGGCCCCGAGGTGGAAGAGCCGCTGCTTCGGGCCTGGCTGCGGTCGCTGACCCGGGCCACGCGCGAGGACCTGTTGCCCGAATTCCGTCGCTACGCCGACGCGCTCGCCGCCTGGCGGTCCAGAGCCGCTCCCGGGGGCGAAGCCCCTGCCGCCGATTTGTTCGAGGGCCGCTCCGTGAGGCAGGCGCTCGATGCGGCGGTGGCTGCGCGCGGCCACCCGCCGCTCGACGTCTATTTCGCGCTGATGGAGGCCGCCGCGCGCAGCCTGCTGCGCTTCGATGAGCGGCACGCGCTACGCACCGACAACGGCGTTGCCGACAACGTTGGGTGGTTGGACTTCAGCCATGCGCTGACGTTCGGCCACGCGCTGCGCCTGCTCTGCGAGCGGCAGCCTTCGCTGTGGGCGCAGGGCCTGCTGCAGCTGGCGCTGTTCGTGGGCCGCAACAGCGGTTACCTGGATCCGGACCGTCCCGCGCCGGCGGCGCTCGCGCAATGGGCCGTCCCCGACGAAGCGGCCTTTCACCGGCGCGCGATCGCCACGATCCTGGATCACGGGATCGGACTGCCCATTTTCCCCGCGCACTGGCTGAAGACCTGGAGCGCGGTGCGCGACGAAGCGGCCGCCGGCCTTCCCGGTGGGGCGCGCGAAGCGCTGCTGGCCGCCGTGAACCGCCTGCTCGCGGCGCGCTTCAAGCAGCGGCACACACTGCGCACCGCGCGCCAGGCGCTGCAGTTTGTCGGCGTGGAAGAAGGCTGACCATTACATTCCACTCCTTGGCTTCTGATGCCATGTCCGTAGATGATCGGAACCGCCGGCGGCGCCTTTATTCGTCCCCCTGGCTTCCCGCCACGAAAAGGTGGCCGTCGTTCTGGGTGTAGATCCTGCCGTCCGGACCGATTGACAGCGGCGTGTAGGCAGCACCAATCGCCAGATTGGTGAACAGCTTGTGCCTGAGCGTCCCGTTGCGGTTCAGTACGTACAGGTTGCCGTCCTCGCTGTTGACATAGGTGAAGCCGTCGCCATCGATCGCGGGCGCGTTCACGCACCACTCGAAGCCATTCGGATGGGTGCCCGGGATGCAGGTGATCGAGCCGTCCGGGTTGCGCTGGCAGCTGTCCGTGTTGGTGTTCTGGTACTTCCACTCGGGCTGCAGGTTCGCGTTCAGGCGCGTGATGTAATAAGGGCCGTTCGACACCGGCGTACAAAGCGGGTTCTTGAAGTCGTAGCAATACACCGTTGGCTCGAAGTAGTGATTGTCCTTGATCACGATCGAGTACGTGTCGTCGTGGGGTATGACCGCGGGCGTCGAATCCCAGCCGAAATCGAATGCGCCCAGGTAATCTCCTTTCGAACCGAACTTCATCATGTGGCCGCGCGCCCCGTTGTACCCGGTGTAGGCGCCGTACAGCACGGCTCCATCCGGAAGAACGGTCGGGGTCGACGACCCCTGGTCACTTACATGGCCCGAGCCCGGCGCGTTCGTGGTGGGGTCGACTCCCGGCGTCGTGCCGACCCGGCAGGAATTCGGCTGGTTCGGGTCGGCGGCGGGGGCAATCGGTATCAGCACGCCGCAGCCGTCATTGAAGCGGTTTTGCAGCGAAGCCTGCCACTTCGGCGTCAAGTCCGGATTCACCGCCACCAGGTATCCCAGCCATTCATTGAAATGGTCCCGGCTGAGCGTGTAGATCGTGCCGTCCGGCGCGATGGCGGGGGCGACATTGACCCCGGGTCGCTGCGATCCGCACGCGAACTGCAGCGGCACCGCGGTCGGGCTGGGCGGCCAGGGCAGTGTGGTGTAGTCGTAAAAGATCGCGGGGCAGGCGGAGAAGGCGACTCGGCGAAGGTGACGGTGCGATGGATCCAGGGGAGAGCGCCATGAGTTGGTGGCGGCCGCTCGCTCCGCGCGGTGGATAATGCCGGCTGGATGCCCGCGATCGATGACGCCTTTGGTCCCCGGCCACCGCTCACCACGGAAGCGGCCTGCAGGATGGTTGTGGGCAGCGGCGCGATCGTGGCGATCCTGGTGGAGGGCTGGAGCGATCAAGCGGCCCTTGAGGCACTCGCACATCGGCGCGGCTTGAAACTCGCGGCCGAGCGGATCGTCATCCTTCCCGTCGGCGGCGCGACGAACACCGGCAAGTTCCTGGATGCATTGGGCCCGCCGGGGCTGGCAGTGCGGCTGGCGGGATTGGTCGACGCAAACGAGGAACGGCACATCTGGCGCGATCTGGAGCGCGTGGGGCTTGGAACGAACCTCAGTCGCGCGGGCGCGGAGGCGCTTGGATTTTTCGTGTGCGACGCGGACCTCGAAGACGAGTTGATCCGCGCCCTTGGCGCTGCCTCGGTCGAGCGGCTGCTTGCTGTTCAAGGCGAGCTCGAGTCTTTCCGCCGCTTTCAGGACCAACCCGCTCAGCGCGCAAAGGAGCGCCATGCCCAGCTGCGGCGGTTCATGGGCACGCGGGCCCGGCGCAAGATTCGCTACGGCGCATTGCTGATCAATGCACTTGACCTGAGTTGCGTCCCGCACGCGCTCGACGCTGTGCTCGCACACGCGCGCCATTGAAGAGCCGCGGTCACGTCCCAGCAACACTTCCCCGGCACTTCGCCCGCCTCATCCGAGTGCGTCGTTCGCCAGGTCGTTGAATTCAGCCAGGCTTTCGGCGGTGTTCATCTCGCGCGGCAGCGCATCGCGTGCGGAAAACACGCCGAGGATCTTGTTCCCGTCGCTCACGACCGGCAAATGGCGAAACCCCCGTTCGATCATGATCAGCACGGCATCGGCGACCTTCATCTCCGGGCCGACGCACTGCGGACGCGGTGTCATCACCTTGGTGACCAGCGTGGTGGCAGGGTCCAGCGCCTTGGCCAGCACCCTCGTCATCAGATCACGCTCGGTCAGTATGCCCAGCAATGAGCCGCCGCCGTCGATGATCAGGATGCTCCCGCAGCCGGCCTGTGTCATCACACAGGCCGCGCTGTGCACGGTGGCGCCAGGGCCGGCGCTGACGATATGGCGACGCGACATCGCCTGAAAGACCGTACGCTCGCTCATTGGAGACCTCCTCGAGGGTGTTGATGGGTCGCCTGCAGGCCTTGTACCGGCCGATCCTCAGCGCAGCGCCGCATTGATTCCCTTCAATGCCGCTGACCCCGGGCACAAGGATTCCTCGTCGAGCGCGCTCAGCGGCGTGGCACAGGTATTCAATGCCACGTGCAGGTCGGTTGCCAGTGCGTCCAGGTACAGCAGTCCGGTCACGAGCTCACCGCGCGCCGCATGCTGGTGCATGTACGCCAGTGCCGCGTAGCGGTCGGTCGGATCATAATCGGCATGCAGTTTGCGCAACCGAAGCATCGTGCCGCCATGCTGGGGAACGTCGATGACCTCGCCCGGTGAATAGTCGGCGGTGATCTCCTCACCCGTGGTCATGAAGTCGATCCGGCTGACCGCCTCGTTGTGCTGGCGCACATAGTCGTAGCTCTTCGTGCTGCCGCCGTGATTGTTGAAGGTCACGCACGGACT
>Ga0209698_10000538_pt1 | contig 43221 bp, 28 predicted proteins | sample LitLauG_LLR_2012_FD_187203 | JGI IMG/M metagenome (GOLD analysis project Ga0209698, IMG submission 187203) | Freshwater sediment microbial communities from Pennsylvania, USA - Little Laurel Run_MetaG_LLR_2012 (SPAdes) (version 2) | ecosystem: Environmental > Aquatic > Freshwater > Creek >... | reverse complement strand
ATGAAGCGCCGCCCGAAGAGCGCCCGCAAGCGCCGGCCGGCGAGCCAGGCCCGCCGCCGCGCGGCCCCGAGCCCCGCGCGCCGCGCCGCGCGAACCGCCGCGCCGCGCCGCATGGAGCCCGCGCGCCTGATTGCCCAGCTGAACGCCGATCGCGAGCGGCTGAGCACGCTCTACACGCTGGCCGTCGAGCAGAACCGCCAGCGCGCCGACAAGCTGCACCGGATCCTCGAGAACATCTGCGACATCAACTCGGGCCTCGATCTCGATGCGCTCCTGCGCCGCCTCGCGGACACCATCGCCTCGACACTCGGCTTCCGCGTCGTGCTGATCCGCCTGCGCGAGAGCGGAACCGACCGCCTGCGCGCCTGCGCGTTCAGCGGCATCGACGCCGCCGCGCGCGCCAAACTCGAGGCGCAGGACGTGCCGCTCATCGAATTCCTGAGCTGGCTGCGCGAGGAATTCAAGGTCAGCCAGTCGTACTTCATCAGCCACGCGCACGACTTCAGCAGCCGCCTGCCGGCCGGCGTTTCGCCGGTGCTGGGGCCGCGCGAGGCGAACGAATGGCATGCCGACGACGTGCTGATCGTGCCGTTGTTCGATCGCACCGGCGAGCCGGTGGCGTACTTCTCGGTGGACGATCCCATCGACCGCCACGTGCCCACGCGCGAGACCATCGAGCTGCTCGAGATCTTCGCGAACCATGCGGTCGTCGCGATCGAGAACGCGCGCCTCTACCGCCGCCTCGAGGCCCACAGCCGCGAGCTCGAGGAGGCCGGCCACCGGATGGAAGAGGTCCAGACCCTCAAGAACAACTTCATGTCCACCGTCTCGCACGAGCTGCGCACCCCGCTCGCGGCCATGAGCGCCTACGTGGACTCGCTGCTGGGCGCGCGGGAGGGCCAGATCGACCATGGGCAGCTGCAGCGCTTCCTGTCGGTGGTGAGCGAGGAGAGCCAGCGGCTGACGCGGCTGATCGAGTCGCTGCTCGACCTGAACCGCATCGATGCCGGGCAGACGCGCCCCACGCGCCACACGATCGACCTGCGCGAGATGATCGAGGAGACCGCGCGGCTGCTGAGGCCGGTGGCCCAGATCGGGCAAATTGCACTCAAGGAAACGGTCGATTGCGCCGATACCCGCGTGGACGCGGATCGCGATCAGTTGCGGCAGCTTGCACTGCATCTGGGAAGCAACGCGATCAAGTTCACGCCGCCAGGCGGCACCGTGACGCTGCGACTGTTTGGCGACGCGCGGGAAATCGGATTGCAGGTGGAAGACACCGGCATCGGAGTTCCCGAACACGCGTTGGACAAGATTTTCGAGCGGTTCTATCAGGTGGACTCCTCGCTGGAGCGGCGATTTGGCGGCACCGGGCTCGGCCTCGCGATCTGCAAATCGATCGCGGAGTGGCACGGCGGCCGGGTCATCGCGGAGAGCGAGGTGGGCCGGGGTTCGCGTTTCACGGTCGTGCTGCCGCGCCGATCGGATCGGCGCGTGGCGGTGCGGCCGCCGTCGCGTCCCCGGGCGTCGGTCGAAGACGTCCTCAAGCTGGCGGTGGAGATCGTGGCGGAAACCATGAACGCACAGGTGGTGTCGCTGATGGCCCGGGATACCGATGGCAGCTGGACCATCCGTGCCGCGATGGGGCTCGATGAAACCGTCGTGCGCGAGACGCGCGTGCCGGCCGGCAGCGGCGTGGTCGGCTGGGTCGGCGATCGCCGCCGTCCGGTGTGCCTGCCCGACGCCGCGGACGAGCTGCCGGTGCGTGGCTCGGGTCGCGCGCAGTACAACACCGCCACGTTCCTGTCCGTGCCGGTCGAGAGCAGCGACGAGCTCCTGGGTGTTCTCAACGTCACCGATCCCGAAGACGGCCGCGTGTTCCGCGCCGAGGACTGGCACCTGCTCGTACACCTGGCGCGCCGCGTCGCCGGCGTGTGGGAGAAGGCGCGCGCGGTCGAGCGTATGCAGGTCGACATCGACGGCTCGACGCAGGCGCTGCGCCAGGTGTTGCAGCACCTGCAGCGCTCGCGTCGCAGCGCGCCCAACCGCGTGCGTCTCGCCCGCGCGCTGGCGCGCGAGCTGCGGCTCTCCGAGGACGAGGTCGGTCTGATCGGCTTTGCCGCCAGCCTCCACGACATCGGCATGAACATGGTCGGCGAGCACGTCACGGAAGGCGGCGGCCGCCTCGACGACGCGGATCGCGAGCGGCTGGCGCGCCATCCCGAATTCGCCGCGGACACGCTCGAGCTGCTGGGCCGCATTCGCACCGTGGAGGACGTCATTCTCTCGCACCATGAGTGCTGGGATGGCAGCGGCTATCCGCGCGGGCTCTCGGGCGATCAGATTCCGATCGGCGCCCGCATCCTCGCCGTGGTGGACGCGTGGGAGAGCATGACCATCGGGCGGGCGCATCGGCCCGCGCGCAGCCCCGAGGACGCGCGGCTCGAGTTGCTGCGGCTGCGCGGTCGTCAGTTCGATCCCGATGTGGTGGATGCCATCGATCGTGCGCTCGCCGAGGTCCGGCGGAATCACGAATTCGATCGCCGGATGGATTCGGTGGAAACGCAGGTGGCAGTGCGCACGGCCGACAAGACAGGGAGGTGAGGAGCATGGCAAAGGGAAAGATCCTGGTCGTGGACGATGAGATCTACATCGTTCACATCCTGGATTTCAGCCTGGGCATGGAAGGGTACGAGGTGCTGACGGCGCTCGACGGCGAGCAGGCGGTCGACAAGGCGCGGTCCGAGCATCCTGACCTGATCGTGCTCGACATCATGATGCCGAAGCTGGACGGGTACGAGACCTGCAAGATCCTGAAAGCCGGCGAGGACACCAAGAGCATCCCGGTGATCCTGCTGTCGGCCAAGGGCCGGAACGTGGACCAGAAGATCGGCTTCGAGGTGGGCGCGGACGACTACATCACCAAGCCGTTCAGCCCGCGCAAGCTGGTCGAGCGCATCAATACGCTGCTGGGCCAGACCAACTCGCAGCGCATGCAGGCGTAACCCCCGGACCACGGCGTTCCGGGGGTTGGGCCATCGGCATGGCCCGCCCGCGAGGTTTCGCTTGCCGCGGCCGCCCCGGCCGAGCCATCTTCTGCGTCTCGCTCACCCGACGCGGAATCCCAACCCACCCCGAAGACTAGAATCCTCGCCATGGCCTTTACCGAGGTCGCGCTCCCGCTTCCGCTCCGCCGCACGTTCACGTATCACGTGCCGGAATCGCTCGACGATCGCGCCGTGCTCGGCGCGCAGGTCGAGGTGCCGTTTCGCCAACGCCGACTGCGCGGCGTGATCGTGGCGCGCGAGGCGGCGAGCACGCGCGCCGAGGCCCGCGACCTGTCGGCGGTGCTGCCCGGCCCACCGCTTCCCATGCACCTGTTGCGTCTCGCGGCGTGGATCGCCGAGTACTACATCGCTCCACCCGGCGAGGTGCTGGCCGCGGCGCTGCCCGGCGGGTTCGAGGGCTTCGCCGGCAGCCGCGCTCGAAAGTCGGCGGTCGAGGATCCCGTGCTGCCGCTCGCGCTCGCGCGCGGCATCACCTTGAGCGCCGCGCAGCGGGGCGCCGTCTCCGCGATCGAGCGTGCCATGGAAGCCGGCGGATTCGCGCCGTTCCTGCTTCACGGCATCACCGCGAGCGGCAAGACGGAGGTTTACCTGCGCGCGGCCGAGGAGGCGCGCGCCGCGGGCCGTCAGACCCTGGTGCTGGTGCCCGAGATCGCGCTCGGCTCGCAGGTGGTGGCGGCGTTCCGCGCGCGCTTCGGCGCGCGCGTCGGGCTGCTGCATTCCTACCTCTCGCTCGGCGAGCGACGGCGCAATTGGGAGCTCGCGCGCCGGGGAGCGCTCGACGTCGTGGTGGGCGCGCGCTCGGCAGTGTTCGCGCCGCTCCCCAAGCTCGGGCTCGTGCTGGTGGACGAGGAGCACGAGCCCGCCTACAAGCAAAGCGAGCAGCTGCGTTATCACGGGCGCGACACCGCGGTGCGCCGCGCGCAGCTCCTCGGCATTCCGGTGGTGCTGGGCTCGGCGACTCCCAGCCTCGAATCGCTCGCGAACGCCGCGCGCGGCAAGTACCGGCGGCTGAGCCTGCCGGAACGCGTGACGAAGCGGTCGCTGCCGGTCGTGCGCGTGGTGGACCTGAGACGCGAGGGCGAGGGCGCCTCGTTGATCTCGCGGCCGCTCCACGCCGCGCTCATCGAGCGGCTCGAGCGCGGCGAGCAGGCGCTCCTCTATCTCAACCGCCGCGGGCACTCGCATCACACGCAATGCCGCGGCTGCGGCTTCGTGCCGAGCTGCCCGCGCTGCGACATCACGCTCACGCTCCACGTGACGCCGTACGAGTGGCGCTGCCATTACTGCGGCCACCACGAGCGCGCGAGCTCGGAGTGCCCCAAGTGCGGCGCGGCGCTGCTGCGATTCGCGGGCGCTGGAACGCAGCGCGTCGAGCGCGAGCTCAAGGCCCGGCTCCCCAAGGCGCGCGTGCTCAGGCTCGACACCGACGTCGCGCGATCGCGCATGGATCCCGAGCGCGTGCTGCGCGCATTCGCGCGCGGCGAGGCCGATGTGCTGCTCGGCACGCAGATGATCGCGAAGGGCCTCGATTTTCCACGCGTCACGCTGGTGGGCGTGCTGGACGCCGACGTCGCGCTCCACCTGCCCGACTTTCGCGCCGCCGAGCGTACGTGGCAGCTGCTGGTGCAGGTGTCGGGGCGCGCCGGTCGCGGCGAGAGGAGCGGCGAAGTTTTCGTCCAGACTTGTACGCCGGATCATCCCGCGGTTCAGGCCGCGGCGCTCCATCGCCCGCGGCTCTTCATCGCGCCCGAGCTGGAGCAGCGCCGCGAGGCCGGCTATCCGCCCTATCGCCGCCTGATCGCCGTGCTCTTCACCGGCACCGATGAGCGCGACGTCGAGCGCGCCGCGCTCGCGGTGCGCGAAGCGCTGGGCGAGCCGGGCGAGGGTCTCGAGGTGCTCGGCCCCGCGCCCCAGGCGCTCGCGAAGCTGCGCGGGCGCTTCCGCTGGCATCTGCTCCTCAAGGGCACGGACGCGCGGCGGTTGCGCGAGATCGCGTCGCGCGCGCTCGAGGCCGCGGCGCAGCCGGGGATCCCAACGGGCGTGGGCGTCATGGTGGACGTGGATCCGGTCGAGGTGTTGTAGGCGCCGCACTCTCTCTCGCGCCTCTCGCGGCGGTCCACGAGGCCCGGCCGGCTTGACGGTCCCCGCCGGCCGACCTAGATTCGCCCGGCTCATCACGTTCCTGACACCGCCGGAACGGACGCCGCTCCCGGTCGCGCATCGGAAGGTGCAGCAAATGGCCCAATCCACCACTCCTGCCGCCAACGCCGCCTCCCATCAGGGCGGGGTCGTCATCACGCCCGAGGCGGTGGCCGAAAATCCGCGCGTCAAGGTGTTCATCCGCAAGTCCGACGAGGCGCTGGCCGAGATCGGCTACACCGAGCACGGCGAGCGGCACGTCACGCTGGTCTCCAACATCGCCTACAACGTGCTGAAGCGCCTCGGCCACCCCGAGCGGGACGCCGAACTCGCGAAGATGGCGGGCCTGCTTCACGACATCGGCAACGCGGTCAATCGCGATCACCACGCCCAGACCAGCGCGCTCATGGCGATGCAGATCCTCGGCGAGATGGGCATGTCCGACACCGAGCTGGTGCGCGTCATGGGCGCGATCGGCAACCACCACGAGAACGACGGCGATCCGGTGAGTCCGGTGGCGGCAGCGCTGATCCTGGCGGACAAGAGCGACGTGCACCGCACCCGCGTGCGCAACCCCGACATGATCAAGTTCGACATCCACGACCGCGTGAACTACGCGGTCACCAAGAGCTTCCTCAACGTGGACGAGGCGAACAAGACGATCGTCCTCGAGCTCACGGTGGATAATCACATTTCGCAGGTCATGGAATACTTCGAGATCTTCATGACGCGCATGCTGGCGTCCCGCAAGGCAGCCCTGTACCTGGGCACCTCGTTCGGGTTGATCGTGAACGGGAACCGCCTGACCTGATGAGAAGGAGGACGACGTGACGATCCGTTCCGTGGCCGCGCTGACCGCCGTGATGTCGGCGATCGTCTTGCTGGCCGCAGTCGCCGAGGCCCGCAACCCTCATTGCGCCGGCGGCATTCAGTACGTGGTGCAGGCCAAGACCGACAAGGACAAGGGAAATACCGACGACTACAAGCGCGAGATCAACAAGGCGGTGCAACAGCTCGAGCAGTGCTCGAGCGAGGACCCCAACGATCTCGAGGCGCTCGGCTACCTGGGCTGGGCCTACGCCGAGGTGGACAGCAACGGGCCGGCCGGCGTGGCGTTCCAGAAGGCGATGGACGGACTCAAGGCGAAGGGCGATCCGAAGAAGGCCGACTGGGTCAAGAACAACCGCGACTCCTATTGGGCCAGCAAGTTCAACGACGGGATCGGTAAGATCAACGCCGCCCAGGAAGCCTATCCGGACTTCACCAAGGCGCCCGAGAACGATGCCGACAAGACCCTGCACGAGGAGGCGTCGAAGAATTACGCGGCCGCGATCTCCAGCCTGAGCGCGGCCTCGTTGCTCAAGCCCGGCGACGCGCAGACGCTGCGCAATCTCGGTCTCGTGTACGCGAACATGGGCGACTACAAGACCGCCGAGTCGGTGTTCCGCGAAGGTCTCAAGTACGCGCCCCAGGATTCGGCGCTCAGCGCCTCGCTCAAGTCCGTCCGCACCGGCTACGCCTCGCAGCTGCTGGATCAGAAGAAGTACGACGAGGCGATCGCGTTCTTCGCCGACCTGCAGAAGAGCGATCCCACGAACTCCGATCTGTGCCTGGGCCAGGCCGACGCCTACTTCAAGCGCGCGGCCGACGCGCACGGCGATGCCGCGAAGCCGGATTACAAGCTGGCGGGCGCGGCCTACGCCAAGGCGGCCTCGCTCAAGCCGGGCGATGCCGATCTGCCGTTCAACGCCGCGCTCTCGTATCAGAACGCGGGCGAGTGGGCGCTCGCCGAGGCCCAGTGGCGCGCCTGCATCAAGCTTCGTCCCAACGACGTGGACGCGATGTCCGCGCTCGGGCAGACGCTGTCCGAGCAAAAGAAGTACGACGACGCGGTGAAGGTTCTGCAGGCGGGCGTGCTCGCCAATCCCAAGAACAAGGTGCTGCACCGCCAGCTCGGCGCCGTGTACACGCGCATGCAGAACAATCTCAAGTCCACCGAGGAGCTGATGGTGTATCTCGCGCTCCAGAATGGGCAGCCGGTCGCGGATCCCGCGGCCGCGGCGAAGGCCGCGCCCGCCGGCAGCGCAGCGGCGAAGACGCTCGCGCAGCTCGGGACGCCCGAGCAGGTCATTCCCTGGGAGGTGGACCAGCAGAAGATCGAGAGCTGGTTCTACTGGAGCAAGAACCAGGCGTACCACTTCCAGAACGGCACGCTGTACGGCAAGTCCGATTGGGGAACGACCGGCCCGGCGGGAGGCGCGGCACCGTCCGGCAAGAAGTAGCCGGATCGCGGCGCGTGTGCGGCGTCCATGACTGACTCGCCGCGCGTCGCGGTGGTCGGCTTCGGCCACCAGGGCGAAGCGCAGGCCCTGAACCTGCGGGACGCGGGATGGCAGGTGACGGTGGGCGCGCGCGAGGGCGGCGCTTCCGGGGCGCGCGCCCGCGCACTCGGCTTCGCGCCGGTGCCACCCGCCGAGGCGCTCAGCGGCGCGGCATGGGCCGCGATGCTCGTCGCGGACGAAGCGCTGCCCGCGCTCTGGCCCGCCCTGTCGCGCGCCCTCTCGAGCGGCGCCACGATCGTCTTCGCGCACGGCTTCAACCTGCTCTACGGCGCGCTGGAATTTCCGGGCGCGGACGTCGTGCTGGTCTCGCCGACCGGGCCCGGCCGGGTCTTGAGGCAATCGTTCGAGCGCGGCGCGCAGTTGCCGGCCTACGTCGCCGCGCATCGTGACGCGAGCGGCCACGCGCTGGAGTCGGCCGAGCGTTACGCGCGCGCGATCGGCTGCGGCCCCTTGTGGCGCACGACGGTGCGGGAGGAGACCGAGGTCGATCTCTTCGGCGAGCAGGCCGTGCTTTGCGGCGGCATGAACGCGCTCGTCACCGCGGCGTTCGAGACGCTGGTGGCCGCGGGCTACGCGCCGGAGATCGCGTACCTCGAGTGCGTGCACCAGCTCAAGTACCTCGCGGATCTGATGCACGAGCGCGGGATCAAGGGGATGCGCGAGGGCATCAGCGGCACCGCGCTCTATGGCGATCTCACCGTGGGAGAGCGCGTGATCGGCGATCCGAGCCGCGCCGCGATGCGTGCCGCGCTCGAGGAAATCCGCAGCGGCGCCTTCGCGCGCGGCTGGATGGCGGAGGCCGCCGCGGGCCGCCCGATGCTCGATTCACGCCAGAGGGCCGCGGCCGCGCACCCGATCGAGGCGGCGCGAAAGCGCGCGCTCGGGGAGGCGGGGGCCCCGATGGCCGGGGCCTGAGAATCGCGCAACGCCTTGTCCAAAAACTGATTGACAGACTTTTGGCCCCCCGTTAGCTTCAGCCATCGGGCCGGTGCGCCGGCCAGGACTCCTGTGGTCCGGAGCCGATCGGTACGGGGAGGACGTGATGACTAAGGCGGATATCGTAGATCAGATCGCCGAGCGCACGGGGCTCACCAAGAAGGATGTGGCAGAGACCGTCGACTCGTTCCTCAACGCCGTGGCCAAGGCGCTTGCGAACGGTCATCACATCGAGATCCGTGGCTTCGGCACCTTTCGGGTGAAAGACCGCAAGTCGCGCATCGCCCGCAACCCGCGCACCGGCGAGGCCGTGCCCGTTCCACCGCGCAAGGTTCCCGTCTTCAAGGTGTCCAAGGAACTGAAGGACATGGTGGCGCAGGGGTAGTTGTCCGCACCACGCTGAACACGACCGGGGCAAAGGATGGCACGATGCGCTCCGCGTTCGTCGTTTGCGTCACGCTCACCGCGTTCGCCCTGCTGACGTCGATCCCCGTGGCCAGCCGGGCCGAGGGCCGCAACTCTCTCTATCTCGACTTTGGCCCCAGCGCGGGCTCGTTCACGTCCGGTCCGGTCGGGTTCGCCGGCATCGCGCACACCCTCACCCCGGCCACGCGCTGGACCGTCGAGATGGGGATCGGCCCGCGGCCGCCCGCGAGGCCGCTCTATTCCATTCCCGAGATTTCGGCGGCCGCCGAGCCCTATTCACCGCTGCTCATGGCGTCCACCGGAATCGAGTGGTTGGGCCCGTTGCAGGCCGGCTCGCGCATCTTCGTGTCCGGGACGGGCGGGCTCGCCTACGCGCGTGAAGAAGGATCCGCCACGACCGCGATGTCGTGGAATTCCGTGTTCACCTCGTCGCGCGCTCGCACGAATCTCTGGAGCGCAATGGTGGGGGCCTCACTCGGGATGCGGGGCAACTCCCGGGGACTGTGGCCCGCTCCCCGCCTCACGATGCGCGCCGCGTATCTGCCCGGATTTCGTGGGCAGGACTGGCTGATGGCCGGCACGGTCGGCGTCGATTGGTGATCTCGCCGCCGTGCTGGAGCCGTTACCGCGGCTAGCGCCGCGAGTCGCGCAGGATGACGAGCCGGATGAGCTGAAGCGCGGCCATCGCGGCGGCCGCGACGTAGGTGAGCGCCGCCGCGTTCAGGACCTGGCGCGCGCCATCCACCTCCTGCGGCGAGATCGAGCCGCTGGAATTCAGCTGCGCGAGCGCGCGCTTCGAGGCGTCGAACTCGACCGGCAGCGTGACCACCTGAAACAGCACCGCCGCCGAGAAGAACCAGATGCCGAGATCCATCAGGAAGTGCGACATCCCGCCATGGAAAATGAAGCCGATCAGGAAGAGCGGGAACGCCAGCACGCTGCCGAAACCCGCGACCGGCGCGACCGCCGTGCGCACGCCGAGCGGCGCGTAGCCCTGCGCATGCTGCAGCACGTGACCGACCTCGTGCGCGGCGACGGCAATCGACGCGATCGAGTCGCCGTTGTAGTTGGCGCTCGAGAGCCGCACGGTCTTGTCGCGCGGGTCGTAGTGGTCACTCAGCGTGCCAGCCACCTCTTCGACCGCGACATCCGTGATGCCATTCTGCACCATGATCGAGCGCGCCATGTCGCGGCCGCGAACGCCCGCCGACGCGCGCACCTCCGACCACTTGCGATAGGTGCTCTGCACTTTCCACTGCGCCCACAGCGCGAACGCGAGCGCGGGCAGCATGAAGATGTACGTCGGATCGTAGAAGAAGAACATGGGGTGGATGGCTCCCGGCCGTCCCCGAGCGGACCGAATGTGATTCCCGTTGCCCGCATCCCGCGAGCTTCGCCGCGGGTCTCGGCGCTATCTCGGAAGGGCGCGCCAGAACCCGCTGCTCGTTTGATGCTGAGACTAGCACGGCGGCGCCACCCGCGATTGTCAGGGTGCTGTCAGCGCCGCGCTTTCGCGGCGGATCCGGAGACTCGCCCAACGCCGCCCGGCTCGCTTAGAATGGGCGTGATCTCGACGCTCGCCTGAGGATCCGCTCATGAGCCCCGAAGCTCCCCCGGTCGATCTACGCAGCGACACCGTCACGCGCCCGACGCCCGCGATGCGGCGCGCCATCGCCGAAGCGGTGGTCGGCGACGACGTGTTCGGCGACGATCCCACCGTGGTCGAGCTCGAGCGCCGCGTCGCCGCGCTCGCCGCCAAGGAGGCGGCGCTGTTCGTTCCGAGCGGCACGATGGGCAATCAGCTCGCGGTGCAGGCTCAAGTCCTGCCCGGCGACGAGATCCTGCTCGAGGCCGAATCGCACATCTTTCTCTACGAGCAGGGCGGGATCGCCGCAAACTCGGGCGGGCTCGCGCACGTGCTGAAGGGCGCACGCGGCGTCATCGATGCCGCCGAGGTCGCGGCCGCCGCGCGCGGCGAGGACGATCATCACCCGCGTCTCGCGCTGCTCTGCATGGAGAACACGCACAATCGCGCGGGCGGCGCGATCGTCCCGCTCGAGGCCATGCGGCGCGCCGCGGATGCGGCGCACGCGCTCGGCGCTCGCGTTCACCTCGACGGCGCGCGACTGTGGAACGCCAGCGTCGCGACCGGCATCGCGATCCGCGACTGGGCGGCGCCGGTGGACACGCTGATGATGTGCTTCTCGAAGGGCCTCGGCGCTCCGGTGGGCTCGATCCTCGCCGGCGATGCGCCGACGGTGCGGCGCGCGCGCCGGCTGCGCAAGCGGCACGGGGGCGGCATGCGGCAGGTCGGCATTCTCGCGGCCGCGTGCCTGCACGCGCTCGATCATCATGTCGAGCGCCTCGCGGACGATCATCGCCGCGCGCGCGTGCTCGCCGAGGGGCTCGCGCGGCTGCCGGGCGTGCGAGTCGTCGCGCCCGACACCAACATCGTCTACTTCGATCTCGATGAGAGCGCCGGCGATCCCCAGGCGCTGATCGCCGCTGCGGCCGCGCGCGGCGTCCAGATCAGCCGCTACGGCCCGCGGCGCGTGCGCGCGATCACGCACCTCGATGTCGACGATGCCGGGATCGCCCGTGCGCTCGAGGTGTTCGCGACCACGCTGGACGCGAAGCGCGCTGGAGGCGTGGACGGTGCGAGCGTGCCGTGCTACGGTTCGAACTCTGCGCCGGAGGGCGCCGCGAAAGCGGCCGGCATTCCCGGGAAATCCCGTTGACACCACCCAGTCCCTCGGGCGACGGAGGGAAGCTGTACCTGGTCGCCACGCCCATCGGCCATCTCGAGGATGTCACGCACCGCGCGCTGCGCGTGCTGGGTGAGGTCGACCTGGTGGCGGCGGAGGATCCGCGGCACACGCGCCGCCTGCTCGAGCACTACGGTATCCGCACGCGTGTCACGCGCCTCTTCGAGCACAACGAGCGGGCGCGCATTCCCGACCTGCTCGCGCGCCTCGCCGCGGGCTCGAGCGTGGCGGTCGTGACGGACGCGGGCTCGCCCGGGATCAGCGATCCGGGCTTCCCGCTGGTGCGCGCGGCGGTCGAGGCGGGTGTCGAGGTCGAGAGCGTGCCGGGGCCGAGCGCCGTGATCGCGGCGCTTCAGGTGAGTGGACTTCCGACCGATGCATTCACGTTCGTGGGATTCCTGCCGGTCAAATCGGCCGCGCGCCGCCGCCGCCTCGCGGAGTTGGGCGAGCGTCGCGAGACCATCGTGGCGTTCGAATCGCCGCACCGCATCGATTCCACGCTCGCCGATCTGGAGGGCGTGTGGGGCGAGCGGCCGATGGCGCTGGCGCGCGAGCTCACGAAGACGTTTGGCGAGGTGCTGCGCGGAACCGCGGCCGAGATTCGCGCCCGGCTCACGACGGAGCGGCGGCGCGGAGAAATGGTGCTGGTGCTGGGCGGGCGGACGCGCGCCGCACGGGAACTCGAGTGAGCGGCGCGAATCGCACCGAGGTCGCGCGCGCGCCCGAGGTCACGCGCGCGCACCTGCTTGCGCGCGCCAAGCGGGCGCTGCGCACCGCGGCGCATGCCGTGCTCGATCCGGTGGCGGGGATGCTGGTGCGCGCCGGATTCACCGCGAACGGCATCACCCTGATCGGTCTCGCGCTATCGGCCTCGGCCGGCTTCGCGTTCTTCGACGGGCACTCGCGCCTGGCGGCGCTGCTGCTCGCGGGCTCCGGGCTCTGCGACATCCTCGATGGGCAGGTCGCGCGCCGGACCGGGGGCGAGACGCGCTTCGGCGCGTTTTTCGATTCCACACTCGACCGCCTGAGCGAGGCCATGGTGCTGATCGGCATCCTCGGCTTCTGCCTTCGCAATCTCGTGGCGCTGGTGCTGGATCCCGCCCGCGCGCTGGCGCAGACCGACGCCGGGCTCGACCCCGTGACCTGGGCCGCGGTGGGCATCACCGCGATGTTGGCGTTGACGGGCTCGTTTCTGGTTTCATACACGCGGGCACGGGCCGAGGGCCTGGGCTTCGACGCTCAGGTTGGCTGGTTCGAGCGCCCCGAGCGTCTGGTTCTCCTGATCGTGGCGGGTGCCATCAAGTGGTTTTCCGCGATCTCGTGGGCACTGCTGCTGCTCGCGCTATTCTCGTTCATCACCGCCGTTCAGCGCGTCGTGCACATTTGGAGGCTCACGCGCGAGCCCAACGGGGGATCCGCCTCGGATCCGCCGGCGGGGCGGCGATCGACGTCTGGGGAGGTTGATTCATGAGCAAGGTCCGTGTCGCCATCATCGGCGTCGGCAACTGCGCCTCGTCGTTCGTGCAGGGCCTTCATTACTACCGCAACGCGCGCGACACCGACCGCGTCCCGGGGCTGATGCACGTCAATCTCGGCGGCTACCACATCCGCGACGTCGAGATCTCCGCCGCGATCGACATCGATCGCAACAAGGTCGGCAAGGACGTCTCCGACGCCATCCTCGCCTGGCCCAACAACACGATGGTCTTCACCAAGGTGCCGCGCACCGGCGTGACCGTGCAGCGCGGCATGACGCACGACGGACTCGGCAAGTACCTGTCGAAGATCATTCAGAAGGCGCCGGGCTCCACGGTGGACATCGTGCGCCTGCTGCGCGAGACCAAGACCGACGTGGTGGTGAATTACCTGCCGGTAGGCTCGGAAGAGGCCACCAAGTGGTACGTCGAGCAGATCCTGGATGCCGGTTGCGCATTCGTGAACTGCATCCCTGTATTCATCGCGCGCGAGAAGTACTGGCAGCAGCGCTTCGAGAAACACGGCCTGCCGGTGATCGGTGACGACATCAAGTCGCAGGTCGGCGCCACCATCACGCACCGCGTGCTCACCAGCCTGTTCAACGACCGCGGCGTGCGCATCGACCGCACGTACCAGCTGAATTTCGGCGGCAACACCGACTTCCTCAACATGCTCGAGCGCGAGCGCCTCGAATCGAAGAAGATCTCGAAGACCTCCGCGGTCACGAGCCTGATCCCGTATCCGATGGACGAGGAGAACGTGCACGTCGGTCCCAGCGATTACGTGCCCTGGCTCAAGGATCGGAAGTGGTGCCACATCCGGATGGAGGGCACGACGTTCGGCGACGTGCCGCTCAATCTCGAGCTGAAGCTCGAAGTGTGGGACTCGCCCAACTCCGCCGGCATCGTGATCGACGCGGTGCGCTGCGCGAAGCTCGGGCTCGATCATGGCCTGAAGGGCGCCCTGATCGCGCCCAGCTCGTACTTCAAGAAGTCACCGCCGCACCAGTTCCCCGACAACGTGTGTCGCGAGCTCACGGAATCGTTCATCGCCGATCCGCGCGGCGCCGAGCAGCGTGTGCGCGCCATGATCGCGACGCGCGCCGCGAAGCCGGGGGCAAAAGCGGCGGCGAAGCCGGCCAAGACGGTCGTGAACGGCAAGCCGGCCACCCACGTCGTGAGTCCCGGAACGAACGGCAAGAGCACGAAGCGTCGCCGCGCGGTCGCCCGCACGCACTGATCGAAGGCCCCGCCCTCCATGCCGGGACGATTCATCACGCTCGAGGGCGGCGAGGGCTCGGGCAAGTCAACGCAGGTCGCGCGGCTCGAGCGGCGACTGCGGGCGCGGGGGCTCGATCCGCTGCTGACGCGCGAGCCGGGCGGCACACCGCTCGCCGAGCGCGTGCGTGAGCTGCTGCTCGATCCCGCGCTCGCGCCGGGCCCGATGGCCGAGGCGCTGCTGATGGAGTCGGCGCGCGCGGATCTGGTGGCGCGCGTCATCCGGCCGGCGCTCGCGGCCGGCCGCGTCGTGGTGTGCGACCGCTATGCGGACTCCACCCTCGCGTACCAGGGCGGGGGCCGTGGGATCCCGCGCGCCGCGCTCGAGGCGCTCAACGCGCTCGCCACCGGCGGACTCGTTCCCGACCTCACGCTGCTGTTCGATCTCGACGAGCGCGCCGGGTTGAGCCGGCGCGCGGCCGGCGCCGAGGCCGTCAATCGTCTCGATCGCGAGCCACCCGAGTTCCACCGCCGCGTGCGCGAGCGCTACCTCGAGCTCGCGCGCGAGCAGCCGGAGCGCTACGTCGTCCTCGATGCGGCGCTCGATCCCGATCGTCTCGAAGAGCGCGTTTGGCAGGCGGTCGAATCGGCTCTCGTCGCGTGCGGAATGTGACGCGATGAGGCGCGGCGGTCGCGCTTCGAAGCGCACGCCGCGTGCCTCGCGGGCCGGCGGATCGCCCCGTGGCGAGAGCGCGCCCGCCCCCGCGCTCGGCGGCCCGCTCGAGAAGCCCTCCGCCGCGGCGCTGGCCGCGGTGCTCGCGCTCCTCGCGCTGCTGCTCGCCGCGCCGGCGGCCTCGAACCTGTTCTGGGGCGTGAACGGGCTGCGCTCGCTGCCGGGCCCGCTCGCGGCGCTCGTGCTCGTCTCCAGTGCGCTCGTCACGCTGGTCGCGATGCGTGTGCGCCGCTTCGCCTGGATCGCGCCCATCGCGGCGGCGGCGATCCTCGCCTTTCCGCTGCGCGAGCGGCTGCTCCTGCTCGGCGACACCTGGGTGCGCACGCGCTTCTTCGAGCGCTGTGTCTTCGATCCGGTGGGCGCCCCGGGATTCCAGGCGCTGGGCGAGCAGCTCCACGCGCAGCCGCTCGACAACCTCATCAACTGCTGGGGCGTGATCCAGCTCGCGCCGATGATCCAGTCCATCACCGGCGCAGTGTGCCTGGCCTCGCTGCTGCTCGCGCTCTTCTACTTCGGCGCGCTCGGCAGGCTCGCGCGGCGGCTCGATGCGTCGGAGCTCGCGGTGCCGCTCGCCTACGCGATCGCGCTCGCCGGCACGCTCGAGACGTTCGCCGGCTACGCCGAATCGGGCGGCATCGTGCTCGCCGCGGGCGCATGGTGGTGGGCCACGCTGCTCGCGCCGCTCGAGCGCCCGCGGCACGCGCTGGCGGCGGCGCTCGGTTGGGCCGCGCTCTTCCTCAGCCACCGGGTGGCGCTGGTCGCATTGATTCCGCAGTTCGCGCGCGCACTGATCCCGCTCGAGGGCGACCGTCCGGCCGCGCGCCGCTGGCTGGCCGGGCTCTCGCTCGTGGCGGGGGCGCTCGCGATCACCGCGCTCTCGACCGGCGTCGCGAGCCAGGCGCTCGGACAGGATTTCGAGGAGCTCGGCATGAGCCTCACCGATTGGCGCGCGCTCCGGCTCGTGGCCTCGCCCGATCTCGTGAACCTCACCCTCCTCGTGATGCCGCTCGCGCTGCTCGCCCCGTTTCTGGCCGGCGCCCGCGTGCTGCGCGAATTCCTGCGCACGCGCCGCTTCGCGCTCCACGCGATCGCGTTCGTGCCGCTCACGCCGCTGCTCGTGATCTTTCCCTCCGCGCCCCACGGCCTCGGCGCGCATCGCGACTGGGAGCTCGCCGCGCTGCCCGGATTGATCGCGAGCTCGGCGGGCGCGGCGCTGCTCGCGCACGCTCCGCCGCCCCGCCGGCGCACCGCGCTGTGGCTCGCGCTCCCGGTCCTCGCGCTCGTCGCGGGCGGCTGGGTGGCACTGCACGCGCACGAGAAATCCAGCGAGCGCGAGGCCGTTGCGCTCGCTTCGGGCCCGCATCGGCTCGAGGGCGCGCAGCGCGCGCATCTGCTGACGTTCCTCGCGTATCGCGCAGCGGATCTCGATCAGAACGCGCAATCCGCGGCGTGGTTCGACTCCTCGTTCGCGGCGGTGCCGAACACGCGCACGTCGATGCTCGCGGCCGAGGCGTGGCTGAGGGCCGGCGACGTCGCGGCCGCGCGGCGCGCGATGGATCGCGCACACGCGCGTGGCGCTTTCCCGCCCGAGCTCGCGCGCGGCGGCGCGGTGATCGAGAGGATGATCGCCTCCGTCGACAGCGCCGAGCATGCCCATGCGGACAGTGTGGCGCACGGGCGCGCCGGTCATTGAGGCCGCACCGCCGGGCGCCCGAGGGCATCCCACACTCAAGGTGCGCTTCTGCGCGGCCGACCGGCCGGCCACGCGGGCGCCTGTGCTATAGTTGCGGCCCTTTGAAGCGTGCCGCACGGCAGTGACCCACGCCCCGAGCGGCCGCCGGGCTTAGGGAGCGGAACCCCATGCGACGCCGCTTCGCATTTGTCGGCCTTTTCGTGCTGCTGTTCGCCCTTGGCTGGTGGGCCGGACGCGGCCGGGCCTCCACCGATCTTTACTCGCGGCTCGACGTCTTCGTCGAGGTGCTGGAAAAGGTGCGCGACGGCTACGTGCAGCCGGTGGATCCCGAGAAGCTGATCCACGGCGCGATCACCGGCATGCTGCACGACCTCGATCCCTACGCCGAATATCGCGCCGACGCCGCGACGCGCGGCGATGCCAAGTCCGCCGGCCGCGCCGACGCGGGAATCTCGCTGGGCTCGCGCGGCGGGACCTGGACCGTGATCGCGCCCGTCCCGGGCGGGCCGGCCGAGCGCGCCGGGGTGCGCGCCGGCGATCTGCTGCTTCAGGTGGACGGGCTCTCGACCGGATCGTGGACGCTGCGCGAGGCGAGCGAGAGCCTGCGGGGCGCGAGCGGCTCGACCGTGAAGCTCTCGGTGCTGCACGACGGCGACGATGCTCCGAAGACGATCGCGGTCCAGCGCGAGAACCCGCACGCCGCTCCCGCGCCGCTCGTGATCGCGGGGCCGGAAGGCGTCGGCTATCTGCGGCTCGCGGGGATCGACGCGAACTCCGCCGCCGACGTTCGGCGCGCGATCGCCGCGCTGCGCGCGCGCGGTGTGCGCCGGCTCGCGCTCGACGTGCGCCAGTGCGCGACCGGCTTGGCGAGCGACGGCGCGCAGGTCGCTGAGCTGTTCCTGCCGCGTGGCACCACGCTGATGCGCACGCACGGACGCATGCGCGCCGAGGACGAGCGGCTCGAAGCCGCCGCCTCGGATCCCGAGTTGGGATGGCCGATGGCCGTGCTGGCGGACGGCAGCACCGCGGGCGCCGCCGAGGTGCTGGCGGGCGCGCTTCAGGACGCCGACCGCGCGTTGATCGTGGGAGCGCGCACGTTCGGCTTCGGCTCGGTGCAGACCGACGTGCCGCTGCCGGGCGGCGACCGCGTGATCAGCCTCACCACCGCGGTCCGCGAGACCCCGTCCGGCCGTCCGATCCAGAACGTCGCGGCACTCGTCGAGGACGACGGCGAGGACGATTCCGCGCCCGACAGCGCACAGACCGCGGCCGGCCGCCAGTCGTTTCGCACCGCTGCGGGCCGCCGCATCGAGGGCGGCGGCGGCATCGCGCCGGATCTCGAATCGGACGCCGAGCACATCACGACCGCGCTCCCGGCCGACACCACCGCCGCCGGCCGCGCGCGGCTCACGAGCGACCCCGCGATTCAGCGCGCGTTCGATGCGCTCGAGCGGGCGCACGCGCCGCGCGATGTGTACGCGGGGCTGCGCGCGGCGGGGGAGCCCGCGCGTTGACGGTTCGCACCGCCTATCTCTGCGACTTCGACGGCACGGTGGCACCGGTCGATGTCGGCGCGCGGCTCATGAATCGCTTTTCGACCGCGACGCCCAGCGAGCAGGCCGCGCTCGAGGCGCGCTGGCGCACGGGTGCGCTCGGGCACCGTGCGCTCACCGAGGCGGAGTGCGCGTTCCTGCGCTGCGATGAGCGCCAGGCCGTGGAATTCGTGCGCGGCTTCGCGCTCGATCCCGAGTTCGCGCGCTTCGCGCGGCGCGCGGAGGAGCGCGGCGACGCCGTGGGCGTCGTGAGCGAGGGATTCGAGTTCTATATCCGGCTGCTGCTCGAGCGCGAAGGCCTCGAGCGCCTGCCGGTCTCGTCGAATCGCCTGACATTCGAGGGTGGCAGGGCGCGGCCGGAGTTCCCGCACGCCGGGCGCTCGTGCGGCCGATGCGGGAACTGCAAGGGGGCCGAGGTGAGAGCGTGGCGCGCGCGCGGGTTTCGCACCGTGCTGATCGGCGACGGACTCTCCGACCGCTGCGGGGCGCGCGAGGCCGACGCGGTACTGGCGCGCGGCGATCTGCTCGAGTGGTGCCGAAGCGAGGGCCTCGAAGCGCACGAGGCGCGCGATTTCGCGGCCGTGACCGCGCTGACCGAGCGCCTCGGCGCCGGGGCCGGCGCATGGGGGCGTCCCGCGTGAGCTTTGGGCCCGGAGGCATCCGCTGCGAGGCGCCGTTCCTGCTGGCGCCGCTCGCCGGGGTCAGCGATTCGCCGTTCCGCCAGCTCGCGCGCGAGCAGGGCGCGGCAATGGTGTACACCGAGATGGTGTCGGCGGATGGCCTCGCGCGCGGCAATCAGGCCACGCTCGATTATTGCGCGTTCGATCCTTCCGAGCGACCGATCGGCATCCAGATCTTCGGCTCGGAGCCCGGCGTGATGGCCGAGGCGACGCGCGTGCTGAGCGATCTGCCCGCCGAGCGACGGCCCGATCTCATCGACATCAACATGGGCTGTCCGGTGCGCAAGGTCGTGAACCGCTCCGCCGGCGCGGCGCTGCTGCAGGACGTCGCGCGCCTCACGCGCATCGTCGAGCGCATGGTGGAGGTCACGCCGCTGCCGGTGACCGCCAAGATCCGCCTGGGCTGGGACGGGCAGTCGCAGAACGTGGTCGAGGTGGCGCGCGCACTCGAGGGCGCGGGCGCGGCGGCGGTGGCGATTCACGCCCGCACGCGAGCCGAGAAGTTCGAGGGCGAGGCGCACTGGGAGCTGATCGGCGACGCGAAGCGCGCGATCGGAATCCCGGTGATCGGCAACGGCGACGTGCGCTCGCCGGAGGACGCGGTGCGCATGCTCGAGCGCACCGGATGTGACGCGGTGATGCTGGGCCGGGCCGCGTTCGGCGATCCGTGGGTGTTCCGCCGGCTGCGCGCGTTTCACGAGCGCGGCGAGCGGCTTGCCATGCCGACGCCGGCCGAGCGCCTCCACGCCGGCATCCGGCACCTGGGACTGATGACCGCGGCCGTGGGGCCGGGTGCGGCGGCGCGCGAGATGCGCAAGCACGTCGCGTGGTACGTGCGCGGGCTGCCGAACAGCGCGCGCGTGCGCGAGCAGGTGAATCGCACGCGCTCCGTGGACGAAATGGCCGGGCTCCTGCGCGCGTACCTGGGCGAGCTCGAAGCGGCGGGCGACGGCGCGGCGCCGGGCGAGGGCGGGGCGGCGAACGAGGGCGCAGCGGCGAACGGGCACGCCAACCGGGACGAGCGCGCGGAGGCCGCAGGGATGGAGGCCGCGGAGGCGGTGCGTGCGGCACCCTGAGCTGCGCTCGCTGCTCGAGCGGGTGAGGCGCGGCGCGGTTTCCCCGCGCGAAGCCGCGAAGCGGATCGATGGACTTCCGCTCGAGCGCCTCGAGTTCGCGACGCTCGATCATCAGCGCACGCTGCGCGTGGGATTTCCCGAGGTCGTCTTCGGGCTGGGAAAGACGCCGGCGCAGCTGGTCGCGATCGCGCGCCGGCTGCTCGATCGGCACGGCGTGGTGCTGCTGACGCGCGTCGAGCCGGAGGGGCGCGAGGCGCTCCGGGCGGAGTTCCCGCGCGCCGAGATCCACGAGCGCGCGCGCGCGGTGGTGCTCCGCCGCCGCGCGGCGCGGCGCCGCGGCATCGGACGGGTGCTCGTGCTGTGCGCGGGGACCGCGGATCTGCCGGTTGCCGAGGAGGCGCTCGTGACCGCGCGCGTCATGGGCAGCCGCAGTGAGCTGATCGCCGACGTCGGGGTGGCCGGGCTCCACCGGCTGCTGCGTCATCGCCGGCGCCTCGGCGGCGCGCGCGTTCTGGTCGTGGTCGCGGGCCTCGAGGGCGCGCTGCCGAGCGTGGTGGGCGGCCTCGTCGACCGGCCGCTCATCGCGGTGCCGACCAGCATCGGTTACGGTTCGCACCTGCGCGGGCTCGCGCCGCTGCTCGCGATGATGAACTCGTGCGCTCCCGGCGTGACCGTGGTCAATGTGGACAACGGGTTCGGCGCCGGATACGCCGCGCACCTCATCAACTCATCGGCCGCGCGCCGGCGCTAGAAGGGGATCGATGCGCATCGCCAGCTTCGATTGCTTCTCCGGCATCAGCGGCGACATGTGCCTCGGGGCTCTCGTCTCCGCCGGCTGGCCGGCCGCCTCGCTCGAGGACCTGCCGCGGCGTCTGCGACTGGACGGCGTGAGCGTCGAGGTCGGCGAGACGCGGCGTGGCCCCTTCGTGGCGACGCGCGTTCAGGTGAGCGCGCCCGCGAAGCAGCCGCATCGCCATCTGCGCCACGTGGTCGAGATGATCGAGGCCGGCGACCTCGAGGCGCTCGTGCGCGAGCGGGCGATCGCCGTCTTCCGGCGGCTCGCCGCGGCCGAGGCCGAGGTCCACGGCAGCACGATCGAGAAGGTGCACTTTCACGAGGTCGGCGCCGTGGACGCGCTCGTGGACGTGGTCGGCACGGTCGAGGGCCTGAGCGCGCTCGGCGTCAACCGCATCTATGCCTCGCCCTTGCCGCTCGGCGGCGGCACGGTCCAGTCCGAGCACGGCGTGATCCCGGTGCCGGCGCCCGCGACCGCGCTGCTCCTGCGCGGCGCCCCGGTGCGCGCCTCGAGCATCCAGGCCGAGCTCGTGACGCCGACCGGCGCCGCGCTCATCACCACGCTCGCGCAAGGGTGGGAGAGCCCGCCGCCGTTTAGGCTCGAGCGTGTCGGCACCGGCGCGGGGGGCCGCGACTTGAAGGAGCAGCCGAACGTGCTGCGCATCCTGATCGGCGAGGCCGATGCTGCCGCGCCGCTCAAGCGCCGCGTCGCCGTGCTCGAGACCGCGCTCGATGACGACAATCCCCAGTATGTCGCGGAGCTGATGTCGCGGCTGATCGCCGAGGGAGCGCTGGATGCGATGCTCGCCCCCACCGTCATGAAGAAGGGGCGCGCCGGACTCTGGCTGGTCGTGATCGCCGAGCTGGAAGCCGCGGAGCGCATCGCGAATCAGCTCCTCAGCGAGACCTCGACGCTCGGCGTGCGCGTGCGCATCGACGAGCGCTACGAGCTCGCGCGCAGCGTGCGCAGCGTCGAGACCGCATTCGGCGCGGTCAAGCTCAAGATCGCGCAGCTCCCCGAGGGGGGAACGCGCGCGGTGCCCGAGTTCGAATCCGTGCGCGCGGCCGCCGAGCGCGCCGGCCGGCCGCTGCGCGAGGTGGCGGAGGCCGCGCTCGCGGCCTGGAGCCGGAACGGCGGGAGCTAGGCGCCGTGACGAGCCTCCTCACGGCTTCTGAGGTGTGGGCCGCGCCGCCCGGCGCATCCGGGGCGGTGGTGCGCGGCGTCTCGCTCCGGCTGGGCCCTGGCGAATGGGTGGCGCTGAGCGGCCCGAACGGGGGTGGAAAGACGACGCTCGCGCTCGCGCTCGCGGGGCTCCGGCCGATCCGCTCCGGAAGGATCACGCTCGATCCCGCGCTCGGCGGTGACGGCCGCGGCCCTCGCCGCCTGGCCATGATCCTCCAGGATCCCTCGGCCCAGCTCTTCACGGGATCGGTGCGCGAGGAGCTGGCGTACACCGCGCGCAACGTCGGATCGAGCGAGGAGGACGCGGCCGGCGAGGCCGGGCGCTGGGCGGCGCGGCTCGGGCTCGAGAACGAGCTCGATCGCGATCCCCATACGCTCTCGGCCGGGCGCCAGCAGCTGGTCCTGATCGGCGCGGCGCTCGCCTCCTCGCCCGCGATCCTGATCGCGGATGAGTCGGGCTCCCACCTCGATCCCGACGCGAGAGAGCGGGTGCTGGGTCTCATCCGCGCCCAGGTCTCGCAGGGCCTCTCGGTGCTCTGGCTCACCCAATCGGCGCGAGAGATCGCGGCCGCCGACCGGCTGATTTGGGTGGGGGAGCCGGCGCCTCCACCCGGTCCCGCCGCCTTCGTGGAGTTCCGCGAGCGCGGAGCCGGCGTGGCGCGCGTTCGCGTGGAGCCTCGCGCCAGAGCGGAGGGGCCGCTCGTTCGGACCGCGCACCCCATCGATTTCGAGCTCCCGAGCCGGGGCGTGCTGGCCCTGCTCGGGCCGAACGGGGCTGGAAAGAGCGTGCTGCTTGCCTCGCTGTGCGGCCTGATCGAGACCGGGCAGGTGACGGTGGAGTGGCGGGCCGCCGAGGGCCCACCGCCCCTTTTCGTATCGCAGTATCCCGAGAGCCAAATCTTCGAAGAGCTGATCCGGGACGAGTTGCTCTACGCGGCCCGCAAGCGGGGCGTGTCTCCTGGGGACGCCGAAGCCTCGGCCTTGAGTGCGCTCGAGCGGTTGGGGCTCTCCGGTGGCTGGCCCCTCAGGCGCAGCTGGGACCTCTCGAGCGGCGAGCGCCGAATGACCCAGGTCGTGGCCGGATTGATCGCCCCCTCTCGGCTGCTCGCCCTCGATGAGCCCTCGGCGGGTCTCGACCCCGGAAGGTCCGCGGCGCTCTCACGGCTCATCCGGGAGCGATCGCAGGGGGGGCCCATCCTCGTCGCGACCCAGGATCCGGCCTGGGCCGAGGGGCTCGGAGCGGAGGTCATCGCCCTCGGTGAAGGAGCCGAAAAATGGCTGCCAAGTCTCAGCAAAAAAACGGATTGACAGAACCCTGTCGTCTGGCCTAGCCTTTTCTCGTGCTGGGTCCCTGGTGCGTCCCGAATAAACCCCCAGGAGCACCTCTAGTTCCGCGGTCGATGCGCGATTGAGGCTGGCAGCGGTCTCGTTCTCGCACCGACACAACATCAGAGTTCGAGCATCCATAGTGCCGCTGTCATCCTCGACTGCCAGAGGTGACACCGCGGCAGCGGAAAGGGGGGATTGGAAAATCTCCAACAACGCCGTCGGATTCCTTCGTCAGAGCGATGGAAGGATCGCGACGGCGCACTCGTTTCGCGCGACACCTCGCTCGCAATCCGTATCTCGGAAGACTTCGCATTGCCCATGCATTGCGACGATGGAGGTAGTCAGATGAGAAAGTCGTTCATTGCGCTGCTCCTTCTTGTGGGAGTGGCGGCCTATACGACCAGCGCGTTCGCTGAAGGCACCGATATGGGAATGGGCCTTCGGCTTTCGACTTCGCGCATGGCGTTGGAAGGCCGCTCCCGCGCCGCCGCGCTCGGTCTGTCAGCCACCGCAAATGACACCATTTGGGTGGGCTACAGCACCGGTCCCGGCGTCAACAATTACTGGTCGATCGGCGCCGCCAAGGGCCCGGCCGTCCAGCCCGGTTCCCCGGGTGGCAAGCCTCGTCCGCAGCCCAACACGTCGACGCAGACCGGCACGAACGGCCTCTGGACGTTCGACATTCCGGTTCACGGCGACTCGCTGCAGGGTTGGTGGCCAGTGCGTCAGGCACACACCAACGCTTCGGGCGCGACCCTCGCGGACATCAATCGTCCGTGGTGGGCGCACGAGGAAGGCAACCAGGCGGATTACGTGCTCGCTGAAGAGCACGGCGTCTGGGGATCGACCTACGGTACCAAGCCCGGCGATCGCACCTTCGGTGTGATTGGCGTGTGGCACAGCGATCCCGGCAACTCCGTCGCCATGACGACCGTGCCTGGCTCGAACCCGCACATGCCGAACTGGGGTCCGTTCCACAGCGGTGCCGACGGCAACGCGGCGTGGATGGGACTGCGCGGTCACGGTGACGTGACGGTGATGGATCCCATCACGGGCAATCCTTTCAATGACAATTGCCTGATGTACAACGGCGTCAACGGCAGCAACACCGTCACGGGGAACGGCACCACGAAGCACCTCCCCGGCTATGGCAACCAGATGGATCAGATGATGTACCGCGACTTCGTGGTGGACACGACCACGAACGCGACCACCATCGACTTCGATTATCGGACGGCAATGTCGACCGATAAGGACGGCGCGACGAAGACCCGCACCGGCTGGTTTGAAGGCGATCCGATCCTGCTCGACAACAGTGTCTCGCCCGGCAACTTCATCAGCGCCGAGGCTGGTGCTCCGGCCAACACGCTGGCGCCGTGCGACTCGTTCCAGGTCTACATCGGCCAGGGCGAGGACGGCACGTTCCATCCGTCGACGGGTGGTGTGGCGAACATCTACGATCCGCTCCACCGCTGGTTCAATGAAGTGCTCAACAAGAACAACCGGTTGTGGCTGATGGGTGTCGCCGGCACGACGGGCGGAGGCGGTCCTGGTTCAAATCCGGCCGACGAGCATGCGACGCTGAGCATCACCGCGGCTCAGGCGAAGCTCCTTGCCGGCCACACGGGCAAGGTCCGTCTCGTCTTCCGCGTCCACACCAACCGCGGCTTCGACGACGAGAACATCGTCGTGTCGAGCCCGGCGAACTACAACTCCAACTACGCCGGCGCTGTCGAGCTCGACAACGTGAAGATCAACACCGTGGTGGTGGGCGACTTCAGCACGGCTGGCCTGACCATCGACAACACGCCGACGGTCTCGTCACTGAACGCGTGGAAGACGACCGGCAAGCCGCCGGCCAACTTCATCCACGTGGTGGACGTCAACACGCTGCTCGGAAACTGGGATGACCTGTGCGGTGGCCCGAACGGCCCGTACAACATCTGCAACCTGTGGCACAACACGCTCAGCGTCGGTGACGCCGACAACAGCGAGCGCGCTGCGGGTGCTCCCCAGACTCCGGAGCACAACGGCCGCTTCGGCTGCATCTCTCCGACCATCAACCTGGTCACGCCGGCTGACGGTGTGACGGTGAACGGTTGGAACCTGAACACCGCGGAAGCCACGCCGACCGAGGACTTCTACGTCCAGGCCGACATCATGTCTTCGCTGTTCGACATCTTCAGCGAAGGCGATCTGTACGCGTGGGGTGCGCAGGCTTACCCGGCGCTCCAGTCGGATGGCACCGCGACTTGGGGCACGATCCGCCTCGATCCGTTCATCTTCTTCTTCACGGATCCGGCGTGCACGATCAATGGCGCTGACCTCGCGAAGGATCAGGCCATCATCAATCAGGGCCTGCTGGCGACCTCCAACGTCTCCGGCATCCCCGATTCGATTCGTGTGTTCTTCTATCAGTACCTGACCTGCTACCGGTTCGGAGTTCCGGATGCGAACTGCGGTCTCGGTGGCAAGCTGGGTCTGTTCGACAACATGGGTATGGCGATCGTTGACGGTGTCCCGGCGCCCATCGGCGTCGATATTTGGTTCCCGTACAACGACACCTTCCCGTTCAACGACAATCCGAGCGCGCCGAACTATGCGACTCCCGGTACGGCGGCTTTCGACACCACGTCCGCTCTCATGCGCGTCGGTCTCAACGTCGCGCAGTCGACCGGCGATCTCACCCGCTCCACGGTCCCTGGCGACTCTGTGGTCGTCAAGGCCAACGGCTCGGGCGACTCGATTCGCGTGGACATGCTGTTCCGCATCAATCCCGGTCCGGGCAACTATGTGACGGCTGGCAACATCGCCAGCGGTCTGCGTAGGGTGCCGACCGCGACGGCCAAGGCCGTCCGCGGTGACGCTTCGTACTGGGGCACGCTGATGGGCGAACCAGGCGACCTGGCATCTCCTGCAGGTGGTGTGAATGCCTGGGATCCGCTGAAGTGGAATAGCGCGCGCTGCGACACGCAGAAGGTCATCTTCTTCAGCAACCTGGGAGACGGCCTCGACGCGACGGGTGCCGGCCAGTCGGCCTCCTGGATGAGCACCTTCCACGAAGCCGAGCTGAGGCCAACCCAGCCGCTGCGCACGGCGTGGATCCTCTCTCACAAGCGCCCGCAGTGCTTCGTCATCGACACGACGCTGTCGTCGCTGAATGCTTCCAACGTGATGTGCGGGGCGGCGCCGGGCTACATGACGTCGCTTCCGTCCAGCTACACGGGTTGGAACGGCGACGTGAACAGCTCGGAAGGCGTCTCGATCCTTCCGGACGGCATCTTCGCGCCCGGTACGCACGTCGAGTACTTCTTCCGTCGTGCAGATCTCGCCGGTCCGAACGCAGGCAACAGTTACCTGTGCCCCGACACCACGATCGTGGTGCCGCAGCCGGGTGAGAGCAGCTTCGACGGACACCGGTGGATGGAAGTCAACGTGCTGCCCGATCGCTGGAAGGATCACGCTTACGATCCGACCACGAACGCGGCGTGCATGCTGTACGTGGACTGGAACGACCGTCGCGGCGACGAGCTCGCCTGGGTCGCTGTAGCCGATACGATTGGCGCGACCCGTACCATCGATCGCGGCAACAACAACGGCTATGCGGCGCCTGGTGGCACCGGCGACCCGAATGGTCACGTCAACGATCCGGCCAGCCGTACGTACAAGAACAAGCAGGCCGGTACCACGTGGGATATGTACGGCGTCAAGGCGTCCGAGTCGATCGATACCGGCGCGGGCAACCTTGGCTCCCGTCTGTCCTACCTGAACCACTCGCCGCTGAACCTGACCGATGGCATGGACTCGAAGCTGGGTCCGAGCCCGGCCATGCTGGCGGCCTACTACCGGATGATCTTGCTGCTCACCGGTGACCTGAATCTCAGCCTCCTGGGTCCGTTCGCGAATCGTTCGGGTGACGACGTCACCCTCCTCGAGAACTACCTGCTGGGCTCCACGGTGGCCAAGCCGTACGGCCTCCTGGCGGGCGGCAACGGGTACGTCGAGGACGCTTCGTGGAACGACGGCGCAGGTACTCCGCAGTTCGCTCTGATCACCACATATGAAGGCGTGGATCTGAACGCCACGTTCGCTCGTGAGGGTTACCGTGAAGTCTCGGGCAACCCGAACCAGGTCGCTGACCTGATTCCGGCGGCGTCGGTCAATCCGAGCAGCAACAACTTCATCTATGCGGTTCAGAACTTCTGCACGTTCACGCTCGACAACCTCGCGGTAGTGAATGGCACGACCACGCCGAATGCGGTGGTTGGCGCCCAGTACCAGAATGTCGGCGCGAACGGTCCGTACATTGCTAGCGTCGTCAATCCCGGCGATCCGGCTCATCCGTGGAAGGCCGAGACCGAAGGTTGGGATATCGCCAACATGCGGACCCGCTTCGGTCTGGACATGAATGGCCGCGCTGGGTACATGTACCAGGTGTTCACGAACGTGTTCGGCTCACTCTGCACCGTGTCCGGCACGCCGTTGATCGCTCTGGACGTCCCGACGACTGGCAACGGTCAGCAGTACGTCGACTTCGTGGGCAACTTCTCCAACAACCCGCTGCGTAGTGGCGTCGCGACGGTGCGGTTCGGGCTGGCTCAGTCCGATCGCGTCGAAGTCGACGTGTACGACGTGAGCGGTCGTCAGATCCGCAAGCTGGCCGACCGGATGTTCCCGGCTGGCGAGCACACCCTGACGTGGGATGGTGTGAACGATCGTGGGCAGCTGGTGCCGCGCGGCGTTTACTTCACCCAGGTGAAGTACGTGAATCGTCACGTGGCGAATGCCAGGAAGCTGACGGTGCTGAAGTAGTCGTCTAGAAGTACCGATCGGGGGCCGGGGTTCATCCCGGCCCCCGTTCGTTTTCTGGGAATGGAGGCATGGCTCGAGGTCCCGAGGGAATCGCCCGCCGGCCGTCCGTCCGTGGAATCCGGGCCCTCGCAAGCGCCCGGAAACGCTGAAGAAGCCCCAAAATGCGGGTTTTCCGGCTTGACGAGCCGCTTGGACGCGGGTTAGCTTCGCATCATTCCCTTCAAATGACTGGGCATGTCGGGGGACGTGAATGTCTATTCGCGGTGCGTCGCTGTTTTGTCTTTTTTTGCTGATCCTGGGGTTCGGCTGCCGAAATCCGATCGCTCCACCCGACATCAATCAGGCCCCGGAAACCTGGATCACGTCGGCCCCGATGGACACCATCACGACGCGCAACGGGAGACCCTCCCAATCGCCGCCGGGGACCATCCCGGTCGAGTACCACCTCTATTGGGCCGGATCCGACGTGGACGGCACGGTCGTGGGCTATTACTGGGCGGTCACCGAGACCACGACCACGGTGCCGGCGGGGGTGCCGATTCCGGAACTGCCGGGCCCCAAGCCCCGCGACTACCACTTCACGACGCGGACCGACACGACGTTCATCTTCAACGTGACGGAGAACGCCCCCGACCGCCAGCACGCGTTTTTCATCTTCGCAGTGGACAACAAGGGCAAGGCCGACCCGACGCCCGCCCGATTCATCTTTGACGCGCAGGATCGCTATCCGCCGATCGTGATCTTCGATGTCGCCCAGTCGGCGGCCACGATGTTCGCGCAGTCGGCCCCGGGCCAGCCGCCCTATCTCATTCATTACGTCAAGTCCATCACGGACACGGTCAACTTCAATGTCCCGACGTACAAGGACAGCGTGCCGTCGAACGGCGTACTCACGTTCCACTGGATCGGGCTGCCCAGCCTGCCGGGCACCTTCGTGACCGGCTATCGCTACAAGCTCGACGAGCCGCAGTTCATCGTCACGGACTCCTCGGTGCACTCGGTGACCTACAACACCGGAATCAACGGCGACGTCGTCGCCGCCGGGGCCAAGCAGTTCACGCTGCGCGGCGTGGACGTGGCGGGCGGCGCGCGCCAGATCAACCGCCGCTTCATGTTCAACCTGAGCCCGCTCACCTGGTACGCGGGCCCCGACCCCAACGCCTATCCCTACACCCACCTGAACGGCCAGACGTACGTGGATATTCCCATCGTCTCCGCGGCGTGGAACACCAAGGGTCTGGGCCTGACGGGCAGCCTCATGCACGACGACTCGCTGCGCGTGCTGCCGGCGCTGCGCCAGCCAAGAAAGACGTTTTTCGAGCTGTACAAGAACCGCATCTACGTGCGTTCCGAGGGCGACACGGTCGACATGAACTCGTGGGTCGCGTTTACCTCGGGCGGCTTCGATCCCGATTCGCCCTACTCGGTGATCTTCTCGCCGTTCTGGCCTGGCCCGCCGCCCGACACCACGCTCATGGCTCCCGGCACCGCGGTCGTGCTCCATCCCGGGCCCGCGAACGGCTCCCCGATCGGCTTCCGGGGCGTGGTCTCGACCTTCCTCACGCCGCTCGGGCCCGAAGTGGACCCCTCGCTTTCATCGATCTATCCCAACTTCGATCCCAACTCGGTGCTCAACAACACGGCCATCAACGGCTACTTCCCGTGCGTGAGCGCAGGTAAGTCGTACGCGCTGATGAAGGCGGTCGACGCGTATCAGAGCTCGGGGCAGAACGCCGTGGATGACGCGATCCCGAACGCCACCGCTGAATCCGCGCGGCAGATCGCCGAGAAGGTGGACGGGGGGGGCGGCACCGCCCAGGAAATCGAACTCCGGAAGCGCGTCCTGGTGTTTTACGTGGACAAGCCGCCGTATCTCGTGCCGACCGACGTCAGCTTTTATCCCAAGGCCGATGGCAGCACGGTCTATCCGACCCGCACGATCAACCTCAACCTGGTCGGGAACGACGACGATCCCTACGACACCGCGATCGGGGCCAAGCCGGGGCGCGTCGGCGGGCCGTCGAACAACATCGTGCTGCGCTGGACCATCACCTTCAGCGGCAAGGATATGAACGGCGCGCCGTCCAGCTGGGCGCCGGTCTTCCTGCAGCAGATCGTGACCGTGGGCACGGGAATCCTGCAGATGCAGAACATCGTCCTCGATCCGAGCCTCTTTCAGCCCGCCGTCACGATGCACATCGAGCTGTGCGACTGCCGCGAGTGCGAGCTGGTTGCGGGACAAGGCCGCTGCGTGGACTTCGACATCCCCTTCACCGTGCCGAGCGGCCCGACCGCACCGCCGGCGCAATCCTCATCCTCACGTTCCGAGTTGCCAGGACCGGGGTCCTCGACAGTCGTGAGCGGGAGAAACAAGCCATGAAGACCCTGAGATCGGGCGGCCTGTTGGTCCTCGGCGGCCTGCTGGCCGCGGCGGCGCTCGCGGGCTGCAGCAGCAAGCTCAAGAACGTGATCGTTCCCGACATCCCGCCGACGGTGACGCTGACCAGCGCGCCCTACGACACCACCGGGCGGTATTTCTACGCCTACAAGCTGGACTGGCTCGGCAACGATCCGGACGGCCGCGTGGTGAATTTCATCTACGCGATCGATCCCAAGTACGACGGCGTGCTGAAGCGCTGGATTCCGCGGGGCGGCTGGACGGTCACCACCAAGAACGAGCAGATCATCTTCTTCACGGCGTCCCATCCCGACTCCACCAATCCGAAGGTGATCGCGAGCGATTTTCACACGTTCGCGATCGCGGCGATCGATGATCGCGCCGAGACCTCGCTGGTCGTGACACGGTCGTTCTTCTCCTACACCGTGGCGCCGAGCGTGCACATCCTGAACCCCAAGCCCAGCGGGCTCCTCACGCATTACGTGACCCCGTCGGTCCGAATCACGTGGGACGGCCAGGATCCCGATGGCCAGTTCACGCAGAAACCGGTCAAGTACAAGTTCAAGCTGTTCTCCCAGAGCGATCCGTTCTTCAACACCATCAAGTCGTCCGGCGGGCTCGATTCCTTGCGAAACGACTTCGCGCCGCGATTCGCGGGCTGGGATTCCAGCAGCGCGGAAACCCTGACGGTTCAATACACGAACCTCACACCCAATGCCGAGTACATCTTTGCCTTGACCAGCTTCGACGAGGCGGGGGCGTACACGCCGACGTTCTCGTACGACTCGAACGTCCTCGACATGCGGGCCACGATCGCCAGCTCCAGCGGCCCGATCATGACGATGTTCAACGAGTTCTTCCAATTCACGTTCGTGCCCTCTTACAACCCCACCCTATGGACGCCGCTCGAGGTGCCCTACAAGGTGCCGATCACGTTCAACTGGACGGCCGTGCCGGATCCGGGCGCGGACATCGCCTACTACCGCTGGAGGCTGGGCGGCGACGTGTCCGACGAGACGCCGCGCTCCAACGAGAACACCGACATCACGCACTGGTCCGCGCCCAGCCTGGGCACCATCTCGGCCACGATCGGCCCGTTCCCTTCCGACAGCGTCACGTTCTTCTACCTCGAGGGCACGGACAACAACGGCTTGAAGACCCTGGCGAGCGTCTACCTCCACGTCGTCAAGCCGACGTTCAACCGCGATCTCGGCGTCGTCAATGACACCCGTTACAGCCTGGACGTCCTCCGCATCGGCACCTCGATCTACGTTCCGCCGGGAGGGGCGTGGCCGACGGCCGCGGAGTTCGACACGTTCATGTTTGCCCGAGGAGGGGCGCCCTACCAGGCCTATCCCGCGGGGACCATCAGCAAGCCCGGAATATTCAACGGGTACGACTTCGACACGGTGACCACGCGCACCGGAAAGTCCGACCTCACTGTTCCGCTCTCGGTGCTCGGGAAATACCGGCACCTGATCTGGATCACCGACTCGAACGCGTCGGCAAAGACGATGCCGGGCAGCGTGCTGGGGAGCGCGATGTGCGCCCTGCGCTATATGAACGACAACAACCGGGTGAACACGCTCGGCACCTACATCAAGGAGGGCGGCCAGGTGTGGCTGCTGGGATCCGGCATCGCGCACGCGTGCCAGATCAACTTCGACAAGGACGGAAACGCCGGAGGTTATTACGCCGACGGCCGCGAGCTGATCCCGGGGCGGTTCATGTGGGATGTCGTCCACTGGCAGGACAACATCGACGACTTCCTGGGCGCGGGGTTCGAGTTCCATCGCGCGCCGCGCGCGGTGAGCAACCCGTACTTCAACATCGACTACTCGATGCTGCCGGACACGCTGCGCCGGCTGTCGCTGGCGAACGGTGACTCCATGCCGCCCAACCGCGTCAGCGGCTTCTACCCGAACCTGTTCGGGTTCTCGCAGGTCTCGCTGCCGAACTACATCACCGAGAACATTCAGTTCACTACGCCCAAGGACACCGTGCTCAACATCTCGACCCTCGATACGCTCTACAACGTGGTGTATCCGGGTGTCGAGCCGCGCCAGCAGTTCCCGATCTCGACCTACTACCACGGCATGGATCAGAGCACGGGCTACACGCTGATCATGCCGGTCGACCTGTGGGAGATGACGCGCTCGGACTGCATCGCGTTCGTCGACTTCGTCTGCCAGGGCTTGTGGGGAATCCAGCGGACCGCGGGGGGCGCAGCGGCACGGCCCTATGCCTCGGCCACCCGGAGCTACCACATGCCACCGACTCACGGCGCCACGCGGGCGCTGCTCTCCGGCGGTGTGAAGCATCTGCTCGCTGCCCCCGGCGCGCGGCCAAAGGAGTGATGAATGGCGGCTGAGGGGGAGGCGATGACGGAGTCCGTTTCGCGCCGCCGAATCTGGCGGCGCGTGGCGGCGGGGCTGCTGTTCACGCTGTCGTTCGCGCCGGCCCTGGCGCGCTCGGCGGGATTTCCGCACATCCCGGTGTGGGCGACCCCGTATGGGTTCGAAGACGGCAGCCACTTCAAGCCCGACACCTGCGTGGGAAGGCTGACGCCCCCGGCGGACAGCCTGATTTCGCGCCCGCGCACGGTCACGATCCGCTTCCTGCGCGACCGGCGCGCCGAGGCCCGGCCCGACTTCGGCGGCTATCGCGTGTGGCGCGTCGTGAATGCTCCCGACACGTCGAAGATGACGCTGATCCGGCGCTTCTCGCTGAACATCGGCGCCGGGCTCACGTGGAACTTTTCGACCGTGGACACCACCACGCTCGAGTTCATGTGCAAGAATGAAGTGGTCCACGACAGCGTCGTGACGGTCGTGGATCCGGACTCGAGCGGCAATTACGTCAAGGTGTGCCGGCATGTGGATCATTACGGCCGCTGCCTGAGCCGCGGGGACTCGGTGTTCGCGCTGGTCGCGCCGGCCGGACCCCACAACGGCTTCCTGACCTGGTACTCGGTGACCTACGAGGGCTTGAACACGCAGGACAACGTGAACATCGACCTGTTCGTGCCCGGCCCTCCCGACACATCCAACAACTGGGCGAACTGCGGGACGCCGGGGGATACGACCACCTGCCCGCGTATCAATCTCAACAACAAGTACGCGAACATGATCTCGGCGCCGGTGGTGCCGACATCGGGCCCGGCTCCCAATTTGCGCTCGATCGGGGTGGTGCCGAATCCGTTCCGGGCCGCGGAAGCCTGGGACCAGCCTGGCCAGAGCGAGCTGCACTTCATCAATCTTCCCGTGCACGCGGTGATCAAGATCTACACCGTGGCCGGCGACCTCGTGGCGCAGCTCAATCACGACGACCCGGTGCACGATTACCAGGCCTGGAATCTCAAGAACGACCGCGGCAACGACGTGGCGTCGGGGATCTACATGTATCGCATCGTCTCCGGCGATTTCACGTTCCAGAGCCGCTTCATCGTGGTGCGTTGAGCGATGCGCGGCGCGGGCGGCCCGCTCCCGCGGGTTCGCCCGGGCCGCTCCCCCCGAGCGAACCCATGCGTGTCCAGATCGAGGTCGTGGTGTGGCGGGGTGAGATCGCGGAGTCGCGCCATCGTGTCCACGCCGCGCTGACGGACGCCGAGGGGCGTGCCGCGCTCGAGGGCGGCGATCTCGTCACCACGTACCGCTCGGCCGCGAAGCCGTTCCAGGTCCTGCCGCTGGTCGAGCGCGGACACGCCGCGCGCCTCTCGGTCACGGACGAGGAGCTGGCCGTGATGTGCGCCTCGCACACCGGCGCCGCGCGCCACGTCGAGGTCGTGCGCGGCCTCCTCGGCCGGCTCGGCCTTCCGGAATCCGCGCTGGCGTGCGGCTATCACGATCCCATCGATCCGCAGTCGCTCGCGCGCCTGCGGGAGCATCCCGAGGAGCGCTCGCCGGTGTACAATAATTGCTCGGGAAAACACTCCGGCATGCTGGCGCTTGCGATTTCCGAGGGCTGGCCCACCGCGGGCTACGAACAGCCCGATCATCCGGTCCAACTGGCGGTGCGCGCGGCGGTCGCCGAGATGGCGGCGCTCCCGTCCTCCGCGCTCCAGACCGCGGTGGATGGCTGCAGCGTTCCGGTGTTCGCGCTGCCGCTCTCGGGGATGGCGCGCTCGTACGCGCGGCTTGCCGCGGCGCGCGCCGATGGCGGTGCGCGTGAGAGCGCGCTGGCGCGCATCCGCCAGGCGATGATGACGCACCCGCGCGCAACCGGCGGGGCCGAGCGCTTCGCGACCCGGCTCATGGAAGCGCTGCCGGGCCGCGTGGTCGCGAAGGGCGGCGCGGAAGGGCTCGAGTGCCTGGGGGTGCCGGAGAAGAGCTGGGGCCTCGCCATCAAGGTCGAGGACGGCGCGACGCGCGCCGTTGGCCCCGCGGTGATCGAGATGCTCGATCACGTGGGGCTGCTGGGTGATGCCGGGCGCGCCGCGCTCGAGACGCTGCGACATCCGCGGCTCAAGAACGTGGCGGGGCTGGAGGTGGGCCGCATCGAGACGACGGTGAGGACGCTGAGCCCCGCCGCGTCGTGAGTCGGCCGCCGGGACGGCGGGCGGGATCGGGAGAGACCAGGTCGTGTGGGATGTTTCGCGCATCGTGCACCGCATCCTGATCACAGCGGGTGTGATCGTCGTCCTCGGGGACGCGGGGATCGCGCGCGCCGACGATTCACAGGCGCTCAAGATCGATCCCGCGCTGCGGGCGGCCGCCGCGGTGGCGGGATCGCAGAGCCTTCCGGTCTGGGTCTCGTTCACCGACAAGGGCGAGCAGAGCCCCGGGGACCTCGCGCTCGCGCTGGCCGCGGCGGGCGCCCAGCTCACCCCGCGCGCGCTGGCACGCCGCCAGCGCGCGCACGTCAGCCCGCTCGTTGACGAGCGCGACATCCCCCTCTATCCGCCCTATCTCGACGCGCTGCGCGAGCGCGGCTTCGCCCCCTACGCGACGTCGCGCTGGCTCAATCAGGTCGCGGTGCGCATGGCGCCCGCGCGCCTCGAGGAGGCGGCGAGCCTGCCATTCGTGAGCGGCCTGAGCCTGGTCGAGCGCGGCATGCGCACGCCGGAGCGGGGGTTGGCCGGCGCGCCAACCACGGCTCCCGGGCCCGCGTGCGCGGATTGCGCGGTTCAGGTGCACACCTACGATTACGGCCTCAACGCCACGGCGGCCCAGCAGATTCACGTGCCCGACGTGCACGATGCCGGCTACACCGGCACCGGCGTCGTGATCGCGGTGCTGGACGACGGATTCAACTACTACAACCGCCACCCGGCGTTCGCCTCGCTGAACGTCCCGGCCGGGTTCGTGCGCGATTTCGTGGACGGCGACATCAACGTGCAGGACACCACCGGCTTCACGTGTTGCTCGCACGGCACGCTGGTGCTGGGCTGCGCGGCGGGGAATCTCTCCGGTAGCTACGTCGGGACCGCGCCCACCGCCACGTACGCGCTCGCGCGCACCGAGGTGGACGCCACCGAGACACCGATCGAGATGTCGTATTGGGCCATGGCCGCCGAGTGGGCGGACAGCCTGGGCGCGAACATCATCAGCACCTCGCTCGGCTACAGCACGTTCGACTACGGCATCGGCAATTACACGCCGGCCGACATGAACGGCCACACCACCACGATCTCGCGCGCCGCCGAGATCGCGGCGAGCAAGGGCATCCTGGTCGTGGTGGCGGCCGGCAACGAGGGTGACAACCCCGCGTGGCTGAAGATCGACGCGCCCGCCGACGTCAACGGCGACAGCGTGCTGAGCATCGGCGCGGTCAGCTCGATGGACATCCGCGCCTCGTTCTCCTCGATCGGCCCGACCGCGGATGGCCGCATCAAGCCCGATCTGGTGGCGATGGGCGTCAACAACTGGTGCACGTCCGGCACCGGCTACATCACCGAGAGCGGCACCTCGCTCTCGACGCCGCTGGTGGCCGGGCTGGCCGCGTGCCTGATGCAGGCGCGGCCCACGCTCGCGCCCACCCTCATCATCCGCTCGCTGCGGGAAACGGCCGCGCGCGCGGGACCGCCCGACACGCTCACCGGCTACGGCCTCCCGAACGGGCTGCTCGCCATGGAGTGGCAGGCGCCGCTCAGCGTGGGGACGGCGCCGGCCACGCCGCTCGCCATCCTGCTCATGGGGCCCAACCCGCACGACCTCTGCCGCGAGGCCGCCCGCGTCACGTTCGGCATCGGCGCCGATGCGCCGCCCAGCGCGCACGCGAACGTCTCGGTGTTCGACCTCTCGGGACGCCGGATTCGAAACCTGTATGATGGAGTGCTGACGCGCGGCGGCTGGATGACCGCGAGCTGGGATGGCAACGACGACGCCGGCCGCGCCGCGGCGGCCGGAATGTACTTCATCGGTCTGGACTCGCTGGGCCGCCGCGCCACCGTGCGGCTGGTCTCCCTGCGATAGCGTCCAACGAACTGGGAAAGGTCTCGAATGAAGGTTTCGCTGCTGATGTGCGCCGCTCTGCTGGCGGCGCCGCTCGCCTTCGCCGCGCCCGTCCACCGCGCGGCCGCGCCCGGCGCGGCGCCCGCACCCGCCACGGCGGCGGCCCCCGCCGGGGCGCGACTGCGTGTGCTCTCCAACGGGCTCCACGTGGTGATCGCGCCCGACACCACCGCCGCCACCGTGGACGTATCGCTGTGGTTCGCGGCCGGATCGCGCGATGAGCGTGCCGGCAAGACCGGCCTCGCGCAGCTCGTCAACGGGCTCATGTTCGCCGGCAGCCGGCATTACCCGCCGGGCGAGCACCAGCGTCTGATCGCGCGTGAGGGCGGCAGCGCGAATCTCTTCTCGCTCTCCGATTTCGCGAGCCTCGGCGAAACGGTGCCGCCGGCATCGCTCGGGCTCGCGCTCGAGCTCGAGGCGGACCGCATGGCCTCGGCCACCTTCAGCGCGAGCGCGCTCGAGGCGGCGCGCGGCACGATCGAGCGCTCGCGGCGCGATCCCGCCGCGCACACCGCGGTGGCGCTCGGAACGCGGCGGCTCTACGAGGTCGCGTTCGCCGGGCATCCGTACCGCTCGCCGGCGGGCGGGACCACGGCCGATCTCGCGAAGCTTACACTCGAGGATGCGCGCGCCTGGTGGCGCGACCGCTACGGGCCGGACGGCACGTGGCTCGTACTGTGTGGAAGACTCGATCCCGACTCGGCCGAGGCCCTGGTGCGGCGTACGATGGGCGCCGTCGCGAAGCGCGGAGGGCCGCGGCCTCCGGTGCCCGCGCCCGCCGCGCAGACCGAGCCCCGACGCGGCAACGGACGACTCGAGGGCGCGGGGCGGGTCGTCATCATCGGCTGGCGCACGGGCGCCGCCCGTTCGAGCGATGCCGCCGCGATGAGCGTGCTCGACGCCATGCTCACGCACCGGCGGCCGTCGCGCCTCGAGAGCGCCCTGCTCGCCGATACCAGCCGGTTCCTCGCCGTTCAGTCCGGCTTCGATCAGCGCCGCGACGCAGGGCTCCTCTTCGTCGCCGCGCTGATCTCGCCGCTCGCCGATAGCGCGGACGTCGAGCGCCGGATCATCTCGGCGGTCGAGAGCGCGGGCGCCCCGGCGCCCTCGAGCGACGACTTCGAGTCGGCGCTTCGGCAGGTGCAGGTCGAGACGCTGTTCAGCTGGCAGACTCCCGCGGGAATGGGCGCCGCGATCGGGCGCTCGGCCATGCTCACCGGCGGCGCCGATCCGGCCGCGGCGCTGGCGAGCGTGAAGCTCATGACGCCCGAGACGCTGGGTCAGGCGGCCGCACGCCAGCTGATCGCCGCGCATCGCACGGTGGTCTGGATGAGCAGCGGTCCCGCGTTGGCTCCCTCCACCGAAGCGCCCGCCGCCGCGGGCGGCGAGCGAAAGGGAGGCCGCTGATGCGCACGCGTCCTGTCCTCTTGGTCCACGGAGCACGCGGCGCCGCGCGCCGACCGGCCACCGTACTCTTCGCGCTCGCTGTCCTCGCGCTGCTGGTTCTCTCGAGCGCGGTATCGGCGGCTCCCGCCGCTCTCAGCCCGCCCACACCCATCACGACCACCCTTCCCAACGGGCTCGAGATCGCGGTGTTTCCGTCTCATCGGCTTCCGATCGTCGAGATGGCCATGCTCCTTCCCGCCGGGCAAACGGCGGAGGCCGATGGCGAATCGGGCATCGCGACCCTCACCGCTTTGCTGCTCCTGCGCGGCACGGCGTCGCGCGACGTCGCCACGTTCGATGCCGCGCTGGCGCGCCTCGGTGGATCCATGACGGCGGTCGCCGGGCGCGACGTAGCGACCGTGGACGGCCAGTTCCTCGCGAGCGGATTCACGGCCGGACTCGAGCTGCTGAGCGACGCGATTCTCAATCCCGTGTTCGACGACGGCGAAGTCGCGCAGGCCACCGCGCGCGCGCGTCGTGCGCTCCAGCGCGTCCAAAACGATCCGGCGGCGCGCGCCGACGTTCAGTTGTGGGGTCTCGTGCTCGGAGATCGTGCGTACGCGCGCTCGACGCTGGGGCGCGATTCCACACTCCTCGCGATGAGCCCGGACGTGTTGGGCCGCTTCCACCGCGAGCACTATCGGCCCGACCACGCGGTGCTGGTGGTGGCGGGCGACGTCTCGCCCGACAGTGTGTTCGCCGCGGCCGAAGATCGCTTCGCATCCTGGGGCGGGCACGCGAAAGCGCCCGCGACCTCCGCTTCGCCGCGGGGTCCGGGCCACCGCGGTACGGCGATCATCGATGTGCCGCGCATGCCGTTCACGATCCTGCGGCTCGGGCTCCTGCTGCCCGGCCGGCGATCCGACGACGACGTGCCGCTCGCGGTGGCGGCGTCGCGCTTCTCGGGCGGCGTGGCGGCCTGGACGCAGTCGCAGCGCGTCAATGAAGCGCTCGGCACCACCGTCACGGCGGCGCTGAGCTCGATGCGGGATGCCGGCGTGTACTCCTTCGGCGCGCCCATCGCGACCGACTCGACCGCCGCCGCGCTCGCGCGCCTCTCCGACGAGCTGCGGCGGTTCGCGCGCTCGTTCCCGGCCGACTCCGACCTCGTCGTGGTCCGCCGCGCCGCGCAGACGGAGTACCTGAAACAGTTCGAGACGCTGGGCGGAACGATCGGACAGTGGGGCGAGGCGGCGCTGCTGGATCTTCCACCGGATGCGGCGCGTCGCACCGCGGCACGGCTCGCGAGCCTCTCGGCCGACGAGATCCGCGCGGCGACCTCGCGATGGCTGGCGCCCGAGTCGCTGTGCGTCGTCGCGGCGGGCCCCGTCGAGACGCTCCGGGCGCAACTGGCGAGTCGCGGCACGATCCTCGTGCCCACGACGCCCTCGCTCGCCGACACCATCGCCGCCACGCCGGAGAACGTGGCCGAGGCGAAGCGCATCGTCGACCTCGCGCTCACCTCGCACGGCGGCGCCGATTCACTCGCCGCGGTCCACGATTCGGCCATCGAGATGAAGATCAACGTCGGGCCGCCGGGATTCGCCGGGGACGGCACCGTGCAGGAGCTGCGCAAGGAGCCCTATCGGCTCGCCAGCCACATGACCCTCAAGGACTACGAAATGCGCGAGGTGCTGAACGGCCACGAGGCCTGGAGCACGCGGCCCAAGCATTCGGGATTCGAGACGGCCGACAGCGCCCACGTCGCGGTGCTGCGCGGGAACTTCGACGGCGACCTCCCACACGTCCTCCTGGCGCTGTTGCGGGCTCCCTACCGGATCGCGCGCGGCCAGCGGCGCGTCGAGGGGCACGACGAGAACGTGATCGACGTGCGCACGCCCGATGCCTCGTGGTCGCGCTATTATTTCGATCCGGGCACACACCTGCTCGCCGGCTACGACGAGTTCAGCGGCGTGCCGGGCGAAGCGACCGCGGTGGCGCGCCGGATGTTCGGCGATTACCGTGACGTCTCGGGCCGCAAGTGGCCGTTCCGCGAGCAGCGCATTCTGAACGGGCAGACCGTGATGCGGATCGAGATCCAGTCCGCGCGGCTCAACATCGGAGTCTCGGATCGCGAATTCGTGAAGCCCAAGCTCGGCGAGTGAGGGCGCCCGGCCGGCGCCGCGGGCGCGCCGATCGACACTGGAGGGATCCATGACGCAGACGTCCGAGTCCGCGGCGACCGAGCGCGACACCGTGGGCCCGCCGCGACACATCTACTTTTTCGGCGCCGGCCGGGCCGACGGCTCCGCGGCCATGCGCGACGTGCTGGGCGGAAAGGGCGCCGGCCTCGCCGAGATGACGAACGCCGGTGTTCCCGTCCCGCCCGGCTTCACGATCGCGACCGACGTCTGCCGCTGGTACTACGCGCACGGTGGCACGCCGCCCCCCGGCTTCGAATCGGAGCAGGACGCGGCGCTCGAGCGCCTCCAGAAGCTGATGGGGCGCACGCTCGGCGACCCTTCCGATCCGCTGCTGGTCTCGGTGCGCTCCGGCGCGAAGTTCTCGATGCCCGGCATGATGGACACGATCCTGAACCTCGGGCTCAACGATCGCTCCGTCGCGGGGCTCGCGAATCGCACGGCAAATCCACGCTTCGCTTGGGACTGCTACCGCCGCTTCGTCCAGATGTTCGGCTCGGTCGTGATGGGCCTCGAGAAGCACGACTTCGAGGAGCGCATCGCGGCCCTGAAGAAGCGCCGCGGCGTGAAGACCGATCCCGAGCTGACCGCGGCGGATCACCAGAGCCTGGTGCGCGAGTTCAAGGCGCTGGTGCGCGCGCACGCGGGGCGTGATTTTCCGCAGGCGCCGCTCGATCAGCTCGCGCTCGCGCGCGACGCGGTGTTCCAGTCGTGGAACAACGATCGCGCCGTCTACTACCGGCGCCAGAATCGCATCCCCGACGATCTCGGCACCGCCGTCAACGTGCAAGCGATGGTATTCGGCAACCTCGGCGAGACCTCGGCCACGGGCGTGGGGTTCACGCGCAATCCCGCGACCGGCGAGAGCCACTTCTACGGCGAGTTCCTCACCAACGCGCAGGGGGAGGACGTGGTCGCGGGCGTGCGCACGCCGCGGCCGATCGAGGAGCTGCGCGAGGTGCTGCCCGACGCGTATCGGCAGCTGCGCGAGATCACGGCGCGGCTCGAGAAGCACTATCGCGACGTGCAGGATTTCGAGTTCACTATCCAGGAGGGCAAGCTGTTCCTGCTCCAGACCCGCACCGGCAAGCGCACCGGCCCCGCGGCGGTGCGCATCGCGGTCGAGATGGCGAACGAGGGATTGATCTCGCGCGACGAGGCGGTGTTGCGCGTCGAGCCGACCGCGCTCGATCAGCTGTTGCACCCGCGGCTCGATCCGGCCGCGAAGCTGCCCCGGATCGCGCGCGGTCTCGCGGCCTCGCCCGGCGCCGCGGTCGGTCGCGTGGTGTTCGACGCCGACACCGCGGCCGCGCGCGGCAAGCACGAGCCGGTGATCCTGGTACGCAAGGAAACCACGCCCGACGACATCCACGGCATGGACGCGGCCCAGGGCATCCTGACCTCGACCGGCGGACTCACCAGCCATGCCGCGGTGGTGGCGCGCGGGATGGGCAAGCCGTGCGTGTGCGGGGCGGGCGGCGTGCACGTGGACGACCGCGCGCGCCGCTTCACCACCGACGGCCGCACCGTCAGCGCGGGCGACTGGATCTCGCTCGACGGCTCGAGCGGCGAGGTTCTGCTCGGCAAGGCCCCGACGCTGCCCGCCGAGGTGACGGGCGAGTTCGGCACGTTCATGGGCTGGGCCGACGGCCTGCGGCGGCTCCGGGTGCGGGCGAACGCCGACATTCCGCGCGACGCGAAGCAGGCGCGGATCTTCGGCGCCGAGGGGATCGGCCTCTGCCGCACCGAGCACATGTTCTTCGCCACCGATCGCCTGCCGCACGTGGTTCAGATGATCCTCGCGGCGCCCGAGGCCAAGGCGCTCGAGGCGCGCGTCACGGCCGCCGAGGCCGCGCTCGAGGGCGGCGGGACGTCGGCGGCGAAGCGCGAGGCCCTCGCGCTCCGGAAGAAGCTCGCGGCGCCGATGAAGCGCTACCGCGACGCGCTCGCGAAGCTGCTGCCGCTTCAGCGCGCCGACTTCAAGGGCCTGTTCGAGGCGATGGACGGCTTGCCGGTCACGATCCGCACGCTCGATCCGCCGCTGCATGAATTCCTGCCCAAGCGCGAGGAGCTGATGGCCGAGGTCGCGGTGATGCGCGCCGAATGGGAGCGCACGGCGCGCGGCCGCGGCAAGGGCGCGCGGCGCGCGAGCGCGAAGCCGCTGCCCGCGAAGCTGGCGCGGGCCGAGAAGCTGCTCAAGCGTGTCGAGGAGCTGCACGAGTTCAATCCCATGCTCGGCCATCGCGGCTGCCGTCTGGGCATCACCTATCCCGAGATCACCGAGATGCAGGCACGCGCGATCTTCGAGGCGGCGTGCGCGGTGGCGAAGAAGGGCGTGAAGGTCGTGCCCGAGATCATGATCCCGCTGGTCGGCCACGTGAACGAGTTGCGCGATCAAGCCGCGATCGTGCGCCGCGTCGCGGACGAGGTGATGAAGAAGCAGTCGGTCACGATCGAATATCTCGTCGGCACCATGATCGAGGTGCCGCGCGCCGCGATCACCGCTGCCGAGATCGCGGAGGAGGCGCAGTTCTTCTCGTTCGGCACCAACGATCTCACCC
>Ga0209698_10000537_pt1 | contig 43308 bp, 41 predicted proteins | sample LitLauG_LLR_2012_FD_187203 | JGI IMG/M metagenome (GOLD analysis project Ga0209698, IMG submission 187203) | Freshwater sediment microbial communities from Pennsylvania, USA - Little Laurel Run_MetaG_LLR_2012 (SPAdes) (version 2) | ecosystem: Environmental > Aquatic > Freshwater > Creek >... | reverse complement strand
ACTTCTAAGTCCTTGAAAAGAATGGCGGGGACGACGAGACTCGAACTCGCGACCTCTGCCGTGACAGGGCAGCGTTCTAACCAACTGAACTACGTCCCCAGCCGTGGAATCAACAACTTAGCGTAAAACCTTGCAAATAAGACCTTTGCAAGTTTCGCATACAGCGCACCGTTCGCCTGGATTGCCTGCTATAGCAGTCCTTCCTGGCAAAACCGCCTGTAAACCGCCTGTAAATATCAGAGCGCTCATGCGAGATTTATCCTAACACAGATGCCTGCTAGAGGCGAAGCAGCATTCCGAGGCAGAGCGCCGCTAGGGGAAGCAAAGATTCGCGACCGGAGCTATTTCCGGGTGCTGCGGAATTTTTAGTTCGTTTGGCTCCGACATTTCGGAGCGACTACGAAATGTCGGGCACCCTTTCTGTCGCCCAAGATTTGAATGTGATGCAACAGCTGATTTTTCAGTGCATTAGAAACGTCAAACGTCTGTTGACATTGGCGTGTAGCCTGCAACTGACACAGGTCAACCAGCATTGGGTGAAGAAATGATGAATTGCTCTCACCCGGAATCGGAGGCGGAGTGAACACGAACGAGAAAATACATCCTCGATCCTCAGAAACAATTTCCGCGCCCCAGGGAGAAAGAAAGTACATATTGGAAGGTGTGTTCTGGGTTCCCATCAGCAATTGCAGTTCCAGGCATTCAACCTCCCTCGTTCTCCCTGAACTTCACTCGAAAAAATTCGACACCGTCGAAGTATCAAGCTCGGACGAGACTGAGTTAGACCGGGCTGACAATCTCCGATAAGAATTGAGCTAACTGTTGATCAACGCGGAAACCGAACATGTTAGGCTAACGGACTCGTCAAAGGTTGTCCCGTCCTTGCCTATCCCCTCACTTCTGACCAAACGGAATAGCCCGTTACTCTTGACAATTGGGGTCCGGCTGTATCAGTCGCGTAATCTCGCTGCGGCCATGAGATGTCGCGGCGGGTCCTCTGTCCGTGCGGCCCGGAACGAGCCGGCTAAAATACAATGAAACAGGCGTGCATACTCGTGCTAGCGGTTTTGGCGTTTACTCCCGGCGTATTTGGCCAAAGCGACGTGCCCATAATCAAATCAGAAGTAATGAGTGCGTTCGTGTGGGGACAGGACTCGACCTCTGGCGCGGTCTCCTCGACGATTCAAGACCCACTGACAGGCAATGTGATACACAGATTGAGTTATGCCGGAATACAGGTGAGTTCCCGGATGGGATTCGAGCGCGTCGGTACTAACGAAGTAGGTACTTTCCTCAACTACGCGACCACCATCGTCAACGGTACAGACTCACCGCTCTCAGTGCAATACGGTGGAATCAGTGTTGATGGGCACGCGGCATCACCTCTCTGGATTGTGCCCGCCGACAAGAAGCTCAACAAGAAGGAACACAAAAGCAAACCAGACGCGGTGGAACTTGGGAAAATCCACTGCTTCACAAGCGGCTTTCTTCCCAGCGACAACTTCTTTTCGGCAAACGCCACATCTCAAGTTCTTACCGTCGCCCCCCGCACCGCGCTGACGGTATCATCTGTAATCCGAGATCCTCGCAACTATCATTCGGTCCTATGCTCCGTCGAGGGTTGCTACCCTACCGGGACGATACGCTATTACCTTAGAGTTGATAACAAAGATTTTGTATTTGTCTGGCCCGGTCGATCTGCAGTTTATTGCGGCACGTGAGAGATTCTCGCCGCAGTTGGTTCTATTTGCCCCAGTGGATTGCAAGATCATGCGGGCGGTTCGTGTACGTGACATTTAAGCATTGCTGTTAGACAATTACCGAACTATAAAACTACAATAATCATATACAACCTCTGATGTGCTGCGAGAAGCTTTCAGAGTTGGGCGCGTGGGGCTATGCAATAGCGCCATCCTGAACACCAAAAAGGAAATTCCGGGCGATCACGCCGCCCAGCCGGATAGCTACGACATTTCGGAGCACCTCTGAAATATCGGGGCCGCTGGTGCTTCCCAAAATTGCAGACAACCGCAAAAGGTGCGTCTTCAGTGCATTGGGAATATCCAGGGATTCTTAGATGTGGTGATCCATGTGCACAGACCATACTGGAGATACGCCATTGATTGTCTACGCCATACTGGCCGCCATTTTGATCCTGATTGGCGTTATCACCGTCAGTTCGTCGGATTTCTCCGAGCACAACCGAAGTTAAACTTAATAGAACAGATTGGGGGACTTATCTTTATGCCCGCATCCTACAGGTGGATTGTTGGTTGCACTTTGCTAATTGGCTTCTTGGGAGGAACGTTTGTATACGGCAAGTCAACCGAGGTCCAGCAACAAATCCCCAAACACGGCCGAGACAATATGACGATGCTGACGATCGGCTCGCGTGGAGTGGGGCCATTTTACTCCGAAAAAAAGAGCTATGGGCTCACGGATCGTGTTGAAGACAACCTCTTCGACATCTTCTGCTCCACCGTTGACACCGAGTGGTTGCGACCCGGTCAAAACAGTTCCACACCTGTCCTTCAACGACTTCGAGGCCCGGGCTCAAAACCCGCGATGCCGACGCCGCGTCGGTACCAACTGCGCCCCTGTTAGAGAACGCTGCCTTGAGAGGTATTTCGAAGCTCAGGAACCCAGCATCATCAATCGGCGAGTGTATGAATCTTTTCCCTGCAATTAATACAATAATACGGGCGAACTGGATGTCGTGGTCGCGAAGTAGTGATTAACGGCAAGGCCGTCAGCAGCGGCTCCGTCTACGACAAGCGATTGAACCCCTAAGATGAGAAAGTTTTCGATGGGCATACTTACCAATCTATAAGATTCGAAGATGACAGAGGAAAGCAGCAAAGAGTAACCACTTGTCCGTTCCTCTGTGCCAAGCCTCTTTGAGTCGCGCGTCTTTCAAGGCCGCCGATCAATGACGTTTTGCGTCTCCAATTCTTTGACCACGACCTTAACCAGTTGCTTGATCACCTTCATCGGCGATTTGGCGTCGAAGGTATTCGTGGTTCCGGTCCATACAAGTTCTCCGTCCGGTTTTGCCGCGGAATAAAAATTTGTCTCGACCTGGGCAATGCTTTCTTTCTGTAAGTAGCCGGGCGAATAAACAATCGGATACACCGTCCCGTAGTAGCCGTAAAAAGTTCGGTAATACGGATACGGAGTATAGACCTCGCCAGGAACATAGGTGGTTTTCTGCTCCCTTTTTGTCAAGCGTGCGACCACGATCCCATCGAATTTCTGTTCCCGTACCACCGCCTTCAGATCGTTTATATCAATGGGCGTCACGTCGGGACGCGGCAGAAACACATAACTCTGCGTAGCTTGAACTCCCGGCCTAGCGATCGCCGCCACCAGCACATCCTCGAACTCCGCGCGGTTCTCGGCCTTGCCATTTATGGCTAGCACCAAAACATTCTTGAAGCCCCCACCCGAATAGTTCGGGTTCCTCCAGCTCACCAGCAGCTTTGGGGAACTGGCTGCCAAGAGTGCAGGGATAGCCAGAGCACCCATGAGCAACATCGATTGTTTTCTCAAGATGATTCCTCCTGTTTGCAATTGCCGAGTTCGCTTGTCTGGAACAGTTTGGAAGCCATAAAAGATCATTCCGCACTAATGCGAAGCCAAATAGGTTCCCGTTACATACCCGAGCGTTGCGCCAAATAGAATGTCGGATGGGAAGTGTTTCTTTGCCGGATAGCGCGAGAGACTCACTCCTGTTGCAAGTGCATACGCGCTCCACTTGGTCCACTTCTGCTTTGGATAGCGGTGAGCGACGACTGCCGCAAATGCAAAACTTGTGGCCGCATGTCCGGAAGGAAAAGACTTCCCACCTCCCCAGAACTTGCCAATGCTGTTCGGCGTGTATGGATACTGGCGATTAAAGGTGAGCTTGAGAACCAGGTCTTCTGTGCCGGCCGCCCCGATCGCAGCGAGGCCCTTGAATCCCGTATCGCGCAAATAGGAATGGTGTTCGGCACACCCCAAGGCATAGGTGAGGCCAGCCGCTCCAATTTCAATGCCGAGGCCAACGTTTGACCACTGGCTTGCCGTTTGCTGCAAGGACTTCGATTGAATGCGATTGGCAGCAGGCCGGTCTACTTCTGCAATCAAGACACCGGTGGCGGCGAGAATTGGCAACTCCCATTTCAAATTGCTTGTACGAACAATGCCCCGCGGTACAGTTTTCAGTCCATGGCCAAACTGTGAAGTTTCGCTCCATGCCTCATGAAAAAATGCATGGACGCTACACCCGCTCTCGGCACTTGCGGCCTGGCTCCACGCCTTGGGGCTGAGGCTTGCAAGTAGAAGTAGCGCCAACAATGTTTCAACTACGCGTAGAGTCATGACGTAAGCCCTAGGTAGAACGACACGGTTGATCTCCGGCCAAAAGTCTTTAAAAACAATAGAGTTGCCGCCAAGCTCCCTCTCAAATTGCAGATTTCTCAATTCCTTTTATCCCCAACGGTCGCGGCGTCGTGGAATGGCAGGTCGATGGTGATCGGACTGTGGTCGGAGAGCGGCTCTGGCGGGCTATTGTTCAGGTCGCTGAGAGTTCGCGCGAAATGGGGCGCAAGAACATACGAGGCTTTCTGATCGCGAGGATTTTCAAGGTCAGATTTGATGAAGATCCAGTCGAGTCTGAACTTAGCGACTCGCACCTTTCCCCAAGTTAGCTCGGTCACGAAGCTGGGAGCGAAGCCCTTGCTTAACCTCTGGTTGGAGTCGGCCAAAGTGCCGGACGTCCCATTGACGGTCCGCGAAGGCACGCCCCGGAAATCAATTGCCTTCCCATCCGCGAACCGGAATCGCTCCAACATGCTGAACAGACCGCGTTCGAGGTTAGGAGATAACCCAGGAAGGTTTGCCGAGGTCGGGTCGACGCGGTATTGAATTCCGGCTAGTTTCCTTACTCCTTTGGTCCCGCTGTAAACTAATCCGAGTCCGGTCGCCCACTGGACGCCTTTCGTCGTCCAGAAATCCGTGCTTCCGAATCGTTTGTAAAGCATATATTTTGCGCTCGTGGGAGTTGAATCAGAACCGGTAGTGTTCAAGTCACCGGCAATTACTACGGGATGGGGGGTCTCACGTAGCTCTTGCAGTAACTCTTCCATCTGTTGGCGACGGACCTTGGGCTTCGCTCGGTTCTCCAAGTGGGTCGCTGCGATGGTGAGGACTTGCCCGGACACTTCAGGGACGTCCAGATCCACAAACAAGGTCGTCCTCCCGCCCCGGCGCGTCTCGCGCAGCAGGTCTTCGCCGATCAAAATAGCAGCCTTCCGTTTTCCTTTTTCTAGTGGTCTGATCTTGTTCTCTCCCCCGAACCAGTCGTATCCAGCCTTAAACGGGATTAGCCGCGCCGCACGGATGGGGTAGCGCGACAGAACAGCGTTCCCGTGCAGCGCGCGGATTCGATCTTTGTCCACTCGAAACTGCTCCAGGAGTTGCTGGCGAGCCTGTTCGTCCTCTTGGTCCTCAAACGTGTCTGTCCCAATCTGTTTCGAATCGATTTCCAGAAACTCCACTCCGTAAGCCCAATTCATGTTTAAGGTCTCAGCGAGTTCGCGGACGACTTCGCGATATTGGGATCGCTTCACGCCCCAGTCGACTTCGTTGAGAATCCAAACGTCTGCGGCCTTTAAGATTTCAATTTCCTCCGGAACCTTCGCTAACGCCGCGGCCCTTAGCTTTTGCCCGCTTTCCTTGGCTTTTTTTCGTTCCGCATCCACGTTGGCCATGAAGCGGTCCTTGTCGGTAAGGAACAGTTGTATGTCGTCGAGTTTCAGTCCTCGCTCAATGTTCCAACATGCGACCCGGAGAGAGGGGCCCAGTTCCTTGACCTCGAGCGGTCGGGGTCTGGCGCCGCGATAGTAAGCCTCATTGTTGATGAAGGGAGTGGTGGTAATAATGCGGAGCTTCTCAGTCAGTTCAGGACTCATTTCCTGATCCCGACTTAACTGGACAAGTTCGTCATAGGTGAATAGCTTGGGCTCCGAATCGCGCTCATAATTCTGGGCCCTCAGAGAGGACGTCGCCGCCACAGTGGCGCTCATTGCCAAAAGAAGACGAATCCATCGACCAACGCTAACCGTCGTCATCGAATCACCTCAGTCGTTGTAAGCCACAACTTCACGCATTAAAGCGTCAACCGTTCCGGCTTCACCATCAGCCAATCCGCCGCGGCCTCTAATTGGCTGAATACACGCACATCAATGCGGGGAGAATGCAGCATCTGTTCATACATGCGCGCGATCCCATACGCGAGCGGATGGGTGGCCAAGAAGGCAGATTTGACTCGGACGTCGTTTGGGTTGAAGGTGCGGCGTCGAGCTGTAAGAGCCAGAATCTCCGCAAACGAGACTTGGATCACTTCCAGATAGGTCAGGTCACAGAAGCGGTTGAATCCCGTTTCTGACTGCTCCTCTTTGATTTCGATGAATTCGACTATTCGCTCGGCCGTCTGAGCGTCGAGGATTCCCTTGGGCCGGGCGACCATCAGCGCATCACTTTCAATCGCATAGATATCTATCATCCTGGCGCCTCCGCGCGTTTCAATTACCACCGATACGCTTGATAGAGAAAGGACGAATCGCAACCGCCTTACTCGGTGTAAAGAATCAGAAGGACGCCGAGTACGATCATCAGAAGTGACCCGAGCCTTGCAAACATCACATTCCGGCGAGTGGGTAACTCTGACAACCCTTTGAAAATGCCGATGCCGAATCCTGTGGCCGCAAAACTTTGGTGCTCAGTCTGGATGTGAGCCATCACAGTCATATGTTCCGCACCGTGCATCCCGGTGTGGTGCTCGTGAAAAAGGAGCATCACTGAACCACAACATGCCAGTACCGGGAACACCCAGCCAAGCCACGCTGATCTCAGGATGCCCCGAGCGCGTTGAACCTCGATGAAGCCAAGAGCAAGGAGAATCACGGCAAAAGTCTTGTGTTGCAAATCTTCGAGATTGTGAGTGAGACCGTACCACCAACTCTGTGGCCCGAAGGGCCAGAGCTCGGTATCGCTGAAGACGAGCAAAAAAAGCCCGGAGAGCAGAAAACAGCACGGCCAGGCGAACCGCAGCAACGACCAGCGTCGGGACGGCGTGCGTTCAGCAATGATAAAAACACCGGCCAGGATGACGAAGAGCCCGGCCAAGTGGTGGTTGAATTCACTTTCCTTCTTATCAGCCAGGAGCTTGCGTTGCTGTGCGGCGTCCATTTGTGCCGGTTCATCCATGGACATTGCCATGCCTTCGTGTTCGGTATGGTCTGGATGCATGGGCTGGTCCCGCGGCGAAGCCTGCTGGGCGGCCCAGGGTGCGACAAGAAACATGGCGGCTGCGCAAGCAGCCAGCAGATTGCGAGTGCAGACGAATTTCATTTTGCTCTCTCCTTGATTGCGCTGTGAGTACTTCCAGGTTTTCCGCTGGTTATCTCAGAGCAAAAGCTGTGACGATGCATTCGTAGTATTCTCCACGGGGCTCTTGCGTCACTTTTTGGGCATCTTTGGGAACAAGAATGTGATTTGCATCCGCATGCTCCAAGGTGATCCGCCGGGTGGATGGACACCGTTGCCATAAAACTGAAGCCCGAGGTTGACCGGCTGATTCCCAAGTTTCATAATTCGCCCAATGCCGCCTCCGAAGGGGACCACCCATCGGCCTCCGTTCGGTATCTCCCAGTTAGCCGTGAGCGTAGGATTCCAAGTGAGATACCAGCCCTTCTGTAAGTTGTAATTGATGAAATACTGCAACAGGAACTGGTTTACGTCGGGCAAGCCGGGATGACCGGCCACCGACCAGACGTTATTGACGAGGACGCCCACGGTCCATTTGCCGGGCTGCACTAGAGCGACAAGAGAAGGGCCCACGCCGAATTTCCCTTGGCCAAGAACACTCGTGTTTGTGGCCGTGGGCAGAAGAAAGACCGGCCCGACGCCCCAGATCACCTTGCTTTTTTTAGGAGAGAGGAAAAATGTGGGTTGCATGTCTCCCAAGCCATAGGAACCCGATTGCACTTGGATCGAGGGTCCAGGTGGTTGTGGCACAGAAACAGTAAAAGGTTGGTAGATGATGGGCGAGATCCAGCGGACGATGAGGTTCCAGTCTTTTCCCAAGCTAACGGGAATCACCGGCTGAATGTTCATCACATTCTGGGTGCGGTCGGCCGGCCCAATGTTGAAATTCCAGTTTTCCTGGATGGGAACACTGATGAGACTGGCCACCGGATTCTGAGAGGCTTTGCGTAGTTTCTCCGCATTCTCTGCCTCGGAAGCGGGCTTGTCCTCCTGGGCAGCTGGTTTGTCTTGCGAGGCGGCTGTCTTTTCCTGCTTGGGCTGTGCCCGGGCCGGCTGTGCCGCGACGCCCATTAACACGGAAGCGAGCGCCGTAGCGATGAAGATTTGTGTTCGTGTCATATTCATTGTTTTGTCTTTGCGGTCCCCTGGGTCGGTACGCCAGGCTCGAGGTCGAGCTTTTGTTGGCCGAATTGGCAGCCGGAATTGCAGTCCTTTTGGTGGGCGCGCCATCCTCGTATTCGAGCCAGCGGAGGGGTGTCATCACGGAGTCCGGCGTAGTGAACGACGGGGGAATCTTCGTCGTCATCTTGGTCGTCATCTTGCTTGCTGCGCCGATTCATTCGGGCGTTCGCGAGCTTCGCGGCCTCTTCCAGAATGCCCTTCATTCTCGCGTCGGGAGCGAAGGGCTTGCCTTTGACGATGCCGAGGCTGGCGAGTTCGCCGTAGTTGTTGGGGAACTGCGCATCGGGTAACTCGGTGTCAACGATCCGGTGCAGTTCTTCCCAGAAATTGATGTTGGTCTCCCATGCGCGTGACGTGGCATCGAAGCTGCGTTCCGTCACCTTGATCCACTTGTTTGGCGTCCAGTCATGGGGCCGGTTCAACGGTCGGATTTTGACGGTTTTAATGCGGGCGAGCGCTCCCCTCATGTCGCCGCCGAGCGGCCGGGAACGGATAATGAGAAACACGCGAAAGGTTGTAGACGCTCCAACGTAATAGCCGGACGGAATTTTGCCCTTGTAGTCCGGCGGCAGGATGAGGTGTCTACCGCCCCTGCCAGCATCCGGCCCCGGCAGGCCCACGTCCATGACCCACCGGAAATTATGGTCGTTGACAATCCCGGTCAGGGGCCCGGGTGGCAATTCCAAGGTGATCGGCCCGCCGTGGAGATCGAGCGGTAGCGCTGCGTAAGGTGCGTCGGAATTTGGTGTAGAAAACTCTTGGCTGGGATTTCCCTCACGAACGAAAAACGTCTTGTTCTCTATGGGACCATAGCTCTCGAAACCTCTGAAGAGTCCTGCCATTGAGACCTGCCAATAGAAAAACCGATAAGCCCGGATTGCACTGTTAAGGTCAGCGTCGTCGTTGGCTTTCTGGACGGTTTCGGCGGTGTGGTGGCCGGGCTCGACCGTGTTTGGCGATTTCGCGATATGCGGCGGCGGTGTTGATTTGCATGCCGCGAGCGCTGCTGTTACTGCGCAAGCCAGTGCCACGGCGAGCATAGGACTTCGTGCGCGTGTGGTTTCCATTGCTGTGCCTTTCCTAGTGAATCGAATGCGGCGCCCGCCGCTTAGAGATGGGCGAGCACGCAATCCAATCACTTCACAAACTCGATCTCACCAGGCCACCACGTCTTGTGGGCCTGATCCTCCACGATTGAGGATGTCCACGAATCTCCATGGGTAATGGCCTCAGCCTCAATTCAGATCATCATCTTTGTAGTACTTCGTGCCCTTGGCGGTGATCTCGAGTGCCAAGCCCTTGTCCGTCAGAACCTGCCGCTCTTCTAAAGTCGAGTACTCAATAATGTTGACAGTCACACTGAAAGTACTATCTGGGTGCTCTGCCCCATGGCTTGGGCCTGAAATACTTCGCGCTTCAGTTTCTCCTGTTGCTCCTGCGCCACGCCGTGAGAACTCGCCAGCAGAAACAGGCCGAGACCCGCAGGGCTAGAATCGACTTCTTTTTGCTTTCATGGATTTCCTCCCGATTTGTCTTGGCAATTCACTTGCTCGAATTCGAGTCCTCGTTCGCTCTCTCCCACCCCGAGGCTGGATCGAACTGTTTGATTTCGGCGGCAACCTTCGCGGTCTCTGAACCGAGATCCTTCTGGTACACCACGCCATCCTGATTCACCACAAAGGTCATGACTCCGGCCTTGTCGTATTCGGCGGGAAATGCGACTAGGGCGAAACCGTGCCGCATCAGCCCGTCCACGATGTAGTTGCGTGCGCCACCGGTCGCATTGGCTCCCTGCCCGGTGATGATGCGAAAGTAGTAGCCGTGGAAAGGAGTAGGCTCAGCCCCGGAACGGGTGTAACCTTCCGCTGCGGCTTCCGCAGCCAGCTCTCCCAGCGGGCTTGCTTCTTCGCCTTCCTTCGCTTGCCAGTAGAGTCCATCCTGCTTGCCCGGTGCGCTCGCGAACTTCTGCGCGTACGTTCCGGCGGGTTTGCCGTCATGCTTCTTTTCCGCATATTCCTTTTGCGCGGCGACGTAGCTGAGGCAAATGTCAATGGTGGCTAGCTCGTTTCGTCCGATGCGGCGAAAGCGGAGTTCATCGATCCCCGCAGCCGTGTCGAAGTGCCATCCGCCCTTCGCCTTCACCACAGGAATCGGGAACGGCCATTCCTCACTACCGATATAAAGTGTCTTGGTGGTGTCGTCACCGGAAAGAGAAGCCTCCTGAAAGTAGGCGGCTATGAAAAGGTCACGGCCATTGCTGTCGGCGACATCGTCGCCAGAGGCGATGGCGCTCCTGGCGGCTGGCCCGAGAATGGCGTCGATTTTGGCAGAATCGTTGGCCTTCACCGCATCCACGAGAGCTACTACCGCATCGTCCGGCGTCGAAAAAGTCTGTTCTGCTGGTCTCTTCCCGCAGCCTGCGAGCGCGAGAAAAACTACCGCGGCCTGAATCGACATGATTTTCTGTAGCACGTTCATCTTTTTGCTCCTCATATTAGTCATGGGTTCGTTCCTCATCACTGGTCCCACTAGCCGCGCCCCCCGCGGCTGCGTTCGGCACTGCCGCGTCCACGGCTGCTAGCTGCGCGCTCGCTACTTCCTTTCTGATAGCCTGAAAATGCGCTGGTGCTTTTACCCGTTTCCATCTGCCGCGCCGGGGTTGCACTTCGATTAGCCGTTGAAGGCGATGCCCCTGAGTACCCTTGTGCCCGGCCGCGGGACGCAGCGTTCGAGTTAGCTGTCGCTGGCGTTTGGGTCCGCGAGGTGGTGTTACGTGTTGTAGAGTTTGCTGCTGAGTTGGTGGTGGGCCGGGGCGTCCGGTTATAGTTGTTTGTGTTCTGGCGGTTTACGTTGAGGTTGTTATTGTTGACGTTTACGTTGATGTTGTTGTAGCGCGGCGCATTTATGTTTGTGTTTGCGTGGTAGTAGGGAACAGCACGGGTATAGGGATAGCGTCCGTGCGGTGGGTAACGCCAAGCGCTGCCGTGTACAATTATCACGCTCGAGTGCCAGTGCATGCCCCATGCACCCCAGCCGTAATAACCATACGAGTTGTTGCTCATAGCCACGCCTAGAGCAATGCCCAGCCCAAAACCAATCACGGCAGCAGCCGCAACATTTGCTGAATTATCGGGGGGCGGCGCGGTGACGTACACGGTTTGCGTGTTGTACACCGGCACATAAACGACCTGCGGATTGGCCGGTTGAATCACGATCACCTGCTGCCCACTCTGTGTTTCGGTTTTCACTTCCTGCTGAGGTGTAGTCTTCAAGTTGCCGACGGCCTGCGCCTGGGTGCGCAGCCGCTGGACCGAAGCCAGTACTGCTTTTTGATCGCTGGTAAAGGCCTTGCCGAGTTCTGTAGTCCACGGCAAGTTTGTCTCCATCAATTTCAGCACGTCCGGGAAGAACACCAGAGCGATGAAGGCAGCATCGAAACCGGCCTTTTCGGCCGCCTCTTGGAGATCACTGCCTTGGAGTTGGCTGTTCTGCTGCAGCCATTTGTTCACCTCGGTGACTTGCTGCGGACTACTGGCGCCGGCCAGCACTTGCGCCAGTAGGGCATCAGGATAAAGGGCGATGGGTGCCAACAACTGATCCATCGCCTGCTGATCCGGTGTGGCAGCCTTAGCGGAAGCAGTCTGGGCAGACGCTTCCGCCGTGCCGAAACTGCAACTGCCAAACAACAAAGCGAGCGATAAAATATAAGCTAGAACGCTTTTATACATGGTTATGACTCCCCTTTATTGATCTTGTCTCCACTGAAACTCTCGTAGGCCCCTGTCCAAAATCGATACACTCCGGCTAGAAAGAATCTCCCGCGCCGTTCAGCCAGCTGAAAACCATCACGTCATGCACCATGGCGGTACAAAATGGTTTGGCTATTTCTTAAGGTCCACTGGAGGACCACTGACTCGCTTGAACTTGAGGTCGACAGTCACCTCGATGCGGTCGGCGATGGTGACGAAGGGAATACCTTTAGTCATGCCATAGTCCTTACGATCGAAGGCCATTTTTCCTTTAACCTCTCCAGTGCCTGTCCCCGCGCCGATAACCGTAAACAGCAACTTCTCGGGCTTAGTCGCTCCGCGGATCGTAAAGTCGCCATCCACCTCGATTGTGTCGGGACCAGTCTGTATGAATTTCGTTGAGTGAAAGGTGATCTGCGGATCCTGCTGGACGTCGAAGAAGTCTTTGCTCTTCAGCTTGCCGTCCTTCATGCCACTTCCGGTACTCACACTGTCTGCCTGAATCTTGATGTCCAACACGCCTGTCGACAGATCCGAAGACGTAAATGTGACGGTTGCGTCCCAGTTTTTGAAAGTGCCATCGATAGCTACTGAAGCCTTCACGGAAAACTTAACCGAACTGTCTTCCTGCGAAATCTTGAAGGCAGGAGCTCCCTCAGGAGCCTGTGCTCGACTCAACGATGGAAAGACGGCGGAAACTAGAAGGCATAGAGTTGCAAATCGCGTGGCTGCAAAGCAAAACAACCAGTCTTTCTCTGTATGTTTTATTTTCTTCATTTCTTCACGCATTTCACTTCTCCTTGACTGCTTGCATATGCGAAGAATGGCCCGGTTCAGCTGCTCCTGCTAAAAAGTAAATGCTGCCCCGACGACAGGCCCTTTCTGGCTCATACGCAGACCAATGCGGTTGGACTGAGTGTTATCCTTGATGATCAGACGTGAGCCAACTTGGTAGCCGGCAGTGAAGCTGACATGCTTGTTCACGTTAACGCCGAGCTTGTCGGCCGTGGACACAAAGTCGCCGTAGCCAAAAAAGTACATCCCATTCACACCGCCCTCGACGTACAAACGGGGAGAATCTGTTAAGTACAATCGGAACTGAGGTCCGGCAACCGGGAGTGGCGCCAGAATTGAGCCGTTGGCAGATAAGGGACCAAAGTTCACTGGCGGTGTGCCGACCACCTGGGCTGCTGCTTTTATTTTCGCCGACGTATTAAAAAGATCGAATTGCACGGCGATGCCTAGATGACCGCGCTTTCGCCGGATGATGTCGTACTGGTAGCCAGGGGCAACGAGAAACGCGTGAAGTTCGGTCTGGACGACCGCGTTGGCGACGAACGTGTTACCCCGGAAAGTGATGTCCCGCTGGAGGACGGTTTGGCGGGAGGAGTTGAAGGGGATTATGTCCACATAGAGATGATTCTTGTGGCTGATCTTCCAGTCTACCTTGCCGCTGAAAGTCGAGTAAGAGCTAAAGCCAAAGTCCTTATGAAAATCGATGGGAACCTCGCTGCTTCGACCCTGTAGGGATCCTGAGGGATTCGAATAAAACCAGGAGGTTTCGATACGTAGCTTGTACTCATCAAAATCTTCATGCTTCTGGGCGCGCGAGGCTCCGGGAAGAACCAAGAGCAGAAGAAATGTGATGGTGATTACCATAAGGAAAGATCTAGACAACGGGCGATTTCCGAAGCGGAGCGAAATAGGGTTTTGTCCCGATTCGGAGAAGGAAACGCCTGCCGTCTGCAGCCCCCGCCTGTTCTGCATTAGATGGAAGAGCCTTCGCGCAAATTTAAATTCTTGTTTCATAATGTGGGTGTCCTTTCGTTTAATTCAACCGGCGCGACTTTCTCCGTATGCCCCATTGGGTTGTCACTCATGTGTTTGATCAAGAGGACTTCATTCCCAACTTCGCTATACATCAATTCATCGACAACATTGCGCGCCATCAGTAGTCCATAGCCGCCAGCCCGCATGCCTTGAGCCTCGCGCCACTCCAGATGAACGGTCGGGTGATCCGGCGGATTGGAAACGGCAGCGTGTGGGATAGCGCCGAGGGAGAAGCCTGTCCCTGGGTCGCGCACGTAGAACACGATGGCCCGTGCTGTGCGGACGGCAGCCACTTCAACAATTTTTTCCGGGTCGAATTTGGCTCCGTGCTCCATTGCGTTCATCAAGACTTCGCGAAACGCCAGCATGAGGGACTCGTGAGCGACTGGCGGTAAGTCGGACCGCATTTCTCTCAAAAACGTCACCAGCCGTTCAGCCGTTAGCATGCGACAGTTCACGCGCAGAGAAACCCAGCCAGAGCGCGCAGACAAGACTTCAATGTCGCTGCGCCAGTCAGTCTCCGCGGCGGCGCGTGAAGCAATCTCGGCAACCTCGAGAGGCTCAAACGGCGACGTCAAGCAAACGAAAACGTGAGCCCGTAGCGCGGCGATGACGTCGTCCGGTGTGCTTTGCGGTGCGAGGACGATAGCTTTCACGCCGGGTCGAATAGAACGCACCTCTTGGAGAAGAGCCAGATCTTCCTCGACCGTGGTGAGCGGGCTAGTGAGTAGGACGTCAAATGATTCACGTCGAATGCGACGCAGCGCATCGGCATCGCCCGCGGCGCATTCAAAGGTGCATCCGGCCTTGGTGAGCGCCTCGCCAATCGCGCGGTTCACATCGGAGTCTGTGCCGATCATAAGAACTTGCCGCATGGTCTACTCGTTCTCCTGCTCACCGCATGCTTTCGCGCAACTCGACTAGGACCTGGTCGTATGCGGTTTCCACGGGAAGGAGCCCCATTCGCGGGTACTCGATCTCGAGAATGACGTAAACGGAAATCACGACGATCACTGCAAAGGCGGTGATGTGCAGCCAATTGCGTTGCTTACTGCCCGCCATTCCATAACCGGCGAGTAAGGAACAAACCGGCGCGAGCAAGAACAAGAGGCCGAAAATAATCAGCGGGGGGTGTAGCCTGGCTGACATCGTTCGCGTGCTCGAAATATCAATCATGCCGTTTAGCGAAGGGATGAGCAGCTTGAGCGCGTCGGGATTAGAGGCTGGCAAACGTGTGGCGGCTATGACCTGGGTCCAGATAGCCGTTTGAAGTTTTGCGGACCTGGCGAGTTCCGCCTTTGCCGCCTCGACGTCCGGAAACCTCCGATAAGCTTCTAGCCGGGAATCCACGTACGTTCTGAACTGTTCGCGGAGAGCGGGCTGTGCTTCAGGGGACAGTAGATCCAGCCTCAAGTAAGCTGTGCCAATTGCATTGGCCTCCTCTTGGATCAAATGTCTTCGGGCGTCCAGCCGGGCGGGAGCTCCAGAAAAGGTGAAAGCGACCAGCAGACCAAATAGGCTGAACACGGCGCCTTGCACCACCCCTATGCCAGACGTCGCCCCTTGTGGATCCTTCGCGAGATAGTACTTTCCCAAGCGGCGGCCGATTTCCAAGCAAACCAACATGCCGACAAACAGGCCAGCGGCGAATGGCAAAGCTGGAATTATTCGATCCATTTACTCCAGTTCTCCTTTGTCATGACCTTCGCCATGGCCTCCGTTGGCAGATGATTCTTTCCCTTTGCCGCTCTCGGAACGTGAACCACATTTCCATTCCTCAGCGGCGCAAGCCGGATTGCGCCTACCAGTTCCTATTTATGTTTCAGGGCAGGCGGAAAACTCTTCAGCGCCTTAGCCATAACCTCATCTACTTTTTTGTTGAGATCATTCAGAATCTTCTGGGGATCTCGAATCTTCTCTGAGGCCAGTGCCGTCCACACAGGTTTCCCCGAGGCCGCGTCCGTCACCGTGACTTTCAACTTGGTAAGGGTGGAAGTCCACACATCCAGTGAAACGCCGCCGAGACTTCCCGACGCCCAGGTCGGGCCAGGCGTTCCTCCGTTGAGCATGTCAGGCTGCGCTGAACTCGCGGTTTCGGTAATACCGCCCGCTTCATACTTGATGCGAAAGTCGGGACGATTCTCGTCAAGAATGAAGCCCTTGGCCTGCAGCTGGCGGTTGAGCGATTCGACTAAAACCTTGTCAATGTAGGCTTGGTCATCCGGCCGCTGATGCGTGAGCAGATAGTTTTTGCCGATGGCGTAGCGCTTGTAACGCGTGAAATCGTTCGACTTGTCGTAGTCGGACTTTATCTTCTGGGCGAAGACAGACGCGGCAGCTAATAGGACCGCTGCTCCGCCAAGTGCCACGTTCTGAAGGCCCGTTCTCATTGTCCGTGTTCCGTACTGCGGCGATTCGTCTTGCTACAGAACAAATTCCGCTCTTCGGGTGGGCTCAAGCCCTGCTGTGGAATAAGCACGATTAATACCGACCGCGAGACCGTTGTCGTCAGCACTTAAAGGCTTATTATTCTTTCGATTGCGAGCTGGCCCGAGAGAAGCGGGGATCGTCCACGGACTTGCGTTGCCCGAGATTTCGGAGCGCCCCCGATATTTCGGAGTTCTACCCAGTCCTGCCTCAGCGGAAATGGAAAAAGTCTTCATCCGTTAAGATAACGGAGCGAACATATGAAGAAGCAACGGAAGCACTACACACCGGAGAGAAGGTCGCCATTCTCAGGAGGCATTTGATGGAAGAAGTGCCGATCTCGGATCTGTGTGACGAGCGAGGACTCCAGTCAACCGTGTTCTACCGCTGTTCAAAGGAGTTCTTCGAGAACGAAGCGGCGGCTTTCCAACAAAGGGGACGGTCTCGTGCGGCGCTGGTCGGAGAGATCGAGGTCGGCGACGGGCGACTTGGGCACAACTCATCCTGAAGTTCAATGGTATTTCACTTTGCGCTACTTATTTATGGTACGGATTGAAGTCCAAGGGCGCTCCAAACGGCACGCTGTCCTTTTTCAAGGAGGCCTGCAGTTCCCTGGTCTTGGGCCCGAACACCTTGTACAGCACCCATGAGTGAGCCAGTTCGTAGTTGTATGGGGTGTCCTCATCCGGATTGACGGTTAAGTTATAGATGTGTGGTATGGCAAGCTGTTGAATCGGTGCCGTACCATCCTCGATCTTGTGAGTCAGAACCTTGAAATTCTTGTATCTCATGCCTACATGCAGATGATCGAAGAACATCGGAAAGTAGTCCCGATTCGAGTGCACCTGCTTACCAGTGATAAATGCTGATTGATCGCAGCCATCCAGCACCCGATCTGTCGGCACCTTTTCTTTGTGGCCGATCATGTTCAGCAAAGTCGGAAACCAGTCGGTGATGTGCATCATCTCGTCCGACTTACCGGGCGCAATCTTTCCGGGCCAACGGACGATGCATGCAGTCCGGTTGTTGCCTTCAAAGGTGGAAAAATACCCCCCGCGCCAAGGTCCTGGGGCGTTGCGGTTGCCGGGCGCATGGAAGGAGGTATCCCGGCCGTTATCGCCGGCAAAGATAACGATCGTGTTTTCGCTCAGTCCCAGTGCATCGACTTTATCCAGCAAGACCTTGAAGTCTCCGTCGACCATCTGGATGCAGTCTGCAACCGCGCCGCCATTCGAAGAGCCTTGAAACTCCGGTCTTGGCAGCACCGGAAAATGTACATTAGAATGGTTGAAATAAATGAAGAAGGGTTGATCCTTGGCCTTCGCTCCCTCCATAAAGCGGCTAGCCTTTTCCATGAATTCAAGGTCGATGTTGCGGCGGACTTCTGCATCGAGAACCTTTATGTTTTGCACGTCGCCCTTGCCTTTGGACTCCAGCATGTGCTCAGGTTGGAAGTTTTCTTTCTTGAACCATTTGTCCTCGGGCCAGAGCGCGACATCCCAAGTGCCGCGTAAGCCGTACCAATAGTCAAATCCCTTATCTGTCGGCAGCCTTCCCACGTCTTCGCCACAGTGCCATTTTCCGTAGCAGGCGTTGCTGTAACCAAGCTCCCTGAGCTTGTCGGCGATGGTGACTTCCCATGCCACCAGTCCGGAACCAGGCAGCGCCGTGATACAGCCCGTGCGAATTGGGTGCCTTCCGGTCATCAGTGCAGATCGGCTTGGCGTGCATTGCGCCTCGACGTTGTAGTTGGAGAGCTGCAGACTTTCGCTGGCAAATTGATCGATATTCGGCGTTTTCGCACCGAGCGGATAAGCACCCCCATAACATCCAAAATCACCGACGCTGATATTGTCGAGATGAAACATTAGAATGTTGGGTTTGTTAGACATGGAAATCCTCCTGAGAATCATGGCTTCAGCAAGTCAATCACCGCATACACAAGACTCGCTGTACGGTCGCTGAGGCAATCATCTTTTCTTCCATAGCACCGGGTGAGTCGGATTAACCGGGCCGCACCGCAGCAGATACGGTGATTGCCAGAGCGAATGCCGCGATAAGAAAATATCCTCGATAGTCCCTCGGCCGTTCCCCGCAGGCCGGTTCTAGTAACCTTCCATTACGTATTTGACGAAGTCTGGATTGTCGTGGCAGAGAAGTGGAAATACTGCCTCGGAAAAATAAATCCAGGCGTGCAGATCCCATTCTTTGGTGTCATCTTGAAAGCCCCGTTCCCAAAGAGCTGCATGGAGAACTTCGTGCTGGAGCGCTTGAATATTTCTAAAACGATCGTGGCTCCGCGCGATGGAGATTGTTTTTCGTTCATAGTCGGTCGCACCTTCACCCTGTGAATCTCCATAGGCCGTGCTCGGTTCGTGATACGAGATCACATATTTCACGCAAGGGTGATCTTGTAAGCCGCAAATGAGGATAGAGGAGGGAGGAGGGGCATACGTCTTCGATGCGCTCTGCGACCTCCACGACGCTAGCAAGGCACCGCCAAGGAGAGCGACTGCTATCGAAATGAAATAAAGACGCTTCACTTGACCCTCATGGCACAGAAGTAGGTTCTACGACGCTGGACAGTGACCGAACAAGCCCCGTTTCTACCTCAGACCCAGTGTTCAGCAAGCACGGCGAATACCGAGAGCCAATGGCTTTCACTGAAGTCTTAAACTCTTAGCGCTCTTTCAATTGCAAACCGGTCCTTGGGGAGTTGGGATTTCAGCTATGCCTTGCTCTGCCCGAGATTTCGGAGTGCCCCCGACATTTCGGAGACCCGCCAATGTACGGGAATGGGCCGGTGAATGAGAAATTGACGCGCGACCGCTCAAAATGCTTCTCCAACTCCCATTCCGAACGTGTGACCGTCCCTGCCTTGCGCGATGTCCGCGCGAAGATTGACGTGATATTTCTTGCTCAATAAGAACCGCAGCCCGCCGCCGCCGCTGGGGAGGAATTTTTGTATTCCATACAACTGACCTCCACCAGGGATGACTTCGCCAATGCCGCCGAAAGCGACCAGCCCAAACCTTTTCGGCAAAACAAGGCGATACTCCAATTGTGTTGCGAGCATGTAGCGAGCGAAGTATTGCCCGGCCACATATCCACGCAATTCGTTATTTGTTCCGAACACGCAGTTCTCATAAAACGGCGGCTTTCCTCCGGTCGCGCAAAAGTAGGCGTTGTAGGCGAGGACTTGATTCTTGTTCAGACTTCCGTATTTGTCGAACGCAGCTTTGTACGATTGAAAGGAGTACTTGCTGCCTAACGCCTGGGAGAAGAAATCTGATGTGAAGTCGAAATAAGTTCCGCTGGTGGGATAGAAGCGGTTGGGGCTGGTATCCCGGGTCAGTTTAGCGCCAATGGCGGTGAGCGTCGTGTGGATCCCAACATCTGGGGGGATTGGGAAGTTGCTGATATTATTTGGCCGGACCGTAATCAACGAGCGTCCTGTCATAAATCGAGGGCCCACAAAGAATTTCCACCAAACCCGGCGCACGAACTCTCCAAGGAATGCCTGGCCGTTTTGGTTCAGCGGAAGCTTGAGACCCGCTGCGGTTCCGGTGCCGTACACACCGTAGTTCAAGTTGGCATGGGCGAAAGCAGACGTAATTCGATACGTATCCTCTTTGAGGTAAAGTTGCCCACCGAGGACGAACCCACGGCTGCCGTTGTTTGTAATAAGACCGGCACCACCAACAACCGAGGGCGGAGAGACTTTGTCTTTCGAACTAAAGGGAAAGATATAGCCAACCACTGGCACAATTCCCGAACCGATGGCGGGGCTCGAAATCGGAAGAGGCGCGACCACGATCGCTCCCGGTCCGCCCAACTTCTTCTTTTTTTTCGGTTGCGCTTGAGGCCCGGCAGCAGCCTTTAATTGCGCGGACTCGCCACCTAGCGTGGGTGCGGAAGACTGCTGTTGTTTGCTCTCCGGCTGGGACTGAGGATGCTTCGCTTCCTGAGCGTACGCGGACCAGACGCAGCTGCTGATCAGCAGCAGAATGCACGCTCGCAGGAAATTAGCCATCGGGCCCGTACCCCGCCAAGATGAGAAGCACCACAAACCAACCGCTTATTTTCCTACTGGAACCCATATGTTGTTGGCGGCGGCGACATCGGCGTTCGCAAATTGGGTGGCGATGTTGACCCGTTGGAGGCCGTCTTTCTTGCCGGGCGCGGCTCTAAACACGAGGTAGTACTGGTTGTCAAAAACTCGTTGCAAGCGCTCCAAGTAGGGCTTAAAGCTGACAGCGTTTTGAGTTCCCAGCGCGTAGTACTCGCCTCCAGTTTCGTCTGCGATTTTGCCGACACCAGATTGACCCAGCGTTGCTTCCCAAGCGTTTCGCCCGAGCCGTCCGGCGCCCGTGGCATAAATGGAGTGAACAATTACACCGTAGCGCTGGCTAGTCGTACTTGCAGTATCCGAATCAGGACTGATCGTCGGCATCGTGTAGGATGCAGGTGAGTAACGACCACGTGAAGACATTTGGCCCCCTGTGGACCTTTCGCCCCGCAGGCGGTCGATTCCGTCAGTGATCATCAAAACTTCACGTCGCACCTTCTGTTCGGGCCAACTCTTCACCAAGCTGATGAGCGACAAATAAGGACTATCCATCGATGATGACGTTCCGCGGGGAAGACGCAATGCTTTTGCTGCGAGTGCATGATCGTCTGTGAAATTCTGAGTGATCTGGAAAGTTGCATTGGACATGTAGGCAACGCCAACAACGGTTGACGCAGGCTGAGCATTGATGAAATCCCGAATGTCATTGAGGTTCGTTCCGATGCCTGGGTCACAAGTATCGTCGATTAGAATAAATAATTGGAGCGCCGCGTTGTCGCCCTTGGCGGGAATTAACTGATCTATTTTTAGGATATTCTTGCCTTGTTTCACCTGCACGGTCTCGGGGCGCAGAGCCGGAATTTCAGCGCTATCACTGAAAGACTGGTCAGTGATAACCATGTGAACCTGAACGGTGCTCGCAGCGGCCTTCTCCTGTGAATAAGCAATTCGCGCATTCAAGGCCAACAAGCAACAAGTACCAACGAGGCACAATACAACTTTATAGATTTTCATTGCTTCTCCTCCGTCCTAGAGATATTTGTTCGACCAGCCGTCGTAACCCCGTCCGTCCGCGACCTCTCCCGTAGGGCGAGAGAAGGGAATAGTTCCTCAAAGAGCAGTTCTCGCGCGCTCAATCAAATCCAAACCCTTGGTTTCCACCACGGTATGAAATTCGACGAGCGGTGGCTCGGAGCCTAAGTCCATTAGTACAAGCAGCCGTTTGTAATGTTCTGTGCGAATATGCCGCAACAGGTCGTCTTGAGTCTTCCACTGTGCCTGATAGCAAAAAGCCTGCGGGTCGTTGCTTTCTTGTAGAATCCGGCAACACATACAACCGGCCTCTACCGCCGTAGGACCCGCCCAAGCAACAAGGGCTCGGCGCAGTTGTTCACATTTTGCAGACGCTACGACAATGCGTACTCTCTCGATGACCAAGAGTTTTCCCCCGACTCGCCGGACCGCCCCTTGATGAGAGCGGATCCCCGAACAGACGAGGTCCGGTTTTTCACATGAGTGGAGAAGCAAGAGTAGTTCCCAACCAAAGGAACTGCTGCGCAGAGCTAAGGTGTGAGCCAACAGTACTTTGTGAGGCGCCGCGCAAAGAGAAGAAAAGGGAGCTACCCGACATTTCGGAGATGCTCCGAAATGTCGGAGACTACCTGTGGCGAGAGATACCGAGCTTTTGCATTCGAGATTCGAGTGTGGTTGGCTTCAGTCCCAGAATCTCGGCTGCGCCACCTGCACCTCGAACGCGCCAACCGGTCATCTCCATGACGTGTAGAATGTGGTTTCGCTCTACCTCTTCGAATGTCTGAGAGTGACCGTTTGTCGCGGCGGTTTCGCCAATAGGCAATTTCGCTCGGAACACTGTATTCGTGCTGGTAATCAGAAAGCGTTCGATCACGTTGCGGAGTTCGCGAATGTTTCCCGGCCAGTAGTAAGTCTTGAAGGCCTCCATCGTTGAAGCCTGAATCGTCTCGATGGAGCGTCCCATTCGCTGACTAAGCTCGTTCACGAAATGCCAGACCAGCGACGGAATGTCTTCCCGCCGCTCGCGCAATGGCGGAACCGTGATAGGAAAGACGTTAAGGCGATAGAAGAGGTCCTCGCGGAACTTGCCGTCCCGGACTGCCTGCTGCAAGTTCTTGCTGGTAGCCGCGATTACGCGTACATCTACCTTGATGGTCTTGGGACCGCCTAGCCGCTCGAATTCCCCTTCCTGAAGAACTCGCAGCAGTTTGGATTGCAGCTCGATCGGCAACTCCCCGACTTCATCCAGGAGGATCGTTGAGCCGTTGGCCAGTTCAAAGCGGCCCATTTCCCGGGTGAGTGCGCCAGTAAATGCGCCTTTTTCCCGCCCAAATAGTTCACTCTCGATCAGGCTAGCGGGTAACGCCGCGCAGTTCACCTTGACCATGACACGATCTCTGCGGCGACTATGTTCGTGTATAGTGCGTGCAATCAACTCTTTGCCAGTTCCGGTTTCCCCAAGGACGAGTACGGTGGAGTCGGTGGGCGCCACTTGCTCGACCTTTTTGAGTACTCGCCGAATGCCTTCGCTATCGCCAATCACCTCATCGTGATGGTGCTCCAGCTTTACTTCCTCCCGTAGATAGATGTTCTCTTTTTCGATCTGGTGTTTCAGCTCTTCGATCTCCTTAAGGGCATGGCGCAACTCCTTTTCGGCGCGTACTCGGGTAAGCGCGTTGGCGAAAATCTCAGCCACCAAACCGAGCCGCTCGACGAGTGGTTTAGGCCATTCGCGCTCGGCGCGCAAGGATCCAAAACCGAGCGCTCCCATCATTTTCCCTCCAGCGGAGAGAGGGAAGGTGACGTTGGATTTGGGTCCATGCAGGCGCAGAGTTTCTTTGTCCTTTTCCGCTTCCTCCGGCAACTCCTCAATCGTCGCAAAACAGACCGTTTTTCCACCCAGCACGGTTCGAACCATCCAAGGGAAGTCCCGATTGGACAAACGTGGATTGGGTTCATATCCCGGGGCTGCCCACGAGTGAGTAACGATCACCCCATCACCTCCTGGGGGGACCTGGGCCAGGGTGCTGCGGTCCAAACCGATCGCTTCACAAACCCATTTCTGGGCTTCTGTAATCCGACCATCTAATTGGTCTGCAGGAACGTTAATGAATGTGGCCGATAGTTCCGTGAGCACTGTCTCAAAGTTCAACTGCTCGGCGAGCGCCTGTTCTGAGAGCTTTCGGTCGGTTATGTCAATACAGGAGCCAATATATCCCAGAAATTTCCCGCCTGAGTCAAACCGTGGCACGCCGCTGTCAACGAGCCAGCGGTATTCACCGTCGTGACGCCGCAAGCGGTACTCCAGGGTGAACCCCGATCGCGCTTCGAATGCCGCTGAGTAGGTTTCCAGACAGCGGTTCACATCCTCAGGATGGACCCCTGAGGCCCATCCATTTCCCGACTCCTCCTCCATGGTGCGCCCAGTAAACTCAAGCCAGCCGTGATTGAAAAAGTTGCACAATTTATCGGTACCAGACATCCAGATCAACACAGGAGCCGTGTTTGCGACAGTCCGAAAGCGCTCTTCGCTCTCCATGTGAGCTTCCGCTGCTCGCCTTCGTGCCAAGGCGCTGGCGAATACCTCACCTGCTCGCTGAAATCGAGAGATCGAAGTTTCATCCCACGTTTGGGTTCGCTGAAATACGCCCGTACCCATCGTGCCAAGATGTTCGCCACCAACAAAAAGTGGGATTGCCAACCAGGACTTCAGTCCTGTAGACAACATATACTCGCGCTCGGCAGTGGCCTCCTGGGGCAGGTCTTCTAAAGCAGACACGAAGCATATTTCCCGGTTGGCGATGCGCCCTGCCACCCAAGGGTACGACTCATTGATGATTTTCCCGGTAGGCGGTAGTGGAACGCCGGGCCGGCACCAGAAATGCGTAACCGTTCTGCTTCCCCTCTCAGCATCGAACAGGTTGATGTTGACTCGGTCCAGATCCATGACTTTGGCAAGGTCTTTCAACCCGTTGTTGAGTTCGGTATCTATACGCTCTACGGGCAGGTTGATAAAGGTCGTTGACAGCTCCGACATCAGTTTTTGGAATTCCAGATTTGATTTGAGTTCATGGGTGCGCCTTAGCTCGGTGACATCGCGGATAGCGGCCGAAATCACCTCTCCATTTTCTGTATCCAGCGGAGCCAGGCTGATTTCAATGGGGAACTCGTGGCCGTCCCGGTGTCGTCCAAACAGCTCGAGTCCTGCTCCCATGGGCCGCGTATGCGGAGACGCAATATATCGGGAGCGATACTCAACGTGGGCAGTCCGAAACCTTTCGGGCATCAACTTCTCGATGGGCTCGCCAATCAGCTCTTCGCGCCGGAATCCAAACATCTTTTCGGTATTGCTGTTTACGAGCGTGATTCGGCCGTCGCGGTCCGCAAGTAGCATGGCATCTGGCGCAAACTCAAAAAACCAGGCGGCATCCATGTTCCGTATCACCTCGTGACTTGCAGTGCTGCTCTTACATGCTTCGTCGCCCCGCACTGAAATGTCTGGCGAAATGGAAGCGCTGGCATCTGAGAAGGGGTGTGTATTAGCTTCGCGCTGGGGTTGAGCTTTCGTTCCCATCAGTGAACTCTTTCTTTCCTTTTTCAAGTGCTACGCAGCTGTTCTACTTCTCATCCACAAGAACCAAATCGCGCGGCTTAGAGCGCTACCCTCCGTATGGCTTCGAGGACTTCTTTGCCGGAATCGGTTTTACGGAAATAAGCCGCGCAGCCCGCAGCTTCGGCAGCGTCGCGCGATTGGGGATCGTCGTGAGCAGTGACAAAAATGACCGGAATGCTCTCGCCCGCGGCTGCGAGGTGCTGAGCGAGTTCGATGCCAGACATGGCACCGAGCTGGATGTCCAGGACTAGGCAGCCGAACTGAGGATGCTTGGTGTCCGCGAGAAACGATTCCGCCGAGTCATAAGGAACCGGCTGAAGTCCGGCCGCACGCAATAGCCGGCCGAATGATCGGCAAATGTTTTCGTCGTCATCAACAACTGCAATATAAGTAGGGGTAACGCTGCTCATGGCGATCTGATGAGCACTTTAGTAATGGAAGGAAACGCCGTCTACTGCCCTTTGGGGAAGGTCCGGACGGGCTCCGGGAAGATGCCCGCCTCCTGCGTCAGTCGGGTGAGTTCCGCCACAGACTGCACCTTCAATTTCGTGGTGATCGCGGTACGATGCAGCTTCACTGTCCGTTCGTGGATGTCCAGGTCCCCAGCGATCTGCTTGTTGAGTTGTCCCCGCACAACATGAGAAAGCACTTCTAGCTCGCGTTCGGTAAGCGTATCGAATCGCGTGCGCAACTCACGCTGCCGTTCTCGCGTCCCGCGCTCCCGTGAATCGCGGGCAAGAGCGCGCTTCACGGCGTCCAACAACCTTGCTTTTGGAGCGAGTTTTTCCAAAAAATCCTCGGCGCCACCGTGCATAGCTCGAACGGCCGAGGGAATATCTCCGTGCCCGGTCAAAAAGAGAATAGGCAGTGGATTGGGAGTCTGAGCAAGGGCAGATTGCAGATCGAGTCCGTTCATTTGAGGCATCTGCAAATCTGCCAGCACACAGCCTGGTGTATCTGCATCACGTTGCGTGAGAAACTCGTGCGCTGACGAATATGTCTTTATAGAGAATCCGTTCGCCCGGAGCAGCCGCGAGATCGCCGTAAGAAAAGATGCATCATCGTCGACTACGTGAACGATAGGTCCGGTCTCGCTCATTTCGCGGCATCCTTCTCTGCGATCGGCAGTGTAAATCGAAACCATGCTCCACCCTCATTCCGGTTTTCTGCCCAGAGTCGACCGTTGTGTGCCTCAACGATCGTGCGAGAGATCGCCAAACCCATGCCCATACCGTTAGGCTTGGTCGTGAAAAAGGGATCAAAAATCTGCGTTAGCTTGTCGGCGGGAATGCCGTGGCCGGAATCACTCACAGCTATCTCGATCGTCTGTGGTCCGCCGAGCGACGCGGTCACCCCGACACGCCGATCCGCCGGGTTCGCCCCCTCGAGTGCATCCATTCCGTTGACGACCAGGTTCAGCAACACCTGCTGAAGATGGACGAGGTCACCCCACACGGGCGGCAGATTGTTTGCCACGGCCACTTCCATTTTGACGTGCCGGGCCCCAGCGTCGGAACGTACCAGGGCAACCACTTCCCCAACAAGTTCGCCCACATCCACGGGCCGCTTATCCAGGTTCTGCCGCTTCAGCAAACCGCGCATCCGGTCAATCACACTCCCGGCCCGCTGATCGTCCTTTCGGATGTCGGCGAGTATGGCGCGGATTTCTTGGAGGTCAGGCGATGCGTCTTGCAAGAAAAGTTCCGCCGCTTCCGCATTTCGCAGGATTGCGCCGAGTGGCTGGTTAATCTCATGCGCCAGCGCCGACGCTAGCTGGCCCATCATCGAGACGCGGCCGGCGTGCGCAATCTCCCGCCGCAAATTCTGAGTTTCCTGCTCGCCTTCTTTTCGCTCCGTAATGTCCTGCGATACGCCACGGGCGATAATTGGTTTTCCGGCCCCGTCGAACTCGACGCGGCCGCGAGAACCGATCCAACGCTGCCTGCCGGTCGGAAGCACTACTCGATAGTCTGCTTGATAACTACCGTCGCCCGCAGTCGCTTTCTCCAGCAGTGAGCGAAATGTATCGCGATCTTCGAAGTGGATTCGTTCCAAGATTTTATCGAGTTCCAGCCGTTCCGTCTCTGGAAATCCAAACAGCGCCCGCCATTTGTTAGTTGCCCAGATTTCGTTCCGGACGAGATCCCGAATCCAAATTCCGAATTCCGCACCCTCAACAGCCAGCCTCATTCTTTCTTCAATTTCATGCAACCCAGCTTCACTCTCCTGTAACTTATGGTCGAGCTGCGACGCGCGGAGCATTTCACTGCCCAACTCGTAGCCCATCACTGCGACCATGCCCGTAAAAAATAGGCTCGCCGAAATTGGCGCGCGGACGATTCCCCAGAACACAAATGGGGCTTGTACGGAAGAGATAAGTGCAAAGAACACGATACTTCCGCCCACGGCAAGCGCACGATGGCGGTCGCCCCGCCGCCATGTAGTGACACTGGCGTCTGCGGTAAAGATAAGCCATGCCACCAAACTTAGGTGACCGACCAACATCCAGGGATTGGGCACACCTTCGGCGATCGTGACGGATTCACCGAGAAATCGGATGTGCCCGAGATGCGTAATCTCGCGGTAATTGAGATTCTGCCCCGTTAGAAAATTGAGCAGGAGCGCGAGCGTGCGCAGGCCGCAGACCGTCCACGCGAGCCATGGTCGCCCCGCCTTCAAGTAGAGCCGCGCAAACCAGACGAGGGATACAAGCAACAGCCACACTGCAACGTGCCCCCACTTCAGCACAGTCGCGAATTCTGCCGGCGTATCCGCCCGCATCATCAACAATTCACAAAACGCAAAGGTTGTCGTGGACGCAGCCGTCAGAGCAAAAAGCAGATTAGCCCAAGCCTTGCGATTCCTGCACCAGAACAAGAAGTTAATCCCAGCCAGCGTGAGGCACGCCGACGCACTCATGGACCAGATGATCGTAACCAGGCTCATTTGTAGTCGAGAAGGCTCTTCATTCAGGCTCACGCCCAGCACGTCACGGCGCAGTTTTGCCGGAGCATATTTCGTCCGGCGTCCTCATCATCCTCCGTAAGGAGGCGTACTTGGAATCAGAGCGATTCTACGGCAAGCGGCTCCGGGAGGCTATCAGAACACTGGACTCTACATCATGTCTAACGCGCTCACCAGGAGCCGCGCCTTGTCGTCAATGCGCGCGCTAACTCCAAGCGATTCGTGCAGGGATTCGAGTTTACCCTGCGCGTCGTACATGCTACCGTGCTCAGAACCGCTCGGTTAAGTGCATGTGTGAGGTATGCCGTAAGTTTAATTGAGTCTCGGTGGGAGCGTGCTTCACACGCTGGCCGTGTTTATGTTTTCCAAGCACACTCAATCTGCTGTCGGGAGCACACTCCAGCTGGGATATGCTGCCCTCTTGCGATCGTTGCCAACACAAGGGTACGCCCTGCGAGTGATTCTTGCTGTTACTACTTTTGCGACATGTCTCTGCGCTCAGACCGCCTCGACCGGCGCGCTCGCTGGAAGAATTCTTGATCCTTCTGGAGCCCCGGTCCAAGGCGCAGAAGTTCGCCTTATCCTCCAAAGTTCGAAGAACTCGCGTTCATGCATCTCGGACGAAGAAGGTAATTTTCATTTCGCGCTCCTGCCCCCCGGCCGTTATGACTTGCAAGTGAGTAAAGGTGGCTTTGCCCACCAGCTCGTTGACGGCCTGAATATCACAGTGACCGAGACATCGCAGCTCGATCTTCACCTGAAACTGGGTTCCCTAGCGGAAAGCGTGAATGTGGCTTCAGATGCCTCCAGTCTCCAGACGAGTACGGTTGCCCTGGGACGCGTTGTTAGTCGGATAGCGGTGACGGGTTTACCTTTGGTCACGCGGAACTTCGCGCAAATAGCAGACCTCTCTCCAGGGATTGTGACCGGAGTCAGTAACGCTGGGGAGCTAGGTTCCGGTGGGACGTCCCTATCGCAAATTGATAAGTCCAACGATGGTCTCTTCGTTCATGGTGCCCGATCCTATGACAACAACTTCGAATTGGACGGAGTCAGCGTGAGCGATGTTCAGGGAAGTGCCACCGCAAGCGGCGGTATTCCGATACCGAATCCGGACGCGATCCAGGAATTCAAAGTTCAAACTGGCCTCTATGATGCGTCCTACGGCCGGCACGGCGGTGCAAACATCAGCGTAGTGACAAAGTCCGGCACCGATTCCTACCACGGAGATCTTTTCGAGTTCTTTCGTAACGATGCTCTTAACGCGAATGATTTCTTTTTGAATCGAACTGCCCAGCCGCGGCCACCTCTGCAACAGAATCAATTTGGCTTCGACCTTGGCGGGCCAATCAAACAGAATAAGCTGCTCTTTTTTGGTTCTTATCAAGGCACGCGACAGACAAACGGATTGGCCTCTGGCCAGGCCAGAACCGGCTGCACGGTCAGCCTGAGCACGCCGCCGATCACAAACGATCGTTCCGCTGCGGCGCTGGGTCAGCTCTTCGCGGGAATGAACGGTGCGCTGGGCGGCGCTACGATTCTGCCTGACGGCTCCAACATCAATCCAGTTGCGATTGAACTCTTGAACTTCAAATTGGCCGATGGATCATTTCTGATCCCCACGCCGCAAACCGTAAATCCGGCGAATCCCTTTGCAAGCCAGGGCTTCTCCACCATCAGTCAGCCCTGTCACTATAATGAAGAGCAATTTCTTATCAATGCCGATTACATTGCGTCGAGCAAGAGCCATGTTTCTTTTCGTTATTTATGGACTGACAGCAAGCAGTTGGTGACGTTTCCCGGCAACGGGCTGAACCAAGCCGGAAATCTTCCCGGTTTTCCCAGTAACGTGACGGGGGATTTCCGGGTCTTCTCACTCTCTCACACATACGTCTTCTCCCAACACTGGTTGAATCAAGCCCGTTTCGGCTACGTTCGCACAGTAGGGAATACCACCGCACAATCACCGTTCTCGTGGTCGGGTTTGGGCGTGTCGGCCGGAGCTATGAATCAAGAGAACCAACTGGTGAGCCTGAACGTCAGAGGCTCGATCAGTTTCGCTTCGGGTTTTCCGAGGCAATTTACGCAGAATAGCTACGTGATAACCAACGACCTGACGCACGTCACGGGCAAACATACCATCCAAATAGGAGGGTCGCTGACTCGCTATCAAGACAATATAGCGATCACAGGACTCGGTTCGTTCGTGCAATTTTTGAGCTGGCCCGATTTTCTGCTTGGTATGAACGCAACGCAGAACGGTACGAATCGGTTCAGCAACGTGTTCCAGTCGGTGGACGACTATGGTCTGCTTGACCGTGAGTATCGTGCCTGGGAAGGCTCGGCCTACCTGCAGGATAATTATCAGTTCACTCCTAAACTGATGCTGAGCCTTGGTCTGCGATACGAGCGGTTGGGTCAGTTCGGTGATCAACTGGGCAGAAATTCCAGTTTCGACGTGACCAGGGCTGATTCCAACCCGCCCCCACAGGGAAGTACCGCCGGTTACATCGTAGCGTCCAACTATGCAGGAAATATTCCCGCCGGCGTAATAAGGGCTGACAACACATTTGCGAACAACGCAGCGGGGCAAAATGACCTTGCGCCCAGAGTCGGCTTTGCGTGGCAGGTCATGCCGAATGACTCACGCATTCTGCTTCGCGGCGGCTATGGCCTGTTCTATTCGCGACCCACAGGACAGAGTTTTTTCGTGAGTGTCTTTGGCGCGCCGTTTTCAGAAGGCCGCATCAACGTCGGACAGACGAACGCTTCGGCGACATTTCAGGCGCCATTTCCCGAACCTTTTCCAACGCCCGCATCGTTTCCACTTTTCCCCGCCTACTCCCCATCGAGCGCAATTACGGTACCCACAGTCTCCCCCGACTTTCGTCCCGCACTCATTCAGCAGTTCGGTTTGAATGTGCAAACTGAATTCAAGCCTGGCTTGCTTCTCGAGGTTGGATACGTTGGAACTCGAGGAACGAACTTGATCAGAGACCGCCTATTGAATCAGGCGCTTGACGCTTCGACAATTAATCCTATCCGGGGCCAAACTGACAATACGTTGGCAAACATTCCGCTTCGTGTGCCAATTGTCGGCATAGCCCCTGCGGGGCTCCAGGCTGTCGAATCGGCGGGCGCCTCCTGGTACAACGGCCTGGAAGTGAGCCTTACCAGGCGATTCAATCACGGACTTCAGTTCCTGGCGTCTTACACCTTCTCAAAATCGCTGGATACCGATGGTGCAAACATCAACGGCACAAGCGGTGGCAACGCAGTTACTCGCGGCGATCAGAATCTTCCCAGTCAAAGATGGGGCCGTTCAAGCTTTGATCGCACACACCGATTTGTGTTCAGCATGGTGTATGCGCTGCCGGACAAATACTCAACCGGCTTCCGGAGAGCTGCGTTCGGGGGCTGGACGCTGGGGGCCGTGGGCACGGTCCAATCGGGCGACGCCATGACTATCATTTACACAAACCCCACGAATGTGTTCGGCATCAGCCAGGATCGGGCACAGTTGAGCGGCACTTGCAGGAAAGGACAGATTGTTACTTCCGGCAGTGTTGAGTCCAAGTTGAACAACTACTTTGACCGGGCTTGTTTCACCACACCGCCGATTATCGGTGCGGATGGGATCGGCACCGCATTTGGAAATAGCGCTACAGGCATCGTGAATGGGCCAGACCAGGCAAACCTCGACCTGTCCGTAGCCAAAACCGTCCCCTTGCGCTGGCCACGGGATGGTAGCAACCTGCAATTTCGAGTTGAGTTTTTTAATGTGTTCAATCATCCCCAGTTTGCCGATCCCGACAACAACTTCAGCTCGGCAACCTTCGGCGTGGTCAGCGGCACTTCCGTCAATCCGAGAGTCGCACAATTAGCCCTAAAACTTAGCTTTTGACTTCAAGCGACCCGCTTGGGCACACCCTCGGCGATCTGGACGGATCCACTGAGAAATTAAGATGTTGCAGAGACGGGTGATCTCGCCGTGGATGAGATTCTGTCTCGCCCGAAAAGGCATTTTGGTCCACCCGGTTGCCCTGTCTTCTGCAAGTCTGCCAAAGGGCTGAATTATGGTCAACACCGCCAAAGTGGGGGCTTCGATTGAAACTACGCATTTCACTCCGACATTTCGGGGGCACTCCGAAATATCGGGCAGGCTCGAAGTCTTTTAGTAGCCCAGTCAATCGCCAGGTCTTCTCAAGTCCCGCAATCTAAGCCACTTGTGATTGCGGCAAGCCCAAATCAGTAATTGGCCAGAGGCTTGCTATTTTCCGAAGAGCGGTCTGGGTCGCGACCGACTCGACCAGGAGGATCTATCCGATGAAGTCAATGAAATGGATTCTAGCGGCGGCAATCGCAGGAGCGCTCCTCTATGCTCCGAAAGTTCTCCCCCAACAGGCCAGCAACAAACCGGCAACTACAGAAACACAAGATACCAATATTCGTGCCTACGTCGAGCTCTTGCGCTCTGACGTAAAAACAAAGAAGACGGCCATTCTCGCCGAAATCATGCAGCTCACGGATGACCAGGCGGATAAGTTCTGGCCCATCTACCGCGAATATGACCACGAACTCCAAGCACTGAACGACCAGAAACTCGCGGGAATTATGGAATACGCGAAGGCCTACAACAGCGACAGCATGACCGACGAAAAAGCTGACGAATTGGCGAATCTGGCGCTCGATTTGGAAAACAAGCGCAACGATCTGAAAAAGAAAACCTACGAAAAGGTCCGCGAGCAGCTCGGAGGCATAGTCGCCGCACGGTTCCTCCAGGTCGAAAACCAGATGCTCATGGTGGTCGATCTCCAAATCGCCTCGTCACTGCCGATCGTAGGGCAATAGGCCGGTAGGTCAATGAATTCACGAAAGGAATGGAGAACAATGAAAAAAGGCTTATTCGCAGTTTTGCTCGCAGCACTCGCAATGGTGGCAGGCGCCCAAGCTGATACTTTGCATTTGCGCTCCGGTCAGGCCATTGGGGGAAATTTTGTTAGCGCCACCACGAGCCAGGTCAGGTTCGCCGGGTCCGACGGACAGCTCAAGACGTACCCTTTGGCTGCCGTCGAATCGGTGGAATTTGCTGTTCCGCCGCCACCGCCGCCGCCACCACCTCCGCAACCGAAACCAACATCTGTCATGGTCCTGGCGGGAACGAACATCACGGTCCGCATGGTAGATAGTTTGAGTACCAAAACAACCCAGACGGGAGCACTTTTCACAGCGACACTGGATTCGAGTCTTGTCGCAAACAGCGTCATCGTGGCGCGCAAGGGTACCACGGTGCACGGCAAAGTGATTAAGTCCGAGAACGCACGCCGCCTAACGGGAAAGTCCGAAATGCAACTCGAACTGATCGACATCGTCATCAATGGAGTTGCTCATCCCATTCAGACCAATGGTTTTCAGGAGAAGGGGAAGAGCGAGGGAGCGGCAACCGCCAAGAAGGTCGCAGCCGGGGCCGGATTAGGAGCGGCCGCTGGAGCCATCGGTGGCAATGCCGGCAAAGGTGCGGCTATCGGTGCGACTGTCGGCTTGGGTGCCTCCATGATCAAGAAGGGCCAACCAATTGAATTCCCCAGCGAAACACTTCTACAGTTCAGCATCGCTCAACCGACCACTCTGCCGGTGGCGCACTGAGAAGCCAGCGGGATTCATCAGACTCGAAGGACACAAGAGGGATCAAGCGGTGTTGCTGTGCAGTGTTGATGAGGAGGTGGAACAATGAATTTGAAAAGAAGCAGAGGCATGATTCATCTCGCGGCACTGGCGGTCTTGATTCTGCTCGCGTGCGGTTCGGTCCTGGCGCAGGACGTCACCTACAATTTCGCACCAGGAACGGACTTCTCTAAGTTCAAGACCTATAAGTGGGTCAAGATCGAGGGAGCCGTAGACGTTGACCAGATCCTAGACCAGCAAATCAAGCAATCGATTGATTCACAGCTCGCGGCGAAGGGACTTACGAAATCCGATAGTGACACCGCTGACCTCTTCGTCGGCTACCAAGTCTCCATCACGGAGGAGAAGCAGTGGAACGCCTACGGCACTGGGGGCGTGAGGTGGCGCACGGGAGGTGGCATGGGTACGGCAACGAGTTCGACGATTCAGATTGGAACGTTGGGTCTCGATGTTTATGACCAAGCCGGCAAACAGCTGATTTGGCGGGGATCTGCGACCAAGACTTTGAACCCGCCCAAGGATCCGGAGAAGAGGCAGAGGAATCTGGATAAGGCAGTGGCAAAGCTGCTCAAGAACTTTCCTCCCCCGGCCAAGAAGTAGTCAAGCGGCCACCGACATGGGCTTGCTCAAATCCCCCCGAACAGGCCCATGCGCCGCTTGGATTTAGCTAGATAGAACCTTTGAAGGAGGTGTTGGATGAAACGGATTAGTCGTTTGAAGTATACTCTTGGTTTTTTACTCACAGTGGTGCTACTGGTTTTCGCGGTACGGGGTTACTCACAGCAAGGTGGGGCAAACCCGGACCTCCAGGAGAAAGTTGCAGCTGTCAAACAGTCGGTCGCACAAAACCAGCAATCTCTGCACCAATACACTTGGACCGAGAAGATGGAAAGTATTTTCAAGGGTGAAACCAAGTCCACGAAGCAATCGCAATGTCAATACGGCCCGGACGGGAAAGTGCAGAAAACAGAGATTGGCTCCACGCCTCCCCCGAAGCAACAGCGGGGCGTGAAGGGTAAGGTCATCGAGAAAAAGAAAGACGAGATGAAAGATTACATGGAGCGCGTGGCCTCGCTAATAAAACGATACGTGCCACCCGAAGCCTCCCAGATGCAGGATTCCGTGCAGGCTGGCAAGGCAGCGCTCCAGCCAGCGGGAGGCGGCATCGTGACGCTTGTGTTTGGCGATTACGCGAAGCCGGGAGACAGCGTGAAGCTGACGTTCGACGCTGGCACCAAAAAGATCCAGGGCTACGATGTGAGCACATATCTCGATGCCCCTGCAGATGTGGTCACTTTGAAAGTCGTCTTCCAGAATCTACCTGACGGAACAAATTACGTGGCTCAGACGATTTTGGACGCGACCGCAAAACAGATTCAGATCCGCACCACGAGCTCCGGCTACAACAAACTCTAGCCCTGTTCACCTGTTTCTGGACCGAGACCATGTCGCAAGAGTTGGACGCGACAAGCCCCAACTCTTGCGGCGAAGAGTAACTTTAGTTCCTGCCCAGCTGATATGCGAGACACACGTGCGGCTAATCTTTGCACTACTGGTGTTGGCGTTTTTCGTCGAAGGTCGCGCTTGTTCGCAGGACCGACCCGCGATGCCGGATGTACCTAACACCGCAGCGCCGGGAACAAAGAATCCGCAAGCCAGCGAACCCCCTTTGCCCGAGAAGGAAAAAGACAAAGAAGGCAAGGAGCGAATCTTTGGCATTTTTCCAGCCTTCAACGTAAGCAACCAGGTGAGTCCAGTGCCCCTGACGACTGGCCAGAAGTTCCACCTGTTTGCTCGTAGCACATACGATCCAGTCACACTCATCGCTCCCGTTCTTAAGGTGCCGATTCTGCAAGCAGTTGAGGGAGACAGTGGCTTTGGAACGGGATTTGGAGGATTCGCCAAGCGTTATGGAGTCTCGCTCGCAGACGGCACATCTTCCCGTTTCTTTCGACAGTTTCTCTTTCCTGCCATGTTGAAAGAGGACCCACGTTTCTTTCGCCGCGGACAAGGAAACTTCGGATCGCGACTGGGATATAGCCTTTCGCGACTATTTGTTACAAGAACGGATTCGGGACGAAACACGTTCAATTGGTCAAGGCTTTTGGGGAGTGCAGCTTCCTCGAGTCTCTCAAACGCCTATTACCCAGAATCGCAGCGCGGCAAGACGACCACTCTATTCAGCTTCGGCCTGAGCTATCTCTCGGAGGCCGGTGCAAACGTCGTGAAAGAGTTTTCACCAGACATCTCGCGCAAGCTTAGCAGGAAAAAATCTCCAGAGCCGACGCCAAGTCCAATGCAGTCCAACTGACCTTACGCGGGTCACATTGAAGCCACCCGGGCACGCTACGACATTTCGGAGCCGCTCCGAAATGTCGGGCGCATCGCCTTTCCAGCAAGCCGGAACATTTCGCGCAACAGCTTGATTTTCAGTGCATTAGCGCGATGAGAAGCCCATTGCATATTGGCGTGTGGCTTGCATCTCGCATAGCTGTCGGTAGCAGCATGAGCTGCTTGCTACGAGGACAGACTATGGCTTTGGCAGAACCAAAGACTTCGCTTGAGTTGGCGATAGAACGCACTGACATGGGCGTCGAACGTACGCTTATGGGCGCCGAGCGCACGCTAATGGCATGGATCCGCACAGGCCTGTCCATGCTGTCCTTTGGCTTCACCATCTACAAGTTTCTTCTTTACGTGCGAGAGAGCCTTTCTTCCGACGTTCTACGTGCGCAAGGCCCGCGGCGATTTGGCATTTTCCTGATCGGCCTGGGTACGGCTTCCATGATCTTTGGCCTGATTGACTACTACCGGCGTGCCAAACAGTTAGATGAAACGAGTAACCGCAAGCCTTGGAGCTTTGTACTTATCGTCGGGACCCTCTCAGTTCTATTGGGACTGTTTCTATTCTTTACGATTTTGATTCACAAAGAGGTTTTCTGATCACGAGCGGAGAGAGTCATGGAATCGCCTGTAGTCATTCAGGGTATTGAGTATATCGCTCGGGGGCTTGAGTTTCTCGGCGTTATGGTGATTTCGGTTGCGTTCCTCTACGCAACCATTCATGGCCTTCTGCACTTTAGACAGCGCACAGCAGAGTCTTATCAACGGGTAAAAATCAACCTCGGAAGAGCGCTGCAAATGGGGCTGGAATTTCTGGTCGCGGCAGACATCATCCGGACCGTCTTGATCAAACCAACCATGGAAGGGATCTTGTTGCTGGGATTGTTGATTGTCGTGCGGACATTCCTGAGTTGGTCCATCACTGTGGAAATTGAAGGCTGTTGGCCGTGGCAGGTTGCACGACTTGAAAAGGACTGAGTTATGGACACTTGGGAAAGGATTATTGACAACCTTTTTGCCCGGCTGGACGGCCCTCTTCATTTCCGGCTAATCGTGCAGCCGCTGATGGCGACCATTTTCGCGGTTATCGACGGAGTCAAAGATGCCAAAACGGGGAAGCCCGCTTATTTTTGGGCCATGCTTTCCACTCCGGAAAATCGCAAAGAGCTGGTAAAGGATGGCTGGAAGCACGTCGGCAAGATTTTTATCCTCGCGATCGTTCTCGATCTCGTCTACCAACTGAAAGTTCAATCAACGGTGTATCCAGGAGAAATCCTCATCGTGGCCTTCATCTTGGCGATCGTACCGTACGTAGTGTTGCGGGGTCCGATTAACCGAGTTGTCCGGCTCTGGAAGAAGCCATGATTAACCCAACCACAATTCCTCAATCCCGCGGATTCACGTTTCCAGCAAGTGCGCCACCGGCTTTCCATGTCTTGATCAAACCGACCGGCGCTATCTGCAATCTTGATTGCAAATACTGCTTTTTCTTGTCGAAAGAGATGTTGTATCCCGGAAGCCGTTTTCAGATGGCCGAAGGGCTTCTGGAAACGTACCTCAAGCAGCTCTTGGAGAGTCACCGAGCTCCGCAGGTGGATGTGGCCTGGCAAGGAGGCGAGCCGACCCTGATGGGGCTGGATTTCTTCAAGCGGTCCGTCGAGTTTGTAAACAAGCTAAAGCGTCCCGGGCAGCAAATCCAATACACGATCCAGACAAACGGCACGCTGCTCAACGACGAATGGTGTGCTTTCTTCAAGAAGAACAATTTCCTGGTCGGACTGAGCATGGATGGACCGAAGGCCTTGCACGATGTCTATCGTGTGAATAAAGGCGGCGCCGGTTCCTTCGACCAGGTCATGCGTGGCTTCGAATTTCTGAAAAAGCACAACGTTGACGTCAACATGCTCTGCACAGTGCACGCCGCAAATCAAAACCATCCCCTGGACGTGTACTGTTTCTTTCGTGACGAACTGGGCGCGCAATTTATCCAGTTCATTCCCATCATCGAGCGCGTGAGTGCCTCCATGCTGCCGATTGCCAATGAGGGGTGGAGCGAACGCCCGGGCGGGGATCGGCCGCTCTATACGATTGAAGGCAACCAAGTCACCGAACGGTCCGTCGAAGCGCGCACGTATGGAAAGTTCCTAATCGCTGTTTTTGACGAATGGCTCAAAGCCGACGTTGGCAAGGTCTATGTTCAGCATTTCGACTCAGCCCTGGCCAACTGGGTGGGGGTTCCCGGCGCGGTATGCATTTTCTCGGAAACGTGCGGGCAAGCTGTCGCTCTAGAGCATAACGGCGACCTGTACAGCTGTGATCATTTTGTGGAGCCCGCCTACAAGCTGGGAAATATCCGGGAAACGCATTTGATCCAACTGCTCTCCTCTCCCCAGCAAATCAAATTTGGCCAGGACAAGAAAAACACTTTGCCTCGCTACTGCCGGGAGTGCGAAGTGCGTTTTGCCTGTCACGGCGAATGCCCGAAGAACCGCTTTATCAAGACTCCCGATGGTGAAGAAGGTTTGAACTATCTGTGCACCGCGTACAAGGCGTTTTTCACTCACATCAATGAGCCAATGAAAATCATGACGGAATTGCTGCGCCGCCGCCGTTTCGCGGACGAAATCATGCAGATGTCATCGGTTGAAAAAAGAGATCTGTTGGCGGGTGCGCCTAGCGAGAACGCTAAGCAGGCTGCGCTGACGGGGCACTAAGCACAAATTTTCGAAGTTGAAAACGAAAAGGAGAAAAGAAGATGGCATCAAAACCGATTAAAGTGAATGCACCAAACGGTTTCAACGGCGTTATTAAACTTGACGTCCGTGATTCCGTTCCCGACTGGAAACCGTACACACCACAAAGGGCTCCTGAGGGAGCGCCAAATGTCCTGTTCGTGCTTTACGATGACACAGGTTTGGCCGCCTGGTCGCCATTTGGCGGCCGGATTAACATGCCGACGCTGCAGAAGCTGGCCGACAAAGGCCTGATGTATTCGCAGTGGCACACCACGGCGCTCTGTTCGCCCACGCGTTCCACCTGTCTGACCGGCCGCAACCATAACCTCAACGGCATGGGCAGCATCACTGAGACATCCCTCGGGTTTCCCGGCCATTGCGGACGCATCCCTGCCGAGTGCGCCACGGTCGGCCAGATTCTGCAGGATGGCGGTTGGAGCACCTTCTGGGTGGGCAAGAACCATAATGTTTGCGAAGGGGACGTTTCCGCGGGCGGCAGCAAGAAGACGTGGCCTTTGCAACAGGGATTCGACCGCTTCTACGGCTTCATCGGCGGCGAAACCAACCAGTGGTATCCCGATCTGATCGACGACAACCACGCTGTGGACCAGCCGTGCTCGCCGGAAGAGGGCTATCACCTCTCCAAGGACCTAGCCGATAAAGCGCTCCAGATGATCAAGGACCAGAAAGCCGGCAACCCCTCGAAGCCGTGGTACATGTGGTTCTGCCCGGGTGCCAACCATGCCCCGCACCATGCTCCGCAGGAGTATATCGACAAGTACAAGGGCAAGTTCGACGACGGCTATGAAGCTTACCGCGAGTGGGTGTTGCCGCGGATGATCGCCAAGGGACTCTTGCCAAAGGGAACCCAACTGACCCCGCTCAACCCAATGCCGGCCGAAATCGCAACTCCCTCCGACCAAGTCCGACCCTGGAATACGCTCAACGCCGACGAGAAGAAATTGTTCTCGCGACTAATGGAAGTCTATGCTGCCTTTTCTGAGTATACCGATGCTCAGGTCGGCCGCATCATCGAATATCTCGAGCACAGCGGCCAGCTCGAGAACACCGTTGTCCTCTACTGCGCGGACAACGGCGCTTCGGGTGAAGGCAGCCCAAATGGCACCGTCAATGAAAACAAATTCTTCAACAGCTATCCGGATGAACTGTCCGAGAACATGAAACTGGTCGACAAGCTTGGCGGCCCGGACACCTACGAACACTTCCCAACCGGCTGGGCAGTTGCCACGTCGACGCCATTCAAGATGTTCAAACGCTACTCGGAGTACTCAGGCGGCACCTGCGACCCCCTGGTCATTTCGTGGCCCAAGGTCATCAAGGCGCGCGGCGAAGTCCGGAACCAGTACCACCACTCCACCGACATCGTCGCCACCATCCTTGACGTCTGTGGGCTGGAAATGCCCGAGGTCTACAAAGGTGTGAAGCAGTATCCACTCTCCGGCGTCTCGATGCGCTACACCTTCGATGCGAAGCCGGATGCTCCGACAATGAAAAAGCGTCAGTACTACTGCATGCTCGGGACTCGCGGAATCTGGGAAAACGGTTGGAAGGCCTCAGCCATTCACCCGCCAGCCCCTTCGAACATTGGACACTACGAGAAGGACGAGTGGGAACTCTATCACGTGGACGTGGATCGTGCCGAGTCCAAGAACCTGGCCAAGGAGCATCCTGAGAAACTTCAGTCGCTCATTAAGGCCTGGTTCGAGGAGGCGGAGACGAACCTGGTGCTACCGCTGGAGGACCGCACTGCGGTGGAAATCCTCACCACTCCACGACCCACCGAGGAGCCGCCTCGTGAGCGGTACATTTACTATCCGGGGGCGTCTGCTGTGCCGGAAAGCTCCGCCGTCAACGTCCGGGGACGTTCGTACAAGATCCTCGCCGACGTCGAGATCGTCGATCCGAACTGCTCGGGCGTGATTTTCGCCCACGGTTCGCGCTTCGGCGGTCATGCCCTGTTCATCGCCGACAAGAAATTGCAGTACGTGTACAACTTCCTCGGTTTCAAGCCGGAGCAAACATTCGTCTCCCCTGAACTCAAGCCCGGCAAGTACACCTTGGGAATGGAGTTCATCAGGGAGAGCGCGGGCCCGAACCACGAGTCGGTGGGCAGGACCAAGCTCTACGTCAACGAGAAGGTCGTCGCCGAAGGACCGATGCGCGCACAGGTGGGTAAGTTCACCCTGTCGGGCGACGGCCTCTGCGTCGGCTACGACAGCGGCGACGCCGTCAGCGCGGGCTACCAGTCCCCCGGCACGTTCCAGGGCGGGACGATCCTTGGCGTCGGCGTCACAACCGAAAAAACACAGTACCTCGACCTGGAGACACAAGCGAGGGCAGCCTTCGCCGCCGACTAAATTCGCGGCGAAGCGTAAGTAGACGAGAACACAAACACCGAGTTTCCCTGGCGGGCCAAAGCCCGCCAGGGAAGCCTGTGTATTAGAAGAAAGGGCGCTCAGTGAGGCGTGAAATCCGTGTTGGGAGTCTTGAAAGGGAGAAGGAGGCCATGAAAGCCGCCCACAAAGAAGTAGCCGCCAACCGGGGTGGAAAGGGAATTACGTCAAGTGAAACTCTTTCCCGGCGTGCGGTGTTGGCCGGCTTTGGAGCGTTCGGAGCGACGATGATGTTACCTGCGGCTCTATCGGCTGCACCTGAGAAGAAGACTTTCACCATCCTGCACACCAACGACCTCCACTCGAACTTTATCGGGATGAGTCCGGCTTCGGACTACTCACCGTTCAACACCGGGGACGACAAGACTCTAGGCGGTTACGCTCGTCTGGCTACATTGATTCGCCAGAGGAAACAAGCACGCCAGGATCTGGGCCCGGTACTGATTCTGGACGACGGCGATTACAGCATGGGAACGGCTTTCGGCGCCGCTATACGGGAAACCGGCGGCGAACTGCAGTTGCTGTCCCACATGGGATTCGACGCCACGACCCTGGGCAACCACGACTTTGACCTTGGGCCTGACGGCCTGGGGAAAGCTATCGAAGCAGCTGCAAAAGCCGGAAGAGTTCTCCCCGTAGTCGCCTCGAACACCCTCTTCGATAAGGAAGATGCGACGCTGGCCGATCTCCAGCGCTTGGCCAAGCTGGGCCTGATTCGCCGACATCTCGTGATCGAGCGTGGTGGCATGCGCTTTGGCATCTTTGGGGTGCTCGGTAAGGAGGCACAGTTCTACACGACTGGCGCGGGTGCGGTTACCTTTTCCGATCCCATTGAAACAGCTAGAGAGATGGTGACGGTGCTGCGCCAGACGGAGAAGGCAGATGTGGTCATCTGTCTGAGCCATAGCGGTATGTTGAAGGGAAAGGACGGGCGATTCACGGACGGAGACGACGTGCGTGTGGCCCAGGCCGTACCCGGCATCGACATTGTGATTGGCGGCCACAGCCACACGGCGCTGCATGAGGCGATCATAGTGAACGATCACACTCCTGTCGTCCAAACAGGGAAGTATGGGGAGAATCTCGGCGAACTGGTGATCACGCTGGAAGGTGGCAAATTGAAGGTGGAGTCGTATCGGCTAATTCCGATTGACGACACCATCCTCGGCGACCGGGACATTTCCAAAGAAATCGACGGGTACAAGCAAGCGGTCAACAGAGTTGTTTTCGCGTCGCGCGGTTACAGCATCGACCAGCCGCTGGCGGTGGCTCCGCAGGATATTCCCAACACCTTCACCGACATTGCTGCAAGCACACCGCTCGCCAACCTCGTCACGGACTCCTTCCGCAAAGCCACCAAGGCCGATATCGCATTCACCGCCAACGGAATGATGCGCAGTGGCTTCACCCGAGGGAAGTCAGGCGTGCAGACCGTCTATGATGTTTTTGCCATCGCGCCTCTCGGTGCTGGAGTAGTGGATACGACGGCCGGCAGCACGCTCGTGACCGGCTACTTCACCGGCCAGGAGTTGAAGCACATGTTGGAGTTTTTCCTGGTGGACAACGCTGCCCATCCCGGCGAGTATTTCCCCCGCACCTCGGGCATGAGGTTCCGCTACGACAGGTCACGCCCAACGTTCGACGTCGTAACGGCCATCGAATTGGGCGATTTCGACCGCGGCTACCAAGCGATCGACATCACTGGGCAGGACCAGCGGCTGTACAGCCTCTCGTGCCCCTTGATGTTTGGTCAGATTGCTGCGGCCATCCCCAAATACACCAAAGGCAAACTGTCGTTGGTGCCCAAGAACAAGGAGGGTCAGCCTCTTAAATCGAAAGTCGAGGCACTCGACGACCCTCGCAGTGGCACGCCCGACTTGCTTTCTCCACCGGGCAAGGCAGATAGCGACAGTGTTGCCACCGTGGCAGAGAATGGCGCCATCCGAGAGATCAAGGA
>Ga0209698_10000536_pt1 | contig 43308 bp, 54 predicted proteins | sample LitLauG_LLR_2012_FD_187203 | JGI IMG/M metagenome (GOLD analysis project Ga0209698, IMG submission 187203) | Freshwater sediment microbial communities from Pennsylvania, USA - Little Laurel Run_MetaG_LLR_2012 (SPAdes) (version 2) | ecosystem: Environmental > Aquatic > Freshwater > Creek >... | reverse complement strand
CTGTTCTGAAATGAGTCAGCGATGGAAGAACCGGCAACCGTGCCGATAATCTGACCGGCGATATGGCCAATGGCCTCAGATGTTCCGGTCTCACCAAGTCCAGGGACCAGCGAGCCAGCCACCTCGCCTACCTTGCCGAAGACTTTTCCGCCAACGACGGCGCCCATTGTTGGAACGACGGACGCCGCTGCGCCAATGGCAGCAGACGCGGCAGAGGACATCGGCTGCTCCTTATGCTCCTGTTGAGGAGGAGACTCGGTGCCGACAAATGGATTGGCTTTGCCAGGAGCGGTGGTTGTCCCGACAAAAGGATTCTCGTCAGCCATAAATTATTCCTCGTCCTGCTGGTATTCCTTGCGCTTGTCGCCGTCAATGTATTTGGCCGACTCGCCTTCGCCGAACTTCTCGTCAAAGAACCTAGCCAGATTCGGGCTCTCCTTCAGCATCTTGATGTCTTCCTGAGTCGGGTACAGCTTCTTTTCGGAGCCGCCATCGGAGCCGCCGCCCTGCTTGGAACCACCAACCTGTTCGTCAGCAAACGCGACGGCATCCTTCATTATGTCAGGAGGCGTGATGGTCTTTCCATCCTTGTCGGTCTCCGGCTTTCTTCCAGGTCGGTATTGAGGGTTGTCCTTGTTGGCCTCAAGGAACATCTTCATGTACTCGGAGCGGGTCTTGTGGTCGTCTCCACCCTTGAACATTGGGTTGACCTTAACGTCACCGTTGGAGCCACGAAGCATCTTTGGATTCGTCGGGTCAATCTGCCACTGAGTTCCACGGGCTGGCTGTGACTGGGCCTTCATCACGTCGGCCATTCCGGTGGGGGCAAATCCAGTCTTCCACATGGCTGCCTTGGCGGCTTCCTCTGGAGTCATGCCAGCTCGGATGTTCTCGTTGTAGTTGCTCTGATACATCGTCTGCTGCTGCAACTTCATGGCGGCGACCTTGGTGGCACCTTCCAGACGCATCTGTCCAAGTTGGTGGGCAACCTGAACCTTCTGCATGGAGACCTGATTGTCCTTGTTCATCTGGTCTCGCTGCAAGTTCAGCTGCAACATCTTGGTGGTGGTGTCCGCACGAAGACGCGCCGATTCCATCTGCGCCGCCTGAGCTGCCTGCATGGCCTGATTCTGGACGCGCTGGGCATCAATGCCAATCTGCGCTTCCTCGTCGGTGGAGCGTCGTCCTGCCTGAGCCGCCTGCGCGAACTGCGCTGGGCTGGCGTCAAGCCATGAAGGTAGTTGGGCTTCCATAAGATTATTGGTAGTAGCTGGAGTCGTTCTGGGCCGTGAAGTCAGCCATCATCTGGTTGATGTCGTTGTTGCTAATGTCGCTGGAGCTGCTATACGACGGTCCACCACCAGGGCCGTACGCAATCGGGCTTTTCCCACCAGTGTATCCGAACGCATACGCAGGGTCATTGGTGAAATTGTTCTTCTCACTGTTGGCGCTCGTGTACGGATTATCCCAGCCACCAGACGGCATGATTGATGTGCCACCGCCGCCTCTAGGAGCACCGGCCATCGACAGGCCAATCATGTACTCAGACGACGCCACAGGGTCTGGAGCTGCGTTCCACAGCGAGTTCTGTGTGGCAATGCTGGTCAGAAGATTCGGGTCGAGCTGCGTTTGGCCGACACCGCCAAGGAACGCCAGATAGTCCTGACTTCCCTGATGCTGCAACTGCTCGGTGGTGGTTCCAAGCAGAGCCATTCCAACATCGTTCGGGATATTGCCACCAGTGACACCGGCAGCAACACCATGGGCTGCGGCGTAGTCGCTGATATTCCTGAGCGTGCTGGATGACAGCTGTCCTTGCAGCTCCTGATTGATGACGCCACCAGCTTCCTGCGTTAGGTTAGGCAGACCAGAGTACACCCCTGCGACCTGATTGTAGATGCTTGGCGGAGCGGCGATGTCTCCAGGTTTGCTTCCGAAGATGCTGCTCTGGTTCTGGTTGCCAGCGACCTTCTGCCACTGCTGCTGTGGCGCGGATACCGCTGATGGCGAGAGGTTGAATCCAAGGTAAGAGTTCATATCATTCCTGCGGTTACATGGTTGAGTTCGTCGCGGCCAAACGGCTTGAATGCGACACTGAATTGCTCCAGCGGGAAGCGGCTGTTGACCTGAGCCACCAGACGGCGCATGGCCATCTTCTCGTGGCGGTCAGCGGAGTCGTGCTCCTCGGCCTCACGCGCACGGATGGACTGAACCATGGACTTGATGGCGTCCACGTTGTCAATGGGGCAGATGTCCGAGTTGATGGACATTGCCCTGAATCCCAGCTTCACAAGGGCACGCACAGACATTGGGCAGTTGCAGGCAGCAGAACCGTTCGCTGTCAGAGTGCTGTACTGGAACTTCGGGTTGATGTCGCTTCCGTTGTAGATGGCCAGCAGCTCCACTGGAGCATTGCCATAGTACGAGTAGAGCCGCACTCTGCCAATGGTGGAAGGCTTCTGCACATTCGTCACCCGAGAAATGGCAATATTCGTGACGTTGGTTGAGCCAAGCGTGAGGGTGATGCCCCTGCTGGCCACTCCGCCAGTCACGGTGAGCAGCTCATTGCCATTCAGGTCGTCACCGTAAATCACAATCTGCTTGCCGGTGTCCTGCGCGGATTCAGCCACGGCTTGAAGCTGTACAGGGGATGCAATGATGGGACGGAACAGGCACGTCTCACCGTGGAACTCAATCACTGGACGACCATTCCAGCAGCGTGCCCAATCGTTGCAGGAACCAGTGGGGTTGATGTAGTCGTACCACTGGTTGGATATATTCAGGCCACCACGGAAGGTTCGGATGCCAAGAACGGCAATGACATCGGCAGGCCACACGAAGCAGCCGCTGTAGGCGAATCCCTCGATTTCCTTGACGGTGCCCCACCAGCCACGGGAGCCGCCATGGCCGAGCTCAATGAGCATACGCACGGCATCGTTGACGTACTGCGTGAACGACGGGTCGCTGGGATTGACTCCAGAGACGTTCTGCACCGAGCTCGATTTTATGTCGCCTAATGTCAACATGTTATTCCTTTACTTCATTATGTGGAAATGGTCAATCCGGTTGATTTCCAAACACCTCCACCATCGGTGGAATACGATATGGTGTAGGTCTTAGATGAAACGGGAAGTGTCAGCAGACCAAGGTTAATCGTTGAATTATCCACAATGAGAACCTCGGCGTTGTCCACAACGTCCCCAGAACCATCGTCTAGCTTAAAAAGTAGCCATACAAGTGAATCAAACCCAGAGCCGGAAATCACGGCGGTGAACTGAACACCGGCTGTTGCAGTTGCTGGATTGACCGGAGGCGTCCATGTGACAGATGCAGGAAATGTTGCAGCAACTGCGCCATCGGAGCTCGATTCAAGGAAGTTGTTTATCTGCTGCATCAGGCTTTGGGCGGCAGCGAGAGACGGAGTTGGCACCACCACTCCAGTGGCCACGCCATCGGAAATCACCAAGCTATTGTCTGCGACGTTGACCAACATGATTTTGCCTTGGAAGACAGCTGGAGGCATGATGACTGGTCCGGTGGAGGTCACACCGTTTATCACCGTTCCAGATGGCAGGATGAAGCTTTTCATGACGGCTTGGCAAATCGAGGTTCGGGGATGATGCTGGCCATGATGCGACCACCCATCAGGGTGCAGGCACCAACGATGTCGAGCTTGACCTGAAAGTCGTATCCTTCGCGGACAGGGCGGTTGTTGACGGAGTCCATAACCGATGGCGACGGGCTTCCGAGACCAATCCTTGCTCGGTATCCGGTCTCTGCCGGTGCCATGGCTTCCGTGATTGTAAACGGCCCGTACCACTGCGTCCATACATTGCTCTGGTCTGGCTTGTAGTATGCAGTGACGGTTACGTTCTCAACGATGTTCTTGAACCAGAGCTCGCCGTCAATCAACCGGTAGTATTCCTTCCTTGCGTGATTGTTCAGAAGCTGCGGGGATTCGAGCGTCCACTCGATTGGCGTGCTGGTGTCGTCATCGAACGTGTCACTGGTGTCGCTGAGCAGCTCGACCACTCCAATGGTGGCCGTTGAATCGGAGCCTGAAAGAGTGAACGCAAAACAACGTCTCCTGTTTTTGAAGAAACCAGAGACCAGCGAAAGGAAGTACGTGTTCGGTTTGGACCATGCGCCTTCCCATGCCGGATTCTCCTTCGTATTGATGGAGCTAAGCGGGTCCATGTTCAGCGCAGCAATCGAGGAGTGGCCAACCCCTCTGGTGAACTGCGTCGGATTGCAGGTGAAGATGGCTCGGTTGTTGAAGTATGCCGAGGAGCAGAACTTCAGAAGCGACTGGTCGTCGCCGATTATGAGCCTCGTGATTTCCTGACTGCATGGCGTGTTCGACCACCGGTTGAAGTCGAGTCGAGCCAGCACCATGGACTGAATCTGGCCGTCAGATGTCCGAAAGAACAGGTCGGAGTTGAGTTGAATAACGGACGACTGGCCAGCGGCTCCGGTATTGATGATGGACTCGGTCAGAATCGGGCTGGTCATCTTTGCCCAAGTGTTGGCATCCGTCGGCGCGTTGCACGAGAACACGGTGTTGTCGGTGAATACCTGCAACGCACCCTGACCAAGCGAGGCGTCCAGCGATGCCACGAACTGCATGGCTCGTATGGACTCGCCGGATGCTGGAAGCTGGAACGTGGTGCCACTAGCAAGGTAGTAGTTCTGGCTAACCTTCAGCACAGAGTCGGTGAACTTGTATGGCTGGCTGCCAGATGACGAGCCAACGATGTCGGTGCCAATGAAGCTCTGGCCGTCTGACAGAGACATCCAGTTGCGACCAAGACCGTAGCAGCCACAGGTTCCCTGAGGAAGCTCTGGAATGCTTTGAATCTGTGCTCCAGCCAGAACCACGGCACCAACGACATCGTTCTCGTTAATCAGCGTCAGGAAATACCCGTTCGTCGAGGCCTGGGTCGCGGTGACGGAATTGATGTAAAGCAGGTCGGTTCCGGCTGTCGTATTGGGAACGCTCACAATCATTCCTGCCATCGGATAATTTGAGCTCGAAGGCGTCATGTAAATACCACCAACCAGTCCTGTGACGGATACATTGCTGTATGCCGTCGGAGGGTTCAGTCCGTTGTCCAGAGGGTACGTTGCCACCAGAGCTCCACCGGTGTGCGTCAGGTTCTTTACCAGCTGTCCAGACGTGGGTGTTCCGCTGACGTAAATAGGAATCGCCGTGGCCGTGGAATTGTTGGTCATGTGACACGTAATCACATTTCCAGAAACGCTGTCCACAGTCATGGTTGCGGACACCTGAGAAAGGCTATCCCCTTTGAGTCCGGTGAACGGGGTGGTCAGTGTCAGGTCAAACTTCGGAACACCAGCCTGAGGCCACACACCGTAAGAGGCCGAAACCGGAGTGGTCGCCGTGGTTGTGTATGGTGAAGAATTGAAGTTGTACTTGAATGTTATGTACGAGTTTCCAGTTGGGGTTGGTCCTCCTGCGACTGCGGATGGCCCGAATCCCGATGGCGTTATCACGACGCTGTTGTTCGTGTATGAATTAACCGTGCCATAGATGTAGCATCTGGAGTCGCTATTGCTGGTGATTCCAGTTGAGACGCTGGATATCCAGAACTGAGCACCCACGATTGATGCACCATCAGGTATCGAGAACCCAGACATGGACAGAGACATGGTGTTGTTGGCGTTTGACGGCCAGTTTGTAATCGTGGCACCAGTCACATGGTCAACGGCAGACTTGATTGCACCTGCATACGCGGAAAGAGTGAACAGGGAGCCTGGAGCAATGAGGTCAGCTCCGCTTCCAGTGATGGCTGAAAATGTGGCAAACACCCTACCGGCTGCGGTTCCACCAGTATAGGCGCTCTGGACGTAGTAGTTCGCACCACCAACCAGAACCACAATGCCGGTCTGTCCAGTCCACTGGCTGTTGATTTGCACTCCGACACCAACACCCTGCGGAGGAACCGTGAAGTTGGCTACAGTGGCCCCAAGTGTTGTGACGCTCTGTCCATACGAGCGCCGCATGGTCTGGCCGTCGTAGTACATCGGCAGGTTTGTGCCGTCGTTCCAAATCAGGAACTGCTCTGCCTGCCACATCCAGTTCTGCTGCGCCGTGGTGCTATTTCCAGGGTCTCCACCAGGAAGTGCAAGCTCTGTCACCGTGATGGTTCCGGCTCCGATGGTCAGATTGAACAGCTTTCCGTTGACGGAGCACATGATGGTGCCGTCGTTGATGGACGAGCTGCGGTAGTAGCACGAGCCCTGAAACAGGCCTTTCTGGAAATCGTTCAGAGTCTGCTGCGTGCCGACCAGTGCGTAGGTCAGCATCGAGGGGCGCTGGTGAATCAGGTTGTTGCGTACGGTGGCATTGGTGGCGTAGGAAAGTTGGTTTGGTGGAAGAAGCGAAGGGTCAACGTCGGAGTCAACGCCGAGCTCGAAGGAGCCCATGACGCCGTACTTTTCTGTCTGTGGTGCGGTGGCCATTTATTTCATTATCCATACACCGTTGCTGCTGACAAAAATCTTCCCCTGATTGGTGGCCACAGCGACGTATATAAAGTTGCTGTTGGCTATGGATAGTCCGTTGGTGTGGTCGCTCAGCACCATGACACCGTTCGTGATGACGCCTCCGGAGTTCTTAATGCTGGCCGAATTCACGGCACCGGAGATGTTTGCGTTTCCGGTTACATCCAGAGGATACGAAGGGATTGTGTTTCCACCGAGACCGACCCATCCACCGGCTCCAGTTTGAGCAGAGGAAAGGAAGTAGGCGTCGTTGACTGATATTGCCCTTGCACCAACTACTGGCTGGCTGGCGTAGAACCAAGCTTTTGATGCGTCCACTCCTATGGTGACTCCGGTTCCATTTGTTTGTCTCACGCTCAGAATTCCGTAATCATTCTGAGACACCTGCTGGCCCCAGATTGTCTCGAAATTCGTTACCAGAATTCCCTTTGTAAATATGTTCGTTCCTGACCATGTGTTCGTGCTCGCAGTGATGACGGCAATGTTGTTGGTGGAAATCAATGGCAGCGAGTTGCTGATGCAGGTGTTGGCGATGTTGGTGGAATCCACGTAGGAAGTCCACGCCCCAAACATTTGGAACGGAAGCAGGAGAAATAGTGAAATCAGTTTTTTCATACCCATTTTGATGTGGCTGGATTCCAGATGTACACCGAGCCGGTGCCGTTGATGTCGAATGCGGTGGCTGGAAGATTCAGGAATTGAGGCACCAGTCCCTGCGCTGCCGGTGTGGCTCCAGATGTGCTGGCCGAGTCGTAGTACACGACTGGATTCGCCGTCGGTGTGGATGCTGCTGCGCTTCCGCAACACGCTTCGAAGAAAGGAGATGCCTGGAGTTGGCTCATACGCCATAGAGATACACCTTGATTTAATGCGGCGCAACCGTATTTTGCATCCATGGGCGCACCAATCATTCGTTACGGCCTGAAGTGGCCGAGCGGCACTCCTGAAGTTGACATCGAAATCCACATGGTACGCAAGGGTGGCCAGTGGAAAAGCAAGGACAAGGTGTACGGCGACGGACTGTTCGAGCACTTCAAGCGGCTGGAAACACTGCTGTTCAAAAAGGTCTGGCACCGGTGGAACGAGATGCAGCTGCGCGAGTGGCTGGAGCACCGCACCATCGGCGTCATCGGACCGGCGTCCAGCGGCAAGACGCACAGCGCCGCCACCGACAACCTGACGGACTACTACTGCTGGCCTGATTGCACCACCATCCTGATTTGCTCAACCACCAAGGAGCGCTTGGAAGACCGCATCTGGGGTGAAATCAAGAAGTACCACAAGATTGCCAAGAGCTTCTGGCCGCACCTTCCAGGCAACCTGATTGAGGGCAGGCTCCGTCTGGTCACGCAGGGCAAGGACGACTGTGCTGAGGGGCGTGACTTCCGCAATGGCATCATCGGCGTTCCCTGTAAGCGCGGCGGTGATTACGTAGGACTGGGTGATTTCATCGGCATCAAGAACAAGCGGGTGCGGATGGTGGCAGACGAGTTGCAGCTCCTGCCGTCAGCCTTCGTGTTCTCTGTATCGAACTTGGACAAGAACCCAGACCTAAAGGTCACAGGTCTAGGGAATCCGAAGGAAACCACAGACGCTCTTGGAGCCTTCTGCGAGCCTGCCTTCAACCTCGGCGGATGGGACGGTGGCATAGACCAGACCCCAGAGACCAAGACATGGCCTACGCGGCGCCCTGATGGCATCTGCATCCAGCTCGTAGGAACCGATTCACCGAACCTAGATGGCAAGCTCGGCATACCGCTGATTACGCAGGACGCCATCAACCGAGACATCGAGCAGTACGGCAAGGACTCGCTCCAGTTCACGATGATGAACATGGGCATGATGCCTCGCGGTCAAGGCAGCCGCCGTGTCATCACCAGACAGCTCTGCATCAAGAACGGAGCCATGTCGGAGCCGGTGTGGCTCGACGGAAACAAGACGCACATCGGGTTTCTGGACGCAGCTTACAAGGGCGTCGGTGGCGACAGGTGCGTGTTCGGCCAGATTGACATTGGCTACGAGCCAACCGGAGAAATTGACAATGGAGTGGTCTGGAACGTCACCAACCAGAACACCAGCAATGTTCCCAAGAAGCAGATAATCACGCTGGTTGACCTGCTGGTGGTTCCAATCAACGTGAAGATTGATGTCGAGCCGGAAGACCAGATTGTCAGGTACGTGCGCGAGCAGTGCGAGAAGCGAGGCATACTACCGGAGAACTTCTTCTTCGACTCCGGTATGCGGACATCGCTGGTGACAACTTTCGGACAGGTGTGGACGCCGATGGTGAACTCGATTGATTGCGGCGGCTCGCCAACAGGCCGGCCAGTGTCGTCCAGCATGACCATCATTGACCCCAAGACCGGCAACACGAGGCTCAAGCTTTGCTCGGAGCACTACAGCAAGTTCATCACGGAGCTGTGGTTCTCAGTGCGTCTGTCCATCGAGTCATGCCAGTTCAGGGGACTCAAGGAATCGGCCATGACCGAGGGCTGCCAGCGCGAGTGGAAGATGGTCGGCAAGAACCGAATCGAGGTGGAGCCAAAGCACATCATGAAGGAGAAGACAGGCAAGTCGCCTGACTTGTTCGACGCCATCGCCATTGGTGTGGAGGGCGCACGCCGCAGAGGTTTCCAGATTTCCGGCTACATCAACACCGAGAAGGAAGAAGAAACCGCCAAGCCGCAGAGCTCATGGAAGCGCAAGCTTCTGGAGCGCGGCAAGGCGGTATGGAGCGACGGGTGCCTGACCTACGATTGACGCCTTACGGAGCGTACGCTGGGTCTTTGGTGGTTGCAAACAGCGAGGCGCGGTACGCATCCTCGTGCGCCGGTGTCCACTCGCCAGATTGCTGCGCCGCCGAGCGGATGGTGTTGATGAAGGCAATCAGCTCCTCCACGCCGGTTGTGACTGTAGGAAGAAGCTGGATGGCGATTTGCGCTAGGGCTAGAGCGGTCATGGCTTTATTTCGTTAGGTTGGTGGTGACGGTTAACCAGGCCGAGGCCTGCTCCGCCGTTGTTTCTACTACGATGATGGCGGTCATCAACGCATTGCTGTCGGCCAGCGAGGACTTGTAGGCGAGCTTCACGTCGTCGAGCTGCACCAGCATGGCGGATGCTCGAGGAAGCACGTTGGTCTGCTCCACCGTCTGCGGCTGTCGGAGCCACTGGCAGAACTCGTGGAAGGCTGGAACCTTGGTCTGGAACAGGTCTCGGTTTGAATTGTCCAGATGAAGCACAAGGTCAAATGATGCCTTGGCAGATGTCTCGGCCTGCTCGGCTCGGACAATCAGAGGATTGGCTCCAGGCTGAATCGAGGCGCAGCCAAACAGGATGGCTGCGAGCGCGATGGTGGAGGATATGGCAATGAGTGTTTTCATGGTTGTTTTGTGGGCTGCTCAGGAGCCTTGGCGTCACCGGCCATGACGAGGCCGTAGGCGACAGCGGCAGACTCGATGATGTTGGCGGTGGCATTGAACTGGTCTTTGTGTGACGGAAGCCACACCGCCCCAAGTTCAGCGCCAAGCTTGGCACCGGCATAAACGATGGCGGCGAACGACGTGTGCTTGTTGTTCCAGGCATTCAGTAGTGCTTGCTTTATCATAATTTTGGTCCTTTTATTTCAATTTTTCCACGCTGCAATTATAGCATGAATATGGTCTGCTGTCGATGAAATTTTTGTGGTGATATGCTCTTTGCACCAGTCGTAGAACACAATCGCCATGCCGCAGATGCCAACCCACGTCACCGCACTAGCAGCGACGATGCCGTGCTTCCACATCTTTAGCCTAGAGACTTCCTTGTTGGTTTGCTCCAGCCGTTCAGACAATGCAATGCAGGCACCGGGATTCGGGCAAGGTGTAATCTTGGCAGACATTTGAACAAGAGCAACCGCCTGCGCGTCCATCTTCCCGTCCATGATTTCCAGCTTCTCAAACAGCACCGAGAACAGCCTGTCGTGCTGCTCAATCTTCGCGGAGTGTTCGCCAAGTTCGTGCTGGTTTTCGTTCATTGGATTGCGTTGTATACCGGCAGAGAGTTCAAAGTGACTTCGTTGCTTGGGTCTGACTCAGAATCCTTGTCATAGTCCGTCGCCATGAAATAGTTCGCACCGCCGCGAACTCTGACGCGGCAGCAAGTCACGTTGCCGACATCCCAACTACGGTCATAGTTTCCGCTCGTTGAACCGGCGTAGATTTTCGAGCCGTCTGCCGCTGGGTCAGGTGTCCATGAAAGTTTTGCCCACTGGCTGACGCGAAAGAACGCGCACGGGTTCGTGGCTGCGATGCTGATTTGTGCCGTGACGTTCGTCACCAGAATCGTCCAGTCCACAAGGTTGCTGCTCGTCTGGACACAGAACGGCGTCGTGACATAAAGCGTCAGCATCTTGGGCGCATTGGTCGTAGGTATCGCCATTGCCACGGCCTGCGGGTTGCTGGCCGCATGGGGCGATTGCGCCAGCGTGACGGGCTGCTTGACCGGCACCGCTGGCGGCAGGGGCGGCACTTGAGCCGAGGCGACAGCGGCGAGCAGCATTATGATGTAGGCTAAGAGTTTCACTTCACAGGCATCTGTTCCACTTGATTGGTCACTTCAATCATCATCCTGTCGCCGCAATCAGGCGCAGCCATCATCGGCATCGTCCATACCAGCTTTGGCTTTGCGGGCGCATGGCATCCGGTCAGCGCGGCGAGCAGAAAGAGGATGGTGGCAATTTGCTTCATCAGTAGATGCGGTGAAAATGAATCACGCTGTTAGTGTAGATAGTGGCCACGTTGGTCGGGTTGTTGTCTCCACCCCACCATTGAGCAACATTCCATTGCAATGACATGGAATTTGTAAATGATATTGTGCCGGTAGTGGTTTGACTAATGCCATACCTTGCATTTGAATAGTTGAATATATTTTTATTGCTCCCTAAAGCGTCCAGCGTTCCAGACACAACCTGAATCCCGTCAAAATTTGCAACTTGAATAAATGCAACATTCGTGCCGGGGTCTGAGCTTGTGTAATAATCAAACTGATTCAGCATTCCCACAATAGGGACTGCACTCAAAGGAGCCAGCGTGACGCCGACGCCAGAGGAATTTGCCCTATTCCTTGCGAACATCACGCCATCAACTTGATACGTCCCTGCGGGGATGCTGGTCGCTCCATTGCTCGCTACCGCGTTTGAGTATATGCCAGTCGAATTGGTGGCCACTAACGGTGGGGCATAAAAAACGTAGTCATTCACAACTGCGGCTGTCGCCGCTGGATACACCGAACCTTGAGAGGTGACTTTACCAGCCACCAAACGGGCTTTTCTTAAACTGCCAGCAACCGAGTTTGTGCCGAAAAAGTGAGAACCGCTAGAGTCAATGAAATTATTCGTGTTGAGTTCGGGTAGTGAAAACAACCCACCAACATCAAATACGTTAGCGACATTATAATTTCCGTTCGTCGCCAGCCATAAGTTGACAGCCATTGCATTTGTCAGGGCGGCGAGATTGTTAGCATAGCCTCCGTATGAATACGAGTTTGTCGATGGCGGCTGGATGTTGAATACCGAAGGAACAACGTAGCTTGGTATCCAGTTCAACGCGGCCTGATACTCCGATTCTATATATGGGTCGCTGCCATTAGTTATGACGCCGGAATTGTTGGTTGCCTGCACCAGTTCGTTAAACCCGAAATATAGAAAGCAATCCAGTTCTGTGACCTTGGCACAGCCGCCCTGGCTGGCCGGGCGAAACGCCCAAAGGATGTTTGTCCCGGCCGAGCTTCCGGTGAGGTCGGAAAAGTGCTGTGCGGCATAGGAATAGTTTTGCACGTTTGCACTTGCCGCAACGTCAGGTAATGCCGCATAGAATTTCGTCCAGCCCAGATTCGTGTTGCCGCCGCTTTCGGCGTATGACTGGCTGTGGCCGAATATAACAATGTTCTTGGTTCCATTTTCAAGCCAACGCATTGCCTGAAATACTGCATCCGCTTCGTCCTGCGTGAGCGGTCTAGATGTCACCAGAGCATCGTGAAACAAGTTTTGACTACCGCTGTTGCCGAGCAGGTCAGAGCCAGCCGAACCAAGAATCAATGTATTTAGAGAAGCACCTAATGCCGGTGCATTCCAAATGTAGGAGTAATTGGCTTGCATCTTGACTCCGTTGTAAAACCCGCTGCCGTTTGTGTTCCCGTCCCAATTCAGCGTCAATACATCCCAATCGAAAGAAGAATGCCCAGTGTAATCCGCCCCGCGATTTCTCCATATTCCATTATAATTGTTCGGATATTCAAGTTTCTGCAAATTGTTCTGCCCCGATACGCCGCCAGACATCACATAACTAATGTATCCGAAATCCAAGGACGACAGGTAGCAACCATTGTTGGTGGTAGCGTCGAACAGGCCAATATCTAAACTGTGAGACAGAAAATAAGACTGACCAGAATAAGTAATGGAATTGCTCGTCAGGTTCGGCAGCGTCACTTTCCACTGTGCGCCAGCATTGGTGATGCAAGCCCCGTTCGGCGTGAATGTGCCTGCGACCTGTCCCGCCACGGTGATAGTGCGGCCAAATAATGTGATGGGGTTGCTGGGGTTGATGTAGGGCGTTTTGCCAAACACATTGTCAACGATGACCGGCCACAAGCTGGCGGGAGCATACGGTGGTTTTAACTGCGCCACGAATCCAGCGATGATTTGGATGGCGGCAGGATTGGTAATGCCAGCGGATGCGCAGTAGGTGGAAACGGTTGTGTCGTTTGTCACTACATTCCCCGGCAGGCTCGCCGCCGGAAGCGTGCCGGTCATATTGCCAGCGGGGTATGAATCAATCGTCCATGTTCCATAAAGGTGGTTTCCATACCAATCCACCGTTTTTGTTCCATTAAGGTCAAATAGATAGCACAATCCCCAATCAACCGTTGCCGCTCCGAAATAATAAGGGAATGTGTAAAGTTTCCGCGCCGATAAATCCACCGACTTCCAACTCGTTCCATTGGTGTCGTCCAAAATGTTTAATGAAGCCAGTAACTGTGCATTTGTGATTACGCCATACTGCGAGTTCACCGCAAGAACGATGTTCGTGACGGCAGTTGCTGTCACACCGTTGGTCGGCCCACCGATGACCTGTGAGACATGAAGGTCGGCGGCGGCTTGGGTGTTCGTGGTGTAGGTATTCTGGAGAATGGCGTTGGCGCCAGCGAATACTGACAGCGACACCAGAATAAAAAGAAGCGATAGATATTTTTTCATACGAGCTGTTTCCAGGTTCCGTTGTAGACCCAGAGGGTGTTGTCGGTGGTGTTGAGGTAAAGCGCTCCGGTGCTGGCAGTGCTGCTTGGCACACCGGCTCCGGAAGTGATGCTGCCGCCATTGATGGCGATTTGCTGGAGCAGGCCGAGCTCAACCAGCTTCCACAGTCCTGGCGGGAGATTGTTGTACGGGGCCGCCGCCGTTATGAGCCCCTGTGGTGTTACGTCAGCCATAGGATTTATCGAGGTTAAAATGGTTTTGAGCAGGCCGAGCTTGATAAGACACAAGTCTCCACTCTCGTTGTTGTTGTAGGGTGAGGCGCTGGTCAGCAGCCCTTGGGTTGATACATCCATAGGTCAATCATCGAGCATGGATTGCATGGAGCCGTCGCCACCTTCGGGCGCTGGTTCCTGCGAGGTCTTGGATTTTTCCGAATTCCCACCACCTGTGCACTCGACTTCTACCTCGTTGCCGTGGTCGGCGACTATGCGGATGGTAAATTCGGAACCGACAGAAGCCTCTCCGCAGAGCACTTCCTTGTTGAGCATGGCGGTCTTACCACCGGCTCCACCATCGTTATCTCCGTCAGCATGGGGAGCTCCGGAAGGACCGTCATCATATAAATCGGGACTGGAAACCTGTGGCATAGTTCGCCTTTCTCTTGCTCAACTTTGATTATGGTTTTCATTTGCAAAAAGGGTGCGCCCCGCGAATATCGCAGAGCGCACCCCTGATTGCAAGGCTCACGCGTCGGCCACACCGGAGCCGCCGTTGCCCACCTGCGGGAACGAGGCCTGGTTGACCGTGATGCCGCCTGACGGGAACGATGCGCCAGTCGGATTTTCCGTTGTGATGTCCTGGAACGTATCCGTGAGGATAGTCGGAGTCGTGACGGTGCCGATAGTCGGGGTGCCGAGCGTACCGGACGGCCAGCTGCCCACAGTGCCAGCGCCAGCCGGAGTCGGCAACGGGCAGGTCGGGAGCGAGCTGTTGTACTCCTGAGCGGGGTAGCCAGGGTCCGCGTTCACAGTGTTCACATTGTAGATGACGAACTGTTCACGCTTGTGGAAGATGGCTTCCGCGAATTCCGTGTGCAGCGGACGAACATAGTAACGGAAGTCAGCGATGAACTGACCCTTGTTGCGCCGCTTGTTGCCAATGACGTTGCCGTTGGAGTCGGCTCCGAGGTTGTCCATGACGAACTGCCATTTGCCGCCGAAGTCCCGATGACCGAATGGCATCTCGGGGTTGAGCGGGGCAGCCGTTGGGACGAGCAGCTCCATGGCCTTCTTGTGCCAGATGTAGCTGATGGAGAACTGCGCCTTGTCGTAGTCCGGATTCGCGTCGGAGCCCAGACCAGCCGCGCCACCGGCACCAGTGGTGATGCCGTTGCGGAATGGCAGGACGACCTGATATCGATACCGGTTGCCGTTGCCGCCGTTGCCGCCAGCGCCAAGGTCATAGACGAAGTTGAACCGGAGGCCCATTTCGTCAACGCGAACCATGTAGTTGCCCACTTGTCCGGAGAAGCCATAGCGCCAGAAGGCGTTTGCCGCAGACCATTCGGTGAATCGCCAGTTGCCGGAAACGCTCGGCTGGGTGCCGCCGATGCCTACCTGACCACCGAACTTGTCGAGCGACCAGCAGGTGTCCATGTCGGTCACGAGCTCAATGTACGGGGCGGTTTCGGTGAACGGATTCTTTCCGGCATAGCCGCGCCGCATCAGGAAGCTGAAGCGGTTCTGGAGCATCTGCGGAATGAGCAGGTACACATTGGTCGGGGCGACGTTGCAATCGAAGTAGATTTCCTCGTCGGTATTCGGGCCGCCAAGGGTCCACTGGTAGGTGAACGCGGACATCGTGCTGTTCGCGGCCCATTTGGTCTTGGCCCATGCCAGCGCACGTTTCCGGAGGAAGTTGCTGGAGATGGAGACCGTGGCGGGGCGGAGAATCTCGTTGACAATCTGCGAGATGTGCTGCTCCGCGTGGGTGATGTGCATGTCCTGGTCGTAGCACAGAAGGGGCGTGGCCCATTCCTGCGCTTCGGCAAAGTAGGTCAGACGGTCAGCGCCCCAGCCAATCTGGTGCTCCTGAGGGTCACACGGGCCTTGGGCGAAGCAGCCTTGGCCGTTGGCGTTGACCTTGCGCCACTGCTTGGTGATGTTCGGAAACACATGGCGGAAGCGGTCCTGCGTGATTTCAACAGGGGTTCCAGTCGGAACGGTTCCGGTGGATACGTTCAACAGCCAGCCGTCGGTTGGCCGGATGTCTTCCATAATCAGTTCGTCAAACTTCGGGGTCTGGTCGACGAGGAATTGCGGAAAATCGCAAGCCTGAATCGTAGATGTTGCACAGCTCATAATCGGTAAATTTTAATTTTGTTTCTGGTTTGTGGAAGAAGCAGGCGACAATTCGAGAGCAATCTTCCGTTTACTGACACTAACACGGCGTCCGTTGCCACTGGACATCTGCGAGGTATTTCGCTCGCGGCGATTGCTCTCCGGTGCCTATACGGAGAAGTTTGTTCAGGGAATCATCCCTAGGACAATGGAGGGATACGACGGAAGTTGCTGGCTGTCAAATAAAAAGACGCCGGTGCTATGAATCACCGGCGTCAGTCCCAACCCTGCCGACTCACTTCGCTCGCTTACGAAGCTCAGCAAAGATTGAATCCTTGGCCGACACCTTGGCGGCTACAGTGGCTGCTGGACGCGCACCAGGAGCCCTTGACGGCTCGGTGTCACCGTACTCCTTGAGCTTGGCTTCCAGCTCTGCCACTCGCGCAGAGTACTTCTCGTTCTGGTAAACCAGCCGTCCATAGGCAGCACACCGGTTCCTGACTGCGGCATGACGCTCAACGATGGCTCTGCGTTCCTCGGGTGTCTTGGCGTACAGCGGGTTCTCGGAGAAGGCGCGGTCAGCCAGCTCGAATCCCTTGGACAGACGCTGGTTGCCCTCTTGGTCGCCCTCGATGGGCTTGAAGTATTTGCCATGCTTTGGGTCGGATGCGGCCTTCTCGTTGGCCTCGGCCCAGATTTTCTGCGTCTGCTGGTGCAGCTCCTTGGTGGATGCTAGGCGCTGTTCCTCGGACTTCTTCTGCCAGTCGGCACCGGCCTTCTTGTTCTCCTCTATGGCGGCAGCCTGCTCGTCCACCTGACGGCGAATCTCCTTGCGATGCTGCATGACCTCGGGCGCGAAGTCACCGAACCGTTCCTCGGCCAGAGCCTTGGCATCGCGCAGTGGCAGGTTCACTAAATCGAGGATGTCGGTGGCGGAAATCGGGCGCTCGCTTCCATCGTCGCCAATGACAGTCACTTCGGACAGCTCTGTCATGGCTCGCTTCCACGTGTCCTCGTAGGGTTTCTGGTACTTCTCCTGAAACTCCTTGGACTTCTGGTAGCTGGTGAATCGGATTTCCTGCTCCAGCTCCTCGTTGCGCTTGGACAGCTCGGCAATCTTGTCCTCGAATGGCTTGACCTTCTCGGGTGGAACTCCCTGCTTCTCGTACTGGAGCAGCTTCTCCTCGAGCGCCTTCTTCTCGGCCTTGACCTGCTCGACGACCTTCCACGGAGAGAGCTTTTTGTCCGCAGGCTTGGCACCTTCAACCGGCTTGGCGGCAGCGGCTTGCGCGGCCTCGTCATCCTCAACTTCGTCCGGATTGTCCTTGGGTTTGTCCACTGCGGCAGGCGCGGCGGCGGCAGGCTGGTCTTCAGGTGCGCCGAACTTCTTCCGCAGGTCTGCGAAAATCGACTCTTTCACCGACCCCTTCTTGGTCGGTGCGGCTGGTGCTGCGGCAGCCGGTGTCAGCTCGGATACCTTGATTTCCCCGATTGGTTTAATTCCCGCCTGTACCTCCGTTGGTACTCCGGCTGGAGCCTCGATGAATGATGTTTCTTCGGCCATAATTATGCGTCGTGTTTGAGGTTGCCGGTGTCAGGCTTTACCTCGATTTTTTGGATGGTGGACAGGGTGAGCAGACAGTGAACAAAGTCGTTTGCTCCTTGGATGCGCTGGAAACACATGGCGCTGGCCTGCAACTGGTTCGGGGTGTCGAGGCTGGTGGGTGCCAGCTGGCACATTGTTCGCGTGTATTGCGCCATGGCCACCTCGATGGCTCGCTGGAACTCGGCTCGGTCAAGCAGAGCGCTGTGCTCCTTCATCATCTGCTTGCTGGCCTGGAACAGCTGCTTGGGCATTGGATTGGGATTCATATGACTTTCTTCTTTTTTTGTTTGGGGATGGCCTTGGCGCTCTTGGACTTGAGCGTGACCAGTTTCTTGGAAAGCATCCGGCCAATCATCTTGTTGATGATGCCGTGCGGCTTGGGCGTGGTGGCCAGTGCTGGCGGCAGTACGGCGGGGACTCGCTCTTTGGGCGGCTCGTACGGAGGCAGAGTTGGAACCGTAGCGTCCATCACTTCTCGCCCTTCTTTTTCTTGCGCTTGGGACGGCGCACAGAGTTGTCGTACTTCGGACGCTGGTCAACGAACGCCTGAACGTATCCGCCGCAGCTTCCGGTTTGCTGTTGTGCCATTGGGCGACACTACACCGTGGTTGCAAAAGTTGCAACCAAATAATCACCCCTCCTCGATTATCGTGGATGGCTCGGGGATTTTATCCTCGGTCATCTCCATGCCTGCTTCATTGGCGGCGTTCATCTCCTTGAGCAGGTCTGCCAGTGATTCGAACTTCACGTGGCAGCCTTCTGGCATCTTATCCTTTACATCGCGAAGATGGCCGATGGCCTCGTCAATGGTGTCGCCAATGCCGCAGCACCAGCCTATTTCTGCCACCCCTTGCGGGTCGGGTGGCACACAAATCTTGCCATCCACTTTGCAAGAAAAGGATATCTTCACGAAGTCATCAATCTCCTCTGGAATCTCGAAGATTCCCCACTCGTCGCGGTCAATGTGGAATATTGCCTGAGCGCCAAAGGATGCGTTCTGCTCCATCTCCACCAGCTCGCCGTTGGCGCCGTGCCATATAACCTCGCCTAGGTTGCCAATCATCTCGCACATCACTTGCGACGGCGGCGACGGGAACCGGCAGGTCGGGTCAATGAAATAGCTTTCTCCTTCGGGGGTAACTCGAACCTCAGTGGAAAAGGCGCTACGATATCCATAGGACGCCAGAATCGGAGTGAAGGCTTCATTGACGCAGCGAATCTCCTCAGGAACGTCAGAAAACTTCTGGAATGTTCCGATGTAGGCGCTGTCCTTGGCTTCCATCCCGTGGATGACGGTTTTGGGCCACTGGCCGTCGATGCAGTACGCGTCGATGCCGTCCTCGATTTCGGTGTCAATAGGCTCATAAACAAAAAAGGTGAAGTGTTCTTTCAGCGGACCGAGGTTGACCGCCCACCGGTCAAGCAGTGGCTCGTCCATGGCCATGTTGCGGAAGTGGCAGGTCTCGAAGTCGCCGCGATAGGTGGACACCTTGATGTACCTATCCTCGTTGTCACGCAGGAACAGGCGTAGATTGGTGAGTCCTTTGATGGGAACACACTTCGGCACCGGAAGGTCGGTCTGTCGCTCCAGGACTTCCAGGAACTTTCCACGGCGAGCCTCGAGCTCGTCGGCGTGGCGGCAGCCCCAGACAGCCTTGCCCTTCTCAACGAGGCGCTCCTGCATGTCGGCGTAGCCAATGTCCAAGAACACGAACAGGTCGCAGTGGTCTTCCACCTCGCTGACCGACTCGACTCGGGTGACTCCCTCGTAGCCGTCGCAGATGATGGCGTCCTTGAATCGCGGGAACGACAGCTCCCATGGAGACCAGTAAAACACCTGCTTGTACTCACGAGCGAGGCGTCGTGCGACATGTTGGAATACTCCAGTGTCGATGCAGCAGGCAACGATGTCTTTTGTGTCCTTCATGGCAGGCTGTAAATCTTCTGCTCGTAGGCGCGCCAGCAAACACCAAGCATCACGGCAAGGATTCGCTCGACGCCGGTGGCGATTCCATGCTGGAACTTGTACGGCGCATCGGGGTCATCGCCAGGTTCCTCGGTGTCGGTGTGAAGACCTTGCTCGCGCTCTTTCTCGAACATGATGTCGAACTTATCCACCTTCTTTTGAGTCACCTTGCAGTGCTTGCAAATCAGGATTTCAACCAGCTCGTGAACGGCGACCAGGCACTCGTACCGCCAGTTGTCCATCTTGCTGATGCGAATCTCGATGGAGCCGTCCTTGTTGTACCACCAGTCGCCAACCGTGGGGTAGCGATGGTCTTTGTGGGGAATGGTTTTGATGCTGATGTTCATTTTCCGTAAAGCTCCTTGAGCGGGGCACGCACGCGTGGCATCTCGCACTTCTCGCAGGTGAGCACCAGCTCCTTGGTGTGGCGGTCAAGGAACACGGCGTACTTGCTGCGCGGGTGGCACAGCGGACACATCTCCACTATCCGCGACTGGATGATGGGTCGGGTGGCGGCCATAATCAGTTCACAGATTTCAGCGATTTCCGGCGAACCTCGTGCACGGTCTCGTGGTTCTTGCGCTGCTGTTCCTGCTCGAATTCCCGCTGCTTGCGCTCCTGTTCCATCTCCCATTGAATCTGGCGCTGCGCCGTCTTCTGCGCGTGGGACTCGCTGGAGTTCTTCGCCTTGGCTTGAGCGAGAATTACCTGCGATTGCAGCTTGGCTTTCAGCGCGGGGTCGCCGCCTTGCTCGGCCTGCTGTTTCTTCATCTGCTCCTCGAGCCGCTGGGCAAAGGCCTTCACGAAGTTCATCAGCTTGGACAGCTGCTTGTTGGCCTCGGTGACGAACTGCTTCTGCTCGGGGTCTTGCTCCATGATTTTGAGATGCTGCTCGATGCACTGCGCCACCATCTGGAAGCCCTCGATTTTGTCGGCGGGAGCCATGCCGCCCTTCTGGTACTTCTGAATGATGCCAGCGAGTTCCTGCATGAGCACCATGACATACTCCTTGTGGTTCTGACCGGTCTTGACGGCGACTGGCAGACCCTGCATGAGCACACCCATCGAGAGCTGCGCGTCGTGCACGGAATCACTGACCTTGAGGGGCTCGTCTGGCACCCAGCGCTGCGCCATGTCGGCGTCTCCGGTGACGGCAAACGTGACCTCGCGCAGGATTTCCCGCTGCGGCTCGGGGTCAAACAGGTTGCGCATCTGAATGAGCTGCTCGGCAATGGCCATCTCCATGGTCTTGTTGCCTGCGCCCATCACGCGGGTCGGCTGGATTTCCCAGTTGCTCGGCTTGAGCAGCTCCATTGGAACGCCTTTGGCGGAACAGGCAGACCGGAAGCGACGGACGTCAGGGTCGTTTGAATTCTCCTTGCAGAACCGCCGAAAGATTTCCGCGTACTCGAATTCCTGGTACTGGTAGGCCTGATTGAAGGCTGACTGAACCAGCGCCGTGGTCTGGTTGATTTCGGCCATGACCTGGAATTTGGTCTTGCGGTCACCGGTGCTTTGCTGCGGCTGCTGCGTGAAGGAGGACGAGTTGGAATCAATGAGCGCCTTGTTGTCGCGGATGCCAAGCTCCACCAGCTGGGTGTTGACCTGCCAGCGCTCGGCGGCGGGGATGAACTGGACGGTCTCGTCGATGAAGCCACGGTTAATCAGGTCGAGCTTGAGGGCGCGTTCGGCCTCGTCGCTGGAGCGGACGCGGAAATAATTCATCAGCGCCTCGAACACGGACTCATTGAACCGGCAGCGCAGTCGGTTCTGGAGATGGCAGATGGCGTAAACGAGGAACCCCAGCGAGCGGACGGAGTGATACTTGAAGGGCGCCACGCTGGACAGGTCAGCGAACTGAAAGCTGATAAGCTGGGAGATGTCGTCGCCGTAATTGCGGTTGCCGGAATTGAACAGGAATTGGCCCTTGGCGAAATCCTTCTTGTTGTCGCGGGTCATCGTGAGCGATGCGCCGGTGCCGGATGGCGTTGACCATGCGTCAAGGATGATGCGCCGCCGCCAGCCTGGAGCCTTGCCCTCGTCGGAATAGAAGTAGAAGTCGAAGCAGTCAATCGTCGGCACCTGGTCACCAGCGTAGAAGCCGCCATCACCCTTCACTCGCTCCTGTGTCTTTTCCGGAGACCAGACTTCGGGCCAGTTGGTGCCCATTAGGGCCATGGTGTCCTTGTCCACAAACTCGATGCACTTGTCCACGAGGTCGAGGTTCCAGCCGTTCCTGCGAGCCGACTCCTTGTTGCGCGTCAGCTTAATCAGCTCGGGTGCGGTGAAGCTGCGGTAGATGTAAAAGAACGGTAGGTTTTCCAGAGTCAGGAGCGTGTTGGCGGGAATGCCGACATCCTCAATGCCGATGGCGTCAGGGCACCACTTGTCCTCGTCCTTCCAGCCGGAGGGGCCGATGCCATGCAGGACGTCCATGGCGAACTTGCTGCGGAAAGTCTCGAAGTAGGTGGTGGACTTTTTCATCACCTTGTTGATTTCTCCGGTGACGACCTGCGAATACGTGGAGCGCTTGTGCTTGGGCCCCATGTCGGTGTGGCATGAGAAATAGTTCGCAGGCTTCAGGAACGCTCCGTAGAACTGGGCTCGCGCATCGTGGGCCAGCACCGTGCCCTCGAGGAAGTTGACGTTGACGTTGATGCCGTTCTGCGCCGCCTCGGCTTCATTGAAGGGCGGCAGGCCGTTGAACAGGTTGTTGATACGGGCTCGGTTCTGGGCTCTCGGCCAGTCGGCGAGGCGCATTTGGTAACAGACACCATCCACTTCGGCGGCATTCTTAAAGTCCATAAGCGATACTGTTGTTCAGGAGGTCGATTAAGTCAATGCCAGGATTCTCCAAACTTCGGCAGGTCGGCGTGCTTGGCGATGATGTCGCGCACAACAACAACCCGCTTCCCCATCTTGATGCAGTGGGCGCAGATGGGGAAGTGGTCGGTGAAGGCCGGATGGTCCTCGTACCGGACGCCGTCCAGATAAATCCAGGCCGGAACCATGGTGATGGTGCCAACGCAGTCCATTTCTACCAGCCTGTCCGGAAGGTTCATCCAGGCCGGTCTGGCGCTGCGGTCATTCTCAACCTGAGGCGGCTCATGCAGGTGCCAGTACGGCGGCTGATGCGCGAGGTTCCTGCCCCAGACACGCTTGCGGCTGGTGGGCATGATTCTGCTCTTGCCCTGCATCACGAAGGCAGCCCAATCGTAGAACTGGTCGCTGCCCTGAATCAGCACCATCGGAGCGGATACGCCATCTGGATTGGCCTCGAGCAGGCGCATCGGCATGTCGGCCGGATAGTTCACCACGTCGGCGTCAATCCACAGCAGGTGGTCGTATGACTTGAGGTTGATTCTCTCGAGCATGGCATTGCGAGCGCGAGCCACTCGGCTCCATGGGGTGCTGTCGGTGTTGAGTCCGGGAATCGGAAAGTAGTCCAGCATCACGTCGATATGCAGATGCGGATTCGCCGGAGCCAGACGGCGAACACCCTCAAGGCACAGGGAGTGGAGCTGCGGGTTGAGGGACGGCTTGATTGGGATACAGACGAGAACTTTGTTCATAAATGGCGTCGAGGTATTTTTCGAGGTAGGGCAGCGACTGCTCGGCACAGGCGTATCGCGAGGCCACGGCGCAGTTGCCGCGACAGATGGAGCCGCCGCCGCCGTTGGCGACATAGGCAAAGTAGGAGATGTTGCAGGCACCGGCCAGATGCAGGATGGCGGTGTCGGTGGTGACGAGTCCCACTGACCGGTCCATGAATCCAAGCAGGTCGTAGATGTACTCCAGCCGCATGTTCATCAGGTCGATGATTTCGAACTTTTCCCGATACCTGTAAATGACCTTCTGGACTTCGGGGACATAACCGAAGGGCGAGCTGCCACCGGTGTTGAGGCAGACAAGGAGCTTCGGCTTATTGGTTCGAGTGAGGTACTTGAACTCGAAGGATTCTCGCTCGGGCGCACGGCAGTCGAACACTGGTTTCTCTCCGATGGCGCTGAACGGAAAACCGGCGTACTTCCACTGGCTGGCCATGTAGGAGAACCACTCGCCGGATTCAATCTGCATCCGCTTGCCATGGATGATTAGGCTTGTGGCGTCGTTTCGAATGGCTGGCGGTGTGAAGGTCGGGTCATCCCACCACTTTGGAAAAGTGACATTCTCCTTGCCGTATTTCTCCTCGGCCATGATGCGAGCCTTGCCGCAGTCTCCATACCAGTGAAGGTCAACCACCCATGGTTCGACGTAGGACACGCCCTCCAAAGTCTTGGCGAACTCACGGGAGACCATGACCACCGGTCTCTTGCCAGTTGCTTGGGCCACACGCAGCCAGCCTGGAAGCAAAATAATCAGGTCGCCGTGCTTTCCGAGATGAACGTAGCACTTGGTCATTTTCGGACAATGAGAATCAGTATGCAGGCGATGGCCACTATGGCGCCGAAGGTGTTGAGGTGGATGGTGACGTCCATATCAGTAGCGGTATTGGATGTTGAGCTGGCGCTTGCGTCCCTGACAGTTGCACTTGCGTCCGGTGGTGGCGACATACCACGTCTTGAAGGCCTCGCTGTTGTCCTTGCCAATGAGTCGCTCGACGGTATCGCCAAGGCCAACCTCGCCATCGACCTTCACCTTACGGAGCAGCTTCGCCCACAAGGGCCATCCATCGTAGGGAATCTCGTGGTGCACCTCTATGTGCTCGTCGCAGGCCTCCTCGTTGTAGTAATCCTTCCAGCCATTGATGCGGCAGATGTTGGCGTTGAATCGGTCCACCATGATTCGGATTCCCTCCAAGTCCAGCGGCAGGTGCCGGTGCGCCGCGTATTCTGGGTTGGCGTTCAGCAAGGTGTGGACGGAGTTCACTATCGTATCGAAGGACGAGTACGGAGTTGACCGGTACTTTAACTCCGACAGTTCGAAGTAGAGCCCGTTGGGTATCTGTCGCTGGCGGTCTTTCAGGGTTGCCATGGCTTGATGATTTCGATGGTGAATTTGTTGTCCTCCATGGTTGTCTGGATTCGGAACTTTGGATAGTTGTCCCAGCGGAACTCCTCGTAGGTTCGGTCCTTCTCACTGAGGACGAACACACCTCGGCGTGACATCTCCTCTCCTGATGGAATGTGCCGATAGTCCTTGAACTCCTCAATCATGAACATCCTCATTGCCTGCTCCTTGAGCTGGAAATATTTTGCAGACACTTCCTTAAGGAGTCTTGACTGAACCGCCTCAATCGCAATGGAGATAGGAGAGATTGCCGTTTGGTCGTACATACTCATGTGCCGAGCATCGCACCGGCGAGACGGTCTGTAAAGAAGAAAGCGGTTGCAACTTTGCGGCCAGTGGGGCATGATGGGTCAATGAAATGCCCCAAGTGCAACGGCAGCGGAGTGGTCGCCGACCAGAAAGAGGTTGGCAGGAAGATGCGCTCGCTGAGGGTGAAGCAGGGGATAGGGCTTCGGGCGATGGCTCGGTGCATGGGCATTTCTCACGGACATCTCTGGCAGCTGGAAAGCGGCAGACGCAGCTGGAGCCTGACGCACACAAACAAAATCATCGAGACCTGTGCCGTGTGGTTCTCGATGAAGAAAACAATAGACCAAACACCATGATAACACTCAGCATCGACGTCACCATGATAAGCAAGGAGCGCCTCAAAGAGGTGACTCGAAGGAACGGACAGAAAGCGAAGTTCCTGAACCTGGTAATGATACCGACGCCCAACTCGGAGTTCGGGGACTACATCGTGAAAGAGTCGGTCACGAAGGAGGAGAAGGCCTCGGGTCTCGAGCTGCCCATCCTCGGTAACGCCAAGCACGTCGTCCGTCACGGCTCCGGTGGCACCAGCCTGAAGCACACCTCTCCAAACGAGAAAGACACTGATGAAGTTAGCAAAGACGACGGAGAAGATATTCCATTTTGATTGTCCAATAACTGGACACCTAGTGTGTCCAATAACTATACACACCACTAATAGAACCTATGTCAAATCCAGAAAACTACGGCCTTGATGGCCGCTCACCGTGCCCCGATTGCGGCGGCGCGGACAACCACATCCTCGGCTGCCCAGCCATCACATCGGTGGCTGATTTGGAAGCCATGAAGGAGGCATTTGAGGCACCAAAAACTGAAGTGTCCAGAAATCATCCAGGTCGGGGATTCCCTAGACCTGACTCAAAAATGGACACTGATTCTCAACGACTTACGCCGAATCAGGAAAAAACTCCCCAGACCTCCGAGGGTCAGGTCTCCGAAAAATCGCAGATTCCCAAGACCTCATCCGGTCACTGGGACATCGCGGAAATGATGTCTGAGAAGTGCGCGATGAACGACTGGTTCCACAAGAAGTTCAACGACTCCACGGCTGGCCTGAAGTTCGCCGACCAGAAGGCGGTGTTCATCGTGCGGCAGATTGCCTATGCGTTCTTCCGTCAGGGAGTCGCTCATGGGTATGACACCGCGAAAATTGAGGAGCAGCACAAGATGTCGGCTCCTCCTGAAAGCGACCAAACCATGCTTGACAGCGGCACACCGGGGGTGTAACAGTCAGTGTCTGTTTCATGGTGCATATGTTTGAGGATCCCCCTGGGTGGCGTGGTTAACCACCCAGGGGTTTTTCATTTCGGCCGATGTTTTTGTCCCCAACCACACCCTTTCGACGGAAAAACCAGCGACCTGAAAATAACTCAATTTCGTTCAAGCTCAGGGACTTGCAATGAAAATGAAAATTTTAGGATTGACTTTTTAAAGAAATCCCCCTTACAATCCCCCTACCTGACACTAGCGCTTATGCCTCGTCTTTCTCGATTGAGTAAGCCCCAAAAGCCTCAGGTGAAGACACTCTGGTTCCTTGCCTCAAGCCACCCTGCCATGGTTCTGGTCTGAGGTCACCCCGACGACCTCCCTGCCGGAAACTGGATAAACCCAAGACCTCGTGACTGACCGGCGCCACCCCCCTGAGGGCGATGACACCCATACCACCCCTACGCTGGAAAATGGATAGGCAGTGTGAGGTTGTGGAGTCACACCACACACACCAGCACAAGGGGGCGCACGGGTGGGGTGGTGCGGGGACGGTCTTGGCGAAGTGGACTGTCTAGGTGTTGCGGCGGTTAGTTATGTGAGAAGAATGTGAGCGAGACACCAGCGAGCGACCACGACGGCGGCGCGGTGCGGCAGAGGTTTCTGCTTCTCGTTCATAAAGTCAACTCACACAATAACATATGGCAAAAACAACCGTAAATACGTCATTGGTTCAATCAGCATTTAACCTTGGTGCTGTTGATGTTACGACGCGCAAAAACGACAGAGGAGTCGTCACCAGCCAGACTTACAAGGCACACAAGGCTGGTCACTTCGGCTACGTTCCCAAGGGTGACAAGGAAAAGAACTCGGAAGCCAAAGCCATGTGCTTGGCGGAGAAGATTGAAACGTCTGCGGCCATCGCGTCGGGCGCAAAGACACTGCTCGAACTCGAAGCGGCTGGCAAGATTCGCTTCACTGCGGCCAGCATCGGTGCGCGTGGCAATGGTGCGATTCGATGGGAAATGGTGAAGGAGCGCGTCATCACCTCGAAGATGACGGACGCACAAATCGTGGCCTACTTGCAACAGCACCCTGAGCTGTTGAAGAACATCACTCCGGCGTCGAAGTAAGCGGCGTTGGTTCCACGAGCCGCTGGCGAAAGTCGGCGGCTCTCTGGAGCTAACAACGTGATTACTCCGTCACAAACAACTAGAACAAAACAACATATGGCAAAACAATACCAAGACAGAACACCGGCAGACATCGCTGCCGACCACGCTCAATACACCGACAAAGACGCGGTGCAAGTGGCCGAGTTCCTCAATGCGTTCATGCTCAAATCACAGCCCATGTGCGGGAAGGATTTTCATTCCCACAACATCGACATGAAACACGACCGCATGACGCCCAATCACCGCATTGAGCATCTGTTGTCATCTGCCCTCGACTGGTTCAAATTCGGCAACTGACATCAATATGCTCACCTTATCCTCTCTGTCACTGTCGCCCAAGGCCACAGTGGCTCACCTTGTTCTGTCCGATGGCACACAGGTATTTCTGTGCCCCAAACAGGTGCAAGCCATTGCCAACCAATGCGTTCCGTTCCCCAATGTTGAACCGCTTACTCGCCAGCAGGTGCTGGAGCTGTATCAATCTCCTGAACCTCAATCGGCTCGGCCAGTTCCTTCTGGATTGTGCGCCTTGCCTTCTTGAGCATGGAATCAACATCAGCAGCCTTCAAGCGGGGTATTCCGCGCAGCTCGCGCTTCAACACCTCAAGCTCCATCCATGTGCGTATCAGCTCACACTTGGCGCGTGCTTCTATCTTCGGCGGCTCGGCATTGCCCTCTGCTCGTGCATTGGGCTTGCCCATCAAATCGGCGAAGATGCTCTGCTGGAGTGCGTGTGCGTTGGCGTGTGATAGTGTTTGGAATCCCATATGGCGACATTCTACTCCCTGACGCTGTTCTCTGTCAAATGGTTGATTGACCTCTGGTCACACTATGGAGTGGCCGGAAACGCAGTTAACAACTAACAGAAAGACAAATAGTTATGGCAAAAACAACAAGCAGCGAAGCGCGGAAGACTCCGCATGAGCTGGCCGCGCAAATGTCGCGGACGAACACGAACAAGCGGCATCAGGCAGCCAAGCGTGCCCGTCGCGCCGCCTACTGGAAAGCGCATCCATCTGAACACGTTAATCATCCGGCAAGGAAGACTCGCCGTGGCAAGCTCATGCTCAAGCACCTGAGCGAGCATGGTCTGCCGTCCACCGATGTCCTCAAGGTCAACGAGGACGCCACGCCGCTCAAGGATGGAACGGTGTTCATCCACAGCGGTCAAAACGTCATCACAAGGGTTCAATAATATGGCCAAAGCCTACATTCCCTCGTGCCATGCCGCCGTCACGCGCCAGATAGCGCAGGGCGACATGGAGAGCGCCGCGATGCAATCCAAGACGCTGGCGCTGGCTAAGTCGCTCGGCGTCACGCTAGACGTCAAATTCGTCCTCACCGACCCCGAGCAGAAAATCAGGGTGTTTGTCCGTCACGCCGCCAAGAAGGCGAAGCACTGCAAGTGCGGCTCGCTGCATTGCCCGTCATGCGGTTTCGTCAAGTTCCACCGGCGCGTTGCCCGTGTGGCCAACTCTCAAATCGCAGGATATGCCTGCGCTGGAATCGTATGAGCACACTCCCCAAGGGCTGGACGACCAAGAAGCTGGCCGACTTGTTCACGGCGGCGCAGCTTAAGCACGTCGTCAAAATCCTCAACGCCGAGGAGGACGACCACGAGAAACTGCACAAGCTCAAGCGCTATCTGAACACTCTGCGCGAGAGCCTGATTGAGGCCGGTGTCGAACCTGATTACATTGCCCACTGGTTCATCTACATGCAGCACGAGCTCAAATGAAAACCATCACCATGCTCTGCCTGTTCAGTTTCGCTGCACAGGCGGAGCCCAACTACAATCAGCTGGCCAACGCCATCTGGAAAGCCGAGGGCGGCGCCAAGACGCGCCACCCTTACGGGGTCATGTGCCGGTGTCGCAATGCCCGAGCTGTCTGCATCCAGACGGTTCGCAACGCATGGACGGACTGGAACATTGACCACAGACCATGCGACTTCCTGACGTACCTATCGAGGATTTACTGTCCTCCGAACTGGCGCGTCTGGTCGAGAAATGTGAGGCAACTATGCGCAAAATAAGCAACATCCTATCCATCGCCGAAGGCACACGCCTGCGGATGGTGGACGCGTTTGAGGCCGACCTTGAAAGCGGCTCGCACCACCAGAACAACATCAACAGCCGTGCGTTCACTGACGCGTATCCGACCATCACGGCGGCGTTCCTAGAAGTTGAGAAGGAGAGGGACGAGCTGTGGGATGCCCTAAACCGACTGGTCAGCGAGTCGGACGAACACAACGGAATCATCTGCGATTGCAGACCCGAGCCAGAAAACAACGGCCATGTCTGTGCAATGTGCATGGCAAGGCTCAAGCTTGGAGTTGTTGGTAAGGACGACTGACCCATCACGCGCTGGCATACCGCGAACAAGTATGCCATTCTTTGAAATCGCCGCCCAGATTGTGCTGGACGGTGATATGCAGAGAAGCGAATAAATCCGCGCCGTCAGGTCGCGCACAACGGGGATATTCCCCATACCTGAAACCTCGCGCACTCGGACAGACAGGGTGCAAACAAAAAGATAAACATATGAACAACATCGCAACATCCGCCGTCAGCGCCATCAACGAAACCCGCAAGCACGAGGCCATCCAGAAGGCTCGCGTCCTCGTCCTCGCCATTGCGTCCTCAAACAAGGCCATTAAGGCCAGAGAGGAATCGCTGACCGAGCTGACGGAGCAGCTCAAGAAGCTGGCCAACGACAAGTACAACACGGTGGAAATCGCCGGTGACCTGCCGAAAAGCATGAACGCCACGACCATCATCGAGACCATCGCCGCGCTCAACAAGGGCGAGCAGGAAATGGTCGCCGAACGCTGCGCGGACATCGACGCCGCCATCCGGTCCGAGAAGGCCGGTCTCGACTCCGAAATCGCAAACCGCACCGAGCTCCTCAAGAAGCTCACGGAAATCACCTTCGAGGAAGTCACGCCGGAAGCGCTGGCCTAATCGAACCTTGACCGGCAAACAAACAACAAAACAACAGACAAATAACAAAACATATGAATCGCATCACAATTAACTACGGAACCGAATCCCACACGCACACCTTCGCCGGTAGCATCACTGTCGGCGAAGTGCTGCGGAACTCCACCATCAAGGCCGTCCTCGGCTTTGGTGACAACGTTCGATCGCTGGTCAGCGGAGTCGAGCAGGGCAGCGATGCCATGCTCCGCGACGGCATGGTCGTGGTCGTCGAGACCAAGGCCAACAGCAAGGCCAGCTAATCCGAGAAGCTAACCGGTCACAGAGCCCCCGCGCCTTAACCGGTGCGGGGGCTTTTTTTAAGACCAAATACCATATAAACATATGCCCGAAAAGAAAGAGCTAGTCATGCTGGACGACGGCACCACCGTACTCCGCGTCATCAACGAGTACCCCAAGCGCATCATAGAGGATGTGCTCAAGGACATCGCCAAGTCGGCTCCGGTTCATTTTGACCGCGCCTTCGAGGTCAACGGCTGCTTCGGCGGCATCATGAAGTTCAACAGCGAGACCTTCTTCTACCTCAAGCTGAAGACGGTCAAAATCAGTTCCTACTACGAGCTGGACGAAACCAAGAGCCTGGTGGCGCCCAAGTTCCTGCCCAAGACCGAGGAGAACGACAAGAAGTATCCGACCATGCCAGCCGTGTGGGCGGTGCCGCAGAGCATGAGCCTCATGTTCGCGGCTCGCATCTATCCCGTGGATGGCATCCGGTACATGACCAAGCCTAGTGAGTCGTGCTTCCTGATAGCGTACGACTCGTCGAAACGTGCCTACCGGCTGCCGCTGCCCAACCTGTACGAGAACCTGTCCATGTGCATGGGCGACTTCAACGGCGTGGACAACAGCCAGCTGGGTTCGTTCCTCAAGGCCTACGGACAGTTCGACATATCGCCTTGGAACGCCGACCTGCTCGGCGGCAAGGAGGATAGCGCAAAGCAGTTGTTCCTGTTCAAGATGACAGACAGCGATGTCGAGTGCATCCCCTACACCGGCGACTGGACGCAGCTGTGCAATAAGTGCGCCACCAACATATCCACCAGCCTATCCCAAGCCGTATGACACCCGAGATATTCAAGCAACTGACATCACGGATGACAACCGACGCCAGCTCGGGCAGACCGCTAATGAATGTGGTCGAGGAGGCGTTCGGGAAACATACCAACATCACGTTTGCTGCCAAGCTGCTGATGCTGTGCCAGACGAACCAGTGCGTGCGGGACGAGGTAATGCAGCTGCCCAATGGCCACGAGCTGCTGACCGCCATCGACAAGGTGAACGAGCGGGTCACTTATCTCGGCCAAGGGTTCCAGCAATCTATAAGAGAGAACCAGATTGGCAGTCTGGTCGCACATCACAGACAACGAATACCATGAAACACACCTACATCATCGGAGCGGGAGGGGTCGGCTCATGGCTGGCTCCATCGGTCATCATGCTGCTCGGGAAACCGGACAGCGTGACCATCATCGACGGCGACGTGCTTGAGGAGAAGAACCTCAACCGTCAGCTGTTCACGCGGGACGAAATCGGGAAGACCAAGGCCGAGGCGCTGGCATCCAAGTACGGATGCGGAGCCATACCGAAGTACTTCTCGCACGGCGACATCGAGCTGCACAGGACGGACTGGGTGCTCTGTGTCGTGGACAACAACGCCTCACGGAATGCGGTTCTGGAATCGTGCGATGCCTATGGCTGCAAGGCCATCTTCGCCGCGAACGAGACGCACTCCTCGGAGGCGTACTACTACGAGAATGAGTGGCAGGGGGACAAACTCGACCCGAGAACCTATTACCCTGAGATTGCCACTGACAAGTCGGACGACCCGCGCCGTGCCGCCATTGGCTGCACCGGCGAGGCGCAAGTCCGCAATCCTCAGCTGGTCAGCGCGAACTTCATGGCGGCGTCGCTGTGCCAGCACCTGCTCGTCCTATGGCGGCAGGAACAACCAAAGATGGGCAGGGAAGCACTTCCGCACCTGCCTTATCGAATCCGCCAGAACCTAACCAAGTCGGAAGTATTCAAAGTTAAGGACTAACATATGACCATACGAGAGAGAATAATCCACGAGGTTGACAGGGAGACGCTCGAAGCATCGTTTCCTGCCGGAACCCCGTTTCTGGTTAAGACAACAGAAGGACAAGCCGCCGACATGTATTGGCTGGAGCTAGGTATGGGCCTCACGACCGACCCAGAGCTGGCTTGCATCTACAGCGTGATGCCACGTGGCACGGACAAAACCAACCGGTACTGCATACTGAGTTCAGTTGACCAAGCAGCGCAGCCGGTTCCAGAAGCAGCCGAACCAGCACCGGAGCCAACAGCTCCGGCACCGGAAGCTGAGGAGAAAGAGGACGCGACGAGGGTGTCTCTGTCTGACATCAGGGATATTCCCGAGGCAAGCAATGGCTCCATGCGAGTGCTTGTCCAGCATCGCGGCAGCAAGAAGTGGTGGCGCAGGGATTGTCCCAATGTGTCTGACCGGAAGGAAGCTAGCCGCTACACCATCGCCGAGATAAGGCAGCACTTCTCGGAAGCAGAGTGGACGAACAGCAAGGCCAAGAACCACTTCCACTTCTACACCGAGAAGATTAGTGGACTCAGGCCGTATGCGATGATTAGGGCAGACCGGACGCCGCGCAATCCGCAGGAGTACTGTCTGGTCATGGCAACTCCCAACAAGGCTCAGTGGCGAACCGGCAATGCGTTCATCGGACACTGGCCCAATAGCAACGACGGATGGACATGGCGAGACCTCGCCGATGCCCATGTGTTCACGGTCAGCGAAGCCAGAAATGACTTCTATGACGCGGAGAAGTGGCTGATACTGATGCGCGACTTGCAGCTGTCGGATGGTCGCACCTGTACGATGGACTCGTTCTTCGACGAGGCCACCATGGAGATGATAAGCCTCGCCCCAAACAATCCGTATGTTCGCGGTCACATCATGCGCGTGATGAAGCAGATGCCACCGGACGACGCCAAGACGTTCGAGCAGATAAGGGACTGGGTGGAGAAGAACTTCGAGTGGAGGATTCCCATGCCAGTCGGCACGGATGATTCAGTGGTCGACTTCAGCAACATAGCTCGTCGTCTTGACGGGGTTCTGACGGCACCACCAACGCCACCGCAGCCAGACGGGCCGACCTTCGAGTTCAATATTCTGGACATATACCAAGAAAATGGACTCGCCAGATACACCTGCGACCGAACCGACAGGATGCGCTGCTCGTTCAATGCAGATGAGCTGGAGAGCATCATTGAAGACGCACTTGGTGACTTCAATGAAATCATGGACACGATGATGGACTACACCGCCGAAAAAGGCGACACCTACGACACCGATTCGTCGAACTACGAGTACGAAGACCACAATGCAGAATGCCAAGAAGGCCACGAGTACGGATACATCAACAGCCGCATCGCACGGGCACAACAGTTCAGGGAGTGGCTGCTGGCGAATGCGCCCAATCTGGTTGACGAGGTGAGCTGGCCGACCATGCCAGCACCACAGGCAGGAACACCGGAGCCACCGGCAGATGTAGAAACACTGACTCGGGACCAAGTGGATAACCTTGTCGCCGGTCAGGCGGCAGTTGAGCAGGGGCCAGCCGAGCAGGCAGCAGCAGAAACACCGCAACCCCAACAGGAAGCGGCGCAGGTAACGGAAGCAGTGCAGTTCTAACAAACAACGAAAGGTAATAAAACATATGTCAAATTCAGCAAAGATAACGCAGAGCAGCGGAGCAGCCGTCGAGTTCAAGGAAATAGACGGTCTGTTCTCCTGCCTGTTGAAACACAAGGTCTCGGAGACAGCCGCCGAGTTCAAGTACACTGGCCCGAAAATCACACCAGCGGTTTGGAACGAGGTGCTGGCGTTCTTCAAGTGGACTTACGACACAGAGAAGTCCGAGTCGCAGGTTCGCCTGTTCGTCCATCCGGTTCACGGGTGGATGGCGTGGGCGTTCCCGCAGAAGGGCGGCACCGGCATGACCATCAAGGAGATTCCGGAGCACGAGCGGTTCATCTCCGACAGGGCGACCAAGATTCCCGATGGGTATGTCGCGTGGGGCACGGTGCATCATCACTGCTCGATGTCCGCATTCCAGTCGGGCACGGACGAGGCTGACGAGAAGACCGTCGAGGGCATCCACATCACCGTCGGCAAGATGGACTGCACACGGTACGACCTACACTGCCGCATGTACTACAAGGGGCACAAGTTCGAGCCCGACATGTCGGCATTCTGGGACGTGGGCGACGAGTGCATGGCCAAAGCCAAGGAGCTGGAGGAGTTCTTCGGCATCACGGTAAGCCTCGACGAGCAGGCTCGATTACAGATGCGGATACCGGCACCGAACGACACGCCGGTCAATCAGCTCTGGAAGGACAACTACATCGTCACCAGACAGGTGTGGCAGCAGGGAACCGGCGAATACTGGAACTACCAGTATGGACGTGGCGGCAAGACCTACTGCGGATACTGCCGTGTCATGACCGACCACGAATGGGCTAACTGTCCCGAGCGCACCAAGGCTCCAACAGCCAACCAGCCGCCACCGCCTCCAATCAAGATAGATGTTCAGAACCAAGGAGACGGCATGACCAAGAAGGAGCGAAAGAAGCTCAAGGGGTATCGGATGAATCGCGACGCAACGCAGCTGTTCAGAGACATCCTGTCGGTGGCTCTGGCCAGCAACTATGTCGCCGAGGAAGTGGTGGATGTCATCAACACGCTCTACCTCAACAACGACATGGCGCTGCACGAAATCATATTCCGCGAGCTGGCCGACTCGACTGTGACGTTCGACGACCTGTTCAAGGTGGTTCCGACTCAAGGTGAGCTAGTACAGATGGAGCTGGAGGAGGACAAGCGGCTGGCCATCGAAGCCGCAAAGGGCCTGGCGGTCACCAGCTCTCAGGCGACTGACGAGACAGGGCAGCAACCTGCTGGTGGGCCAGTCACCGGCTGGGAAGGATACGGAGGCTGCTAATCAATCAAGCCGTGGGGAGTGACTAACCACGGCCTTTTATTTATGACAATCAATTCCATGGTCAGGAACGGATACACTCGATGCCGCGATGGCAGGTTCAGGAAGACGCTGGAGCTTCCGAGAGACAAATCTTCCGGAAACGGCGTAAACCATTACGTAGAAACAATAACCAGAGATGGACACGGTTCCATAGTGCTGGTAAAATCGCAGAACAAGAAACAAATATGAGCACACAAACACCAACGCCGTCGCCGTCGCCCGAAAAACAAAATGAAGCGACTACCGGCTTTGGCTCCGGCCAGGTGGTTAGCAGGCGAATCAACGACGAACAAAAATATGAATGACTGTGAATGTAAAAACTGGGTGCGCGGGATAAACGAAGACCCGCTCTACGCTAATCTGAAATCGGAGGACGGAATCCCGCTGCTGCCGAATCATAGCCCGAACTGCCCGCACTACAATGACAGTCTGATGGATGTCTATAAGGTGACGGTCGGCGGAATCTCGTGCTTCGTGGATAACCTCCAAGACGCAAAAGACACCGCTGGCGAGGACGACTCCGGCGAGGTGGAACTGACTCAACACAAAATGCACCGCGAAGTCTTTGAAAACCTCCGCGAGTTCGATGGATTCTAAACGAGCCTGCTAACCACGAAACACACCAAACACACGAAAGGAACAGAATGAAAAACGGAAAGAAGCCATCCAGCGACAATTTGCTGGAGATGTTCATGGAACGGGATCCGGCCAAGTGGGCCGCGCACCAGATCGCCGCGAAGTCGCACCCGGATATTAAGTCGGTCGGGCAGGCGATGGAGATGATTGAAAAGGTGGTGACGGCCGCGTTTGAAATGAAAACGTGGAAACAGACGGCGGAACTGACGACCAGTCACCGGGAGCTGCTGCACTGGGCCGAATACCAGAGAAGGAAATTTCCTGATTACACCGTGCGGGGCTTGAAGGACGCGATCATGAACGCCAGAAAACTAAAAAAGGAACAAAATGAGCGAATCAATTAAATGGAAACCGGAGCCGGGCGGGATTTACCGCTGCATCAGTCAATCGAAGTTTTCCGGGGCCAAAAAGCATGAGCACTGGGTTTATGACTTTGACGGCCAGGCGAAGAAGTTTGGCAAGCGGTCGGTGACGCTGCTGCTGAACGGCTACGACGTGCTGTATGAAGCGGGCCGGTTTGAGCCTGCGCTGGTGTGTCCCTTCTGTCTGAACAAACTGTTTGCGGTGGGCGTTGAGGCGAAAAACATCTGCGGCTGCGGCGGGCTGTGCGATAGCGGGCATCCGTGCCCGATGGGTCACACGGAACTGCAAAAGCGCTACCGGCTGCTGCACGACGGCCACGAGTGCGCGGTGGTGTGGGACGCGAAGGTGAAACACTACTGCCGCGAATGCCACGGCGACACGGTGGACGGGAAATGCCCGAGATGCGAGGCGTGAACCACGAAACACACCAAACACACGAAAACAAAACGAGAAAGCGAAAACCCTATGACCACCAAACCAAATAATCCGGCTGCTCCTCTGCCTTATGGCATATTCGACCCTGACTATGCCCGAGTTTTCACGCACGCCAGAATTATTGCATGGCAGTTTGGCTATGCGTGTTTGGCACATGGTTCTTTCACGCGCGACTTGGATTTACTGCTTGTGCCGTGGACTGAAAACGCCAGTGTTCCGGCGTCTGCTCTTGTTAAAAGAATTGCCGAAGTTGCTGGTTTAGAATTGCAAGGCGAGCCATCAGTCAAACCGCATGGTCGCAAATCTTGGACTCTTTTATTCAAAGAGTTTAATGACCCAAGATGGGTTGATATTTCGTATTTTGAACCCATGTTAGCCGAACGAGAAAAGGAGAATGTATGAAATGCCAATGCAAAGCAGTTGAATTAGCTGGAGCGGCTTCAATGACTGTTGGTGATGGCATAATCCATCAGCCGCATCTTTGTATTAAACTCACTACACCATCACCCGCCACTTGGCCAGCCGAAACAACCGGCTCTAAAGCATTGGCAGAGGTTAGGCCGAAGTTTAATCCGACAGCAAAGGAGTCGGCGGAGCGGAGGGCTTTGAAGCTGACTGTTCAATTAAAGAGTTGGCTATGCACAGAAAGAGAAACAGCCCTTACCGAACTCACCGCCATAATCGCGGAGAATGAGGAGTTGAAGAAATCCCTTGATTGGCTGAACACCGTTGACGGCATGGATTGGTTTTCGTGCTGCGAATATGGCGAGGCTACTCTTGAAGCCATCCAATCGGCAAGGAAAGGCGCATAACAATTTCCCGACCAGTCAGGCGGATTTGCATATGGTCCGTGCTTCGTCAGACCGTTTCTGACGGACATCCTGACTGGTCGGGGATACATACAAACATATGGGTAATGAACTAATCAAACCGAGGTCATTCAAAGACCTCGTTCAATCGGACAACGTGAAAGGCCGGTTGAAGGAAATACTGGGAGACCGTGGCAATCAGTTTGCCGTGGCTCTGACCCAGATAGTCAACGGCAGCTGGCAGTTGCAGAAGTGCGACCCTGCCTCAATCCTTGGTGCGGCACTCACGGCAGCATCGTTGGATTTGTCCTGCGACCCCAACCTAGGGGAAGCTCACCTAGTCCCCTACGGCGACAAGTGCCAGTTCCAGATTGGATTCAAGGGATTCATCCAGCTGGCCATGCGAACCAAACAGTACAAGGCGCTCGGCTCTGCTCCCATCTATGAGGGAGAGCTGGTGTCCTATGACCGCCTGACTGGCGAGCTGGTGCTTGACTCGTCAAGGCGTGAATCCGACACGGTCATTGGATACGCAGCAAAGTTCAAGCTAGTGACAGGGTTTGAACGGGCGGAATACTGGACGGTGGATGAAATCGAGAAACACGCCCTGCGCTACAGCAAGGCCTACAAGTTCGCCAAAGGCAAGCCAGACAAAGAGGCCAACTGCCTTTGGGTTACAGACCGAGACAAGATGGCATTGAAGACAGTGGAGAAGTCCCTGCTGTCTCACTACGGCCCGAAGTCAATCCAGATGGCTACGGCACTCAGCGTTGATGGCGGCGCAGTGGTTAATGCCGACAAGGGCGAGGTCGAGTACATTGACACAGACCAACCCCAGAAGCTTGGGCATCAGACCAAGCCGGAGTTCGACGAACCGGCTAAGGACAAGGAAGCTGAGGTCGTGGAAAAACCCAAGACCCAGCAACCTGAGAAGGTGCTCAAGTCAGCCAAGCCCGAAGGCCTGAACAAGCGCAAGGCCATCCGTGGCATGATGGAACTCAAGGGCATCGAGGAGGCCGACCTGCTCAAGCACGTGACCAAGGTGGTCAACATTGACGCCGGTGAAACACTGGAGCAGACACCCGACGATGTCGTTGACCTTATCTACGGCGACATTGACACGCTCGTTGAATCGCTCAAGAAATGAATCCCATCAAGATAACGGACGCCGAACGAGGAGACTGGACATCCGCGTCATCGGCTCAGGCAGACGCACTCTGTCCTGCCAGACACCTCATGCAGAAGGGTATCCCCGACGAGAAGCGTGAGGACGCCATCTTCGGCGACCTGCTGCACGAGGCGGCCAAGACCGGAGACACGTCCAAGCTGGACGGCAAGCAGCTCGACATCTACGAGTCGAGCAATGAAATCGAGCACAACCTCTGCGTGGCTTACTTCGGCACAGAGGTTGAGAAGTTGAAGGCAAATCCGGTGCGCGAGCAGCGCTACTGGATTCAGTGGGCGGATGGACTGCGTCACAGTGGACAGGTGGACTGCCTGTTCCGCAAGGGAGCGAAGGCGCTAATCACTGACCGCAAGTCATTGAGCGGCGACGTAGCCGTATCCCCGCGCAACATGCAGCTGCGGGACTTGGCGTGTCTAGTGGACTGGAATGTTCCTATGCTTACGGAAGTCGGCGTGGCCATCATCCAGCCGCTGGTGACGCACAAGCCTGACATCTGCATCTACACCAAGGCCGACATTATGCGAGCGCGGGAGGAGCTGTACTTCCGTGTGGAGCGCTCCAACAAGGGCGGTACACCTGTTGCTGGCGAGGTGCAATGCAAGTGGTGCAAGGCCAAGGGCAAGTGCCCCGAGTACCAGAAATGGTCAACCTCGATGGTAAAGGCCGAGCCCAACCTGCTGGATGTACCGGTGTCACAGTGGACTCCGGAGATGCGCCGCAAGTTCTGCGATGGATTCGACATCGCTCAGGCGTGGCTCAACAACGCATGGTCGGCCATGGAGAAGGGCGCACTGGAAGACCCAGCGTTCGTCCCAGGATACGAAATGGTGGACGGCACTCCGCGTCCCAAAATCAAGAACCTGCAAGCGGTGTTCGACAGGTTCTCCAAGTCGGGTGGCTCGCTCGAGCAGTTCATGAAGTGCGCCACCATCACCAAGGGAGACCTTGAAGACCTCACCCGTCTGGCAACCAAGCTGAAAGGCAAGGCCTTGAAAGACAAGGTGGTCGAGGTAATCGGGGACGACGTCGAGTATTCGACAGTCAAGAAATCCCTCAAGAAGGCGAAGCAATGAACGCCTACATAATCGTCGGAATTGCCTGCGTCATCGTGGCGCTGGCTGTCTGGCTGCACCGATAACCAATATGGGGGAGCGTGACAGGCTCCTCCTCTTTTTTAACTAAACATATGACAAAAAATAAATGCCTAAATCCTGAATGTGACAGGGAATCAAATACAAGAGGCCTGTGCCTCAAGTGCTACGGTGTCGCAAGACATCTTGTGGCAACCAAGAAAACAACGTGGCAAGACATGGAGCAAAGGGGTGTGTGCACCAAGCCAAACCTGACGAAATCAGGCAGGCCGACAACATCAAACTGGCTCCTGACCGCAACCACAATAGACAACCACATCGACGAACTAGAACTGCAAGAAACGGGAAAGGTAACTAAACAATGAAAACAACTATTGAAACAATAACTCCGCAATTCGCAATCGACATCCTTGAAAACCACAATCCACTGAACCGCAACGTCTCCGAGAATGTTGTGCAGGCCTACGCCAACGACATGAAGAACGAGCGGTGGTTGCTGACGCATCAGGGCATCGCCTTCGACGTCAACGGCAATCTAGTGGACGGACAGCATCGCCTATGGGCGGTGGTGTTCTCGGGCAAGGAAGTATTGATGAATGTCACGCGAGGCCTGCCGGTCAGCGAGACCAAGAATGGAATCGAGATGAAGACCATGGACGCCATGGACAACGGGTTCAGGCGCCAGACCGGACAGCAGATGCAGCTGGCGCACGGCATCAAGAACGGTTCACAGGTGGCCGCCGCCTGTCGCGGAATATCCAGCATGGTTCTGATAGGCGCAGGTGAGAAGCGCATCAGCACCACCAACTCGCTGTACATCTACAAGGAGTACGGCAATGACATCCAGGAAATCATCCTCGGACTGACGTCTCGAAAGCGGGTGCAGCACGTGCTGGCTCCGCTGGCCATGTACCATCACGGCGAGCCCGAGAAGGCTGCCAAGTTCCGAAACCAGTTCAACTCCATGGAGGGGATGCACCCAGCCGTGCTCGCCTACATTCAGTACCTCGAGCGGCACTACCGCGTCGGTGAAACCATGCAGGCCATGAACGCCATGTCGGAAGCGATACTGGCTTTCCATCACGACAAGAACATCAAGATAATCCGCAGCGGCGAGACCAAAGGCAGGGAGTTTATTGTCGGAATGTTCCCCTCGCTCAACAAGCGCATCGCCGACCAGATCAAGGTGCAGACCTGCAACGTCAAGAAAATCAAGAAAGGCTTCAAGAAATGAGGAAGATTGTAATGCTCAAGGACATCAACCTGACTGGCTCACCCCATGTCAGGGAGGCTGTCCAGACCTCGGTAGCCGAGGAGTACGCCGAGCAGTACAAGGAGAAGAAGCACGGTATGCCCGACCCAGTCCTGTTCAAGGTGGGCAAGGAATACCTGATAGGAGACGGACTACATCGCGTGACGGCGATGAACCTCGTCTGTCTAAAGGCGGCGGTGTTCGATGTCCGTGAAGGCACAAGGGCTGACTGCGTCAAGTTTGCCCTGACCGCCAACATCAACCATGGACTGCGCCGCAGCAATGCCGACAAGCGTCAGGGAGTCAGGTGCGCCCTGATGGAGTTCCCTGACTACAGCGACGAAACCATCGCATCCGTGGCGGCAGTTGACCGCAGCATGGTGCCAGACATCCGGCAGAAGCTGATTGTCGAGGCCGTGATACCACCGCCAAAAGCGGTCAAGGGAAAGGATGGCAAGGTCTATCCCGTCCGAAACAAGAAACCGATAAACGTGGAGGCTACCGTTGAAAAAGATAAAAGTGCAGTTCCAGAACGAAAACAGATTCCTGATAAGGTTGAAGTTCAGTTCGATGAAACCGGATACCCGATACCGCCCGACCTTCTTCCTATTTTCAGCCGGAAGAAGGAGGCTGTCGCGCTTCTTAAGGCACTGTCTGACGTTAGGTGCCTGATTAAGACGGTGTGGGAAGCCGATGACCCGCTCTACCGCGAGGTCAAGTTCAACCCCATCAAGGCCGACCTTGACAGGGCTTACGACGGGCTGACCGTTGCTATACCATACTGCGTGTGCCTGTCATGCAACGGCAAGTTCTCCAACAAGTGTAAGGCCTGCAACGGCACCGGCATCGTCAGCCGACTGATGTATCGCCGCTTCTCCGAGGAGCTGCGAAGCATGAGAGACCGAGCGGTTGAGGCCATGAAAGGAAGCAAATGAGCGCCATGACACTGAGGGATTATCAGGAGCAGGATGTCGGCCTGATAATCAAGGAACTGGAGGAGTCTCGCTCCACGTTATACGTTGCAGCCACGGGACTTGGGAAAACTTTAGTGATGACCGAGCTGGTCAAGCGCATGGGTGTCCGAGCCATCATGCTGGCGCACCGCAGCGAGCTAATATTCCAAGCACGCAATGCGTTCCTGCGTGCTGGCATCGAGGTGGAGATTGAGAAGGCCGACCTCACGGCATCCACCAGCCTGTTCAATCGGGCCCCCGTTGTCATTGCAACCGTGCAAACAATGGCATCTGGTGAAGCACTCAGAAAGCGCATGCACCGGTTCAAGCCGGAGGACTTCGGTATTCTGCTGTACGACGAATGTTTTCCATCTGGCACCAAGGTTGATGGAAAACCTATTGAAAAAATAAAAGAAGGAGACTTCGTTACATCATTCGACGGAGGACTGTGCTGCTTCCGTGAAGTTAAAAAGACATTCAAATCAAAGCCAAAGTCATTGGTGGTGGTCAGATATGGCGACGGCTCTCAAACCGTGTGCACCGGAGGACATCCAATCTGGTGTGCCAAAACTAACAAATACAAACCAGCATCACGCCTGACAACTGACGATGTGGTGCTTAGACTCATCACTGGATATGAATACGAAACACAACGAGACGAGAAAATCAAACTGCGTCATATGCGGGAAGGAAATACCATGGAAGTATTTTCGACCAGCGAAACTATGTGGAAGCCAGCTGTGCAGAAGGGAGCTTTCGTCAAGTACTGCGGCAAACACCAACCGGAAATACGCATCCGAAAGGATGAAGAAAAACAATCCCATGCTCAGGAAGGAGGTAAGAGAAAAGGTGTCGGCAACCCTTCAAGCAATCGGACACAAGCCGGTGGTTCGAGGGGGAAACGGAAAACCACCTACGGAGCCAGAGCTGAAGTTGGCGATGGCTCTTGGCTGGTCAATCGTGAAGTTGGCGATGGCTCTTGGCTGGTCAATCGGCTACCATGTTCCCACTGGCTTCTGGAGAGGGGCGAACGGGATGCCTCCACACTACACTATAGACGTGGCAAACCCTGCTATGAAAGTGGCGATAGAGGTGGATGGATATTCCCACTCTGCATTGGTAAGGAAGCAGCAAGATACAAAAAAGGATACTTTTTTGAGGGGGTTGGGGTGGACAGTGTTAAGG
>Ga0209698_10000535_pt1 | contig 43323 bp, 41 predicted proteins | sample LitLauG_LLR_2012_FD_187203 | JGI IMG/M metagenome (GOLD analysis project Ga0209698, IMG submission 187203) | Freshwater sediment microbial communities from Pennsylvania, USA - Little Laurel Run_MetaG_LLR_2012 (SPAdes) (version 2) | ecosystem: Environmental > Aquatic > Freshwater > Creek >... | reverse complement strand
GTCTTCTTTATGGCCTGGGCCGGGGCGGCGGGCCGACGGTAGAATCGGCACTCGCGCGTCGGTTTTTTGCAAGGGCATGCAAGCCCTGGGGCCGACGCTCTTTGGTGCTCGCAGCCATGTTCAATTGCAACGGGGTCGCATGAAAAAAAGCGCGGATCCCAAACCGCCGGAAGAGTTGAGCTTCGAACAGGCCCTGGACGAGTTAGACGAGCTCGTGCGCAAGATGGAGTCCGGGGAACTGGGTCTGGATGAATCCATCGCGGCCTACCGGCGCGGCGCCGAACTGGCGCGCTATTGTCAGGGGCGCCTGAGCAACGCGGAGCAACAGATCCGCAAGCTCGACGGCGATGTGCTCAAAGCGCTGAATCCGGAGGAATTGCGGGGCACGGAGCCATGAATGCGCGTGCAATTGGCGCGCACAGCGGCAGTGCGCTTGCGCCGGTCCCGCTGGGGCAATGGATGGGTGCGCGTCAGCACCATTTCGAACGCATGGCTACTGCGCATCTGCCGCCGGCCGATCAGGAGCCCCAACGGCTGCACCAGGCGATGCGCTATGCCGTTCTGGGCGGTGGCAAGCGCATTCGTCCCTTGCTGGCCTACGCGGCGGGGGAACTCGCGCAGGCCGAGCCGGCATTGCTTGATGCGGTTGCCTTGGCGGTGGAATACATCCATGCGTATTCGCTGATCCACGACGACATGCCCTGCATGGACGACGATGTTCTGCGCCGGGGAAAGCCCACTGTGCATGTCGCATACGACGAGGCCACCGCGTTGCTCGCTGGTGATGCCTTGCAGACCGAGGCCTTTCGAATTCTCGCGGGGGCGCCGGCCGACGCGGATACCCGCCTCGATTTACTCCAGGATCTAGCGGAGGCGGCGGGTACCGCCGGCATGTGCGGCGGCCAGGCCATCGATCTGGCGGCCGTTGGTCGGCCCATGGATCTGCCGCAGCTCGAGACGATGCATCGCATGAAGACCGGCGCCTTGTTGCGCGCGTCCGTTTTAATGGGCGCGCGCGCGGGCCGCGCCGATGCCGTGGTGCTGGGCGAGCTGCGGATCTACGCCGACGCCATGGGGCTGGCGTTCCAAATCGTCGATGACGTGCTCGATGTTGAGTCGAATTCGGCGGAGCTGGGCAAGACCGCGGGCAAGGATGAGGCGCAAAACAAGGCCACGTATGTATCCGTACTGGGCCTGGCGCAAGCCAAGGAGCGCGTAGGCGCGCTGCACTGGACCGCCCTGCAGGCCCTGGGGCGCATCCAGGATTCGCTGGGCAGCACGCAACGCCTGTCGCAGCTGGCCGATGTTATCGTTGCGCGCCGCAGTTGACCTGCGCGCGCTGACCTTGATGAACTCCGCAGACCCCACCCCGCTGCTCCCGCAGATCGATTCGCCGGCCGACCTGCGCCGCTTGGATCGCGCGCAACTCGGGCCGCTTGCCGATGAACTGCGCGATTTCCTGCTGCACTCGGTGGCCGGCACGGGCGGACACCTGAGTTCGAACCTGGGCACGGTGGAACTGGCAATTGCCTTGCATTACGTATTTGATACGCCCGATGATCGAATCGTATGGGATGTAGGACACCAGACCTACGCCCACAAGATTCTTACGGGGCGGCGCGAGGCCATGCAAGCGCTGCGCCAGCAGGGCGGCATATCCGGATTTCCGCGCCGCAGTGAATCGGCCTATGACGCCTTTGGAACGGCGCACTCCTCAACGTCCATTTCCGCTGCCCTGGGCATGGCCGTGGCGGCGCGCCGCGCAGGTAATTCCCGCCATTGCGTGGCCGTGATCGGCGACGGGGCCATGTCCGCCGGGATGGCCTTCGAGGCGCTCAACAATGCCGGTGTTACCGAAGGCATGCGCCTTCTTGTGATCCTCAACGACAACGAGATGTCGATCTCGCCCGCGGTCGGGGCGCTCAATCGCCACCTGGCCCGCCTCATGAGCGGGCGGTTTTACATGGCCGCGCGCAGCGCCGGCAAGCAAGTCCTCAAGCACGTGCCGCCCATGCTCGAGCTGGCGCGCAAATTCGAGGAACACACCAAGGGAATGGTGATCCCCGGAACCTTGTTCGAGGAGTTCGGCTTTCATTATTTCGGGCCCATCGACGGGCACGACCTGGATGCGCTCATTCCGACCTTGCAGAACCTGCGCGGTCAGGTCGGCCCCAAGCTGTTGCACGTGGTCACCCGCAAGGGCAAGGGCTACGCTCGCGCGGAGGCCGATCCGATCCTGTACCACGGCCCCGGCAAGTTTGATCCGGCGTTGGGGATTCAGAAAACCGGCACGGCGTCGATCAGTTTCACCCAGGTCTTTGGCGATTGGCTCTGCGACATGGCGGTTGCAGATCCGCGCCTGGTGGCAATCACCCCGGCCATGCGCGAGGGATCGGGCATGGCGCGCTTTGAACGGGAGCATCCGGATCGATATTTCGACGTAGGCATTGCCGAGCAGCACGCCGTAACCTTTGCCGCCGGGCTGGCGTGCGAGGGCGCAAAGCCGGTGGTGGCGATCTATTCAACCTTCCTGCAGCGCGCGTACGACCAGTTGATACACGACGTGGCGCTGCAGAACCTGCCCGTCGTTTTTGCGCTGGATCGCGCAGGCCTGGTGGGTGCCGACGGCGCCACGCACCACGGCGCATACGACATTTCGTACCTGCGTTGCATTCCCAACCTGGTGGTGATGACGCCCAGCGATGAGAACCTGTGCCGCAAGATGCTGAGCACCGCTTTTGCGCACGGCGGTCCGGCGGCGGTGCGCTATCCGCGCGGTGCGGGCGTGGGCGCTACCATCGATCCAGATCTGACCACCCTGCCGATTGGTCGCGGCGCGCTGATCCGCGAGTCCAGCGCGCGTCCGGGTGGACGCATTGCCATACTGGCCTTTGGCACGTTGCTGCATCCGGCCCTGGCCGTCGCCCACGCGATCGATGCGACCGTGGCCGACATGCGGTTCGTAAAGCCCATCGATGCCGAACTCATCGAGCGTCTTGCGCGTACGCACGACGGCCTCGTGAGCGTGGAGGAGAACGCGCTCTCCGGGGGCGCGGGAAGCGCGTGCGCCGAAGTGCTCGAAACGCTGCCGTTGCGCACTCCCTTGCTACGTTTGGGATTGCCGGACCGCTTCATCGACCACGGCGACAATGCCCAGCTTTTGGCCCAGGCGGGATTGGATGCCGCCGGCATGCAGGCCTCGATACGTGAGCGCTTTGCCGAACTGCTGCGTGAGCCGCGTCTGGTGAAAGTCACGGGTTAGCTTCCAGCGCGGTGGGACGCGGCAACGGAGCCGCCAAGTCGCTCGCGCGCCAGATCAGCGTGATCCGGGCGCCGCGCCGATGGTGCTGAGCAAGGGTTCGACGATGCGGCCCAAGGCCTCTTCGGTCACCGGTTCGCTCTGCGGCCGCAATTCGGCGCGCAGGACACCGGTGCTGTCCACTACAAGCGTCACGGGCAAGGCGCTTGGGTTGCCGAAGCTGTTGCGACTGGCGGTGTGCGCCATGGCGACCGGGTAACTCATCTTCATGTCGCGCATCATGCGATGCACATCCACCATATCGCGCGTGCGATCTTCGCTCAGGGCAATGACTTCGACCCCGCGGGCGCGGTAGCGTTCATAGAATGCCTCCAGCGCCGGCATCTCCTTGAGGCAGGGCGGACACCAGGTGGCCCAAAAGTGCACGAGCACCACATGTCCGCGCTGGCTGGCCAGATCAAATTCCTCACCGGCCAACGTCGTTACGCTGAGTTCCGGCTTTTGCTCGCTTGCAGCGGCCGGGCCGGCGGCGCAGGCGAGCGCGCTGCCGGCCAGCAGCAGACGCATCAAGCAAACGCGGAGTCGGCGCATCGGGAAATGGTACCCGAGTTCCAAAGTGACCCGTGCAATCTCTACAGGCACAATACGGCTCCCGGGAAGCGTGGCCGAGCGGTTTAAGGCACCGGTCTTGAAAACCGGCGAGGGGCAACCCTCCGTGAGTTCGAATCTCACCGCTTCCGCCGACCGGACGGAGTCAACGCACCGGCAAACCCACCGGGATTTTGCGCGCGGTCGCCGCCATCCTTCAGGCCTGGCACGCGACGCGGGCAAGCCTTCCCGGCGAAGGCACCGGCGAGGTCGATGAGGTCCTCGTGCGCACCGTTGCACTGCGTTTTTGGGCAGCGGCGCAGCTCGCGCAGGCGCCGATGGGTCGGCTTTGTCGTGCCTCGGATCAGCGCTAGCGCTGCTCCAGTTGGCGCGGCCGGGCCAAGCCGCGCCCATGCCCGCGCAATGCTGCCGTAATGAGCTAATGCGAAGCTGCCTGCCAGCGCGGCCATCCGTTGCTCATTGCACCCGCCTCGCAGAAGGGGAGCACGCGCAAATGCCGGACCCGCATCCCCGAGCACATCACGGACAGGATTTGCCGCATCTTCTCCTCGGTGCCGGGATGGCGCTTTGCGCAAGCCTTGGCGCCCGGCAAAAACAGCACGATCCGTGCGCCGCAGGGAATGGTAATTGCGCACCTGGCTAGGGCACTACTTCCCCGTGCTCGGCGGCGCAAGATACATTGCGCCAATGGCCGCCGGCATGAATAGCCAAGTCAGGTGTCCCGATGATTCGAGCGAGAAGAAAACCGCCGTGTCTTTCTTGGCGCCCTCGCCGATCCATATCCAGGAACCGCTGCTGTCCGCTGGCAGGCTGGGCACGGGCAAGCCGGCCGCCGGCGCGTTTGGCCCAGGACGAACCACGGGAACCTGAATCCTCGAATCCGGGATACCGGGATACTTTAGCGTGTAGCTCAGCAGATACGTGCCGCTTGCCTGCCGCGTGATGCTGGCCGCCGTGCCGTAGGGTGCGAATCCGGCGGGCTGTGGTGGCTGAACGGACGCGACGATGCGCGCCAGGTCTGGCGCAGGATTTGGTCCCGGTGCCGATTCGGCCATGTTGGTGGAATTTTGAGAATGTGCGGGTGCCGCCGGCATTGGATCGCCAAAGGCCGGCAGATTGGCGGCGAGCGTCCGATACGGATCACTGTTGTGCAGAACCTGGGGCAGCGGGCGCGTGGAAAGACTCAGGCGCTTGTGCGCAAGATTCCATGTATAAATCAATGCGTCGTCGCCGAAGCGCAGCCAGCTGCCGTCCTCGTTGAAGCCGAGATATTGCATGTGGCTGCCGCTGTCGAATAATGGCTGGGCCGAACCGCGTTGGTACTGGTACCGCACTTCCATCCGCGACGTCAGCGCGACCCGGACATTGCCACCGGGCGGTGGAAAATTCGGGTCGGCATCGGCTTCGCCGGGCCCGGGCGCGCGCCCGGACAGGCCTGGGGCGTCGGGCACACGGCGCAGGGCCTCGAGCGCCAGCAGCCGCAACCGCTCGGGATCGAGCTGGGCCGCCGATCGCGGTACCGCCTGACCGCTCGGTACGGCAACAAACCCTAACGCAGCGGTCAGCGGATGCACGGTGCCAGCGATCTGCCCAGCGTTATTGATCGATTGGGCCAGTAAAACGAGATGCGGATCCTTGGGCGCCGGCAGGGTCCTGAACTGCTGTCCGTCATAGACAAAGCTCGACTCGCCACCTTGTCCGGGGATAACGCGTAGCGTCCCAACAACCACGCCCCGATCGTTGATCCCACGTGGATGGGTTTCGCCGGCGCCGGGAAAGCGCAATAAAGAAAAATTGCCGGTGCGGGAGTCAAACAGGAAACCACTGGTCTGCGTGCCGCGCGTAAGGGATTCGCAGATGCCGACGATCTGCCCAAGATTGTTGATGGCTTCCGGACGGATCTGCGCGTGGTCGGGGCACTCGAACGTCTGCAAGTCGACCGGAGCCACCAAACTGCCCGCGGGTCCGACCGAAAGGGTGCCATAGGCACCGCGCTCCCCCGTGGCGTTCTTCGGATTGATCATCGCCGCCACCTGCAGCGCATTGTTCATCGCCGTGATACGTGCGTACAGGCCCGGGCTCTTGGGCTGCAAATTTGTGGCGCGGAAGGTCTTTGTGTGGACCTCGTAGACGAACTCCGACGCGAGTGCAAGCCCGCCAGTGCTGAGCGAGATCGGCTGGATGTCATTGCCCGTTGGCTCGTCCGGGTAGCGCAGCAGCGTGATGACATCGGCGGACGCATCGTGAACAAAGCCCTCGGCGTATGGGCCCACGGCCAACAGGTCGCCCGCGTCGTCAATTCCGCGCAGCAATTGACCAAAGGGAATCCGCACAAGGTGGATTTGAAGATCTGCGGGCATCGGCGCCTGCGCTAACGCCAAGGGGGTGCCCATGGCGCACGCGGCGCAGGCCACGAGGGCCAGGGCTGCACGCTGGCAGCGCTGCGTTACGTCGCCGCACCCCCGCAATGGGTCGAGGAAAGTCCAGAGCACCGCGCGCCTCCTATCGGTTATTTCGCGGTCAAAAATGCAAGCAATCGATTCCAGAACGGTCACTGCGCGCGCATTACCGCCAAGCGCCGCGACCGCGAAATTGGTGTTCCTGCTCGGCATTTTGCCAGCAGTGCCCGGCGCGGCGTAGCCGTATGGAAGAAGCTTCTTGGCGTCGCGATTTTGGCGCAAGGCCGCGCAGGCGCTCGCTTCAGCGCCTCCAATATGGTTTCGCCAAACAAGGAGTTGGCCCGCGCAAACCAGCCCCGTGTAAAGCGGGCCGGACGTCCTTGTGGACGGATTCATGCATGAAGCCTGTGCCCGCCCTCGTCCGGCGCAAGACCGTGAGGCGGTTGGCTGTGTCGGTCGGGTCCTGGGCAGTGATTGCCTGCACCATCAGGGACAGCGGCCACACCATGTCCCGACCAATGTGAGGGCCACCAATTCCCGCGACGGCCCGGGCGGCGTCGTAGTAGGGGTTCTTGTCGCGGCAAACCGCCCTTCGAGTCGCGAGGTAACGCGGGTCCGTGCGGCCGCAGGCGCCAATGCAGGGCAGCGACAGCAAACCCGGGATGTTGGCGTCATCCGTGAACAAGGCGTTGCCGTAGCCGTCCAACTCGTAGGCCCAGACCTGCACGACATCGGCCAGATCCATGCAGGCCAGCCGAAACTGCGGACCCAGGCCCGATGCTTCGGCCATGTCCGCCGAGTGGCGCACGCAGACCACGGCGAAGTGCTTGGACGCAATATGAAAGGGAAACACGCAGGCGCTCTTCGACGGACGGAACGCGGCATGGAGGAGGCCGACCTTGCGGGTGGGCGCCCCGTACCCTTCGGACGGCAATTTGTCGGCCGGATTGGCCGATCTTCGCTCGAACGTATAGTGGCCATCGCCATTCTTGCGTTGCTGAACCTTCAAGGTTTTCAGGACAAGGCGCATGGAAGCGCGCCAGGCATCCGACTGAAACGGCGCCAGGTCCCCCGACACCCGCCAGTAGCCGTGCGAGAGCCCAATGCATCAGCACAGGCTGTCAATTTCCCACTTGCGTTCGGCCACCCCGGGCTTCATATCCGTGCGGTCGACCTGGGCCCATTGCGGAGCTCGGCGCGAAGCAGGGTCGCGCAAGAAGGCGCTGGCATAGGGGTCAAGAAGTACGTAGCGGGAGAGCCGCTGGATCAGGGTGGATATCAGGTCCCTAAGGCCCACATCCTGGTTGATGAACGCAGGTACGGCCAAACCTGTCCAACGGCGTCGCGCAGCCACAGGGCATCGATGTCCCCCGTGACGAGGTACGTGTCGGTGGGGCCGGCAGCGATAGCTACTTGTCAAGGGCATTGGGAGGACAGTTTTCAAATACCCACGCATGGTCCACGGACTTGAGGCGCTGGCACGCGTCGGCATTTGCGGTGTCCACGGCGAAGCTTCGAAAACGCCGCTTTGGTTTCGGTGGGCGATCGGTCCGGGGGCCCGATTCCCCGGCAATTGCCCCGCCAACTGAGGTGCCAACTGCGGCGCCAAATGCCGCATCGTCCGAAAAAACAAGCTGCGCCAATCCGTGGGGGCATTTTTCCCACCGGTAGCGGTGCCATCAAGGCAGGTGCGAGCGGCCGCGTTCACGAGGCCTGCCCGTCCTGGCGCTCACGCCGATTCGTCATGACTGACGCGCCTGCAAGTTGCATCGCCTCACCTGGCGAGCGCCCCGGTTGGAGCCGGCCGCCTTGGCTTGGTGCGCCGGACTTTGCCCGCCGCGAAATTTACGTGCCGGGGAAAACAACGAGAGCGCAGACCTCGTCATTCTTTAGTTGCGGCGGTACGAAAGTGCTGATAGCGTGTCCTTGGTACGACATGATAGAAATTTAAGAAAAAAGGTTCGTTTTCTGCGCCATTTGGTGACGGATTTCACCAAGATTGTTGCGCCGCTCACGGCCGAGGTAGTGCTCGCGGTTTGTCCATCGGGTGGCCCAAGTGCTGCGCCAGCCCAAGACCGCGCCCACAGGCAACAGGGGAGGGCTTGCGATGATCAGTGCCACGGGCTGCATACGGCGCGCGTCCTTGTGGATGGCTGCGCTCGCCTGTCTTTGCGCGTCCGGCGCCAGCGCGCAGCAAAATCCGTTTCAGTCGCTGACAAATGTGCTCAACGCAGCGAAGCAGCAACTTCAAAAGGCAAGCAACTCTGCGCCTGCCGCAGGCACGCCTGGCCGGCCCACCAGTCCCGCACCCTCCGCGCCGTCGTCCGCGGCACCGTCGGCACCGGCCTCGGCTGCGCCCATGGCAGCTGCATCGTCGGCCAACGCACCCAGTGTCTTTGTGCCGCCATCCGCGGACGCCCCGCCGGCCGCGGCCGGACCGATTGATCCGGCCAAGATGCCGCAGATCAATGGCATTCACCTGGGCGAGTCCATGGCGGAGGCGGCCGCTACCTTGCGCAAGCTCTATTCGGGAAACGGCGCGCGGGTGGACCCGGTGAACGGCCAGAGCATGGGCGCTCAGCACCAGGCCTGGCCGCGAAGTTTGCGAGCTGCCAGCGACAGCATCGGGTCTGAAGAGGCGGACGTTGACCTCACCTATCCGCCCAATGCGCAGGTGGTGTGGCATATGTCGCGCATCGCGCGCCAGCCCAACGTGGCGCATGACGTGCTGGTCGCGGCGCTGCGCCAGAAGTACGGCAAGGAGACCGTCGCGCTGCACGGCGGGTCCGACGAGCCCGTAACGGTCGATCGCCGGATCATGGAAATGTATTGGGTGTATGACGAACAGGGCAAGCTGATGGCCCAGACCAAAGTGCTACAACATTCCCCCCACGGCTGCGCAGCGTATGGCGGCTCCGGCGGCAGCATCGCCACAATCTACTTTGATGTGGTGCGGGACGCCAACCGGCTGCCTCCGGGTTATTGCCGCGACGGCTATGTTGCCTTGCACGTCTCGCTCAGCGATACCGATATTGTCAACACACTGTTTTTGGACATGGTCGACATCCCCTTGATGGTGCGCGCGGCGCGCGCTACCGATGCATGGAGCAAGGGGCTGGAACAAAAGGAACAGCAGCATCTTCACGAAGAGAGCAAATCCGTCCAGCCGGTGTTGTAAATAAATTCCCGGAATTCCGAACAAAGGCAGAGGGAAAATGAAAAGCTCACGTGGCACCGCATGGCGCGCGATCTTCCTGACCGCAGCGCTCGTGGGTCTGATGGCGCCTTGCGCACAGGCGCAGCAAAACCCGTTCCAGTCGTTGACCAATGTGCTCAATGCAGCTAAGCAGCAGCTGCAAAAGGCAACGAACACGCCTGCCGCCGGTACGCAGACTCCACCCGCCAACCCTGCACCCTCCGCGCCGGCGCCTGCTGCACCGGGCGCGCCTGCATCATCGACGGCTTCGCCGGCCTCCGCCAGCGCCAATGTATTCGTGCCCCCGACGGAGCAGCCCAGCACGCCCGCGGGCCCGCTCGATCCGGCAAAGTTGATGGATGTCGCCGGCATCCATATCGGCATGCCGATCGCCGAGACGGTTCCGATCCTCGAGAGAATCCACCCGGGAACCAAAGTGCAGCCGGACACTCGCGTACCCGGTGAGCCGATGGCCGCATACGCGGTCAGCCTGTATGTCTACCATCCACCACCGAGCGACAACGTCTGGGTCAACTACACCTTCGATACGCTGCAGGTGTATTCGGTGTCGCGATCTGTCGGCTATCTGCCGCTGATCAGCAAGGGCACGCTGCTCGCGGCCTTGCGAAAAAAATACGGCCCGGAGACCGGCGCCTTGAGCTTCGATGCATCTCCCAAGACCGACAACGACATCACCAAGATATGGTGGCTGTCGGATGAGCAGGGCAAGGTCCTTCATCCGGCCAACATGTCGGCCTCGACCGGCACCCCGTACGGATGCACGGTCAAAGCGGGTTTTGGTTACGACGTCGTGGCAAGCTACCGCACTGCTTTTCGCGACGTCCAGAACGGCAAGCTGTCCGTAGAAACGTTCTGTGATTCAACCATCATCCTCTACGTAGAAATCGCCAATGGCAGCGACGCCACCTTGGTCGGGAATACGCGCAGCATGCTGTTTGACAGTGCCTTGTTCCGCCGTTCGACCATCGCCTGGGCGCATCATCTGGACGCACAGGCGCGAGAGCAACAGCAAAAGGCGCTGCAAAATGCCAATCAAGCCAAGCCGAACCTGTAATCGGCCGTCCCTTGAACCTGCCCCGTGGGGAGCGCGCATGAATCACCTATTGCCGTGCAAGGCCGCCACGGTTGCTCTTCTACTGGCGGTAACTTCCTACGCGGGTATCGCGCGCGCAGGCGCTCCGGACGTTCTGGGCGTCACCACGGGCATGTCCCCGGGTGATGCGTACAACGCGGTCAAGGCCGCGGACGTGACGCATCGAGTCGCGCTGCAGCAGATTGCGATACCCGAGTTGCTCGGCGACAAGGCTGCGGTCTTCAAGATGGGACCGGATACGCTAGATCCGATCAATGTCTTCTACGTGAATCTGACTCTGCCGCCCAACCCGCAGGTGGTCTGGCAGGTCTATCACTTTGTGGGACAGCTGCACGTCACCCAAGAGCAGGCCCTGGCCTCGCTGACAAATAAATTCGGCGCCAGGTACCGCACCCGCACGCCCATTACCCCGACCATGGGCTCGGGAACCTTGCGCTGGATTTATGACGAACAGGGCAACCTGTCCGACATGCCTTTTTCGCGGGAAGCCAAGTGTACGCAGACCATCACTCCGTGGAATCCCCTCCAGGCGCAGTACAACGGCCCTGCCACGCCGGGGCCGCCGATGCGCTCGACCCTGCCCGATGTGCAGATCCGGCAAATTCCTGCCGTTTTCAACCCGGACACGCTGCCAGAGTGCCAGCACCTAGTTTGGGTAGACGCGGCGATTTCGGGAAATGGGCTCCTCTGGAATATCGGCATCACGATTTCCAACTACGACCTCGAGCATCGCAACGCCATTCCCTTGGTCAATTTTCTCAATGGCCTGGCAATGAAGGAGCAGAACAAGGAGCTTGATCAGGCAAGGCACACGGCGGTGCCAAAGCTCTAGAACACGGGTCGCTGTGAGTACGGATGTCCGATTGACCAAACGCCCTTGTGCAGGATTGCGTTGCGTCCGACCTTTCCGCTGCGGAGATGTCCGTGAACAAGATCGCCTGCTTTTCCGATTTATGGGTGGGAGTTTTCTGCACCGCGTTCCTCGCTTCGTGCGGGCGCAGCCAGCCATCGAGTGCTTCGGGCGGCACCGGCGTCGGCGGCCACTCCGGTACCGTCAACATGCTGTGTTTTACCAGCGTTGACACCCGCAAGGTCGTCATCAGCAGTGTGTTTGCCGTACGGACATATCCGCCGGAGCGCATGATGGAGGAGCCTTGGGCCAAGGACTTCCGGCGCTACGTAGGCCAGTGCGGCAACGCGGGCGGCATCAGCGTCACCTGCACTCCGGTTACCTCCAGCGATGCCCAGAAAGAAAAGGCCGAGGAGCTGCGCAGACAGGGACACGAGGTGGTAGAGGTCTCGTGGAGCTACGCGGGCGGCTAGGTCCGGGCCACAATCGCATCCGATCGAATCGATTTCATTGGCGAATGTAGGCACCCGGTATGGCTGACACAAAACCGGGCAGGTTCGCGTCCGTGTTATTCGCTGCCACCCTCGGAGCTCACCGCGCCCCATTCTCGCTGCCCGCGACCGACGGGGAAGTCCCGTGCGTGCGGTCTGCGAGAGGCCGCTTGGTGAACGGGATGAGCATGGGGACATTGCGCCGATAGCGCTCGTAGACCGCACCGAAGTGTGCCAGCAAGTCGCGCTCCTCCAGCAGCGTGCCCACAACAATGTAGCCGGTCGAAAGTCCGGCGAACACCAGGTGGCCGAGCGTCATGCGTGGGGTCGCCCAGAAAGCAATGAGAAATCCGGTCATCAGCGGATGGCGAACTAGCCGATAAAACAGCGTCTGCCGGAAAACACGGCCGGGCAGCGCTCGCTGGCGCGCGGCGTACCAGATCTGCTTGAGCCCAAAGAGTTCGAAGTGGCTGATCATGAATGTGGAAGCCAACACGACGAGCCAGCCCAGCGCGGCAACGGCACGTAGCAAGGAGCCGACAAGGGTTCCCCGAAGATCCCAGACGGGCGCCTCGATCGGCTGCCAGGAAGTAAATATCGCCAGCAACAGCACGCTCGTCGTCAGCACATAGGTGCTGCGTTCGATCGACGTCGGAATGATGGTTGTCCACCAGCGCTTGAAGGCCGGCCGCGCCATGATGCTGTGCTGCAAGGCAAATGCCCCCAGCAACAAGGCGTCGATCAGCGCCGCGTTCATCGCCGGTGCGCGCAGTGGTCCGTCGACGGTTACCGGCATGTAGACGTCGAACAAAAAGGCGATCGCGTACAAAAACGCCGCCAAAAATACTGCGTACGCCGCTGCGCCGTAGATAAGGATGAATGCGCCCATGGCTTTCTCCCCGGTTGACAGGGAATCGACACTAGCAAACACTCCGCCTAATCTGGCAGACACTCGGGACAATCGCGCGCGTAACTGTACTGAGTATCGGTCGATACAATTTTGTGTAGCGTGGGCCTACAAGCAAGATGGAGAACCGTCTTCCGCGTCTGCCGATGGCTGGGGCAACGGTCGAAGATATCGTCGCCGCGCTTTCCAAATTGCTGGAGGGCGGTTCCCTGCCGCCGGGCGCGCGCATGCCGTCGGTGCGCTCGCTTGCAGCGCAGCAAGGCATCAGCCGCTATGCCGTGGTCGAAGCCTACGAGCGTCTGGTGGCGCTCGGTCGATTGGTCGCGCGCCGTGGTTCCGGATTTTTTGTTTCCACCCCCACCCGCGGCGTGCCTCCTGCGCCGCGCCCGGTCCCACCGGTTTTCGACGTCGGGCAGTTGATTCGCCGCGTGCTGGAGGACGACAGCGGTGCGCTGCGCGTCGGGGGCCCGTGGATGCCCGACGAATGGCTCGACGCCGGCAAGCTCCAGACCGTGATCCGCTCTCTCGCCGGTCGACCCGGTGGCTTGTACCTGCAATATGGCCATCCGCTCGGATACGCGCCGCTGCGCCAGCAGCTGCAACGCTTGCTGACGGAGATTGACGTTCGCGTGGATATCACGCAGATTCTTCTTACCACGGGCACGAGTCAAGCACTTGACCTGGTGACACGGCACTTGCTGCGCCCGGGCGACGCCGTAATGGTCGACGATCCCGGTTACTACAATTTATTTGCCTACCTGCGTTGGTACGGTGTTCGCTTGCTTGCCGTTCCGCGCCTACCGGACGGCCCCGACATCGGGGTCCTGCGCGCCTGCGCCGCGGAACACCGGCCCAAGGTCTACTACACGCAGACCGCGATGCAGAATCCGACGGGCTCGACGATGGGCCTTGGCGTCATGCACCGCGTACTCTCGGCCGCCGCCGAATTTGGTTTTCTTATCGTCGAGGATGACACCTACAACGATCTCGAGGCGCAAACGGGTCCGCGCTTGGCGACACTCGATGGCTTCGAGCGCGTGACGTACGTGCGCAGTTTCTCCAAGACGGTATCGGGCAGCTTTCGCGTCGGTTGTGTCATCGGCGGCCTGCCGATGATCGACGATCTGGTTCGCGCGAAAATATTGACCGCCATCACGAGTTCCCAGTTCAACGAGATGGTGGTGCATCAGCTCCTTGCCGAGGGACACTATCGCAAGTTCCTCGATCGGCTGCGCTTGCGCATCGAGGCTGCAATTGCTGACACGGTGGAGCGGTTCACTGCCCTGGGTCTGGAGATCTTCTGTCGGCCCTCAGGGGCGAACTTCGTGTGGGCCCGGATCCCAGGGGTTGAGGATTCATCGGTGCTGCAGCAACGCGCCGACGAACACGGGTTGATTCTTGCCCATGGTGCGGTCTTCCGGCCGCACCTCGAACCCTCGCCGTGGATGCGATTTAACGTTGCGCTCTGCGACGATCCGCGCCTTACGAGATTCTTGCGCGAGGCATCCGCCGCGTGGGGTGCGCGAACTGTCGATTCTGCGCCATCGTAGTGGACAGTCGCGCGGTTGCAGCGGGGCGAGATCGATTTTGCGGTATTTCAGGAATGCGTCGAGTCCGTTGCGCCGGCACCGCGAAGCGCATTTTTTGGCGTTTGCCCGCTAGCGCCACGCAGCCGCGCCTCCAGAAGCCGCAATGGTTGGCGAAAATGCAACCCCAACTCCTTGTGGGCGGCATGAATTGCTCGGGCGCGCGCAGCGAGTACGCGCGCGTCCTCGATGCGATCCTGATCCAGAAGGCAGTCGGCCAGCGCGATCTGCACGTCGGCAAGTTTCGCGCTGCGTTGCGGGTCGTATATCCGTTCGGCCAGCTCCATGGAATGGCGTAGCAAAGCTTCGCCTGCCGCGGGCTGACCCAAAGCGACCAATGCCTTGCCGGCGATGACGGAGGCGCGCTGTTCGGGGCCAGCTAGGTGATCGCGAACGAGACTTGCCTGGATTCGCGCAAGCGAATCGTTCGCCACCGTCAATGCGGCCTGTGGGTCCCCTGTATCCAGAACCAATTCGGCCCACTGAAGTAAGCGACTCCAGGATTCCAAAGACGGATTCGGGGTACCCGCGGTAGCTATGCCCGCCAAAGCAAGCGCCCGAGCCGCCTCTGTCCGCCGGGTTGCGACCAAGTACCGAGCCGCAAGTAACTTTCGATAATCGCGGCTGTCGGCGCTATGCAAGCGTCCCGCGCCTTCTTCAGCATCGAAGCGATCAAGTGCAAATGCGGCTTCGGAAGTGCGCCCCAGGTCAAGGGCAATGTCGGCCTTCTGCAGAGGAGGCCATTCCTGGCTGCGATCACGTAGGCGGACGTCTAGCAGCCGTAGCGCATCGTCAATCAGCAGCATGGCGGATTCGGGATCCCCATACCGCGTGCGCATTGAGCTCTCCGCTGCGAGAACCCGGGGCAGGAAGTTGCGATCGGTGGCGCCTCGTACCCGTATGACGCGAGCCCGGGCATTTTCTATCAAGCGCAGACCTTCCCGAGTCCGGCCCGAATCGAACAGCAGCCGACTGAGACGAAATTCCATCTGGGCTACGTCCAAATGGTTTTCGCCAGAAATTTTCACGGCGCGATCAAGGCCTTCTCGGAAGTTCGCCTCGGCCTGGGATATCTTCCCCAATGAACGCTGCGCATCGCCCAAATACGCGAGAAGAAGTATCAGTTGTCGGCGACTGACCTTGGGCTCGGTGGCGGCCATTTCCAGCGCCTTGCCGAGGGTCGCCTCGGCGCCAGCGTCGTCGCCCCAGGTTGATTGAATGTTCCCCATAACCAAACTCGACAATACAAGCTCAACTGGTGCAGCGGCCGCTTCGGAGGCGACCACGGCTTGTCGAGCATGTGAAATTGCATTGCGATCGCCCGAATCGCTTTCGAATATGGCAAGCTGCCGAAGTGCCTGAATACGAGGCCGTGGGTCGTTGCCCGGATGATTTTCAAGAATGCGCAGCGCCTCGCGCAGGTAGGATGCCCGTTCGGACGACCGATCGGTCATCTGGAGTTTCGCGGATACCGCAGCAAGCGGTTCTGCGAGGATCGGATCGTCGGGACCATGCAAGGTACGCAGCAATGCGACGCGCTCTTCGGCTAGCTGCACCGCGCGCTCCTTCAAGCCCAATTCTTCGTACATGTCCGACACCACTTCCAATACTTCGGCCTCTGCCGCTGGCGCGTCCTTTAGGTCGGATTCGATTTTCGCTGCACCGATGTCGAGAAGTTCGCGGGCAGTTGTCAGGCGAGCCTTCAAGGGATCGGGTTGGTCGTTGGAGTTCGCCCGAAAAATGTTTACGAGAAAATTTTCGACTGCCTTCGTTGTGCGCGCCTCTTCGCGAGCGAGCGTGGCCTGGTCGCGAGATATCTTTGCCTGCCATATTGCCAAACCCAATCCCAGGGCCAGGGAAGTGACGGCAATGGCGCCAGCGGTGGCCGGCAGCCAGTTGCGGCGCAGGAACTTGCGCGTGCGGTACCAGGCCGAGTCTGGGCGTGCCAGCACCGCGCGGCCCTGGAGGTAATTGCTCAGATCCTGGGCCAGGGATTCAACCGAAAGGTAGCGCTGCGTCGGATCTTTCTGAAGGGCTTTTAAAACGATGGTGTCCAGGTCCCCGCGCAACAGACGCGCAAGGCGTTGGGGAGTCGCGCTGCGGGCAGCCGCGCCTTGCGCAGAAAACGGCGCGGCGCTCGGGCGGGTTGCTTCGGTGGTGACAATGGCCTGCTCGAGCGCGATGCGGGTGCTGTGCTTGAGGCGGTAGGGCAGGGCGCCGGTGAGCAACTCGTATAGCACTACGCCCAGAGAGTAAATATCGGCAGCCGTGCCAATCGGCTTGCCGAGGATCTGCTCGGGGGCGGCGTACTGGGGGGTGAGCGCGAGGCCAGCCAGGGCGGTAAGGGCGGTTTGGTCGGATGGTCCCCTCTCCTCGGACTGCAGCAACTTGGCAATGCCAAAGTCCAGGAGTTGCACCTGGCCGGTCGCATTAACCATCAAGTTGGACGGCTTGAGGTCACGGTGGATCACCAGATTGGCGTGCGCGTGACGTACGGCCTCCAGGACCTGCAGAAAGAGCGCCAGGCGTTCGCGCGCGCCCAATTGCCGCTCATCGCACCAGGCCGTAATGCTCTTGCCCTCGACGTATTCCAAGGCAAGGTACGGGCGCCCCTGTTCGCTTACCCCTGCGTCATACAGGCGCGCGATGTTCGGATGGGTGAGTGCCGCGAGGATCTGGCGCTCCCGCGCAAAGCGCCGCACCAGGTTATGTCGCTCTTCAAAAAGGTGCGGTAGCTTCAAGGCTACCGGCCGGCTGATCAACCCGTCGCTTCGTTCGGCCAGCCAGACCGCGCCCATACCACCGCTGCCCAGCGGGCGCACCAGGCGGTAGGGACCAATCTGATCGCCCGGATTAAGTGTTGCCGGCCCATCGGAGTCTTCGACGGATTCACCGGTGAAGCGGCCCGGAAGCGTTGCCGCAAAATCGGTTTGTTGCAGGCGCGATGCCTGTTCCAGGAACCGTTGAAGTAGCGGAACCAGCGTAGCGTGCTCCGGACCCAGGCCGCCGAGCCAGGTCGGGCGTTCCTGCGGAGGAAGGTCCAGGGCCTCGTCAAGCAGCGCCGATACCGTTGCCCACTGTTCCGGAGGGATGTTCATGGTGCGCGGGTGTCAGGTCGAATTCGCCAATGCACGGTTCAATTCGTAATGTCGGGGCGCGGCTAGCGATTTTCCTACGTCCCGTGACGCTAGCGTCTGGCCAATTCGGCGAACCGTGCGCACCAGTGATTCTCGCGGTGGAAAGTTGGTACGCATGCAAGTATGGTGCGCGTCCAGCAGTAATTCAACCGCCCCCGCAATGTCCGGGCGGGTCCGTCCCAAGTTCGCCAGCCAGGCATTGCGCGCTTCCTCCGAAAGGTCAAACGCCTCGTCGAGCAGGGGGGCGAGTTGCGTCCATTGCGCGCGGGTAAAAGGCAGCATCGTTACAGGCCCTAAATTTGCTTCAGGCTCTGGGGGTATACAACCCGGACTTGATCCCAAGGTCGAGCTTTATGCGCTGTGGAATTGCCTGCCAGAGCCTCCAGCAGTTGATCGGCAAAAGGACTGCATGCAAGGTCCACACCGGTGCAAGCCCCAGACCCAAGCCGTACGCCAGAAAGGCGATATTGCTGCCGATTGCGACCAGGCGCAGAAGGGCAATGTCCTTCATGCAAAAGGCCAGGACGACTAACGAGGACGCGAAGTATCCGGCCGTGTCGCAGAGCGTCATCGCCCAAGCTCCCTGCACCTGCACGGGAAATGGACCACGTTCACGGGTTCAGCCAGCGCAGATCGGAAAATCCGTTCCGGCAGGCCCGGATAGCGCGCTGACGATCGCGGCGCCATTTCGGGGTCCGCAGATCAAGCCCATTGGCCGCCAGGGCTTCCATCGCGATTCCGCCATCGTGTTCGCATTGCGCCGATCGGTCGCTTGGCGCGCCGGCAGCCGCGGGCTCCCATTTCATCGATGCTTGCGCCAGGGTAGCGATTGTCACCAGTGCGGCCGCGCATGCGGCCGCCATCGTGAGTTGTTGGGCAATGCCGAATCCGCGCGGCGGGACGGGACGGCAAATGGCGCTTGTCATGTCAGCCTCCTTTGAATTTGACGCACTCAAAGGGGCATACGTGGCCCACGGGGAAAACCGGACATGTCTATCGGGAGTTTCCTATCCGGCACGAAGGCCGGCACCCGGCCCACGTCGCGTGTGCGCCAGGGAAAAAGCGGGTTTATTGCCGGGAAACGGTCGAAAAGACCCGTCAGTGTTGCAGTGCGACCATGAGGAAGGTTCTCGCCTTGTCCCAGTCGCGGCGCACAGTGCGCTCGGTCAGCCCCAGCGCATCGGCGATTTCCTTCTCGGTCAGTCCGGCGAAGTAGCGCATCTCGACAACCGAAGCAAGGCGCGGATCCACGTGCTCCAAGGATTCAAGCGCCTGCGCCACTGCAAGAACATCGGCCTGGTCGCTGGCAACGCTATCGCAAATCGCCGTGTTCAGCGTTTGATGCACCAAGTCTCCGCCGCGCTTGGCGGCTTGCTCCGAACGCACGATGTCGACAATGACCGTGCGAATGACCCGGGCCGCATATGCCAGAAAGTGATGACGATCGGTGAGTTCAACGCGCCCGAGCTTTTGAAAGCGCAAAAAACTTTCGTGCACAAGCGCTGTCGTATCCATCATGGTCAGGCGGGCCCCGCGCCGCAAGCGCGCCCGCGCAACGACCTTCAAGTCTGGATACAAACTGGAAAAAATCTTGCCGAGCGCCTCATCGTTTCCGGATCGGGCAGCAGCAAAGAGGACCGTCAGTTCCGACATTGGCGACCGTCAGTTTCCCCGGGCGCTCTGGGATGTTTCATTAGGCAAGCGTCCCGGTCGATTCTCGATTCTCGATAGCACCTTCCATAAGGGAAGGTCCAAAGCCAGCAAACGCCCACTACGGGACCTAACGGACTTCCGGCGCCATTCCTTGGCGGTGCGATTATCCAATCGTATAGCGATATTTCATCGGAGGAAAGTTCGCCACGCGGGGCGCGCCACCGCCTGCCCAATGATCCACGTCGGATCCCGGAATTTCACGACCGCCGTGGCAATGCACCGCCCGCTGTGAGCGCCCCCTGCTTAGTACGTGGTAAGCGGACGTCCGCCTACGGCGCGCGCTCGCTTGCGCGATTTGGCCATTGTCCGGATTTTCCTGCCCACTGCGTATGCCCCGGTGTGATCCCACACAAACAAAGGAGCCGCCCATGAAATGCATAACGTTGGCCAAAAGGCTTATGCCACCGGGATGCGGCGTTTGCCAGGTGTTCACGGGAATTGCACTGCTGTTTGCCCTCTCTCTTGCCATCGCAATCACGGCTCCGGCCGCCGGGTCGGCCGACCCGGAGGTGGCAAGGCAGGCGCTGTGCGAGCGCGATGCCGGCATCGTGGGTGAGACCCTGCTCCAAAGTGGCCTTGACGTTCGAACGGCGACGTGGGCACAGGATCGGGAAAGGGCTATCCAGGCCTGCAAAAGCGACTTTGCCAATTTGCGCTGGCTGCTCAATGGCAAGTAGAACCCATTCGATGTGTCCAATCGAACCTGCCCCCTGTCGAGGGCTAAACCACGAACGCGCGTCGATTCCGAATCGCAGAGAACCACTGGATTTCGTCGCACAAAAATTGCCCGCAACGCTCGATATGCCGGCCTATGCTGATGTCATCCGGGCGGCGCAAATGCTGCGGGTGGAAGAAATCAAACGCTGGTTACTGGGAAAATTGCCCAGGGCAGCGCCCCCGTGCAATGAAACTGTGATCTCACGTTTCATTGCGCGATCGGACCGCGAGGCGCGGTGATGCTCGGCTTCCAATGCATGGAAACCGCGGCAAGAGGTGGATGACGTCTTTAGAAAAGGTCCGATCGCTCGCCCACCGCTTTGTTGCGGTGGCATTTCGCGGGACGAGGTTCGGCGCTTGGCGTGCGGAGGTAGTCGCCCGCCGCTTGGCGTTCCTGGTCTGCGAACTTGCATGAAACCAGACGTCGGTGTTGCTGCCACACGCCCGACAACTAGCGGTCAATCGCCCGTCGCGATCTGGCGCAGGGCTCGCTCGAACACCTCGCTGGTCTGCCCGCCCTGGATGAGGTGGTGCTCGTCGATGATGACCGAAGGTACCGCGCGGATGCCGAGGCGCTGGTAGCGCATCTCTGTGGCTCGTACTTCCTTGGCAAACTGACCGGAGCCGATCAACGTGCGCGCTTCAGTGCCGGGCAAGCCCGCCTCCTGCGCGCAACGCTCCAGCACCGCCGGGTCGCCGGGATTTTCGTCCAGCGTGTGATACGCACGCAAAAGCGCGTGCTTGAGTTGGCGCTGTCGGCCCTGCAGGCCGGCCCAGTGCAGCAAGCGGTGCGCGTCGAAGGTGTTCCACACGCGGGTCCGCGGGCCAAAGGCAAAGCCGACCGCTGCACCGCGCTCCACCAGCGTACGGCGCCCCTGTTCGAGCTGCTCGGCGGTCAGACCGTACTTGCGCGACAGGTGCTCGTGGGCATCCTCGCCCTCCGGGCCAAGGTCGGGATTGAGCTCAAAGGGCTGAAAATGCAGGTCGGCGGTGAACTGCGGGCCCAGTCGCGCCAGCGCAATTTCCAGGGAGGCCAGTCCCACGGCGCACCACGGACAGGCGACGTCGGATACGAAGTCAATGCGCATGATGCCTCAGGCAAGCAGGGATTCGATTTGCGCCTCAAGCGCGGCTGGGCGATCGGCCGGTGCATAGCGCTTGAACGGCAGGCCATCCCGGGCGACGAGAAACTTGGTGAAGTTCCATTTGATCGATTCGGAACCGAGCACGCCGGGGCATGCGGCCTTGAGATAGCGATACAGCGGATGCGTGTTGGCGCCGTTGACCTCGATCTTGGCAAACATCGGGAAGCTCACGCCGTAGTTGCGTTCGCAAAAATCCTTGATCTGCGCTTCGCTTCCCGGCTCCTGGTGTCCGAATTGGTCGCAGGGAAACCCTAGCACCGAAAAGCCGCGGCCCTGAAACTTGCGATACGCGGCCTCCAATTGGGCGTACTGCGGCGTGAAGCCGCACTTGCTCGCGACATTGACGACCAGCAGCACACGCGCACGGTATTGCGCAAGGGACACGCTCTGGCCGTCGATGTTCGTTACTGTGAAGTCGTACAGATCCATGGAAGTAGGTGGACGCTTGGCGGTTGATTGCGCCAGTGTACCGTCGCGCGCTCATCAGCAACTTTCGGAAGCGCTTGCGCTGGCATTACCTTTGTAATGGGCCAGTCAAATGGCGTAGCCCGATTGCAGGGCCCCATGTTCAGTTGGCGTTCATTCCGCGTTTGCACACTGCGTCCGTCGTATCGCCAAACCCGCTTCATTCAACGCACGAAAGGCAGACCATGAAAATTTCTCTGATCGCCGCTGCAAGCTTGTTGCTGGCCGGTGGCGCAGGTGCCACGACGCCTGCGGTCTCCATGCATTTTTTAGCCGCTCCCGCGATCCCGGTGCAGGGCACAGCGCGAGGCGCGCTGGCCCATGTGCGCACGGGCGATCGCATGGTCGTGGTGGTCAAGGAAGCGGCCGCCTGTGGTCAGCGTTTGGGCCAGCCCCAGGCTGCCCTTGCCAATGGCGTGCTGCGCGTGGGATTTTCCGTTCCGCAAACAACGGACAAGGCCAACTGCTTGGCCACCGGCATCTTTACCCTGCACGGTCTACCGCGGGAGCCCATCATGGTGACCGCGCAAATGCAAGCGCCCGCCACGGCGGCAAGCGATCTTGTTGCCGGCAACCGTATCGCCGCCGAAATTCAGACGCGCACCGCTGGTCCGGTCGCCGGCCGGGTACAACGAGGCGTGCACCAGGTGCGCAAGGATGATCAATTGATCGCCGAGGTCACCGAACCCGCGGCGTGTGGAACGCAATTGCTAAATCCGTGGGTTTCGCGCGAGGCTTCGCGCCTGGACTTGCATTACGACCTAACCCGCGCCAGTGGCGGCGCGCCGGCGTGCGCCGCCACTGCGGCTTTCGTGATGAAAAACCTACCCGCGATAGCGCTCACCGCGCAGGCGCCCATCGCGACGGGCGCGTCTAAAGGGGAGGGCGGGGCTGCGGCAGCAACGACAATGGGGTTTTTGGCGGCGCCGGCCCAGGCGCAAGCCGACCGCAAGGCAGAGCGTTCGCTCGCTCAGGTGCACAACGGCGATACGCTGACCGTCGTGGTGCATGAGCCGGCGCCATGCGGCGAACGTGCACAAAACCCCTCGTACCAGTTGCTGGGACAGGAACTTACGGTGCGCTATCAGCTTCCCCAAGCCAAGACGCCAGGCGCTGCCTGCATCGCTACCGCCGTGCTCACGTTTCATGGGTTGCCCGCCAGCGACATTCATGTGGTCGCGGCAGTCGAGCCCGCGCCAAGCGTGCCGGCCGCGCAGTTGGCCCTGAACCAGTAGCGCACCGCAACGGTTTGCGGCGCCGCCGTCGAGCCCCCCACGGACCCGGGTCAGCTTTCCTCCTTTTCCGAACCCGCGCCCAACTCGACAAGCCAGTGCGCCGCGGCGGGTCGCAGTCATGTTTTGCCGACTGCGACCCGCTGTTTTCTTGCCCACGCCTTGGCGTCTGGGCCGCGCCAACCGGAATAACTTGACCCCCGCAAATCCCCTTTGGCAGGCTCGCCGCTATTGGGCGAGGCCGGCACCGCCGCCGAAATCCGTAGAATCCGCCCGGGCTTGGTCCGGGCGCAATGAGCGGGTTCGCGGGCAGGGCGCGGACGGTGGCGCATCGCACCGGGCGCAATGCCGATGCAAAGATACGGGAGAATGGGATGCAGTCGGAAGAACCGGCGCTTCAGGCGGGCGCCCTGGGAGTGGGCGAATCGGTGGTCATGGGAGTTGCCGGAACCGCGCCGGCATTCAGCCTGGCCGCAACAACCGCCACGCTGATTGCGTCGGTAGGCCTGCTGTCGGCGGGTAGCCTGCTGTACTGCGGCCTGATCATGTTTGGCGTGACCTTTGCCTTCATGCACCTGAACCGGGTCATCACCAACGCCGGCGCCTCCTACGCCTGGGTGGGCGAGGTGTTCGGGCCGGTGCTGGGTTTTTTTGCGGGCTGGTCCCTGCTCGTGGCCTCGGCGGTTTTCATGGTCTCCGGCTCGATGCCTGCGGCAACGTCCACGCTGCTTCTGATCAGTCCGGAGCGCGCCAGCGATCCGGCGACCGTATCCTTCGTGGCGGCCGGCTGGCTTATCGCCGTCGGGATGGTGATCGTCAAAGGGATCAAGCCGACCAGCTATACGCAAATCGTCATGACGGCCATCGAGGTTGGCGCACTGGTCCTTGTGATCGTCGCATCCCTGGTGCAGTACGGGTCGCATCCGGCGCATCCATTTTCCTGGAACTGGTTTTCTCCCGTTGCCTTCACCCCCTCGCTCTTTGCCACCGGTGCCCTGACCGCCCTGTTCTTCTTCTGGGGCTGGGACGTGACGCTCAACCTTAACGAAGAAACCCAGGACGCCTCCCGGGCTCCCGGCCGCGGCGCCGTAATTGCCATGGTCGTGGTGCTGCTGTTATTCATCTTCTTTGTGATTGCCTGCCAGCTTGTGCTCACCGATGAGCAGATAGAACAGTCGAGCACCAATGTTGTTTTTGCCCTCGCCGACAAGCTCCTGCCGCATCCGTGGAGCTATATCGCTGTCATTGCCGTGATTTTGAGCACCGTGGGGACCTTGGAAACCTCGATCCTGCAGTTCACGCGCACCATGTACGCCAAGGGACGCGACGGCGCACTCCATCCCCGCTACGCCGTCTTGCACAAGAGCTGGCGCACGCCGTGGGTGGCAACGGCAGTGATTGTCACCTTTGGACTGGTCTTGCTGTTCTCGTCCTCGTTTTTTCCGACCTTGGGTCAGATCATCAAGATTTCCGTAAACGCCATCGGGTTCCAGGTGTGCTTTTATTACAGCTTGGCCGGGTTTGCCTGCGCCTGGCATTTTCGCAGGGCTGCGCGCGAGTCGGCGCGGCAGTTCGTGTTCCTGTTCCTGTGGCCTGCCGCCAGCGCGGCGTTCCTGGTATTTGTTGCCTTGTACAGCGTGCCCACCTTTGATCTGGTCACCAATCTCATCGGCCTCGGTGGAATCGCCATGGGTGTCATTCCCTGGGCGCTCAATCGCCGACGCGCAATTCGCAATGGCGCGTCGGTCGCCGGTGCCTGAAGCGCGCGCGGTTCCCTGCGGCTCAGTTTCGCGCGGCCTTGTGCGCGCCGAAGGCGCGGGCCAGCAGGCGCAGGGACTCGCGGTCGTCCCAGGTGCGCGCGCCGTAGACCTTCTGCAGCACGCGCCCATCCGCGTCTACCAGGACCGTCAGCGGGATGTGCGAGGCGCCCAGCATGTTTTCCATCTGCAGGTCGTGGTCGATGAAGTGACTGATGGTTGCGTTGGATCGTTGCAGCACCGCCAGGGCGCGGTCGGCGTAGTCGTCGGTTGAGATGCCGATCACGGCAAAGGGGATGCGCGGCTCCAGCCAGGCAAGTCGTTCGATCGACGCCATTTCCTCCAGGCACGGCCCGCACCAGCTTGCCCAGACATTGATGAGCAGCGGGCGCCCGCGAAATTGCGCAAGGTTGCGTGACGGGCCGTTCAAACCGTGTAGCTGGGCGTCCCGCAAAACCGCACCTACCGGCACCTCACCTGGCGTGGCGCCCGCCGGCGCTAGCGCAACGAGCAGCCCTACGATCAGCAGCGCCGCGCGTGCGCGCATCCGCCCCTCTCGGGCGGCGGCAAGGATTCTGGTCACCAAGGCTGGTTCCGGCGCGAGGGCGGCGACATATTCCATGGGAGCGCAATCCACGTCGGAGGGCATCATCATTGCGACAGCTTATCGCAGCCGCGGCGCATTGAAATTTCCGATCGAGGCGTAGCAAGGCCATGGAAATCACCGCCTCCGTGCTGATCCTCGTCTCCGGACTGACGCACGCCGTCGTCAACGCCATTCTCAAGGCCGGCAGGGACAAGATTTCCGGCCGCGCGCTCATCGATGGGTTCAGCGCCCTGCTCGTGCTGCCAGCGGCGTTTTTCGTGCCACTTCCCCAGCACGCCTGGGCTTGGCTCGCGGCATCCTGGCTCGCCCACGGCTTGTACCTGATCGCTCTCATCAAGTCCTTTGAACAGTCGGACCTTACGGTTGCCTATCCGATCGCCCGTGGCCTCGCGCCCGTCCTGACTGCCGTGGGCGCGGTGGCGATATTTGGTGAACCAATCTCCCTGGCCGTCATCGTGGGCATCGGCGCCATAGCCAGCGGGGTACTGTTCATCGGCGCCAGCCACGCCCTGAAAAAGGGGGCTTTGGGCTGGGCAATGCTTACCGGGACCTGCATTGCCGCGTACACGGTGATCGACGCCCAAGGGGTGCGCGCCGCGCCGTCCGCCGCAAGCTACATCGTCTGGGTCTTCCTGATGTTGGGTAGCGGGATCGGCGCTTTCTTTGCCTTCTGGCGCGGCCGCGGTTTTTTTCGCGCGGCCTCCGAGCAATGGCGTCCAGGGCTCGTCGCCGGGGCCTTGTCCATCCTGACCTACGGGCTGGCGCTGATTGCCTTCCGGCTGGGTGCCACGCCGCGCCTTGCTGCCCTGCGCGAGACCTCGATCGTATTTGCCACGGCCATTGCGGTCCTATTCCTGCATGAACGCCTCACGCGCAAGCGCGCCGCGGGCGTGCTTGCGATTGCCATCGGTGCGGTGGTGCTGATAGCGCGCTCATAGTGCCGCCGCGGTGGCAATGGATAGAGGTCGTCGGGGATTTTCTCGAGCTTGGAGTTCTCAAACTCGCACGAAATCGCGCGGTAGCGGCGCGTCGGGCTGTTCAAGTAATTCAAAGTCGAAAAACGACCTGAGGCGATTCTGGAAACCTAGATGGATCGCCAGATTTCGTCGTGTACGGTGCCGGGCAAGAACGTATCGCCCTGCGAGGCGACAAGATCGATGTATTCCTTGTCGGCGAGCATCTTTGCCGTGACCGACTCCCACTGCGCCAGGCTTTCGTGCTGAGCGCACCAAGCAACGCGCAGCGGATTGCCGCCGATCGGCATCCGGACCTCGACCGTCGTGCCGTATTTTTCTCTGAAGAATTTGGCAATCTTGAACGCGAAGACTACGGCGTTGGCGCTTTTGCCCGGGGCAATGGATACGGAGCGGGTAACGGTGATCATGATTTTCTCCTGGTTACGCTTGTGGGTTGGGGAACCTGGTGACTGCGGCGCGACTACAGCGAGGGAGGGAAACTGGCGTATTCGGAGGCTGACGCGACGACGGTCGAGCTGTCGCCGGCGATCAGAACTTGCGCCCGGGATGCTGCTGGGGCGGGGCGGCCATAGAGGGCCACGGCATCCAGGATTCCGAGGGTGACGGTCACGGACATCAGGGCGGCGAGGATGCGGGTGCTGGTTGTCGAGTTCATGTTTTTCTCCTACACGAAGTGGTTGAGTGGGTGTTCAGCAGCGATGTGTGCACTTTCCGCTTTAACGGCTTTTAGGTCCTTGTGGCGGGGGTAAAGAAATCTCAAATGTTGTAAAGAACTGCTGGGGGGCGCAGAAGGGGCTGGTCTAAACTCGCCCGCTGGCCTTGCGCTACGGGTCCCAGGTGAGCACACCGACAGATCTTAACGAAGTGATTTTTGGCCACTTTTCGGTCCAGCCCGAAACGCGGCAGGTGCTGCTCGGCGGTGAACCGGCCAGGCTCGGCGCCCGTGCCTTCGATGTGCTCATGGCCTTGGTCAAGAACCGCGAGCGGGTGGTCAGCCGCCAGGAACTGTTCGAAATGGTTTGGCCCGGCCAGGTTGTGGAAGATCACAACCTGACGGTGCAGATATCCGCTCTGCGCAAGCTTCTGGGCACCGAGGTCATCGCCAATGTTCCCGGGCGTGGCTACCGGTTCACCGCGTTGGCGCAAGGCAGCGAAACCCTGGCGCGGGAGCCCACCTCGTCCTCGCCCGCCACGGAGCGACCCGGAAACTTGCCAGAGGCATTGCCGGCACTCTACGGGCGCGAACAGGATCTGAACGGCCTGCAAGTACTGCTGCAAAGGCAGCGGCTTGTCACGCTGGTAGGGGCAGGTGGCATCGGCAAGACGCGCCTTGCACTGGCAGCCGCGCACGCTTTGCGCGATCAGTGGCATGACGGCGCCTGGATGGTCGAACTCGCGCCCGTGACCGATCCTTTGCTGGTACCAGCGGCGGTGGCGCAGGCCTTGGGTGCCAGGCTGTCGGGTCAGGAGGGCGGAGATACCGAGCTGGCGCAGCTTCTACGCGGTAAGACGATGCTGCTGGTGCTGGACAACTGCGAGCATTTGTTGCAGGCCGCGGCAGAATTGGTTGCAAAGCTATTGGCGCAGGCTCCCGGTGTGCGGGTGCTGATCACGAGCCAGGAGCCGCTGCACGTGGCCGACGAGCAGCAGTTTCGTGTGCCATCGCTGGCGGTGCCCTCGGGCGCGCAGGCCGGCAACGTCCACGACTTTGGTGCCCTTGCCCTCTTCGAAGCGCGCGCCCGGGGCGTTGATCCTCGCTTTCGTCTCGATGAGGGCAACCTCGCAACGGTTGTCGAGATCTGCCGCCGGCTCGATGGACTGCCACTGGCCATCGAATTGGCCGCCGCGCGAGTGCCGCTGCTGGGCATCGAAGGGGTGCGCAACCGATTGGACGACCGCTTCCGGGTGCTGACGGCTGGGGCGCGCACGTCCATGCCGCGGCATCAAACCCTGCGCGCCGCCATCGAGTGGAGCTACGCCTTGCTGGGCGCGCATGAACAGTTCGTCATGCGCAGGCTCGGTGTCTTTGTCGGTAGCTTTGGCCTGGAGAGCGCGCAAGTCGTTGCCGCCGACGAGAATATCGACGAATGGGCCGTACTCGATCACCTTGGAGCACTGGTTGACAAGTCCCTGGTGGTCGCCGAATCGGGCGATGAACCCCGGTACCGACTCCTGGAAACCGGGCGCGCCTGGGCCATCGAAAAGCTGGCCGAAGCCGGTGAGATGGAGGCAACGTTGCGCCGCCACGCGAAGGCGTTGCTGGTTGTGTTCGAGCGCTTCGCCGTGCAACAGTGGACCGTGTCCCATAGCACGCGGATGCAGCGCTACCTGCCCGACCTTGACAATCTGCGTGCGGCGCTTGATTGGGCGAGCAGCGCGGCCGGCGACGCCGAGCTGCAGATCGCATTGACGGGACCGGCCGCGTGGATCCTTCGCAGCGTCGGGCAAAGGCTGGACGCCCTGCGTCGATGCGAGGCTGCGATTGCCCGAATTGGTCCTACGACGCCGCCAAAGTTTGAGGCGCGCTTGCTCAGAGCCTGGCTGCAGTTGATATACCCGAGAATCGGCGCGCAGGAGATCACGGCTGGGGCACGAGCGGTCGAGCTCCATCGAGCGCAAGGCGATCGCCCGCAGCTCATGGCAGTGCTGGCGGAATACGGCGCGTACCTGGCGGTGAGCGGTGCTCCTACCCAGGCTGAGCAAGCCTTCGACGAAGCCGAACAAATGTATGAGCAGGGTTGGCCGGTGGCACTTCGCCTGTGGGCGATGAGAGGGCGCCTTTGGCTGCTATTGCGGCAGGGCCGTGTGGAGGAGGCCCACGCCTTATTTGAGAATGGTCTTTCACTGACGAGGGCAACGGGCGATGCGTACCTTGTTGCCCGAGTGCTCGTGGCCGCAGCGCAGGCAAGCTTCATGGTGGGGCGTCTGGAGGACGCGGCGGCCTACGGGCGCGAGGCAGTAGCCTTGCTTCGACGCGAGCGCCTTGAGGAAAGAATGGCGCGGTTTGCACTCGCTCAACTCAGCCTGCTGCTTACGGAACTCGGGCAGGTGGACGAAGCTCTCGCGCTCGCGCGTGAGAATCTGCCATTGCTTGCACGGTCGTATCACATACTCGATTTTCTCAATGCCTTCGCGCTGCTCGCGCTCCGGCGCGGTCGCCTGACCGAGGCCGCGCGGGCGCAAGGACGTGCCGACGTCCAGTATGACTTGCTTCGGGAAGCCCGCCGGCCAGGGGAAGAACGTGCCAGAAAAATCCTGCTGGCGAGTCTGCGCAAAGAATTGCCCGCAGCCAAACTGGATCAACTGCTCAAGGAGGGTGCGGATCTGAGCGACGACGCCGCAGCTCGCCAGGCGCTTGCCAACTAGCTTGGCGCCCGGGCGCCGCCGACGGCCCGTCCGACATGGTCTCGACCGCGTCCGCGTTGGAGAAAATTGGCTGGAGTCCTGGACGGCAAAGGTCAATTGCGCGGCCCAAGTACTTGCCCTGAAGGCCCGGCCTCTTTCTGTTCGAAGTTCCCTAGTCGTCGCAAGCTGCCCCGGGGATGGGAGCCGTTACGAATCCATGAACGGCGCCATTCGCGTCGATCCACTGCCCGGCGATCTGACCTTTGTTGTTGATTCCTTGCGACCGAACGTCGCTAGCACCTGCAAGGTCGAAGGAATTCAACTGATTGGAACGGCCATAGAGGCCGTGAGCGACGCCCCCCTGGGCCCACCAGCCAGAAAAGATGCCGCAGTCGTTGATGCTGAATAAGTGCGTCACCGCCGCGCCCGGGTACGCAACGTTTACGAAGTTGCCATCGGGCTTGCGCAGGAGCCCGGAATTGGCGGACGAGGTAACGGCGAAGCCGACGGCGGTGCGCCGGTCGTTCAGGCCGCCGATATTAATGCCGGTCGTCGTCGGATCGGGGGGCGCAAAAGTGATCAGGTCTCCGCGAGCGGTCGCAATGAATCCCATGCCGACATCGTTCGGGTCGAGGGTGAGGTAGTACGTACCGGCGAGGTCGCCACGATTATTGATCGACCGTACCGCCGTAGAGGCGGCGCCCGGGACGTCGTACGTTGTGAACTTTCCCTCATCCAGCACGAACCCGTGGCAGGTGACGTTGTCGCAGTAAAAGCCGGCTGCGGTTCCTTCTTCGTTGATGCTGTGCAAGACGGTGGATCCCGGCGCAGATTTCGGATCTGCGATCGGCGCGCGGATACTCCCGCCGGGCTGCCGGGTAAAGCCAAAGCTGCTGCCGTCAGCAAGCGTATACGTTCCGGCGATGACACCTTCGTCGTTGATGCCGGGCACAATGAAAGAGCTTGGAGCAACCCCCGGTATGTCGAAGCTCGTGAACGATGGGGACTCGGCAGCCCCTGCGAGCACCGGCACGAAGATTGCGGCGACGACTACGGTGAACTGGAATCGAAAAGATTTCACGGACACTCCCCTCGGATGATGCAGCTGCCACTATTTATGGTTTGGCTGCTTTCATGCCCCTGGACAAAACAGCGTTCTCAGCGGCCCGGGAGCGTCCCCGGCAACCGAATTGCGCTTCGCACTAGAGGCTTTTGTGAATGATTATTAGCTTCGGATGGACCGAAGCGACAGTAGGCAGTGAGCCTCGTTTCGTCAATGGGTACGTTCCCGTATGCCTTTCGACATATACCCTGACGCTTCCATTGTCTTGGTGGCCGGATTCCTGCTGGAAATTGCCGCTTTGGGTAGAACAGTACAACTGGGCAAAGGCCCGTCGTGGCCGCTGGCCAGCCTCCGTAGAGATCCGCTTCGGGAGTCTGGCACAGCAGCAACGCGGTGGGAACCGGTTGTCCGCCAGAATGCCTTGGACAGTCTCAAGAATGTCCCTGATGTCGCTAAGGCAATTCCACGTTGGATAGGAAAGCGCGCATCGCGTTGGTAAGTGGCGGACGGATTCTGAAGCCCGCAACGGGCAACTCCCGACATCGCAATGCTAGGTTTTGTCTCTCCATAAACGCAAACCCAAAGTCGTTTGGGGCTATGCAAATCAGAAGGCATCCCCGCGGGTGGGCGGCGCCGGTATTGGCTTGCAGCCAATGCCGGCCGTGGTCCAGGCGCCGCTATGTGCGTTAGCGCACGGAAGCAGCGGCGACTTTTCTGTGCAATGGGGCAGCGTCGCGACATTTCATTTGCCCAGGTTATTCGAGCGACGAGGGCAGGGAAATTTCGTAATGCCGGCCGCCTTGAATCCCAAAGACAATTGCCTCCTGGCAGCACTTCCCGATTTTGATTTTCAGATCCTTTTGCCTGATCTGGAACCCGTTGCCCTGGCGCTGGGCCAGGTTATGTACGAATCAGGCAGCACCATGACGCATGTGTACTTTCCGACGACGGCCATTGTTTCGCTGCTGTATGTCATGGAGTCGGGCGCCTCGGCGGAGATCGGGGTGGTAGGGAACGAGGGTCTGGTCGGCATCTCTTTGTTCATGGGGGGCGGCTCCACGCCAAGTCGGGCAGTCGTGCAAAGTGCGGGCGGAGCCTTTCGCTTGAAGTCGAGAGTCATCAAAGAGCAATTCGCAAAGTCCGGTCTGATCATGCATCTATTCTTGCGCTACACGCAGGCGCTGATTACGCAGATGACGCAAACGGCGGCCTGCAATCGGCACCATTCGCTGGACCAGCAACTTTGCCGCTGGCTGCTGCTGAGCCTGGATCGCCTCGCCGGACCACATTTGTTGATGACGCAAGAACTAATTGCCAACATGCTGGGCGTTCGACGGGAAGGCGTCACGGAGGCAGCGCTAAAGCTCCAAAGGTCCGGCTTGATCCGGTATGCGCGTGGCCGAATTGAAGTGCTTGACCGCAAGGCAGTGGAATCGCGCTCATGCGAGTGCTACCAGGTCGTAAAGAAAGAATATGACCGGCTACTGCCAACGCGCCAGGCTTTGAAGGCGGTCCAATGAAAATCTACTGCGAAAAATTGTGGTGCGCCCGACGTGCAAATCTTTCGCTAAACGAAGCCAAGCAACAGGGTCATGAACGATTACCTGTCGCCATTGCTACACGCGACGCGATCAATGAGAACCTGCGTTTGCTCCGTTGACACCCAATTGATCAGCTTGTCGATTTGGACAATAAAGGCATCGCCGTCAAACTTGCCGGCGGCGTGTAACTTCAATGCGGTCAAACGCCATGCATGCAGATCGTAGGCTAAGGCACGAAGTTCCCGTATGGAAATCCTATGGGGAGTAACCCTGGATCGCAAAAATCTTTTACGAGGTTTGGCAATCATTGCCGCACGATCAATAAAGGAATAACGCGGCGACTGTACCGGCTGGGTGTGGCCGCTTCTATGCGCAACCGTACAGAGGTACGCTAATTACAACCCGACATTGCATTCGATACAAACCGGAAGGGAGTACCCATGCCGCAGAAACTGATGCGAACGCTGAGCGAAGAACTACGGGTATGGCGCGCGACGCTGGAAAAAATGCGCGGCTCCAATGTCGAAGAAGTCGACGCTGTCATACGTCACATCGACGCTTCCATTGATTCGGTTGACGCCCTTCGCTTGGCTGACAAGGTCGATAGCGTCGTGCGTTAATACCCGCGCCCGCGTAGCGCCTCGTTTGCGTGAACATTGGGCGTTATTTGGCAAGTCCCTCCCGAGCCTATCGGTCGTGCCCGCTGAATTCCCTCGGGACAATCTTTCCAAAACGGGCGCGGTAAGGAAACGCGGACGCGCGATTGGCGATACGCCTGGCGGCGGACGTCCAAGCGATGGAATGGCGGCATTGCGCCGGATAGCAGGCCCTAGCAGATTAGGAAAGAGCGGTCAGGAGGATATGACTTCCCCGGCCACAAGGGGACGAAGTACATAGTCGGTTTACGGTTCTTTGCAATAAAGCCCCCGCGCATCCGCAACCGCGCGGCCGTCAACCAGTAGCGCAAGAGTGATATGACCCACAGGGCACTGTCTGTAGGGCCATCAGGGCGTCAGTACATCCGCGCCGGGTCCAGCCAGGTATTCGGCGTCGGTCACTTTTTGCAGCCAATTGACGTTCTTGCCGTCCAGCGCCTCCTGGACTGCAATGTGAGTCATGGAGGTCGTGGGCGTTGCGCCGTGCCAATGCTTGTGGCCGGGCGGGCACCAGATCACATCTCCCGCGCGAATTTGGACGATCGGCTCTCCTTCGCATTGCGTCCATCCGCAGCCCGCCGTGACGATCAGGGTTTGTCCCAGGGGATGCGTGTGCCACGCTGAGCGCGCGCCCGGCTCGAACGTGACGCTCGCGCAGGAAACACGCGCCGGAGCCGGCGGTGCGTTCAGGGGGTCGATCCGGACCGTGCCGGTGAACCATTCTGCGGGCCCTTTCTGGGAAGGCTGCGAACCTGCGCGCATGAGTTTCATGTCAACTCCATTCGGATAGTTAATGCTCCGTGCGGCATCGATGGGGGCGCAAGGCTCACCTCGGTGAAAGATCGCCGAACCAATACGCGGCCGTGACGCCGCCGTCCATGAGGAAGTCACTGCCGGTAATGAATCCGCCGTCCGGACCCATAAGCAGCGCGCCCACGGCTCCAACCTCGTCCGGGGTGCCACCACGCTTGGCCGCCGATAGCTCAATCATGCGCCGGTACCCGTCGCCCCGTGGGCCGGTCAATTCATCCCTGGCAAGCGGCGTATAGATGATGCCAGGGCTTATGGTATTTACCCGCGCGCCGCGCTTGCCCCACCGAACAGCCTCTGCCATGACTCGCAGTGAGTTTGCGCGCTTTGCGAGTTGGTAGGCGTGCAGGGAGTCTTTCACCCGATCGGGCTGCAGCATGGGCAACGCGAGCAATTTCTCAGTTGGCGTCGTCGCCAGCGCCGCGTCCTCCTCGGGAGTCAACGCAGGCAAGCGGTGCCCGGACTGCGATGCGATGACGACGCCCGCGCCACCACGCGCGACGACATTGCCGAATTCCTCCAATACGAGGGCGGTGCCGTACAAATCAACTCGAAGGATCGTATCCGGCGAAGCTTGCGAGGGGGAGACGCCCGCGGCGTGAATCAGGCCGGTGACCTTGCCCAGCGCAACCGCAGTCTCGACGAGTGCATGGACCGACATGCGCGATGACACGTCCACGACGGCTGTCGCTACTTTGAAGCCAGCATCGAGGAGGACATTGGCGGCTGTGTCGGCGTTCGCCTTTTTCAAATCCGCCAGGAGAACATGCTTGCCCGCGCTAATGCGGCGTGCAATAGCCTGACCGATCGATCCGGCACCGACTACGACGACTACCTCTTCCATAGCTTGCTCCTAAATTGGATGTTCCTTTGGATTTGCACCGGAGGCCGGGACTGGGCGTGCCGACGGTGCTGCAGTGCCTCCGTTAGCCCCCCGTCATCCGCAATACCGCCTCGGGCAGTCGGGCCCCCTGGACAGTTACCTTTGCCGCGCTCGCATCGATCGCTCGCAAGTCATCTGCCGAAAGCTCAACCCCCACAGCGCCCAGGTTTTCTTCCAACCGGGGCAGCTTGGTTGTGCCCGGAATCGGGACGATCCACGGTTTTTGCGCCAACAGCCAGGCCAGCGCGATTTGTGCGGGCGTCGCGCCCTTGCGTTGCGCCACCGCGCGCAACAAATCGACCAGTATGAGATTCGCCTTGAGCGCATCAGGCGCCAGGCGCGGAACGCGCGAGCGAAAATCGGAGCTGGCAAATCGGGTGTTCACGTCCATCTTTCCAGTCAGAAATCCGGCACCCAGGGGGCTAAACGGTACGAAGCCGATTCCCAGCTCCTCCAGGGTTGGCAGCATGTCGACCTCCGGCCCACGGTAGAAAAGGGAGTACTCGCTCTGTACTGCGGTCACCGGCTGTACGGCATGCGCGCGGCGAACCGTGGCGGCGGCGGGCTCGGAAAGACCGAAATGCCGGACCTTCCCTTGCGCGATCAGATCCTTGATTGCGCCCGCGACGTCCTCGATCGGTACGGCCGGGTCGACGCGGTGCTGGTAAAAGAGATCGATTGCGTCAACCCGGAGGCGCCGCAAGGAGGTTTCCGCGACGGCTTTGATGTGCTCGGGCCGGCTGTCCAGGCCGCCTCGGCGATGCGCGGTTTCCTTGTCAAGGTCGAAGCCGAATTTGGTGGCGATAGTCACCTTTCCCTTGAAGGGCGCGAGCGCCTCGCCAACCAGCTCCTCGTTGACGAACGGTCCATAGACTTCCGCGGTATCGAAGAAGGTGACACCTCGATCCACCGCCGCACGGATCAGCGCGATCATCTCTCGCGTGTCGCCTGCAGGGCCGTAGTTGGCGCTCATGCCCATGCACCCCAGGCCAAGCGCCGAAACTTCAAGGGTGCTATTTCCCAGTGGACGCTTTTTCATATCCGTTCTCCGTTAAGAAATGCGCGATCTCAGCAATGCGATGGGTTACTCCCTGCGCTCCGGTTAAGGTCGCGTCACCGCCCTACCAGCTTTTGTCGATCGGCCGGGTAGCGGGCTCCCTGGATCGGGTTCATCGCGACTGCCCTTTCGATCTCCGTTAGATCTTGCGGGGACAAGACAACCGTGGCTGCGCCAATGTTTTCCTCGAAGCGCGGCAGTTTGGTTGTGCCTGGGATCGGAACGATCCAGGGCTTCTGAGCAAGCAACCAGGCTAGGGCAAGCTGGGCGGGGGTGACGTTCTTCTGTCTGGCAATTCCTGCCAGAACGTCGACCAAAGCACGGTTCGCTTCGCGTGCCTCTGGCGCTAAGCGAGGAACGCTGTTGCGAAAGTCCGATGCACCGAAGGACGTTTGTGCATTAATTGCACCGGTCAGGAAGCCTTTACCAAGCGGGCTAAATGGCACGAAGCCGATTCCCAGTTCCTCCAGCACGGGAAGAACTTTCTCCTCCGGCTCGCGCCACCACAGCGAATACTCGCTTTGAACGGCAGTGACCGGCTGAACAGCGTGCGCCCGCCGGATGCTCTCGACCCCGGCCTCCGAGAGGCCAAAGTGCTTCACCTTGCCTTCCCGGATAAGGTCCTTCACGGTCGCGGCGACCACTTCCATCGGAACCTGTGGATCGACCCGGTGCTGGTAGAGCAGATCGATGCGGTCCGTGCGCAGGCGCCTGAGGGATTCCTCAACCATGTGGCGGATACGCTCGGGCCGGCTGTCCAGGCCTTTGGCGATATCTCCATCCCGGAAGCCGAACTTGGTTGCGATCACGACCTGGTCGCGCACCGGTTCGAGCGCTTCCCCGACCACGCGTTCGTTCACGAATGGGCCATAGGCCTCCGCCGTATCGAAGAAGGTGATACCGCGTTCGACCGCTGCACGGATGAGCTTGATCGCTTCGACGGCGTCTGTGGCAGGGCCGTATCCGTAGCTCAGGCCCATGCAGCCCAGACCAAGCGCGGAGACGGTGGGGCCGCCGCGGCCCAGTTGACGTGTCTTCATGCGTGTGTCCTTGTGGCTGACCATTTACAAGAACATTAGACAGTCGGCTCGCTCGTGACTAGACTGTTAAATCGACATGAACCTAGTAGGCAGACTAATCAATGGCGCGCTTCGACGACTTGGCGGGCTTTGCGGCGGTGGTTCGCACGGGCAGTTTCACCCGCGCTGCCGCTCAATTGGGCGTGACCCAGTCCGCGCTCAGCCAGACCGTTCGCTCCCTGGAGCGCAGGCTGGACCTGAAGCTTCTGAACCGCACCACGCGAAGCGTCGCGCCGACGGAAGCGGGCGAACGCCTGTACCAAACGGTGGGGCCCAGATTCGAGGACATCGAAGCGGAACTCGCCGTTCTCGGGGAAATGCGTGGCAAGCCGGTTGGCACCGTGCGCATTACGGCGACCGAACATTCGACGCGAACGTTGATTTGGCCCAGGCTAGCGCCCTGGCTCCCTCTGTACCCCGATATCAAGGTGGAGATCAGCAGCGATAACCGCTTCACCGACATCGTTGCTGCGAGATTCGAAATCGGCGTGCGTCTGGGTGGCGATGTAGCCAAGGACATGATTGCTGTGCGCATTTCACCCGACATGCGCATGGTCGTGGTGGGTAGCGTTGACTATTTCGCCCGCCACCCTCGACCACAGACCCCGCAGGATTTGACCCGGCACGACTGCATCGGGCTGCGCTTGGCATCCCACGGTGGACTGTTGAAATGGGAGTTCACACGTCGCAGAAAGAACCTGAATGCGCACGTATCGGGTCGCCTCATCTTCAACTCAAGCGAATTGATCATCGCCGCCGCACTTGGCGGACATGGCCTGGCCTGGGTGCCCTTGGACGCAGTTCACGGATACATCGCCGCGGGACAGCTGATTCCAGTATTGGAGGAGTGGGCCGCAACGTTCGCCGGCTACCACGCATACTATGCCAGTCGAAGGTCCTCGCCGGCCCTGATGTTGGTCTTGGATGCATTGCGGCCGCCCGGAGAAAAATAGCCGCATCGAATGTGGACAACGGGTCCTCGGCGGCGTGAAGCGGTCGCTGGCGGGTTTGGGGCGCAAGGTTCGGTGTGCGCCGGAGCCGACCTGCGCCAACGGCAGTGATCCTCCCTGTTGCTGAATCTGCGCTACGACACCTGCCAATCGTCAATGGCATCCGCTCGCGGCCGTCATGGACGCCGCGTCAGCGCCGGGCAGCTCGAACAGCCAGGCAACTGCACGTGGGAATTCTGTTCGCCAGGCGGCCTCGCCGTGGTGACCAAGCGGGTCGATGTGCAGCGTGAGATTCGTCAGTCGGGGAGTCTGATTTTGCAGCACCGTGGCCATGCGTTCCACGTCGGGGACATTCTCAACCGCGCCGGGTTCGCCATCAAGAGACTCGCGGCCGCCAATGTATAGATATGCCCGGGTGTCCGATGGCCAAGGATGCGCCGCAGTCTCCTTGAAGATCCGATCTGAGATAAAGTAAGAAGGGGAGAAGATAGCGACCTTACCGATGGCATCGGGGTAGTGCGTCATCGCATAGTGCGTGATGAGGCCGCCAAGGGAGCTGCCGATCATCGCCGTGTGCGCCCGATCCGGCTGCGTTCGATAGTGCCCATCAATCCATGGCTTGACCGTATCCATGACGAAGGCAAGGTAAGGCGCACCCTCCGATACGGCGAAATGCGGGTCCGGCCACGGGACGAACTCCTGCGCGCGCATTGATCCACCGTGATCAATGCCAACGACGATGGCCTCGAAACCGTACCGTCGCGCCAGCGCATTCATGCTCTCGCCGACACACCATTCCCCCGCGTACGAAGTTGCCTGGTCGAACAAATTCTGGCCGTCATGCATGTAGATAACCGGGTAGCGGCGTTCCTTGTGTTCGGCGTATGACGCAGGAAGGTACAGGCGCAAGGTCCGTGTGCGCGGGAGGCTCTTCATCTGCAAGGGTGGCAACACACGGACGTTTGCTTGGGCGGTAGACACGCCCCCTTCACCGCGGGATGGGGCGGGTGCAATGGTTATCGCGATTGCCCCAAGCAGGCCAAAGCCCATTCTGAGAAAAATCACCACGGGTTTCCCAAGCATGAATCGATACCTCGTGGCAGCCCTTCTCCAATGAATGCGCAAATCAGGACGGGTTGCGCATTCATCGGCTTCCGAGAGCGTGCCCCAAGTTGCGAGAACGTCGTGGTTTGTTCCGGATTGGGTAATTTCATTTTGTGGGGGCAACTCGGCGTCGGCTCCAATGTGGGCCTTGAGTCGTGATCGCAATTTTGCGCTGGCTTTCGCCGATATCCCGGTATGGGCGGTGCGCCGGCCGTAGTGACGCTCGCCTCGCACGATTGCGACGGACTCTGGCCAAGCGGCGAATCGCGGGGCCCGCTATTGAAGTCCCGGCGGGCATTGGCCGGTTATGCACCGCCTTGAAAACTATGGAAACGGCGGTTTCAACGCCCGACGGACTCAATTCTTTGTTGGCGCTGCACAGACCTCAATTGCAGCCCACGGGCGCCAGGCTGGCGCAACGTTGCCCGCATTCGGCCTCGACGGCGCCGGCGGGGCTGCCGGAGCCGAGCAGGCAACTACCCAGGCAAATCTGGTAGCTGCCCTGCTGGCGCTGGCAATCGCGCCGATGCTGCTCTGCAACGTCGGACCCCGAAGTCGCGGCCGGGTTGGCGCTCGTGCTGGGGGACGCGATTGCGGGGGCGGCACGTGGGGCCGTCGGTACCGTCGCTGTCGCGGGTGCCGGCGCATGGCGCGCGGGGCGCAGCACTTCCTCGCAGTCGTATCGGTAGCGCCCCCAGTCGGCAACGTTGATGGGACCGGGTCCCGGAACTTTGCCGACAAACGTGATGTTCGCCTCCGATCCGGGTTTGACGTTGTCGCAAATCCTCTGGGCGACCTGGCGCACGGAATCGTCGCTGGCCGTTGTCAGCACCATCGGCCGGGAGAGGAAACCCGTTGGCTGGTTGCCGGTTTCCACCTGAACCTCCGCGGTTCCCAGGGTGCTGCACCCGCATGCCAGAGAACTCAGAAACAGCAGGACCGTTGCGCTGCGCAGATTCATGGAAGGGGTACCTTGTTGAGTTTTTCTTGAAAAGATCGGCGGTAAGGGTAGCGCCGATTGCCCCTGCGGGCAAAACCCTTCATCGCACGGCTCGGATAGCCCTTATCCCAAGCGGCAACTTTGCGGGAACATGCTCAGCTCCGGGATTTCGCCGCGCAGCAGGCTTTGCTGCATCTGCTCCCAATAGTCAATCTGCAGCAGGTCGGCGTTGATTTCCCGGAAGCACTGCAGCGCCAGGCGATTGCCAAATTGCATGCCGTAGTCCAGTTCCTCGGGAAGAAAGATCGTACCCGCCTCGAAAACCCAGTCGGGCAATGCTTCCTCCCCCGGCTCCCGATCGGCATTGGTGCGGATTTTGATGTCGGTAAACCGCTCCACGGCGTCGTAATCGAACAAAAACACTCGACCATATCGGCCGACACCGTAATTGCGCGAGTCCAGGTCTCGGTTGAACAGATTGATGGCCGTGTTGTTGCGGATGCACCGCCCCAGGCTGACCATGGCATCGTGGATCTGTTCGTCGGTGGCGCTCGCCAGGAAGACCGGCAGAGGAACGATCTTCACCTGCACGATCAGCGAGCGCAGCAGCACGCCGTCCGCGTCCACCTGGACATTGCCGGCGGCGACTTCGCGCATCTCCGCCAGGAGTTCCGTTTCAAACATTGCCGACTCCAGGCGCAGATTGAAGTACATCACATTGTCGAGCAGGCTGCCGGCCCGGTCGATCTCGTGCACATCGCGGTACTTCTCCAGCACCGCCGCCGTTCCGGGGTAGGCGCCCCACTTGTAGGCTGCACTGGGGCGGTCGCGAATCATCTTCAGGTGATAGGAGCAGGCATCGAAGGTGAAACCGATGGCCACGGTTCCGGGCGCGCCCGGCGAGCGCGCAAAGCGCTGGCCCGACGCGCGCATCTGCGCAAGAATTTCCTCCAGGATGGCGACCTTGCCAACGTGGTTGTAGCCGATTGTCGAATAGTGATGGCCCAGGGGCCGGCGCGGCATGAGACTGTAGAGAAAAACGCAAGTCTGGTAGTACAGCGGGGTTGTGACGTGCACGTTGGCCAGCGTCGAGCTGAAAAGGTTATGAATGTCTTCGACCTGATGCAGGACCGCTTCGGCGTAGATGCCCTGGGCGCTGTTGCGCAGCGCCACCACCATGGGCAGGAAGCTGGTATCGCTAAGTACCCAGCGCGCGACCACGAAAGCCGTGCGGTCGCGGAAGAATCCGGCCTGCACGACGTCAAGCGCCACGGGCCCGGGCGCATCGGCGCCACGCTGGGCAAAGAACCCGGTCACACGCGCGGCCAGGGCGCGGGCATCACCTTCGAGGTCGCGAAAAGCGACGGCAAACCGGGGGGCCTGCAATGCCGTGGCAAGGAGGGCGGCATCGGGCATGCCGGCAAGAGGCAGGCGCCGGTACACCGTTGCCAAGGATAGAGCGCGGCGCTTACTGGGCGGGGGAAAGGAATAGGCGACCGGGCGCCATTGCTCGCTGGCAATATTGCGTCGCAGGGAGTGGGCGAAGCTAAAGGCGATATCGGCCTCGTAGCGATCGACGATCATTGCGGCAAATTTGGCATCCAGCGCATCCCAGCTTGCTGCCTGATCAGCGAGTTCGGGGAAGGCGACGCGCATCCGCGGTCCGTGTGCGGCGATGAAACGGCTATACAAGCCCAGGCGTTCGCGGCTGATGGCCACGGCGGCATGCGCATCCAGGGACTCGAATGCGCGCTGCGCTAGGAACGGGTAGCGGCAAAGCTGCCGGTAGAACTCATCGAAGATCGCCAGGACGAGCTGCGCCGCCGCCGCGATTTTCCCTGGACCCGCGGAAAGGCCAGTGAGCGCCGCGTATGCCCGATCGATCGCCTCGGCGGCCGGCGGCAAGTCGTCTGTCGATGGATTCAACGGTCGCGGGCAAGTGCTAGGCAAATCATGAAGGATGGCGCTCGGGGAGAGCCTATGCTACTGCAAGGCGCGTCTACGGGATGCGTGCAAACTTGTGGCGGACCGTACGAGGAGAGTAGGAACATGGATGCTGAATTTACCGCGATGGTCATCGAAGAGATCGATGGCAGGCCCGGCGCACGCATCAAGACGCTGCGCCAGGAGGAACTACCCGATCACGAAATTCTGGTCGAGGTGGCATTTTCGGCATTGAACTACAAGGACGGGCTGGCCATCTGCGGCAACCGCAACAAGGTCGCACGCAAGCTGCCCATGGTAGCGGGCATCGATCTGGCCGGGACCGTGGTCGAATCGCGATCGGACAGCTGGCCCGTTGGAACCAAGGTGGTCGTCAATGGCTTCGGCCTATCCGAAATCCATTGGGGAGGCTACGCGCGCTACGCGCGCTGCAAGCCGGAGTGGCTGTTGCCTTTGCCCCCGGCATTTGACCTCGAGCAGGCAATGGCCATCGGCACGGCTGGCTATACCGCGGCCTTGTGCGTCGATGCCCTGGTGCACTGGGGCATGGAACCGGCCGCTGGAGAAGTCCTGGTCACCGGCGCTGCCGGCGGCGTGGGTTCGATCGCCATCGTCCTTCTGAATCGCGCCGGATATCGCGTCACGGCGTCCACAGGGCGCCCCGATACGCACGAGTACCTGCGCTCCCTGGGGGCGAGCGCCATTGTCGAGCGCGCGTCCATGATGGAAAAGGGCGCGCCGCTGCAAAAGGAGCGCTGGGCCGGGGCGGTCGACGTCGTTGGCGGCGCAACGCTGGCAAACGTGCTGGCGCAGGTGCGCTATGGCGCCGCGGTTGCTGCCTGCGGACTGGCGGGCAGCATGGAGTTGCATGCCACCGTGCTGCCGCACATCCTGCGCTCGGTTGCGCTGCTCGGAGTGGATTCGGTCATGACACCGATGGCCTTGCGCGAGCGGGCCTGGCTGCGTCTGGCGCGTGACTTGGACACGGGTTCCTTGGCGCGCATGAGCCGCGTCGAGCCTATGTCGCGGCTGCCCGAACTGGCGCAGGCCATCCTGGAGGGAAAGACACGCGGGCGCGTCGTGATCGACGTCAGGCGCTGAGCGCCGCGGGGCCGGCGCTCAGCGTTCGAGCATTTCGAGCCACTTGTCGATGATTCCCTTGCGCTGCAGGACAAAGAACAGCACGATGCCAAAGACGATCCCAAAACCCAGAGCTTGCGGAGCGTTCATATCCCCTACTTTCCGTACCGCAGCGCCATGGCGCTGCATTCGAAACCGCCAAGACCGGTCGCGCCGTAGGCACGACGGCCCTTCGAGCCTACGTAAGGTAGTTTGCACGCTGCGGCTGACATCGATCTGACGTCGATCAAAGGCGCCGCGGTATTTGTACCGCTCTACGGAGGGGAAATTGCGAATCGGTTTGCATTTGCAATGTGCCCCGGCCCGTCACCTGCCGCAACTTCCCTGTCATTGCGCGGCGCGCGCGGCGGCTTCTGGCGGTTGCGGCTGCCACACCTGGTACATGGCGCGTCCCGCGGCGTCCTGTACCGAACAAAGCAGCACTGGGGCAGGGATGGCCCACACGATTGCCGGCGCAAACGGTCCTTCGCCGACGGGCATCTTTTTTTTGGCAAGACCACGCAGCAGTGTTACGTGCCCCGTAAAGGGAGTGCGGTCATAGGAAATTTGCACCGCGTCCAGTGCGGCGCGCACGCGAAGCGCTAGCGCCTGCAACGCTGTGCTGTGCGCTCCACCCGCCCACAGCACGCCAGCGCGTTGAAAGGCACCCA